>Ga0181517_10005651_pt1 | contig 10979 bp, 7 predicted proteins | sample PEATcosm2014_Bin_31_FD_119748 | JGI IMG/M metagenome (GOLD analysis project Ga0181517, IMG submission 119748) | Peatland microbial communities from MTU Mesocosm Facility, Houghton, MI, USA - PEATcosm2014_Bin01_30_metaG | ecosystem: Environmental > Terrestrial > Soil > Wetlands > Peat | place... | reverse complement strand
AGTCATGCGCGGGCATCGTCGTCGTTCCTTCGTTCCGAGCTGGACGCTCGCGGTCGCGCTGATCGCACTCGTAGCCGCGGCCTGTGCCGTGTGCGCGGGCGCGGCTGCGCCGGCCCGCGCCGCCGCCCTGCCGGCCCGCGCCGCCGCCCTGCCGGCCCGCGGCGTATGGTCGAGCGTCATCGGTCCCACCACGAACACCGAGCGCTGGGTCGACGTCGCCCGGGGCGCCAACGGCTCGCTCTACGCGGGCGGCGAGTCCGACCTCGATGTGGGAGCCGGCAGCTCCGACCTCATGGTCGCGCGCTTTGCGGACAACGACGCCGGCGGCCGCCATCTGCTCTGGAGCCGCACCTGGGACAACCCCGCCGAGCACCTCTCCGACACAGTCTCGGCGATCGCCGTCGACAAGAGCGGCGCCGTGATCGCCGTGGGCGCCAGCGTCACGACGAGCAGCGGCACCGAGTGGGTCGTGGCCAAGTGGAGCGCGGCGGGCGTGGCCCTGTGGCAGCGCACATTCCCTGCCAGGCCGGGCACCGCCTGGAGCGCGCACGCCGTGGACGTGGCCTGCACGCCCGCCGGGGCGATCTACGTGTGCGGTTCGGTGCAGACCGGCACGCACGCCGGCAGCCCGGTGACCGCCCTGGTGGTCCGCAAGCTGGGCAGCGACGGCCACGTCATCTGGAAGCGTGGCTACTCAGGCGCGGCGCACAGCTTCAACGAGGGCGTCAAGCTGGCGCTCGACGGCGCCGGCAACGCCTACGTCACCGGCACCGCCCAGAGCGCGCGCGGCAACGACGATCTGGTCACGGTGCGCTTCGGCGCGGACAACGGGCGCATCGCGTGGGTCCGGCGCGTGGCCGACGCCAAACACCTGAGCGACGGCGGCACCGCCCTGGCGCTGCGCGGCAAGGCGCTCTGGGTGACCGGCTACGAGACCACGAGCTCAGTCGACCAGCGCGTCGTGCTGGCCAGGTACACACTGGCCGGCAAGCAGCTCTGGGTGCGCACCTGGCTCGAGCTCGCCAAGACCCTCGAGTACCCCAGGGCGCTGGCGGTCGATGCGCGCGGCAACGCCGTGGTGGTCGGGGCCGGCACCAACGACCCGGTCACCCGCGAGCACGCCTTCGTGCTGCGCTACACCGCGGCCGGCAGGCTCACCTGGCAGCGCCTCGCCTACGACTCGCTCACCCACAAGGCCGTGTGGAACGACGTCGCCTGCGACGCAGCCGGACACATCTTCACCGGCGGCTACGCCGTCGGCGCCACCACCGACAGCCTGCTCGTGGCGCGCTACTCGGCGGCCGGGGCGCACGACTGGCTCTCCCAGTGGAACGGCCCCGACGCCCTGGGTGCCGAGTGCGACGCTCTCTGCCTGGGCACGAGCGGCGTGTTCGCCGCCGGCAGCGTCGTCACGCCGACCGGCAACGCCGACGCGCTGGCGGTGAAGCTCACCAGGTAGGACCGGGATGGCGGGCGGCGCACAACGGCGCCGGGCCGACAGCGCGACCGCCCCTCGCAGACTCTCGGCAGGCCGGCCGCGGCGCAGCGGAGCGTCGCGAGCCGTACCGGCGGCCTACGCCCCAGGGTCCGCCGCCGCGTCGCTCTTGCCCGAGGCGATCGCCTCCCAGCGACCGTCGGCCGCGCGGGCGACCGGCAGCACCGCCCGCCCGCCCCAGAGCCGGGGGCGCAGCCAGTCGTTGGTGACGACCGCCTGATCGGGCAGCGGCACCGGGGCGTCGCGGTCGAGACAGACCACCGCGATGCCGGCCGCCTCGAGCTCACCGACGGCGACCAGGTCGGGGAACTGGCGCAGCAAGCGCCCCCCGGCGTCGAGCTCGATGAAGCGTCCGCTCCAGCCTTCTGCCGTGAGCCCTACGCCGGCGGCCGCGCCGATGATGCCGTCGTTGGTGCCGCCGTGCCCCGACAGGTGCACACCCTGGGCGGCGGCTCGCGCAAGGTCCTGAGTGACGACCGACACCGCCGCCCGGCGACCGAACGCCGTCAGCGCGCCGAGCGCCGGCGCGCCTTCCCAGGCCACGCACAACCCGGGATCGCTGCCCTCCATCCACTGCTCGTGCAGGTGAGCCGCGGCGCGTTCGATGAGCTCGTCGACGACCGTCTCATCGGGGATCTCGACGAGCACGACGGCGGCGCTGTTGTGCGAGGTGTACGGCACATCGGGGTGGACCAGGAGCTGCTGGCGCAGCACGCCCAGCGACCGGCAGCCGGCCGGCAGCTTGTCGGCGAACCAGCGGCCGACCTTGCCGGTGCCACGATCGGCGTCGATCGTGTCGGTGTCATCGAAGGCGACGTACGCGCGCATCGGAGTCCTCTCGTTCGGTGAAGCTGGTCGGCGGCTCGGGTGGCCGGGGCTCAGTGCGGCTGTTTGCCGACGACCCAGCCGACGGCATCAGGTTCGGGGTGGTCATAACGCTGCAGTGCGCGCAGCCGCCGGCGGGCCGCCGCGCCGGGCACGACCAGCAGGGTCGCGCAGAACAGGACCGCCACGAGCAACCAGGCGCCGTGCCCCCGGGAGCCATCGCCCGCCGCGCCGCCCCCCGCCGCGCCGCCGCCCGCCGCGCCACCTTGCGAGCCTGCCGCCGACGAGGCGCTCAAGGCGCTTCCGGCTGTCGGCAGCATTCCCACGAGCTCTCCGCTGATGGTCGATGCCGACGACGCGGCCGGCTGTGGTGGAGCGGTCGCGGACGGCAGAGCGGTGGTGCCGGCGGCGGCGGCGGCGGTGCTACCGGCCGTTGCCGAGCCGGTCGCAGCGCTCGACGCGCCCGCGCCGCTCCCGGAGCCCGCGGCGCTCCCGGAGCCCACGGCGCTCCCGGAGCCCGTGCCGCTCCCGTTGCCGCCGCCTGTGCCGCCTCCGGAGCCGCTCGACGTGTCGGTTGTCGAGCCGGTCGCTTGGGCTGACCGGCTCGCCGCCTCTTGCGCGGCGTGCGCCGATTGTGCCGCCTTGCGCGTGTCGCCCGGGCCCCAGCGGCGATACCGCACGGTAATGCCGCTGAGGGTGGGCGTCACGGAGCGATCTTCGGTCGACATGGTCACTCTGAACTGGATAGCGGCGCCGAAGGCTGCCGCGCTGTAGGCGATCGTGCCGCCGCCGGCCGGCACGGTGCGCCAGACGCCGTGACCGTCGATGCGGTAGGCGACGCGCACGTCGGTGCCCGTCGGGCGGCTCGCGCCGTAGCCGACGGCTCCGAACACTTTCTTGTACGCGCGGCCGCTGTCCAGCGCGGCGGTCACGAAGGTCGCCGTCTTCGAGTAGCCGATCCGCGTCACGTCGCCGAACTTGGAGTCGGCCACGAGCGTGCTGCCGTCGTCGAGCCTGACCAGGCTGCGTGGCTCGGAGCTCAGCCCCGGGTGTGGGTCGATCGCGGCCAGGTCGTAGTCGTCGAGCACGCTCCCGCTCTGGTCGACTTCGATCACCCTGCCGTTGTCGGTGTCGGCGATCAGCGTGTCGCCATTCTCGTTCCCGCCCTCGAGACGCACGGCGAAGTTGGCGCCGCTCACGTCGCCCGGCAGGGCGTCGGCGTGACCGACCCTGCCGTAGGTCCACACCGTGTCGCCGCTCTTGTCGACCTCGATGATGCGATCGTCGGCCGAGTCGGCGATCAGCGTGTCGCCGTTGGACAGGCGCTGGGCCGAGTGGCACATGGTGAGGTGACCGGGACCGCTGCCCGGCCGGCCGTCGACACCGTAGCGCCAGACGACTGCGCCGGTCGAGTCGACCTCGAGCACACGGTTGCCGCCGTTGTTGTCGCAGATCAGCGTGTCACCGTTGGGCAGGCGCGTCGCGGCAAACGGGTCTTCGAGCAGGCCTGTGTCGAGCCCGGGAGTGTTCGTTTGACCGTACTGCCAGACAGGCTTCTTGGTCGTGCGGTCGACTTCGAAGACGCGGTAGGCGCCACGGTCGGCGATGAGTACGTTGCCGTCGCTCAGAAGCTGTGCCGAGAACGGCTGCGACAGGTCGGGATCGTCGTCGCGTGTGTAGGTCCACGCCGGGCTCGTCGAGGGCTCCGGCTGCCCGAGGGGCCAGGGCAGCAGCGCGACGAAGGGCGGCTGACTGCCGTCGGCTGTGCCGCGATCGGCGATCACCAGGTAACGGCCGCCGGCGTCGCTTGCGACCTCGATCGAACGGGGGTCGGCGATCGTGCGGCCGAGGCCACGATAGAGCGCCGACGAGGCGTCGAGTCGCCACAGTACGCGGGGCACGAGCCGCACTCCGGCCGCATCGACCGCGAGCGTCGAGGGCAGCGTGCCCGCCGCCGCCAGCGGCACGTCGTAGCGCTGCGTGGCGCTACTCGCCGCCGCCGCCTCCGGGCAGGCGGCGAGCCCGGCCGCGAGCGCCGCGACAGCCGCGAGCGCCGCGAAGGCGAGCGTCGTGAGCGCGGTGCGCTTGCGGAGGCCGGGTGCCCGTATCGCACTGCCCGGCTTCACGGGCGGTCCATGAGGCCCGGCACCCGGCGCAACTCGCGCAGGACCAGCGCGCCGAGCAACCCGCCGACGGCGCCGAACACGGCGTGCGTGGTCGCCGCCAGCCCGAGGCCGACGGCCATGACCGTCGCCGGCAGGCCGAGCAACAGGCCCACGACCGTCATGGTGACGAGCTTGGCGAGGTGGGCGGCGGCGCCGGCCAGCGCCGCCGCCCACGGCTTCGTGAGGTCGCCGCCCACGGCCCAGGTGGTGGCGTCGAGCACCAGGCCGGCGCTGGCGAACCTGGTCCAGGTGAAGATGCTTTCGCTCCCCAGTCCGATGAGGGTGACGAGCACGCCGGCGACCAGCCCCATGAGCAGCCCGGCGCCGGGCTTGCGCACCAAACCGCGGCCCACGACGAGCAGCGCTATCCAGACCACGCCCGACTTGCCGGGAATGTGCAGCGGCACGTGCACGAGCACCGTGCCTACCGTGACCAGCGCGGCGACCAGCGAGAGCAGCACGATGTCGCGCAGCGTGAGCGACCACACGACACCTGTCTCATGCACCGGCCGTCCGGGAGAGTCAGTCGACACGGATCTCCTTGACGTCGCGCACCCAGTGGCCCCAGGCGATCTGCGGGCTGCAAACCTTGACCGTGCCGCGGTCGGCGAAGTCGACGACGATGCGGCCGTTCACCCTTGAAGCGGGCAGGACCAGCTTGCCGGAGTCGCGCAGTCCGGCGCCGAGGACGATCACCGCCGGATGCCCGCGCACGCCGGCGGCCGCCAGCACCGACAGCAGCGTCGGACCGTCCTGCACCTTGCCGTCGATCGTCACGCGAGTCGCGGGCAGTGCGTGCAGGTCGGCCAGCGTGAAGCGCCGCAGCAGGGCGCCGTTGCGCGTGACGGCGACCGAGTAGGCGGCCGGGCGTGAGGCGCCGGACGGCGCCTTGCGCCCGGCCGCCGCGTGCTGCACCGCCCAGCCGGTCCCTACGACCGCCGCCAGAACGGCGATCACGGCCACCACCCGCCATCGCTGACGCCTCATCGTGTGCCGTCGCCGTCGGACACCGTCATCGCACCGTCACGTTCCTGAAGGGGCTGGAGCCCGCGGCGTTCCAGCGGTCGCCGGCAAAGCTCGCCTGCAGCCGCCACTTGCCGGCCGCCGGCAGCCGGAGCGTCGCCCGGTAGCGCGTGAAGCCGAGGCGGTCGGCGCCCGACGCCCACGCGGTCCCCTTGAGCACCCAGGCCTTCTTGACCAGGCGATAGCAGCGGATCCGCACCACACGCGCCCGGGCGGCCTTGGCCGGCCTGAGCACGCCCGTCGCCGCGAAGGAACGACCAGCCTTGAGCGACCTGGGCACCGACGGCGCCGCGAGCAGCGTCTGCGGCGTCACCGCGACGGCGGCGCTGGTCGCCGCCCCGTAGGGCGCGGCGCCGGCAAAGCTGACGCGGTACCACGTCTTGACCGCATCCTGCGGCGTCACCACGTACGTGTAGGCGCCCGTCGTGCTCCTGTTGGGGATCGCCAGCGTCTGCCAGGGGTCGCCGCCCGTGGCCGACCACTGTAGAGCAACGGGCTCGCCGAGCAGCGCGCCGGGACCGACGCTGAGCGCTCCCCGGAGCGTCGCGGACTTGCCGTAGGCCACCACCGGCGTGGCGGTGGTGAGCGTCGCCGTGGTGAGCGCCGGGGCCGCATTCACGGTAAGCGAGCGCGGGCCCACGTTGGTCGCCGGGTCGACGGCGCGAACGAGATAGTGGTACGCGGCGCCGTCTTGGGCCGTCGTGTCGGCATAGCTTGTCGCTCCCTGCGGCGTGCGTCCGACCAGCAGGCGCGGCGAGCTGTAGCTCGTGGCCCCGCCGATCGGCGTCGGGTCGCTCCACCGGTAGACGTCGTAAGCCAGAGCTGCGGCGGTGTAGTTGGGGTCGGGGTCGGTGGCGGCCGCCCACGACAGGTCGACCTCGTCGTGGCCGGCGGTCGCCGACAAGCCGGTCGGCGCCGACGGCGCCATCTGGTCGGAGCCGAGGGCGATGTCGGCGTCGGCGTCGGCGTAGGGCAGAGTGACGAAGAAGTCGGGCTCAGTGACGAGGGCTCCGAGCCCCGCGCTCGCGCTCCACGGCACGCCGTCGAGGAGCACGCCGAAAGGCTGGTCCAGCGGCACCGCCAGGCGAAAGTCGCCGCTTGTGGTCGGGCCGTACCCGTAGTCCTCGGCCCCGATCTTACCGTCGGCGTTGCCGTCGACGGCGTCGGCCGCAGTGGGGGCACACGCCAGATCGCTCGACGGCGACGGCGCCGGGCTGGCGACCGCCGCGACGAGCGCGCCCGCCGTGGGGCGCGCCGACGGAGCGTCGTGCACCCAGGCGCCGGCCAGCGGGCCGGTCGTCGCACCCATGTCGAGCACGGTCACCTTGGGAGAGGTGTTGCTGTTCAGCACCTGCCCGTTGCCGTAGGGGAAGGGCGTGAGCGAGATGATGATGTAGTACGCGCCGCTCAACGTCTCGTCGCCGAACTTGGCGTAGAGCCAGCCGCTCACGTTGCCCGACCCGTCGGTCGTGACCGTCGGGAACTTCGTCCAGTCGTCGCGCTCCTGCACCCACTGGCCCGACACGGCGTTCCAGATCCAGCCGCGGTTGCCGGTCGGCGACGGCGTCTGAGAGGTGTTGAACCGCACCTTGAGGTAGTACTTGGTAGTGTCGGGCAGACCGGTAGCCGTGAAGTGGATCGCCACCGGGGTGTGGTCGTTGGGCACGTACAGCGGGTAGACGTCGGGGCCGCCGTTGAACGGCACGGCTGCCCGCGCCGACGGCGCGCTCGCCAGACACGCGAGGCAGGCGACCACGACGGCAGCCAGCCAGAGCAGTCGCCCAAGGCGCGGCCCGTCGATCGGTCGCCGGTCGTTCACCTGCTCCTCCCTCGCCTCATCGTGTGCGCCGCGAGCCGCCTCAGGCGGCGACCGCGGTCTCCTCGCCGGTGTGGTCAGTGCTGTAGCCGCCGAGCGCCTCGACGGCGCCTTTGAACTCCGAGCTTCTCAGCCGGGCGAGCAGCGGCTCGACCAGCGCCGTGTGCCGGTGCTCGGCGGGAACGACGAGGTCGAAGCGCTCCTCGAGCAGCGGCACGAACTCGAGGCCGAGCGGCAGGGCGGCGGCGCAGATGCCCAGTCCGACGTCGGCGCGGCCGTCGGCGACGGCCTGAGCCACGTCGCGGTGCGCGAACAGCTCGTCGTCGTAGCCCGGCACCGTCGCGCCGGCGACGCCCTCGGCGGCGAGCAGGCGGTCAAGCCAGACCCTCGTGCCCGACCCCGGGTTGCGATTGACAAAGCGTGCGCGCACCGCGAGGGCATCGGCCAGCGAGGCGATGCCCCGCGGGTTACCGGCCGGCAGCATGAGCCCCTGCCGGCGATGGACCAGCGTGACGACGTCGACCGGGCGGCCGGGAAAGAGATGACGCACGTAGGGCAGGTTGAACTCGCCGCTCTCGGGGTCGAGCAGGTGACAACCCGCCACGTGACCCAGGCCCTGCCGCAGCGCGATCAGGCCCTCGAGGCTGCCCATAGGCAGGCGGAAGACATCGGGCGCGGCGGGGTCGTCGTGCAGGCTCGCGGCGAGGAGCTCGAGGGCAAGGTCGTCGCTGCCCAGCACGACGAGCATCTCGCGCTCGGTCGGCCGCGGCACGATCATGAGGTTGACGGCGAACGCCTGCGCCGTCGCGCCGTAGTACTTTTCGGTGCGGCCGCTGACCTTGCGCTCCTCGACGAGCTCCACAAGGCCGGCCGTCTCGAGCGCCTTGAGGTGGTGGCGGATCCAGGCCGGGTGTCGGCCGAGGGCGGCGCCGAGCTGCGAGAGGGTCGCCGGTCCGGCCATGACGAGCCGCAGGATCTCGACGCGGTGAGCGTCGGCCAGTGCCTTGAGCTGCACCAGCTGCTCGACCTGGTAGGTCGGTTGCATCGTGCGGTGCACCCCCCTCCTAAAGAAACACTTAGCGTCGCCATCCTTCCGCACCCGGCGACGGTCGTCAAGCGCCGCGCCGCGTCCGCGGAGCGGTCGGCCCTACTTCCTGATCGTGATCGGGGCGCTCGTGGCGCGAAGCGGCCACGTGGCGGCGGTCCCATCGCAACGCCAGCGCACCACCAGCCGGTACGCGCCGGCCGGAACGTTCGGCCGGACGGTCGCCGAGAAGATGCCCGGCCAGGTGGTCGGGGTGATGGTCGAAAGCGCGTAGGAGCGACCGGCGGCGCTCACCAGCCACACGCCGAACTGGCCCGACTGCGCATAGGCGAATCGCCAGCTCACCGTGTGGTCCTTGCCGCGCTGCCAGCTCACGTGCGACGCCGGCACCGCGATGTGCAGCGAGCGCGCGCCTACCACGTTGAACGAGGGACTCATGCCGCTCATCCCCCAGGCGGCACGCGGCGAGCGGCGCCAACGCACGGCCACCCGGCCGACGCCGGCCGCGACTGTGACCCGCAGCCTCGCCGAGTAGCTCGTGACCCCACGACGCGCGGCGACGATGCCGGCCGGCTGCCACGTGTGGTCATGGTCTATGAGCCAGACCTCGAACTGGCCGCCGGTGACGGGACTCGCGAGGCTCCATCGCACGGTATGGCTGGTGAGACGCTGCCAGATCGTAGCGGCGCCCGGATCGCTCACCGAGATGGCTTGCGCGGGCGTCACGGCAAACGCGCCGCTCGTAGCGACCAGAGGCCAGGTGCTCGCGGCGGCGTCGGTACGCCAGGCGACACGCACGTGGTAGCCGCTGCCGGGCGTCGCGTCGACGGGCACACTGACCGTGTACAGGCGCTGACCGTCGACCGGGGTGAGCGTCTTGAGCTGCGTCGCGTTGCCCGCAGCGTCGACCAGCCAGATGCCGAACTGGCCGCCGGCCAGCGGGTCGTCGATCGAGAAGCGCACCATCTGCGTGGTGCCGTTCTGCCAGCTCGCCCTGGCGGACGGCGCCGCGACGCCCAGCGTCTCCGAGAGGTTGGTGAAGACGCGGCTGAGGGTCGTCTCGTTGCCCGCCAGGTCGGCCACCGTCAGGGTGAAGGTGTGGGTGCCGGGGCCGGCGGCATCGAGCGAGTCGCCGCTGAGCACCGTCTGGCCGTCGATCGTCGCCGTCTCGCTGTCGATGCCCGACGACGAGTCGGCGCCGAGTGCGGGAGCGTCGGTCGCGGTCCAGGCGACGGCGGCGCCGCTGCCCATCACATAGCGGGCGCCGTCGAGCGGCGTGACGTCGTCGACCGTGGGCGCCTGCGTGTCGATCTGCACGGCACAGCTTTCCGTCTTCTCGTGAACGTCGTTCTTGTCGACGGAGTAGTAGAGGATCGTGTGGACGCCGTCGTTGCTGCCGTCGCCGGGCACCGGCACCGCCACGCTTCTGCCGTGGCTCCAGGTCTGGCCGCCGTCGGTGCTGAAGGTCGTGTAGTCGACGCCCGGACCACCGTCGTCGGTCGCCGTGAGGGTCACGGTCTGCGGCGTATTGACCCAGCCGGTCGGGGCGTCGTCGGTCGTCTGCGGGGCGATGTCGGCGCCCACGTCGAACGTCAGCGAGTTGGCCGCCTGGCTTGAGTCTTCGACGTTGCCGGCGTTGTCGGTGGCCCAGAAGCTCACGGTGTGCGAGCCGGCGCTGCTCACGGTCGCCGTGGCGGTGGCCCCCGAGGTGTCGACGGCAGCGCCGCCGTCTATGGAGTACGACACGCGCGCGACGCCCGAGCCCCCTGTGTCGGTCGCAACGAGCGACACCGTGACCGGGGCCGCGTACAAGCCGTCGACCGGAGACTGGGCCACGGTGGCCGTGGTGACCGGGGCGGTCGTGTCGATGCGCACCGTGCAGGTGCCTATGTCGCTTACGTTACCCGCCCTGTCGGTGGCCTCGTAGTCGTAGGCGACGGCGCCGTCGTTCTGGTGGTCGGGCAGCGCCGCGACGACGAACTGGCCGCCGGTGGCCGGCGTCCAGGAGCTTGCGCCCTGCAGGCGGTACTGCGTTCCGGCCAAGCCACTGCCGCCGGTGTCGCCGGCGGTGAGCGGGACGGTCACGTCGGTGTTGCTCCAGGCCGTCGGCGCACTGTCGCTGACGGTCGGCTTGGTGAGGTCGATGTTGACGTAACCGACGTTCGGGGACTCGGCAAGGCCCCCCGTGTCGACCGACCAGAAGGTGATCTGGTGACTTCCCTCACCGATGACCGGCACCGGGTCTCCGTCCCAGATGCCGAGCGCGCCGTCGATCGTGTAGAAGGTCGAGGCGACGGGCGTGAGGTCGTCGTCGGTGGCCGAAAGGGTGAACTGTCCCGAGGTGTTCGTCCAGGCGGAGTCCGCGGTGAGCGCCAGACCCGTCGCCACGGTCACCGGCGGCAGGTCGACCGGCTGGGTCGCCGTCGCGGTGCCCGAGCGCGGCCCGACGTTGCTGGCGGCATCGATGGCGCGTACCTCGTAGTGGTAGGAGACGCCCGGTGTCACAGCGCTGTCGAGTTAGGTTGTGGCGCCACTCGTGGTCACCCAGCTGCCGGGGCTCGGCAGGAGGCGGTGGAAGGGGGTGTAGGTGATGACGCCGTTGATGGGGGT
>Ga0181517_10005650_pt1 | contig 10980 bp, 12 predicted proteins | sample PEATcosm2014_Bin_31_FD_119748 | JGI IMG/M metagenome (GOLD analysis project Ga0181517, IMG submission 119748) | Peatland microbial communities from MTU Mesocosm Facility, Houghton, MI, USA - PEATcosm2014_Bin01_30_metaG | ecosystem: Environmental > Terrestrial > Soil > Wetlands > Peat | place... | reverse complement strand
CCGAAAAACTGTCCGACAATTCGCCGGATCGCTGTCCGAATTAAATCGGCACCGCGTCCGAATTGAATCGGATCACTGTCCGACTAAAATCGGATCACTGTCCGAAATGCGTCGGAATACGCAGTTCATGCGAAAAAGGGGAAAGAGAAGGCATTGAAGCCGGGGGAATGATACCAACCTCGCCATACTACGCCGGTAGCCCTCCGGATCAAACGGGTGGTTTTCCCGCCAAAGCGGTTGCAAGGTCGCTCCCCTTGCGGTGCGAGTTCTCCAAGGACCGCCTGCCCCGGGTCTCAGGTCGTTCAGCCAACACCAAGGGAAACTCCCGATTTTGAACTTTCCGGGGCGGTAGGCGCCTTTGTGACTTTGGATGCCAGCCAAGCCAAGGCAACTCCCGCGGCAAAGCCGCCAAAGTGAGCCTTCCAGGAAACCGGGGTTGAGGTCGGCACTACTCCCCGAAGCATGCCGCCATAGACAATGACGCATAGAACCGACAAGGCCAGCGTGCCAAACGTGCGCTTAAACAACGCCAGGGAGGCAAGATAACCGAAGTAGCAGAAGATCAACCCGCTGGCCCCGATATGACAGCCGTTCCGCGCCAGCAACCAGGTCAGCCCTCCCCCAGCCAGGATGCCGGCAAGCGTCACCACCGCGAATTCCGTCTTGCTGCGCCCGCACAGGATCGCCCCCAATATCAGCAGCGGCAGGGTATTGGCCACCAGGTGCTTGAAGGAGGCGTGCAGGAACGGCGCCCAGAGAATGCCGCTCAAGCTGCTGACGTGGCGCGGCACAATTCCATACCGGCTGAAATGGCTGTTCCCCAGGACGTTGTTCATCACAAACACCGCCCAACAACTCCCCACCACGATGAAAACTGGCGCAAATCGCTTGAGCATGGGCTTTCGGCTGGGATTCTATTGTGCAATATCCAGCCGCTGCAAGTCCACGCACTTGTGGTTCTCGTCACACCTCGGCCCCGGGGCAGCTTTGCGCCGGTGCGCCGCTATAAGTTCCCGCATGCACCCGGATGACGGGCCGTTTCATCGTGGACTCAAAATGACATATTGCGGCTCGCCGTTGAGTTCGAGGTTAATGTGGTTGGACATGACCTCGACGCTGCCCAGTTCGCCACCGACCCGAACCACCTGGAGTTGCCTGGCCGGGGTGGGCGGCACATCCAAGGTAACCCGGTGCGGCTCATCCAGGGTCCAGGCAGCCAGTCTGGCCCTGCCTTTGGCATTGCTCAACAGCAGCACATAGTCTTTCCCGTTTCCGGTATCGCAGCGGCGGCCCAGACGGCAGCCGGACAGTTGGCGGGTGAGGGTCTGAATCGCCGCGTAAGCCGGCTTGGGCCTCAGGTCGTGGCTCACCACCCCGAAGTTGTGCTCGTTTTCGCTGGGATCCTCGCCGTCGTTTCTCCAGTCATACCAAATGGAAATGGGCACGCCCTCAAGCAGGTTAAAGAGCTGTTGGCGCACCAGGAACGCGGCCTGGTTCGGGAGGGAGACCCCTTTGGTGTTGGACGAGTAGCCCCACTCGCCGCTGAGAATCGGGATACGCCGCTTGGCCGGGGTCGGGGCGTAGCGCTCAATGAGGCCGCGCAGCCGCTGGTAGTCCCCGGCCACCGATTCGGGCGGGCTGGCCGGGGGACGATAGGGATGCACGCTCACCCCATCCCAATACGCCAACAGCCCCGATTGAAAGCAGCTTTCCAGAAAGGCCCACGGAAACTCCGAGGTGGCCGGACCGACCAAAACGGCTTGCGGATCGGCCTGGCGCATGGCCTTGCAGCTGGCCAGTGCCAGCGCGGTATACTGGCCCACGTCCGGCTGGGGTTTCCAGAAAAAGAGGTTGGGCTCGTTCCAGAGTTCCCAAATGATGTGCCGGCCCCGGAAATGGCGGGCGCTCGCACCCGCCCAGCGAGCAAAGGCTGCGACGCTTTCGGGATGCTGCGGTGAGGCCGGGTCCTGATGCTCCGCTTGGCCGGTGATGGCGTTCTTGCTGGCCACGGGGCGTTCGTATAGCGGGTTGGAATAATCCAGGATGTAATAAGGCCGGAGGCCGCGCCGCTCCAGGTTGGCGGTCAGCTTGTCATATTCCGACCAGTCGTATTGGCCCTGCTCCCGCTCGATACCAGCCCACTCGAAATCCATGCGCACGAGCTTGAAACCCGCCGCGGCCAGCAGGTCGAGTTCGCGTTCATGCCCCTCGGTGAAGTGGATGTTCACCCCGACCCCCATAGGCAGCACGGGCTCGGGCAGGTCCTCAGCCCGGGCTGAAAAAGCAAGCTGCCCCAGGCAAACCAGCAGTGCGGCTCGGTGGATCATCGCGCCGGTGATTTCGGATACCAGTCGCGCAAGCGCACTTCGATTTCGGCATCGGCACCCACCAGTTCTTTGAACCGGGCGAGATCCGCGCCGCGGTAGTGATAGGGATAAACCACCCGCGGTTTGAAAGCCCGCACGGCCCGGGCCGCCCGCTCCACGTCCATCGTGTAAGGCAGGTTCATGCAGAGGAAGGCCACATCAATGTTCTTCAACGCCAGCATTTCGGGAATAGCCTCGGTATCACCGCTCAGATAAACCCGCTTGCCCCCAAGGGTCAGCACGTAACCATTGTCGCGGCCTTTGGGGTGGAATTTCTGGCGCTCGGCCGTGAGGTTATATGCTGGCACCGCTTCAACTCGGATCCCAAGAAACTCCTGGGCCTGCCCGTTGCCCAGGGCCGTGGCGCGACTGCGCAGATCGGAGGGCAACTGCTCGACAACTGCCTGCGGGCCGACCAGTTTTGTGCCGGCTCCAGCCAGTTCAGCGAGGGTCTCTTTGCTGAAGTGGTCACCATGAATATGGGTGATTAGGATCAGGTCCGGGCGTGGCAACCCCTGGAAGGCTTTGGAGCCGCCCACGGGATCCACATCAATGGTCTTGTCCTTCCATTGCAGAGCCAGGGTGGCGTGGTTGATGGGATAAATCTTGAGTGCCCCATCCTGGGTGGCAACGGAGTCCGGGCTGGGAGCTTTGTCCGCAGCCCCGGCAGCCAAAGCCAGCAGCGACAGAATACACAGGAGGCTGAGCCCCCGAAAGGAAACGGTGAATCTCGTTTGCATGGTCTATTCGTATGCCCGACCCGGAAACGCATGCAACTCCAAAACGCAAAGTGCTCTGGCCGGCCGGCCCTCTTTCCCGAAGCGCCTCGGGCAACGAGCCCTTCGATCACCCCGGTTCGCAACCCCATCAAGGCCTCGAAGAACCAGACGCCGGCAGACTAATAGATTCCCGGCAGAAACCGCCTTACCCGCTGCTCGTAACCGGCATACTCTGGGAATCGCTGCCGCAGCCATCGCTCCTCTCGCCGTGCCTTGGCGTCGAAGAACGGTGCCAACGCCAGCGCGGCCAGCAGTGCAGGCCAGCTTGCCCACACCAGCGCCCAGCCGACTGAGCCGCACATGACCGCCGTGTAAAGAGGATGACGCATCAGAGCATAGATGCCGCCGTAGGCCAACCGGGTGCTGGCGGAGGGTCGAGGAAACGGCGTCAGATTCCGGCCCAGCGTCAGTACCCCGGCAATGCCGCAGACACCCGCTGCCAGCAACAACAGGATTCCACATAGTATTGCCACCGAACTTCGCCACTGGTTGCGCCAGAGCAACGCACTGGCAATCACGCCCAGAAGAAGCAGGCCCTGGCTCAGCACCCAAATCCCGCCGCGTTGCACAAAACCGTCGTTGCTCATTCGCCTGATTTCGTCGTTTTATTCGCGTCGCCGGCAGGCAGTCGCAGATGCTCAGCCATCAACCGCCATAACTCCTCTATCAGGAACGGTTTGGACAAAAGGGCTATGTTTAAACCTTGCAGCTTGGCCTCTTTCACCGCGCGTTCTACCCATGGTATTTCTGCCCTGGCGCTGATTACAAAAACAGGGTAACCGACCTTTTTCGCGGCGAGCCGCCGCAGGATCTCCGCCCCAGAGGGATCCGGGTGGCACCAGTCGGTCGTGAATAGATCGGGTTTTTGCCGCTCCAACTCCTGCAACGCTTCTTCCGGTTTGGTGAACGTCAGGATAGTGGCGTTGCTAAACCGCCTTTGGATGACCATTTTTATCGCTTCCAAGGCTCCGCTCACGTCGTCCAGAATAACGACTCGCAACAGCCTCGTGGCGGCTTCCGCCGCGGCTGGAAACAGGCTGGGGCGGCTTAGATCTGTCATGCCCGGTTCCTAACACTTCGCCGGTGAAGACACCAGAAGAAAGCAGGGGCAGCGAAACGCGCAACTTATCGGCGCTCACCGCCTGAGCAATGCCAAATCCTGCAGAAGATGTTCGCCCCGAAGGATTCCGGAAACGACCAATATTCCTTTCCACCGTGTGTTACTCAGCCCCGGTCCTCGCACCTGCCTGGGAGATCGAAGACATCACCGCATGCGCCACGCTGGGCGCAGAACCCACCTCGCGCTGAGCGCGTTTGACCGTCTCAATGGCCCAGATGATCTGCTCCTTGCACAACTTGCGTCCTGCCGCTGGCCTTTCCGCCAATTCCGATAAGGCCAGGAGCGTAGCATTCTTGATGAAGCCCCCGGTCAACCCCTCCGACTCTCTGGCCAATACAGTAAAGTCAATGGCCTCCGCCCCCGGCACCTTGGTTGAGATCATCTTCTTCCACAAGAGCACACGGCAAGGCTCGTCTGGCGGCGATACATAGATATGCTGCAAAATCCGCCTGACAAATGCCCCGTCGTAGTTTGCAGCCAGGTTCGTGGCAAAAATGACAATTCCCTCGAATTCATCCAGTTGCTTTAGCATCACCGCCCGCGAGACATTGACGCCGTGATCTGCCGACTGGGTGACATTGGTCAGGCGCCGGCCCAGAATCGAATCCGCCTCGTCAAAAAAGAGCACTGCGTTTGCCTGCTTGGCGGCGCGGAAAGCAGCCACAATGTTCTTTGGCGTTTCGCCCACATACTTGGACTCTATCTCGGCATAACTGATTTCCAAGATCGGCTTCCCCAACTCGGAAGCCACCGCCTCGGCGCACATGGTCTTTCCGGTCCCCGCCGGTCCGTAAAAGCTTACCGCGATATTGAGCCCTTTGGGATCAATGGCGCCAAAGCCCCACTCACGGTAGATCAAATCGTGGTTGTTGATCCGGCTTCTCAAGATTCGGATTTCCTGTCGCACCGGTTCCGGCAGGATGACGTCGGCCATCTTGAACTTCGGCAAGCGGGCCTCAAACCGCCCATCGAGTACAGTCATGGAGTCATTGCCCTCGGCGGCAGCCCGCCCGTTGCCTGCGGTTGTGCCCGAACCCACCGTGGCCATGCGTTGAATGGATTCCTCTGGGGAGATTCTTCTTCCAAAGCTCATACCTTAATAACTTGGCTGTTGCATCAGGACAAGTCCTGCATTTTCATCATGATCGGCCCTTGCCGCAAACTCGGGAACTTCTCCATTGCCTCCTCCAAAGGCACCTCACGGGTGATTATCGAGTGACGTCTCTTTGAAGCATCCTCGCCAAACACCTCCAGAGTCACTTTGTCGGCTACTCGTTTGCCCTCCACTGCCAGCCTGTCGAGGTGGTCCAAAACCGTGACCCCGACCTGTTGAATTCCCAGGCTCGAATTGGCATGAAGCCAGTTCTTCACGTTCTCCCGCAAGTCGCACCACCAGCCGAAAACATGCTCGTGAATGTGCTTGTCGGTTGTCTCCTTAACGATCTTGTCAGCAATGAAGAGGGCAATGGCAGCCTCAATTATTTTGTCCCACATAATCCTTCCTGAACTCTATGTCCGCTGGGGGTCCCGGGAGGCTTCGCAGATGACATAATGCATTTCCGGGGGATTGTTGCGAATGAACTCGGCGCGGACCTCCTGCGGCAACTCGTCCCAGGAGGCGTCCCGGCTTATTTGAGTCACGACAGGCTTGCCCTCTTTTAACGTAAAGATGGACAGCGTGACGGCGACTGCGGACGCGGAACTCCGCTTGAGCGAGCAGTCCACACGGAGGCAGAGCTGCCGCGCAAGCTCGTTGGCCTGCCCGGCCCGACATCGCTGAAAGGCGATGCCCACGTCTTGCTCTTCAAGCTGAAGGGCCTCGGCAATCTGTCCGGCGGCTGCCTGGAGCAAACCGCGGAGAAACGCATCGTCGTCCAGCGCCGGGGCAAACAGCCGCCGCAAGAGCGAAAGAAGCCAGTCCCAAGCCGCCCTGGGGAGTGCGGCCGGCCTTTTGGAAGAATTCGGTGTTGCCATCAATGGACCATTTCCAGCGCGATGCCTTGAGTTCGCGCCTGTTCCTGGAATTTGTCTTCCAGCGGCTTTTTCAAATCCATCTCCGCGCAACCCGTGTTCTGTCGGTTTATCTCCGACCGCATCTCATCAGGCAGATCGTCCCAGGCCAATTCCTCAGTAACAATCGTCTGTTTCAATTTGCCGTCTGCATCGCGGATAAACATTGTCGTCTTGCCTACCGCAGTAGTCGCGCTGGTCTTCGTGACCTCCATCCTGATCCCCAGGATGTTCTGTTTGAGGTAACCCCAGAGCTGCTTGGCCGTCCTGCGGATTGGCACAATGGATTTATCGGCAAAAATCACTATATCTGCGAGCAGGTCTGCGATTGTCCCCGAAATGGCCTCCCGCACCCAGGGAATGATTTTCGTGCTGAAGAAATCAAGAATCCAGGGCCACACGACCAGCACGCCAATAACCGTGCCCGCGATTTTGATGATGAGTGTGATGGTGACCGGATCCATAAAACAGACTCAGGTTATGTGACGCTATAAAGATTCCAGCTCATTTCTGCCTTGCCGGATCGGACGGATTCCTCCCGAAAACCGTCCGGCAGCGCATCCCAGGATGAGTCCCAAGGAAACAGCAGCTTGACTCGCGCAGGCTTTCCCTCCTGGTTCACTAATAAATAGATCCAGTGCTCGAAGTGGTTTCCGCTGCTTCTTTTCAAGGTGAACTGCACCTGCAGAATGCGTTGCAACTCCGTGTTCTTGGCGCTAGCCAGGCCGTTCACCATTTGCCGCACCAACCGCCGTGCTGTGCTGCGATAGACCGAATAGTTTTCAACCGCCCAATCGGCCACGATTTGGATCACCCGCTGTTGCAACTCCGCCATTTGCGGATCGACATCCAGCAAATCCGCATACCGTTGCAGTTCCGCAGGCGTCATCTTGAGGATTTCGTCGCCAGCTCCTTCCTGAAGCCATTCCAGCAACTCAGCAGCACGCTCGACAATGTTCGGGTGAGAGGTATCCCAAAGATTGGACAGGTTAAAGAACCGTTCCGCGGCGTGATCGGATAGCAGGGCGCGGAAACTGTTCGCCTGGGCGACGAGGCTCCGGGGGTGCATCCGAGCATACAGCGACGGGGGATAACCCGCCAACTTCATCAGCGCTCGCAGGACAGTCTCCTGGCTCTGACAAACCAGGTAGCCCGCCCGATCCGCAGTGAATTCCGAGCGCCGCGACCAAGCTCCCAATACCGGGGACAGGGTGAGATCAAAAGCCGCCCCGGCCAGACCCAGGGTGACGGTTGAGGCCACGGTGGCCGTTTCTTTCAGCGCCTTGGCCAGACTGTGATAAGGGACATGGCCCGCCTTGATGTGACCCAGCTCATGGCCCAGCACAAAAAGCAATTCCTCGCGGGTGAGCAGCGAAACCGCTATCGAGGCCAAAACGATGTGGGGAGTATCCGCTCCCAACGTGTATGACTCTAGTTGGCCAAATCTGACGTAAAGCGGAGGAATCGGGGACACCCCCAGGATCTCGCAGGCCTCCACAAGGACCTCGTATATTGCCGGCATGGACCGGGAGGTCACCAGCATGGCGCTGCCCAGAGCGGCCACTTCGTCTGATTTCTTGAAAAAATCCACCGCTTTTTTCGTCGCCGCCCCCACACCCGGAGCCGCTTTCAGCACCGCCAGGACCGAGCGGTCTGAAGCATGCTCGAATACAATGGAACGCAGCCCGGCAATGCGCTTGCGCCGGCGCTGCCCGTTTAGGGACTGGAATGCGGAGAAGGCCTGGGCTATGGCTTTGGCGACCGGCGGCGGGGGCCTGCGGAACAAATCGTTCAAGGTCAATGAACTGCCCGCTTCCGCAATGGCACCCGGAAACGCGGAGGCGCAGATCTCCTCGAATCTTTCCGGTATTTCGGCTCTCAACCGAAATGCACGAACCTTCGCAAGGAGAGAACTTTGAATCACTGCCGCTGCCCGACTGTAGGCGTAAATGGTCAGGAGTTCGTTCTGCGTCAACCAGCCCTCGGCTCTCAGGCAGGCCAAGTCATCCGGGGAAAACACCGGCGCATTTTCACCGGGTTTTGACGGCACTGCCTCGGGCGCGAGCCATCGGACGAAGGCTTTAGCGACGAGCGCTTCGTCCAACTCTTGGAGGTTCAATATCTTCGCCATGGGTAGCAAACGAGCAGATTAAAACAATCCCCTGTGCCCTTCTCCCGGCTCTTCAGATCCAGCCCGATTCTTGTCTTCACCTCCCGAGTGCCACGGCCCACGGTCATTGGCGGCAGCGGTGGCCAAGCCGGGAACCAACCCCTTCAGGAACGACGCCCAAAAATCCGGGTCCATGTACATGCCCAAATCGGAGTGGAAGTTGGCTCCAAAAATCAAATGGTTCGCCAAATGTGGCGGAGCGGAGTCGGTGGCGACATACATGTTCCCCGAACCTCCCCAGGACTCCAGAAACTGGTCCAGCGGATAGGGTTTGCCGGCACCCTGCGGGTCGCCCGGATCGTTAATGAATACCTTGGGATGGCTGGGATCGGACATGTCCAGACCTGTGAGAACGACAGCATGGTCGGCTCCATGAAGGTGAAAGAGGCTGTAAAAGGGCAAGCTTGCATTCCAGAGGTCGCCCGAATCCACCGCCACGATGACCTTATGCCCGTGGGCAAGCTCGGAAGCCACTTGGTCGAGGATTCCATTCTGCACACAATGGGTATGCACGCCATGCGATTCCAACAGTTGGGCCATGTTTGGCAAAGAAGTGCCGCTATCGGTCAGCCAGCCGTGGGCCGTCGCCTCATACACCAACTGCGCTTCGCTGACATCCACCCCGAATTCGTGCAGAATCATTTCTTGTGAAACCACATCGCATGTAAAGGGGGTGGTTTGGTGGACCCAATCTCGGGCATCATGCGCCGGCGTTCCTACGGTGGAACCGCCCCCTTCGTGATCAGAGAACAGTGCTGCTCCAAGTTGGTCGAATGGTCCGGTGCCAGTATCGGCAGGTTGAACCTCGTGGAAACCAAAAGAGGAGTGGTCCGCGTTGCTGAATGAGGAGGTCATAGCGCATCGCTCCCGGAAAAAACCTCTACAGTTGATTCGTTGTCCTGCATCACCTCGACATAGGCTCCGGCTGTAAGCCGAAGGGCCCTCAAATCCCGCACCACTTTTTCCGGTGCCGAACTGTTGATTCGTATTACGAACTATCAGTTCGTTTTCGTCAAGGCCTTTCTTTTGCAGGCTGGCAGGCGTGGCACTATCCAAAGACCAATCTGCCCTCCTCGACTCATTCGGCGGGAATGTACGCCGTCTCCGCTCCGCCGCCGGCATGACCCAAGCGAAGCTGGCGGAGCGGGTGGATCTTGAACTGCGGACGATCCAAAAGTTCGAGGCGGGCGAGATCAACGTGCCTCTGACCACGTTATACCGGATCCGCCGGGCGCTGAACTGCTCCTGGGAGGCGCTGCTGGGGAAATAGGAATGGCGCGCTTGCTATGCCCCTAAAGCCGCCAGCGCTCAACCGCACTGGCGACTTGTTCGATGTTGATCGCGGCGGCCTCCCTGACTGACTTATTGCCTAACTAGGCGGCTTTTGGCGTTTTCGACCAGGTCCACCCGGGCTGTCCTTTTCGCACGGAAGAGCCGGTTATTTCGGTTTAGTCTGCTTTGATTGAGGAAAAATGAGAGAAAGGAAGAAAGGCGAAGTTGGCGCGCTGCCCAAATTTACCACTTATATCACCTAAAGCGCAGTACCTATTACGTAACTGTTCTCATTTTTTCAATCATTTTCGGGGGGTGCCGGGACCATTGTCAAGATTACGTTGGCAAAATCGCGGTTCTGCCAACCACTGGTCGGGCAGTTGCCAACGTAATCTTGACATTAAAAACAGCCTGATCAGCTTGGGTTCTGCAGGTTATGTCACCATGCCTCGGCACACCCATAAACTGCTGATAACCAAACCTTTGGGACAAGCCCCCTCTCGGTCTGGTCAAAGTCGGGAGAGCCAGATTGGCAGAAGCTTCTGATCGTCCGCAACCCTTGAAAAGCCCCTAAAATGGCAGAATTAGGGGTTTTTGTCTGATCGCTCCGAACTGCTGGATACCGCTTGATCTGTTTTTTTGGGCGCCGCGTCCGGGACGTCCGGGGCGTCCGTAGCGTCCGGGACGTCCGGTCTTGCCTTCAAGGACAGGCCGTGAAAACCACGACGAGCGCGCAAGGCACCATCGCTATCAGCCCGCTGAATATCATGCGACTTTCTTACAGGGCCGAATGCCTCTTTGACAACGCCGGGGATAAGGCGCTCAAAAACTGTCCTTGGAAAGGCCGGGAAAAGGTTCGCCTGGCAAAACTCCGAATAACTCTGATGCAGTTCCTCAATAGTGACATCCCGGCCTCTTGCCATGCGTTCCTCAAGGAATTTCGTCAGCGCGGCTTTCTCCCCGGGTGTGTGGAAAGCGGCGGCAATCTTGATTTCTCCCACCAGTTCTTTGATGCGCGGTAAGCGTATTTCCTTGCAGGGGAAGCTCCTGTCGACCTTGGTCGCCTCGTGCAGAAAGTGTGCTATAATAACAATCAACTCATCTGTCGGAATCGTCTCCACAGCCTTATCCTTCGGCCTCGACCGGTGTAACGCTGCGGAATGATTCGTGGTGAGGGAACGGGGACGGTGGCGGATTGGGTCGTGGAGGAGCAAGTGGGGACTCGGAACGATTCCAGGATTGCTTTTGCGGAGTGATTCGGGT
>Ga0181517_10005641_pt1 | contig 10989 bp, 8 predicted proteins | sample PEATcosm2014_Bin_31_FD_119748 | JGI IMG/M metagenome (GOLD analysis project Ga0181517, IMG submission 119748) | Peatland microbial communities from MTU Mesocosm Facility, Houghton, MI, USA - PEATcosm2014_Bin01_30_metaG | ecosystem: Environmental > Terrestrial > Soil > Wetlands > Peat | place... | reverse complement strand
GCCTGGAGCGCGAACAGATCGCCGGCTTGGGCCTGCGCCCCATGGTTTCGCTCACCGATCACGACGATATCGATGCCGGCTTGGCGCTGGGCGTCACGTCCGACCCTCGCGAGACGCCGGTTTCGGTCGAGTGGACCGTCCCCTACGAGCGCACTTTCTTTCACCTGGGCGTGCATAATATCCCGCGCGGCGAGGCGCGCGAGTGGCTGGCCGCCATGGAGAAGTTCACCGCCCGGCCCCGCGAAGAGTCGCTGCCCTCCCTTCTGCACGAGCTGGCGCGCGATCCGGGCGTGCTGATGGTTCTGAATCACCCGTTCTGGCTCGAAGAGGGTGTGGTGGAAGACGATCACCGCCGCGCGCTGGTTCGCCTGCTGCGCGAGTGCATCGGCGGGCTGGACGCTTTCGAGCTGAACGGCACGCGGCCGTGGAAGGAAAACACCGCCACCATAGAGCTGGCGCGCGCGCATCAGCGGCCGGTCATTTCGGGCGGGGACCGGCACGCCTGCGAGCCCAGCGCCTGCATCAACCTGACGAACGCCCGCAGCTTCGCCGAGTTCGTCACCGAGATTCACGCCGGCCGCAGCTCGATTCTGTTCCTGCCGCACTACCGCGAACCCATGGCGCAGCGCGTCCTGGAGGCCATGCGCGATATCCTGCGCACCTATCCCGAGTATCCCGGGCGCGCACGCTGGGCGGACCGGATCTTCTACCGGTGTGAAGATGGCGTGGCTAGAACTCTCGCCGAAATCTGGAAAGGCCGCGAGCCGCAGTGGCTGGCCGGCGCCGCCGCGGCGGTCCAATTCCTCGCCGGAAGCCGCTTCCGCCAGGCGCTGCGCCTGCTCCTTTCCGCGCGCGGGGAAGTGCAACCTTGAGGCGGCTGGCCGCGCGGCTGCGAAACTCATTGAAAGACCTGTCGCCCGAACGGATGGCGCTGCTGCTTGCGGTGGGGCTGGTGCTGGGCGTCTTTCCCATCGCGGGATGCCCTACCGTGCTGTGCCTGCTGGCTGCCCTGGGACTTCGCCTCAACGCGGCGGCCCTGCAAGCCCTGAACAATCTCGCTTCTCCGCTGCAGCTCGCCTTGCTGCTGCCCTTGAACCAGGCGGGAGTCTGCCTATGCGGCGGCGCCTTGCCGGCCGGCGGATCGGCAGCTTGCAGAATCGGCGTGGCCGCGCTGCACGCCGTCGCGGGATGGGCATGCATCTGCGTTCCGGCCGGCGTCCTGCTCTATTTCGGCCTGATCCTGGCGATGAAGTGGCGCGCGGCACACTCGCTCGTTGCGGTGAGCCAATCGGCTTAGAGCGTCAATCCGCCGTGCTGGCGGTGCGGGACGCCTTCAACTCTCGCGCGGCGGGTGATTCCGGATCGAGTTGCAGGGCCGTTCGCCACTCCCGCGCGGCTTCCGCTTCCCGCCCTTGCGCGCGCAGAGCCAGGCCGAGCTTCCAGTGGGCATCCGCGACGGTGGGCTGGTTGCCTTCGGGATCGCGCGCCAGGTAGGCGCGCAGGTAGCGCTCGGATCGCGCCGGCTCGCGGCCGCTCGTGAGCAGCCGGTCCGCGGCGCGATAGTAGGGCGCGGCGTCGTCGGGGACGGCTTGCGCGGCGGAGGAGAGTAGCGTCTCCAGCGCGCTCCAGTTCGCCCGATCGGCATAGCTCACGGCCAGGACGCAGTAGGCTTCGGCGCGCCCGCCGTCCAAACCCAGAGCGCCCTTGCCCAGCGCCTCGGCCGCCGCATCGTCGCGGTGCTCGGGCGCCAGATAGAACCACGCCAGGGCCATCTGCGCCTTGTAAGAAGGCGGGCGAAGCTTGGCGGCGCGCTGCAGTAGGGCTTCGGTGCGCGTACTATCCTTGCGGAATTCCGCGATTCGCGCGCCAGCCAGAAGACCCTCCACGGCGTCGAGGGCCGCGATTTGCCGCGCGACCGCCTCGGCCTTGTTCGTGTCGCCGCCCAGAATGCCGGGCGCCATGAGGTAGTACTCGATGAGATCCCGGAGCGCCTGCATGTCGCGTGGATCGAGGCTCAGCGCCGTATCGATCTCCTTGCGAAAGCGTCGCGCCAGGAGCGCCTGCTGAAACAGGTTGGCGTGCTGCGCCATCACGCCTTGGACTTCCGCAAGCTGCCGGTGGTAGCGGGCCACGCCGCCATCCAGGCGGACGGCCGTCGTAGCCAACTCGAGCGGCGAGGTGCGGTCTCCGAATGCGGCGCGAATCTGCGACAGCAGATAGTTCGCGTCGGCGTCCTGCGGCGCCTGGCGCAGCCGCTGTTCCACCACGGCCCGCGCGCGCTTCCAGTGTCCCGCCTCGATCAGCTTCTCGGCCGTGGTCTCCTGCGCCAGGCACAGCGCCGCCGCGGCCAGGATAGGCAGAATTGTCCTCACATTCGAGCATGACCGCTGCCGCGTTTCAGGCGCGTAACAACGCGTTGAAGTTTTGCACCGGGGGCCGTCAATGTGACTATAATCCAGCCATGCCGCTCAGCCGAAGGTCGTTTGTTTCCAGCTTGCTCGCCGCTCCGCTCGCGAGCGCCTATGTCACCGCCGCGCGGGCCGCAGCACCGTCGAAAATCACGCGCATCGAAACGGTCTACTGGAAAGACCGCGAGGACGCGCCCTTCTGGCCGCACTGGACCTGGGTCAAAATCGATACCGATGCGGGCATCTCGGGCATCGGCGAGACCTACCCGCGCAATCCCGCGGAGGCGGCGGTGATTCACTCGGTCGCCGGTTCGCTGATCGGACACGACCCGCGCGATATCGAGCGCATCTGGGCGGATCTCTATCGCAGCTTCGATTTCCAGATCGCCGGCGGCGCTGAGATGCGGGCCTTGAGTGCCATCGACATGGCCTTGTGGGACCTGCTCGGAAAGAGCCTGAACGCGCCCGTCTACAGCCTCATCGGCGGCAAGGCCAATCCGCGGGTGCGCCTCTACAACACCTGCTTCCCCTACAAATTCGATTTCAACCGCGAGCCGGAAAAGATCATGCGCGAGCTGATCGAGACGCGCGGCATCAAAGCCATCAAGGTCTGGCCTTTCGATGGTGCGGCGGCGCGCAACCGGAATCAGTTCATCACGCAGCAGGATATCGATGCGGCCCTGCAACCGGTGCGGCGCTTGCGGGATACCTTCGGCTTCGATATCGATATCGCCATCGAGTTCCATGCGCAGTGGAACCTGGCGAGCGCCATTCGCATCGCGCACGCCCTGGAGCCCTACCGGCCGATGTGGCTCGAGGATATGCTCATGCCGGGCAACTACCTTCAGTACCACGAGTTGGCCGCTGCCACCAGCCTGCCGCTGATCGCCGGGGAGCGCATGGCCGGCAAACTCCAGTTCCAGCAATTGCTGGAATCACGCACGGTCAAGTATGTGATGTTCGATATCACCTGGTGCGGAGGGCTGACGGAGGCCCGTAACATCGCCGCGATGGCCGACGCCTTCGAATTGCCGGTGGCGCCGCACACGGCCGGCGGTCCGCTGCTCTTCTATGCCAGTACGCACCTTTCCACGGCCTCTCCCAACGTTTGGATACAAGAGAGCTGTCAGCGCTTTTACGAACACGATTGGCTGGCCATGTTGGAGAAGCCTATCGCCCCCGAGAACGGCTCCATCGCCGCGCCCGAGGAGAGCGGCTTCGGAATGCGCATCAAGCCGGAAGCCTGGAATCACCCGACGGCCGTGCGGCAGGTGAGCACGAAGTAAACGCCTATGGCTTCGTACAACCAGATCGCCGGGCAGAGCGTGGAGCGCCTGGCGGCTCTGAGCGACGGCATATTCGCGGTCGCCATGACGCTGCTGGTGCTCGATCTGCGCGCCCCTGTCAGCACCGCTATCCACAATGAACACGATTTGTGGGAGGCTCTCGTGGAACTGGCCCCGTGGCTGGTCATGTACATGATGAGATTCATGACGCTGGGAATTTTCTGGGTGGGCCAGCAGACCCAGCTCAACCATCTGACGCGCTCGGATCGCGGCCTCTCCTGGATCCACCTGGTGTTTCTTTTTGCCGTCACCATGATGCCGTTCTCCACCAACCTGCTCTCCGAATTCGTGCACTTGCGCATCGCGCTGCTGGTCTATTGGTTGAACATTCTGCTGGCCGGCGCGGCTCTGTACTTCAGTTGGGTATGCGCGCTGGGCAAGGGTCTGGTGCGGGACGACCTGCCGCCGGATGATTCCGCGGCCATTGAGCGCCGCATCGTGGTGGCGCAATCGCTCTACGCTTTCGGAGCCGCGCTGTGCATTTTCAGCACGTACTGGAGCATTGGGTTCATTGTGCTGGTGCAGCTCGATTACGTGCTGGCGCCGCGCGTTCCGGGCCCCTTGCGACGGCTGAAAATCTTTACCTCTTCGTGAAGTGCGCGTCCATCAGCACCCAGGTGTTCGGATCCAGTTCCACCGCCGCCGGCTCCCTTTCGGCGGGGATCTCGAAGTGCTGCCGCGCGGCCGTCATTTCGATCTTGGCAATCGCCGCCGGAACGCCGCCCGCGCCCTTCACCGCTACTTCGAGCGGCAGCCGGTAGACCTCGCCGGGCTGCACCTCGGCCAGGTCGATCTCGATTTTCTTGGCCGCCGCGTCATACCGCCAGCCGCCCTCCAGCACCGGCGAACCGGCGCGGTATAGCCATTGGTCGAAGAACCAGCCGAGGTCCTTGCCCGAAACGTCCTCCATGACTTTGCGCAGATCGGCAGTCGAGGCATTGGAATCGCGGAAGCGCCGGTAATATTCGCGGATGCCCTGCCAGAAGGCCGGCGTCCCGAGGTAACCGCGTAGCATGTGCAGCACCCAGGCGCCCTTCTGATAGACGATGTTATTAGGAATTCCCGTCCACGGCCGGTTTGCGATTACGGCCACGTCCGGCAACTTCCGCTCGGTCCTGAAGACGATGTCGCGGCTGCGCTCGAGGCCGGCCACGAACGCGTCGCGGCCCTCGTAATGTTCCCTCGCCAGCAGCGCGAAGTAGGTGGCGAAGCCCTCGCTCAGCCACACTTCGTCCCAATCTTTCTCGGTGACGGAATCGCCGAACCACTGGTGGGCAGCCTCATGCCAGACCAGGTCGGATGCCGGGCTGCCGCTGACGAGCTTCTCGCCGAGGAAGATGGCGCTGGCATTCTCCATGCCGGCATCCTGGCTGGCGGCCTCCACGGCGGCCAGCTTCTCGTAGGGAAACGGGCCGACGCGTTGGCTGAAGAACTCCATGGCCTGGCGCTCCGGCTCCTCGAAAGTCAGAATGCCTGCCTCGCGGTCTTTGGGAAACAGCCACGTGTCGAGCGGCGCCCCGGCGGCCGTGGCGAAGTGCCGGGAGGCGAAGCGCGCCACCGCGATGCAATTCAGCCAGGAAGCGATGGGCGTGGATTCCTTCCAGTGGGTGAGCCGTAGCTCCTCGCTGCCGCCCAAATCCCGGATTTCCTCCAGCCGCCCGTTGGCCACCACCTGATATTTGGCGGGAGCCGTGACGATGAACTCGCTCGAGGCTTTGTCATACGGGTGGTCCACCGTGGGCAGCCACTGGCGCGCGCGGTCCGGCCAGTTATCGCTGAAGAAGGTGCGCTCGCCATACTGATTAGCCCCGATGCGCAGTCCGCCGGCCGGCACGCCGCGATACCGCACCGTGAACTCGCGCAGTTCGCCTGCCTGCGACGGAGGGGCGACCGCAATGGCCAGCCGGTCGCCGCGATGCGTATAGCGGGCCGGCGCGCCGCCCGCCGCGACCGCGGTGACGCTCATGCCTTTCCCTTTGGCCGCCGACGCCAGATCGAGCGCGAATTCGCGAACACCGTTTTCGATGAAGCGCACGGTGATGGTAGTTTCGCCGGAGATCTCGTCGCTGCCATCGCCGAGAGCGATACGGAAGATATAGTGCTGGACGTCGGCCCCCGGCTGGCGCGGGTAGCTGTCGGCATAGAGCAGACTCCCGGCCAACGCGCACCAGCAAGCGGCGATCCTGAATGGCAGACCGATATCGAGTCCCCCGGAAATCCACGATATCATTTGCCGGGCAGGGAGTTACCGGCCCGGCTGCATCTCCAGCGCGGGCAGTTCCGCCGTGGGCAGGCTCACGCCCAGCAAGCGCGCCACCGTGGGAGCGATCCGCCGCATGTCCACGACACCTAAGTCGCGATGGGCCGCAATTCCCGCGCCTAAGATAAAGAGCGACGCACGCATCTCCGGCCGCTCCGGCAGATATCCGTGATTGCCCGTCCCCGGCGCGCCGGTTACCAGAGGCCCCTCGATAGCCAGGCCGATATCGTAGCCCGGCGCGGCCTCCACCACGAACGAGGCGTCCGGGAATCCGCCCTGCTTCACGATTTCGTCCTTTTCAAGAAAGCGCGCGATTCCGTTGGCCGGATCGGCCGCCAGCTTGGCCAGCAGGCCGCGAACTCTGGCGGCGAGCGCCTGGTCCGACGGCCGCGCCAGGACGATCGCGGCGGCACCGCCATCCGGCCACACCATGGCATCCCAGTGCTTCACCTGCGGCACCAGGATGAAATCGCCCGCGGGCGATCCGAGCTCGATGAGTTTGGCATCGAGAAACGGAATCAGGAGATTGCAATGGCGTTCGACGGGCAGAAAGCCGTGGTCCGACACCACCACCACCACGGTCGCGGGATCGGCCGCCCGGGCCGCCGCGATCACGCGGCTCACCTCGCCATCCAGGCTCTCGAGCGTCCGGTTGGCTTCCTCGCTGAACGGCCCGTGCCCGTGTTCGGAGTGGTCGAGCGCGCTCAGGTGCAGCGTGAGAAAGCGCGGCCGATACTTTTCGAGAATCCACGCTGCAGCCCGCGCGCGTACCGCATCGTCGTCGGTTCCGGCGCGGTCGCCCGCCGCATACGGCCCGGCGGCCTTCTCCACATCGTCCAGCAGACCGGCCGTGGAGAGCGCCCGCAGCAGCTTGCGGTCTTCTTCGGCCGAGCCTCTCCAATATTCGGGAATGTTATATCGAATGCTCTTCTGCCCCACCGTCACCGGCCAGTTGACGCTGGCGGTCGCGAGTCCCGCCGCCGAGGCGGCGTCCCATAGCGTCGGCACGCGGATGTCCTCGGCATACCAGAACCAGCCCAGCATGTTGTGCATCTCGGGGTCGAACACGTTGTTGGAGAAAATCCCGTGGCGGGCCGGCGCCACACCGGTCACCAGCGTCGTGTGCGACGGGTACGTCACGGTGGGGAGCACGCCGGTTACCCCATCGGCGTAGGTGCCTTCGGTCACGAAACGGCGCAATGTGGGGATGGAGAGCTTGTGTTCATCGGCCTTGGTGACGTAATCGGGGCGTAGCCCGTCAATCGAGATCATCACCACGGGCGCGGCGGCCAACGCGGACCAGGCCATCAGCGCGAGCAGAATCAGTGCACGCTTGAGCATAAAGCACGATCATCGCATTGGTTTGTTTCAACCGCGCAAATTTCGCGTGACTCCCGGCTAACGCCGGTAGACGCACACGCCGCCCTCGTACACCGCTTCGGCCGGCTCGCGGCCGAAGAAGTAGGGCAGTTCGCGCCAGTCGCCGCAATCGTGAATCGCGAAATCGGCGCGCTTGCCGGGTTCCAGCGAGCCGATCTGGCCGCCTCGGCCCAGGCTGTAGGCCGCGTTGATAGTGGCCGACGCGATGGCCTCCGCGGGCGTCATCTTCATCTGCGTGACGGCCAGTGAGAGCACCATGGGCATCGAAGCGGTGGGCGAAGAGCCGGGATTGAAATCGGTGGCCACGACCGGTGCCAGGCCCATCGCGATCATCTCCCGCGCGGGCGGATAGCGGCTCGCGCCCAGCGCGTAGACTGAACCCGGTAGCAGCACCGCCTGCACGCCGGCCTTGCGCAGGGCTTCCATGCCCGCGCGGCTGGTGGCTTCCAGGTGATCGGCCGTGGCGGCGCCCAGCTCGGCGGCCAGCAGCGAACCCTGGTCCGCCGTGAACTGGTCGGCGTGCACGCGCAGTTCGAGGCCCAGGCGGCGCGCGGCGCACAGCACCTCGCGCGCCTGGGCCACCGGGAAGACCGAGGGTTCCACGAACACGTCGCAATACTCGGCCAGCTTCTCTTGGGCCACGCGCGGCAGCATCTCTTCGGTCACCAGCTTCACGTAATCGTCGATGCGCCCACGATATTCGTCCGGCACCTCATGCGCGCCCAGAAACGTGGGGACGTAGCCCATGCGCCGGATCGCGCGCAGCATCTTCAGCTCGGAGTCAAGCGCCAGGCCGTAGCCGGATTTGGCCTCGATGGTGGTGGTGCCACCGCGCCGGAACCACGCCTGGTAGCGCAGTGCCGCGGTCAGCAGATCTTCCTCGCTCGCCGCGCGGGTGAGCCGCACGGTGGCGCGTATGCCGCCTCCGCGCGCCGCGATCCCCTGGTAGGTGGCGCCTTGGGCGCGCTCGTCGAACTCGGCCGCGCGCGTCCCCGCGAAGACCGCGTGCGTGTGGGCGTCCACGAAGCCGGGCAGCACGATGCGCCCGCCGGCATCCACAATTTCGGCATCCGGCCCCGCCAGCCGCTCCATATCTTCGCGCCGGCCGACGTATGCAATGCGCTCATCGCGCAACACCAGCGCGCCGTTCGGCAGCACGCCCAGCTCGCGCAGCTCGCTTCCCACGCGCGGCCGCGCCGGCCCCGCCAGGGTCACCAATTGCGCGCAGTTCAGAACCAGCAGCTCGCTCACGCGGACTCCATGGGCCGCTTCAATCCCTTCTCGCGCGCGAATCGCACGGCCTTTTCGTAGCCCGCGTCGGCGTGGCGGATCACGCCCATTCCGGGGTCGCTGGTCAGCACGCGCTCCAGGCGCCGCGCGGATTCGTCGCTGCCATCCGCCACCACCACCATGCCGGCGTGCTGCGAGTAGCCGATACCCACGCCGCCACCGTTGTGAATGGAAATCCACGAGGCGCCCGCGGCCGTGTTCACCAGGGCGTTGAGCAGTGGCCAATCGGCAATGGCGTCCGAGCCATCGCGCATGGCCTCGGTTTCGCGGAAGGGCGACGCCACCGAGCCGGCGTCCAGGTGGTCGCGGCCGATCACGATGGGCGCATGCAACTCGCCCGATTTCACCAGCTTGTTTATCGCCAGCCCGAACTCGGCGCGCTCCCCATAGCCCAGCCAGCAGATGCGCGCGGGCAAGCCCTGGAAGTGTACGCGCTCTCGCGCCATGGGGATCCAACGCGCCAGTGCCTCATTGTGCGGGAACAATTCGAGCGCCAGGCGGTCGGTGCGGTAGATGTCTTCCGGATCGCCCGAAAGCGCCACCCAGCGGAACGGCCCGCGCCCCTCGCAGAAAAGCGGCCGTATATACTCCGGCACGAAGCCCGGAATGTCAAAGGCGCGCTCCACGCCCGCCTTCTTGGCCTGCGTGCGGATGTTGTTGCCGTAATCGAAGGTCACCGCGCCCTGGCGCTGCAAGGCCAGCATGGCTTCCACGTGCGCGGCCATGGCGGCGAAAGACCGCGCCAGGTATTCGTGTGAGTCGCGCGCGCGCAACGCCACAGCTTCATCGAGCGTCATGCCGTTGGGCACGTAGCCATTGAGCGGATCGTGCGCGCTGGTTTGGTCCGTGAGCACATCCGGTACGAACCGGCGGCGCACCAGCTCCGGCAGCACGTCGGCGCAATTGCCCACCAGGCCCAGCGAGATCGCCTTTCCCGCGGCCTGTGCGGCGCGCAGGATCTCGAGCGCCTCATCGAGGCTGTGCGCAATGCGGTCGCAGTAGCCGGTTTCGAGCCGCCGCCGAATGCGCCGCTCATCCACCTCGACCCCCAGGAAGCACGCGCCCGCCATGGTGGCCGCCAGCGGCTGCGCGCCGCTCATTCCGCCCATCCCGCCCGAGACCACCAGGCGCCCCTCGAGCGAGCCGCCGAAATGCTGGCGGCCCACCTCGGCGAACGTCTCATAGGTTCCCTGCACGATGCCCTGGGTTCCGATGTAAATCCACGAGCCGGCGGTCATCTGGCCGTACATGATCAGCCCGAGTTTCTCCAGGCGCGTGAACTCGTCGAAATTCGACCAGTGGCCCACCAGGTTCGAATTGGCGATCAGCACCCTGGGCGCCTCCGCATGCGTGCGGAAAACACCCACTGGCCGCCCCGATTGCACGAGCAGCGTTTCATCGTTTTCGAGCGTGCGCAGGGCCCTCACGATGGCGTGGAACGAGGGCCAGTCGCGAGCCGCCTTGCCGCGGCCGCCGTAGACCACCAGGTCTTCCGGACGCTCGGCCACCTCGGGATCGAGATTGTTGTGCAGCATGCGCAGGGCGGCCTCCTGGTGCCAGCCCTTGCAGGACATCTGAAGCCCTCGCGGGGCCCGAATTACGCTGGTCATATCGCTTTCAGACGCGCCTCCACCGCCTTTTTGAAGCTTTCATCCTGGATCGATTCCAGATTGATGCGAACATTTTCGAGCGCGCCGGCCTTGGCCGCGGCCACCAGCGCGCCGGCCACCGCCACATCCGAGGCAAATTTCGCGGGAACTTCGAGCGACGCGAGGCGCCTTACGAGCGCCGCCGCGCGCTCGAGCACCTGAAGGGGCACCTCAGCCGCTCCGTGCAGGGCCTCCTCCACGAACGGACCGCGCTCGGCCTTGGGACGCTTGTAGGCCGCCATCACGTGCTGGAAGGCCGCGGCATCGCGCTCCACCGCCTCGGTGAAGAAGCGCCGATCTTGTTCGAAAGCGCCGGCATCCTGTTTGGCCAGGCGTGTCACCATGGCTCCCAGCGCCGCCGCCATGGCAGCCGCCGCGGCCGAGGCGCTGCCGCCGCCGGGAGTCGCGGTGGGCGCCGCCAGCGCATCCAGAAATTCGGGCAGGCCGCCGCGCGCCTCGACAGCCTCCGCGATGCGGTGCTCCAGCACCAGTTCCGGCCGGAAGTTCTCGAAGCGCAGAAAATATTCGGCGGACATCTCGATGGCCTTCTTGGGAATCAGCCCCACAATCTCGCTGCCCACCACCGGCACGCCGTAGCGTTCGGCCTCGCGCCGCACGGTCTCGAAGACCAGGTGCAGGGGCGTCTGCTCGAAATC
>Ga0181517_10005637_pt1 | contig 10993 bp, 12 predicted proteins | sample PEATcosm2014_Bin_31_FD_119748 | JGI IMG/M metagenome (GOLD analysis project Ga0181517, IMG submission 119748) | Peatland microbial communities from MTU Mesocosm Facility, Houghton, MI, USA - PEATcosm2014_Bin01_30_metaG | ecosystem: Environmental > Terrestrial > Soil > Wetlands > Peat | place... | reverse complement strand
TACGCGCTGGGCATGGTGCAGGCGTTTTCTGCGGTCGGCAACATGGTGGCTGCCATCACCGTGATCGTTTTGGGGCAGGTGCAGCAGGCCGGAATCATCGCCCACGCCTGGCGATGGGAGTTTTTGGCGGGCGCGGCGCCGGCGCCGCTGGCGCTCATCGTGTTCAAGAAACTGCGCGAGCCCGACCAATGGCTGAAAGCGAAGGCCGACAAAAAGCGCATGGGTTCGTTTGCGGAGCTGCTGGGCAACCCGCGCTGGCGGCGCAATTCGATCGTCGGCTTGCTGCTGGCGTTCTCCGGCGTGGTGGGATTGTGGGGCATCGGCTTCTTCAGCTATGACCTGTTCCGCCCGATTCTCGAGCGGACCTTCCGCGCGCAGGGCATCACCGGCGCCGCGCTGGCCGGCAAAACCACCATGTGGCTGGGCGTGACGTCGCTGATACAAAACGCCGGCTCCTTCTTCGGCGTTCACGCCTTCACCTGGCTGACGCAGCGCACCAACCGCCGCACCGCATTCGCGCTCAGCTTCCTGGCGGCCCTCGGAATGACGGCCTTCACGTTCTGGAAACTGAACACCATCGACCAGATGTTCTGGATGGTGCCGGCGATGGGCTTCACGCAGCTCGCGCTGTTCGGCGGCTATGCGATCTATCTGCCGGAGCTATTCCCCACCCGATTGCGCAGCACCGGAACCAGTTTCTGCTATAACGTCGGCCGCATCGTGGCCGCCGCCGGACCGCTGACGCTGGGCCTGCTCACCAGCCGCGTATTTCACGGCCCCGACGCCATGCGCTACGCCGGTGTCGCCATGTGCTCGGTCTTCCTGGTCGGCCTATGTGCACTGCCGTTTGCGCCGGAAACCAAAGGCCAGCCGCTGCCGGAGTAGGAGGCTGGGGACCCTCCGCTGACGCTCCTCCAGGCCAAGAACTCCATTAATAGTTAATCCCCGAGTTCCTGGGTATACACCTCGACCGCGAGCTAAACGAGTCCGGCACCGGCGACCGCGCCGTCTCCACTGCCGGTTCGCCCGTTACCGTGCTGGCCTTAGCTACCAACGAAGAACTGATCGTGGTGCGGCGGGCGTGGAAGGCGCTGCAGGAGCGAGCCGCAAACCGGTAGGCTGCTCAGGCGTCGAGAATCGTTCGGAAATACTCGACGTACCGCGGAGCAAGGTTCTCAAGCCGGTACATTTGGCTGGCTTCCAGCGCACGCTTCGATTCCTTCCGGTAGAACTCCGGATCGCTTTCCAGGCGGATCATCAGATCGATCCATGGTCTCACCACTTCCTTGCCGACCGGCCATCGCTGCGCCGGTGTGATCTCCGGCGGGATCGACAGAGAAAACCCGGCTCCATTGCACGTCTCCGGCAAGCCGCCGCGGTCGCTCACCAGCGGCGGAATCGCATTGAGAACCGCTTCGGCGGCGACGCGCCCGGAGGCTTCCCGGCACAGCGATGGCACCAGCACCGCGCGTGTGGCAAGATAAATCTCCTTCGGCTGCGCCAGCGGCGGGGACATCATCAGGTTTTCGTGCCGGCGCAGATCGTAGCCGGCGGCTAGGCCGGCGGCCACCAGTTTGCCCGCCGAGCCGCGCGATTCGATAATCAGCAGGGGGATATCCGGCCGCTCCAGGCTCAGTTCCTCGGCCAGCCGCGCCATCAGCATCAGGCCCTTGTCGGGTGACGGGTTGATCATGGTGAAGAAGATCGGGTCGCGCTCGGCTGCCAGCACGTCATCCGGCTCCATCGGCGTCGGCAGCGGTGTGCTCTTCAGGTCGAGCATGGCCCGATAGGCTCCGCTTAGGTATTCGCTCGGCGTCAGCACGCCATCCATCGCGGCGAAGAAGTCGCGGGCGGCCGGAGTCAGATAGCCCTCGTTGCGCAAAGCGAAGACCATCCGCACGCCCTGCCGGCGGGCGCGGTCGTAACGCCGCCGGTCTCCGGGAAGTCCGCCAAATGCCAGCAGCAGATCGGGCCGGAAGGCGTGCAGCTCCTGATCGAAGATACGGTCGAACTGGGCGCCGACGATCCTCTGCCAGGCGTGCAGGTCGCGCCGGCCCACGTCGAGAAGATGATAGTGAATGCCATCGTCCTCGAACAGTAATTCGGGGCGCACGCGCGCCGCCGTGTGTCCGGGAAGCGTCGTCACCTCGATGCCGAGTTCGCGCAGATACGCGGTGGTGTCGCGCCGGTCGGCGCCTTCGCTCGCCGTGGTAGCCACTGCGTGCACTTCCATACCGGCGGCAGCCAGCATGGCCGCTATGGTGCGTGTGGAGCGCGCCGCGCCGCTAGCCGGATCCTGCGGCAACTGCGGCAGAACCAGAAGCAGCCGAGCGCCTTTGAGACTCACTGGAGACGATTATGCCTTCTTTTTGCGGCGAAGCAACAGCAGCGCCCCGGCACCGGGAACCAGAAACAGGGTCGCCGGTTCCGGCACACCGCCCGGGTTCAGGTCCAGCGAACCGGCCGGAATATTTACCGTGTAAGGGATAGAGCCGTCCGTATCCAGTTCAATCCTGTACCCGGTCACGCCAATCGTGCCAGGGATCGTGATTGAGCCGGTTCCAGTCACCTGACCCGGCGTGGAGCTGTTGCCATTGGCGCTGAAATCGGCGGCCCCGCTGGAGCCATAGTAGATCGTTTCATCCACCGTCCAGGAAACCGTCGAACCGGAACTGGGGTTGAGCGTGAAATTCCAGTAGACAGGAACCGAGCCTGTGAGAGTGCCAGTGTCGGTGCCGATGGCATAGAAATCCAGAATCTGGCTCCCCGAACTCGAGGTCGATGTGCCGCTCCCCGTCAGGGCGACCCAATTGGCCTGGGGATTACCGCCAACCGCGCTGGTCTGCGATACCGAGCATGTCCCCGTTCCGGCAAAGCAAGCCTCACCGCTCTGGAATATGGTGCTCGCTTGCGCAGGCACTGCGGAGACCGCCAGTGCCGCCAGTGGAACAACGCCAAGTGCCAAACGCGTCGCCTTCTGTGCAAGAAACAGCTTCGCCCGTTCAAGAGAACTCACGTGCCCTCCTCGTCCCGTGTCGAACCAGGACTTCAAGCATAATATCACAACATCCGTGAGAATCAGATTAATACCGTTCCGCGATGAGCGATTGGCGGAGTAGCGCCTCACACTACCAACCCCGCTCCCTTCAGACCCAGGTGTCGGTCGGTTGACCAGCAGCAGCCGATTCGCATTTCCCGCATGATGGACAGGCCATGCGCGTCGGCCAGGGTGAGTCCCTGGTCGGCGAACTTCTTAACGACGCCAGCCGCCTTCGCGAGTTCGGCAGCGTCGAAGCCCCTGATCGTCAGGCCAGGGAGGGCATCGATGAAGGCCAGAAACTGCACCGCCCGCCGCTGGTCATAGCGGCGCAGGAACCACCCATGGCCCTCCGCGACAACCAACGCGGAGACGACCAGAGGCGGCGGTTCGGAGAAGAGCCGGCGGAAGAGAGGGTGGAAGCTGTCGGAGCGGTCCAGAAAAGCGATGAGGGCCGAGGTGTCGACGTAACAATCAGTCTTTTTGGCCATACACGATTTCGTCGACGGACCGGGAAGAACGCAAGTCGCCGCTCTCCACGAACCCGGCGAACCGCATCCACTGCCCGCCGCCCTGCGGCCGCAGCGCTTGCTGGAGCGCGCGCCGCACAAACTCGGCGACCGAGATTCCCAGCGATTTGGCTTCCATTTTCACCAGGGAATACTCCCGCTCCTCGAGGCTGATCTGCGTTCGGATCATGTTATCACCTTATCGATTGATGATAACATGTCGCTCCGCGCCGTTTTCGCGTCAGGCGAGCCGGTGCTCATTCTTCGTCCGGCGGCGGCTGGTCAACCCAGGCGAGCATGGCACTCGGAAGCGTGAGCCCGACCGTCATTACGCCCCAGAAGATCCATTCGGCGTCGTTCCGATTGGGCAGCCACCAGTGCGCGTCGGAGGCGATTTCCCCGTACAATACCGCCAGCAGGACGAGGGCGAACCCTATCGAGTAGCAGTAGCCGTAGGCGAGGTTGCGCATTGCCTTCTGGCGCTCGTCCACACCGGACTCAGGTCCGAAGACCCACGTAAAATAGCCGGTACGATAGAAGACCGCCAGAGCGCAGGCCACGGCGGCGGCCAGGGCTGCGAATGCTGCCACCGCCAGCAGAGCGGAGTGGTGCGTCTGCGAACTGTGCCAGAGCGCGGCGGCAACTCCGTAGCCACCATACATGGCGAGGACGGCGGCGCGGCGCACGCCGAGGCCGATTTTGCGAAGCGGCTTGCGCTGGGATGGCGCGTTGCCATTTACTGTTGTTGACATAGAGGTCTCCATTACTCTTACTCTTTCTCCGGACGGGCAAACTGGCGGCTCAGCGGCTCCAGCGGCCTCAGCGAGAACAGGAAGTGGACGGACACGCCGAAGAATTCGCTCAACTTCAGCGCCAGTTCCAGGCTGGGGTTGTATTCGCCCCGTTCCAGATAACCAATCGTTTGATAGTTGACGCCGATGGCAGCCGCGAGATCCTTGCGCGACAGACGGCGCTCTGTACGCATGACGGCGATACGGTTGTAAATCATTTCAATATACTCTGTTAATACATCTTCTTGTTGTATATATACAACATATTGGTGTTGATGTCAATCACAATCTTCAATCAGGCAGCCGCAGCGGACCTTGCCCGGTGTTTGCGCGAAGGTTTCCGGCATGGAATCAACGGCTTGGAGCTGCCGGACTGAGAGAGTGCCGGCAGCGTTTCGCGGTGAGGCCCGCTCTGCGAAGAACGCAAACAGCCGGGCTCGCCGCCCGGTTGGGCCGATAATCAATCGGCCCGCAGGTAGCCAACCTGCCCCACAGACCGGCCAGGCCATGCGAAACCCGACCCCCCGTTTGCGGAGCCCGAACTAGCTCTTTTTGGTCACGATATCCATCAACGATTCTTGCTAGACTCCGGATCAGAGAGGTAGTCGAACTATGCGAGGGCTTGCAATCGTGCTTCTCGCCGCCGTGACGGCTTTCGCGGCTGACGACCCCTGGACGAAGGTCCAGAACCTGAAAAGCGGAACCGAACTCCGTATTTTCAAGAAAGGCGGCATGCATCCGATCCAGGCCAAAATGGAACAGGCCAACCCGGATTCGCTGATTATTATACTCAAGAACGAAGAGCTGGCGATCCCCAGAGAGCAAATTGACCGCATCGATTACCGGCCTTTGAGGACCGGCGGCCGGGTCACCAAGGAAGTGACGGAAACCGTCCAAGGCCCGGATGCGAAGACCGCCGCGGCTGCGCTGGACAACGTGCCGGGCGAGACCACCAGCGCCAGCACGAACTACGTGATCAACTCGCAGCCGGATTTTCAAACCATCTACCGGCGCCCGCCGCCAGAACCGAAGAAATAAGAGCGCGCCGATTTTGCGGCGCGGGTGCGCGTCCCCAGGTCTCGCGCTTACCGCAGCGACGCGCGGATCTTGTCGCGGTACTCGCGCGCTTTTTCGAGAATCTGCGGCTCGTTCAAGGTGAGGATGCCGCCGTCGCGGACCACCAGTTTGCCGTTCACCATCACGTCGCGAGCGTCTTCGGCTTTGAGCGCGTAAACCATTTGCGAAACCGGGTCGTAAACGGGCACGGCGTTGGGGCGGTCCAGGCGGACCACAATCATGTCGGCGAGCTTGCCGGCTTCGAGCGAGCCGATTTCCTTTTCCATGCCGAGCACGCGCGCGCCGCCGATGGTGGCCATCTCCAGCGCGGTGGCCGCCGGCAGCGCTTGCGGATCGAGCGCGGTGACCTTTTGCAGCTTGGCGGCCAGGTCCATTTCTTCGAACATATTGAAATCGTTGTTACTGCCCGCCGGGCCGTCAGGCCCTAAGCCGACGTGGATGCCCAGCGCCAGCATGCGCAGTACCGGCGCCACGCCGCTGGCCAGCATCATGTTGCTCGAAGGGCAGTGCGCCACGCCGACGTCGCGCGCCTTCAAGATCGCCATGTCCGCTTCCGTCACCCACACGCAGTGCGCGGCCACCGTGCGGCCGTTGAAGACGCCCAGGCCGTCCAGCGTCCCGACGGGTGTGGTGTGCCGCTTGGCCAGCTCGTCGTCGACTTCTTTCTTCGTCTCGGCGACATGGATGACTAGCGGTGCGTGAAACCGGTTGGCGAGGACGCGCGCGGCCTTGAGCGTCTCGTCGGAATTGGTGTAGAGCGCGTGCGGCGCCACGGCGGGGACGATCAGCGGGTCGCCCGCAAACCGCGCCAGGTAGCGTTCGGTGAAGCGCAACGCATCGTCGGGCGTTTTGTTGTCGGGCACCGGGAAGCCGATGATGGTCTCGCCCAGCACGCCGCGCATCCCCGCCTCTTTGGCCGCTTCGGCCGCCACGTCTTCGAAGTAATACATGTCGGTGAACGTGGTGGTGCCGCCGAGCAGCATTTCCAGGCACCCAAGGCGGGTGCCCCAGCGCACGAAGTCGGGCGTAACGTTCTTGGCCTCGGCGGGGAAGATGAACTTTTCCAGCCAGTCCTGCAGCCGCAGGTCGCCGGCTATGCCGCGAAACAGCGACATGGCGGCGTGCGTGTGCGTGTTGATCAGGCCCGGGGCGAGGATGGCGTCGGGGCGGTCCAGGCGCCGCCCGGCCGTGAAGCGCGCGTCGATTTCGGCGCGGGGGCCGACCGCCAGAATCCGCGCGCCGCGCACCGCCACAGCGCCGTTCTCGATCACGCGGTGCGACGCATCTTCGGTGATGACGTAGCCCGCGCTCCAGATCCAGTCGGCCTGTTCGGCCGAGAGCGTAAGGACGAATAAGAAGAGGCTACAGATACGAAGCATCGAATGGCTTGGGGAAGAGATCCCGCATACGGTACGTTTCGATTTTGCCGCGCGGGTTCACCAGTACGATCTCCACGTCGCCGCAAAACTCCCAGAGGATCTGGCGGCACGCGCCGCAGGGCGGCGTGAGAGCTTCGGTATCCGCGGCCACGGCGACGCGGCGGAACTGGCGGGCGCCCTCGGAAATGGCTTTGAACACGGCCACCCGCTCGGCGCATACGGTGAGGCCGTAGGTAGCGTTCTCCACGTTGCAGCCGGTGTGGATGCGGCCCGTCGAGTCTTCAATCGCCGCGCCCACCTGGAACTTCGAGTAAGGCGCGAAGGCGTGCTGGCGCGCGGCCAGCGCGGCGGCGAGAAGTGGATCGGTCATCGGCTCATCCGGCCGGCCGCGCCGTCGAGGCTCGGCCCGGCTCCATACTTCATTCCTGGTCCAAAAGCGGCAGCAACATGCGCAGGAACTTCACCAGGGTATCGCGCACCGCCGCGCCGGTTTCCAGCACTTCCTCGTGGCTGATCTTCCGCTCGCTGATCCCCGCCGCCATGTTGGTGACGCAGGAGACTGCCAGCACCTTCATTCCCATGTGGCTGGCGGCGATTACTTCGGGCACCGTGGACATGCCCACCACGTCTACGCCGATGGTGCGCAGAAAGCGAATTTCGGCGGGCGTTTCGTAACTGGGTCCCAGCATGCCCCCATACACGCCTTCGGGCATGAAGATGCAGAGCTCGGCGGCCACGCTCTTGGCCAACTCGCGATAATCGCGCGAGTAAGCTTCCGACATGTCCGGAAAACGGGGGCCCAGCAAATCCTCGTTGGGGCCGGTCAGCGGGTTCGATCCCTGCAGGTTGATGTGATCCGAGATCAGCACCAGGCCGCCTGGTTCGAGCAAACCGTTGATACCGCCCGCGGCGTTGGTGAAAATCATCGATCGCACGCCGAATGCGTGCAGCACCTTCACCGGGAAAACCACCTGCGTGGGCGAGTACCCTTCGTATAAGTGGGGCCGTCCCGACATTACGGCGACGGGTATCGCGCCCAGGTTGCCCACTACCAGCTTGCCCGCGTGACCGACGGCGGTGGAGACGGGCCAGCCGGGGATTTCGGCGTACGGGATCGCGGCGCGATCGCTCAGTTCGTCGGCGAACGCTCCCAGGCCGCTGCCCAACACGACGCCGATGGCCGGGCGAAGGGCGGTGCGGCTTTCGAGCAGAGACTTGGCTTGCGCAATCATAAGATTATTCCCGCAATACAGGCCGACATGAAATTGGCCATCGTCCCGGCTGCCACCGCGCGCAGGCCGAGGCGCGCCAGGTCGGACTTCCGGTTCGGCGCCAGCGCGCCAATGCCGCCGATCTGGATGGCGATCGAGCTGAAATTGGCGAAACCGCACAGCGCGTAAGTGGCGATGGCGAAGGAGCGTGGGTCCAGACCGGCCTTCATCGGACCCAGCTTCATGAACGCGACGAATTCATTGAGCACCAGCCGCGTGCCCAGCAGGTTGCCGATGGCGGGCGCATCTTTCCACGGCACCCCCAGCAGGTACGCCACCGGCGCGAACACCACGCCGAAAATCTGTTCGAGCGATGCCGGCAGCCAGTTCATCCACCGCAGCCCGTGAATGCCGCCCAGAATGCCGTTGACCATCGCGATCAGCGCCAGGAAGGCGATCAGCATGCCTCCCACGTTCAGCGCCAGGTGGAGACCGTCGCCCGCGCCCTGCGCCGCTGCATCGATCACGTTGACGGCGGTCTTTTCGATCTTCAGATCTACCTTGCCCATGGTCTCCGGCCGGCCCGTTTCCGGTATCAGGATCTTGGACAGCATGATGGTGGCGGGCGCGGTCATGATGACGGCGGTGAGCAAATGCGTGATCGAGACGCCGGCAATCTTCACATAGGCCGCCATCACCGAGCCCGAAACGTGAGCCATGCCGCAGGCCATGACGGTGAACAGCTCCGATTCGGTGAGGCCGGCCAGAAACGGGCGGATGGTGAGGGGCGCTTCGGTCTGCCCCATGAAGACGCTGGCCGCCACGTTCAGCGATTCGGCGCCGCTCACGCCCATCACCTTCTGCATCCCGATCGCCATGCCGCGCACGATCCATTGCATGATGCCCAGGTAATACAGGATGGAGAAGAACGACGCGATGAAGATGATGATCGGCAGAACCTGAAACGCAAACACCACGCCGAACCCGCCGCTCGATTTCCCCATCGGGCCGAAGACGAATTCGCTGCCCGCTTCGGTATATCCCAGCATGGCGTTGACGCCAACGCCGATCGCCTGGAACACTTTGCCGAGATCGGTCTTCAGCACCAGCACCGCGAAGATAATCTGCAGGCCCATCCCCCAGGCCACGATGCGCAGTTTGATGGCGCGCTTGTTTGTGGAGAACAACCAAGCCACCCCGAGTATGGCCACCAGCCCGAGCAGACCGGTGAAGCGGCCCATTCTATCCGACGACCTCGAGAATCAATTCGCGTTCTTCGGGCCGTTGCGCGGAGATGTGGAAAGCATCCTCCACTTTTTCGGCGGCTTCTTCCACGCGATCTTCCTTGGTGTAATACAGCCGGCACAGGATGCTGCCGGCTTCCACCTTCTCGCCAGCCTTGACTTCCAGGATGATCCCGACGGCGGGATCGATCGAGTCCTCCTTCTTATCGCGGCCGGCGCCAATCATGTTGGCGGCGATACCAATGTCTTCGGCGTCAATCAAGCTCACGTAGCCGGCCCGCGGCGAAGCGATCTCGCGCGCGCCCGTGGCGTTGGGAAGCAGCACGAAATTATCCAGCGCCTGCGGGTTGCCGCCCTGTGCGGCCACCACGTCCTTGAACTTCTTGTAAGCCGAGCCATCCACCAGGTGTCGTTCGGCGGTCAGGCGCGCCTCTTCCAGCGTGGCGGCCTTCTTGCCGAGGAAGATCATGCGCGCGGCCAGTTCCAGGCACAGCTTGGTCAGATCGGCCGGCCCGGCATTCTGGAGCGTCTGCGACGCCTCCATCACTTCCAGTGCGTTGCCCACCGCGTAGCCCAGCGGCTGGCTCATATCGGTAATCAGCGCCTGGACCTTCTTGTCCATCGGGCGGGCGATGCCCACCATGGTCTGCGCCAGCCGGCGCGCATCCACCTGCTTCTTCATGAACGCGCCGCTGCCCACCTTCACATCCAGCACCAGCGCATCCACGCCCTCGGCCAGTTTCTTCGACATGATCGAAGAGGCAATCAGCGGAATCGATTCCACCGTGCCGGTGACGTCGCGCAGCGCGTAGAGCTTGCGGTCGGCCGGCGCGAACTGGTCGGTCTGCCCGATGAAACACAGGCCCAACTCGGCCAACTGGCGTTGAAATTCGTCGCTCGAAAGGTCGGTGCGGAAGCCGGGAATCGATTCCAGCTTGTCCAGCGTGCCGCCCGTGTGGCCCAGCGCGCGGCCTGACATCATCGGCACCACCACGCCCGCGGCCGCGGCCAGAGGCGCCACCACCAGGCTGGTTTTGTCGCCAACGCCGCCGGTCGAATGCTTGTCCACCTTGATGCCGGGAATGGCGGAAAGATCCGCCGTTTCGCCGGATCGTAACATGCACTCGGTCAGGCGGCTGACTTCGCGGTCGGTCATGCCCGAATAGAACACGGCCATCAGAAACGCGGACATCTGGTAGTCCGGTATCTCGCCGGAGGTGTAGCCATCTACCAGAAATTCAATTTCCTCGGGAGCCAGTTCGGCCCCGTCGCGCTTGCGCTGGATCAAGTCAACTGTACGCATTATGAGACACTTAGGCTAGCATCACGGACCCATCAAAGTAAAGTCGCCGGTATTGTAAGACCCGGCCCTCCCGCTGCGAAAATCGTCGTAGACTCGTTTAGATACCCATGCACCTCCACGCGATCGATTGGATCATTGCGCTTGCCTCGGTCGCCGTTTGTTTCGCGCCCGCGCTGTTTGTCAGCAAGCGCTCCGGCAGGAGCACGGCGGAATTCTTCGCCTCCGGCCGCTCCGTTCCCTGGTGGCTGGCCGGCCTTTCCATGGTGGCCACCACCTTCTCGAGCGACACCCCCAACCTGGTGGCCAACTTCGTGCGCACCCAGGGAGTGGCCGGCAATTGGCAATGGTGGGCCTTCACCCTCACTGGCGTGGCCACGGTTTTCTTTTACGCGCGACTGTGGCGCCGTTCCGGCGTGCTTACCGACCTGGAATTCTACGAGCT
>Ga0181517_10005636_pt1 | contig 10994 bp, 10 predicted proteins | sample PEATcosm2014_Bin_31_FD_119748 | JGI IMG/M metagenome (GOLD analysis project Ga0181517, IMG submission 119748) | Peatland microbial communities from MTU Mesocosm Facility, Houghton, MI, USA - PEATcosm2014_Bin01_30_metaG | ecosystem: Environmental > Terrestrial > Soil > Wetlands > Peat | place... | reverse complement strand
TGGCCGGCGGCGAATACGGAATCCGCGGCTTCGTGGATGCCTACGACCCCGCGTCCGGCCGGCGTCTCTGGCGTTTCTACTCCATCCCCGGCCCCGGCGAATTCGGCCATGACACCTGGGCGGGCGATAGCTGGGAACATGGCGGCGCTCCCACCTGGCTGACGGGGAGCTACGATCCCGAAACCGACACGCTCTACTGGACCGGCGGAAATCCCGGCCCCGACGAAAATGGCGACGTGCGCAAAGGCGATAACCTGTACTCCTGCTCGGTGGTGGCGCTGGATGCCCAAACGGGAAAGCGCAAATGGCACTACCAGTTCACCCCTAACGATACGCACGATTGGGACTCCACCGAAGACGTGGTGCTGGTGGACCGCTTGTACAAGGGGCAGATGCGCAAGCTGCTGATGCATGCCGATCGCAACGGCGTATTCTACGTTCTGGACCGCACCAACGGCCAGTTTCTGGGCGCCACGCCGTTTGTCCGCGCCACCTGGGTCAAGGGCTGGGACGAAAGCGGCCGGCCCATCACCACTCCCAACTGGCGCTCCACTCCCGAGGGCAACGTGGTCTACCCTGCCCTGGGAGGCGGCAGCAATTTCCAGGCGCCCTCCTATAGCCCTCTAACCGGCTGGATGTACTTCGTCTATCACGATGGAGGCACGTCGTACGCCTCCGGTCCAGCGCCGTTTGAACCGGGGCGCCAGTTCTTCGGAGCCGCCGCAGGCCGTGGCGGCGCCCGCCCGCCGGAAGACGATACGCAAGGAATCCAGGCCATGGACCCCGAGACCGGGACGACCCAATGGAAATTTCAACTCGCCCAGGAGTCGCTTTCGGCCGGTGTGCTGGCGACGGCGGGGGGCGTGGTCTTCGGAGGGTCGCGCGAGGGCAACCTGATCGCCCTGGACGCCAAGACCGGCAAGGCTCTGTGGTCTTTCCAGGCCGGCGCCGATATTACCTCATCGCCGATGAGCTATGCGGTAGATGGCCAGCAGTTCGTGGCCGTCTCCTCCGCCGGCGCGCTCTACAGCTTCGCTTTGCCGGAGAAGTAGCGGAAGCTCCACTGGGCAAGCTAAAGCATGCCCCACCGGTGGGGCACGCTTTAGCTTGCCCAGTTAAACGCCGCAGGCGGGCTATTGGGCCGGGCCGACGACGTGCGACTCCACCTGAAACTTCTTGTAGTCGCTGTAACGGTAATCGACGTCGAGACGCAGGCTTTTCACCAGCAGCACGCGCGCGTTGGCTCTGATGGTAATGGATTTGGGGAGCCAGACTTCGCCGTTTACGAGCGTCTGCTCCAGTTCTACGCGGCTATCCTTGGCCAGACGCAGGACAAAGCCGCCTACCGAGACGGTATCGAGCGTCTCGACATCGGCTTTCACCCACTGGTAGTCCTGTTTGGCTATCCACAGCCGCGCTTTCACCTTGCCCACAAATCGGGCCATCTGGGCTTTCGCCTTGTAGCCGAAATGCGGGGTGGCGTCGATGATCCAGACATCCACGCCGTCGAGCCGCTCCTCGCCGGCCATGGCGAAATCGAAGGCCTCGGGAACCTCGCGAATTTCCTCGCGCAGGCGATTCCGCCGCGCCTCGGCGTCGTCCAGGCGCCGCTTGCGCTCGGCGGGAGTCTCGTGGCTGCGTTCGTCGATGCTCCAGCGCAGCTTCTCCTGTTCCCTTTTCTCCTCTTCCGGTGATAGCGGCTGGTCGTTGCGCGCCACCAGCCGACGGTAAGACGAGCCTTCAAGCAGCGTTACGTCGTAGGTGACCACATTGCGGCTCTTCACCGCGCCGGAGCCATCCAGGGTGCGCGTGTCCTGGCGCTGGAGGAAGGTGTACTGGCGGGCGATCTCATTGTTGACGCGGTCCAGCTCGACCGCGCGCCTTACAATTTCGCGCGCATCCTGGGCCGCCAAAAGCGCCGGGATGCAAGCCATCGCCACCAGGAGCCGCACTCTTTCACTATGGCATGAAAGCCCGGCCGCGCCCGCCGCCGCTGTGTGGCCCGCGCCCCTACGCGAGCAGTTTCTCAAGCCGGGAGCCAGGCCGGACGATGGTCTGGTTGCGCTCGGGTCCCGTGGAGATGGAGCCGGCTTCGACTCCGGTGTGCTCCTCGAGAAACGCCAGATACTCCTTAGCGCGCGAGGGCAGGTTGTCGTAGCAAGTCGCCCCGAATGTGGAGCTCTTCCAGCCGGGCAGGCACTCGTAGACCGGCTCGATCCGCTGCACGTCGGCCGCTTCCGGCGGCAGCTCGCGAATTTCGCGATTCCCCAGCTTGTAAGCCACGCAAACCGGAATGGAATCGAATTCGTCGAGCACATCGAGCTTGGTGATCACCAGGCTGTCGAAGCCGTTGATCGCGGCGGTGTAGCGCAGCAGGGGAGCGTCGAACCAGCCGCAGCGCCGCGGCCTTCCGGTGACGGCGCCGTACTCGTTGCCGCGCCGGCGGATGCGCTCGCATTCCTCGCCCGGCGTTTCGGTGGGAAACGGACCGCTGCCCACGCGTGTGATGTAAGCTTTGGCCACTCCGATCACGCCGGAAATCCGCGTCGGCGGCACGCCGGTTCCGGTGCAAGCGCCTCCCGCACTGGCGCTCGAGGAGGTCACAAACGGATAGGTGCCATGATCGATGTCGAGCATGGTTCCCTGGGCGCCCTCGAACAGTACCGTCTTGCCGTCGCGCATGGCCTGGTGCAGCAGCACGGCGGTATCGCGCACCATGGGCCGGATGCGCTCGGCGAACTCTTCGTATTGCGCGCGGATGCCGGCCAGGTCGAGCTCCTCGTAAATGTCGAGGGCCCGCGCGATGGCCACCTTCTCCCGCATCAGCAGATCGTATTGCGCGCGAAAGGTCTCGCGGTCCAGCAGGTCGCAGACACGAATGCCGCGGCGGGCGATCTTGTCCTCATAGCAGGGGCCGATGCCGCGCGAGGTTGTGCCGATCGAGACGCGCCCCGGCCGCCCTTCGCTCATCTTCTCCATCAGCCTGTGGATGGGCAGCAGCACATGCGCGCGGTTGCTGATATACAGATTTCCGGTCACCGCGACGCCCGCGGCTTCGAGCGTGTCGATCTCGGACAGCAGCGCGGCCGGATCGATCACCAGGCCGTTGCCGATCACGGCCTGTTTCCCCGGCCGTAGCAGGCCGCTGGGGATCAGCTTCAGAACATATTTCCGCTCACCGATATAAACGGTATGCCCGGCGTTATGCCCTCCCTGGAAGCGCGCGACGATATCGAATCGCTCCGAAAAGAGATCGACGACCTTGCCCTTGCCCTCGTCGCCCCACTGAGAGCCCAGTATGATGACGTTCTTCATTTGAACCAAACCCACTTATTCTACCCTATCGGGTAGGGTTCGGTTCCGCGCCGTGCCGCCACGCGTCAGAAAGAGCCGAGTTTCCCGACGATCAGACGGTCCCCGCGCACGCTGCCCTCGATGACCACGCGCGGCTTCAGACCCCGGCCGAAGCCGGCCATCATGGCGCGGCCCGGCTCACTCGCCTGCAGAGCCACGCCGGCGAAGGTATTGCCGCCCTCGTCGAGATCGAGCAATCGGCCATTATCCAACAGCAGCGCGAAGGCGCGCGTATCGCCGGTGATGGAGCAGGCCATATCCGGCTGGCGGCTGAGCATGTCGGGCACCTGGTGCTCCATGATGCCGGAACGCTCGGCATCCAGCGTCTTCTGATCTACGGTTATGCCCGTAAAGGCCGCTCCGGGCATGGGCGGAGCCGTCAGAGCGGCGAGCGGCTGCGAGGGCTGACGCAGGTTGCGGCTGGAGCGGTCGCGGCACCCGGCATCCACCAGCATTCCGGTGAACGTGAGCGGCCCGGCTGGCATGGCATCCTGATGGCCCAGCCGTCCGCGATCCAGGGTCTGCGTCTGATCGGCCGGACGCGTGGCGCCCCGGTCGCGAATCATGTTGGCATTGGCGCCGCTTTGCGCGGCCGCGGACAAAGTGACAAGCACGATACACAGCGGCAAAGTTTTCATGACAGAAGTTCTTCCGTGACCGGACGGCAATCCCCTTTCCGTTATGATGATCGTGTGAGCCGGATCGATTCGCGGCGCCGCAAGGTGCCTTCCTGGGTGCCCCAGATTTTGAGCTATTGCCTTTCGGCCGGCTGCCTGGTCTGGGTACTGCACGGTTATCCCCTGAACGATCTGATTCCCACCATCCGCGCGCTGGACTGGCGCTGGGTGGGGCTGGCGATGGCGGCCGATCTCTTGGCATACCTGGTGCACGCGTGGCGCTGGAACACGCTGCTGGGGCCGGTGATCCGCCTGCGGGTCTGGCGCACGGTGCAGGCCATCTACATCGGGCTGTTCGCCAACGAGGTGCTCCCGCTGCGCTCCGGCGAGCTGGTCCGCTGCTACCTGCTGGCGCACTGGAACAATCTGCGCATCTCGTTGAGCTTCGCCTCCGCCGTGGTGGAGCGCTTGATCGACGGCTTCTGGATGCTGGCGGCCTTCCTGATTACCGCCGCGTTCCTCAAGCACATCCCGGAAGATCTCGTGCTGCTGGTGCAGGCGATCGGCGTGCTGCTGCTGGTGGGCGCCGTACTCATGGGATGGATCGTGTTCCACAAGCAACATGCCAACGCGGCCATACGGGAGGGCCGCTGGGCCTCCACGCTGCGCCACATCGTGGAGGGCGTGCACCTGATGGGCAACCTGCGCACCATGGGATTGACGGCTCTCATCAGCCTGCTGTACCTCGCCATGCAGGTGATCTCGTATTGGGCGCTGATGAAGGCTTACGGCCTGGACCTCTCGTTCTGGGCCGCCGCCGGCGTGCTCACCTTGGTGCGCTTCGCCACGGTGGTCCCCAACGCTCCCGGAAACGTGGGGCTGTTTCAGGTGGCCTGCGTCCTGGCGCTGAGCCTGTTCCATGTGGAAACAAACGACGCCAAGACTTTTTCTTTCATCCTGTTTTTCGCGTTGACGCTGCCGCTGTTGGTGGGTGGGGCGTTGGCCGTGGCGCTCACCGGAGTGAACATTACGGAGCTGCGCGACCTCGCCCAACGCGGCCTGCACGCGGCGCGCACGGCGCCGGCGGCGGAAAAGAACTAGCCGGCCGCCTCTGTAAGCTATGATGTTCGCTGATGCGCATCGTGGTGCTGGTGGGATTGCCGGGCTCCGGCAAATCCACGTGGCTCGATCGGAACGGCGGCGGTGGCCTCTCCTCGGACGCCATTCGCAAGCTGCTGGCTGACGACGAAACCGACCAGAGCATTCACGACCGCGTCTTCCAGACCCTCCGCTACCTGCTGCGCCAGCGCCTGGCGGTTGGCCGCGAGACGACCCATATCGACGCCACCAACCTGACGCCCGAAGAGCGGCGCCCCTACATCGCCATCGGCCAGGACTTCGGCTGCGAAGTGGAGGCGGTCTACTTCGACATCCCGCTGGAGGTTTGTCGCCAGCGCAACGCGCTCCGCAATCGCGTGGTACCGGACGAGGCGCTGTCCAAGATGGCCGCCAAGCTGGTGCCCCCACGCGTGGAAGAGGGTTTCGCGCGAGTCAGGGTGGTGGGCGAAGGGGCGGACGCCGCCGAATAGCAGTCGAAGTGAATGCCTAAGCCGGCAGGAGTTTACGATGGCTCGGGAAGCGTGATCCTCAATGCGTAAATGCGTATGTAATATAGTCGATCCCGATGCGCACCCCCAGCGCCGAGAACTTGGCCGGGTACTCCGGATTATCGGCGTGCTCCCAGGAATCGCCCAGGTCCATGTTGTGACAGATCGCCACGATGACCCGGCCCTTTTCGTCGCGGATGCCCCGCCAGCGCGGGATGGTGCCGTCTTTTTCATACACATGGTGGCTGTAGACGTATTGCTCGCCCGGAACCTGGTAGCGCTCGTCCAGGTCGAACACCGTATGGAAAATGGGATCGCTATTTTCAATCTCCACGATGGGCCGCTCGGGGAACACCTTGCGCATGGTGTTCACGAAGACCGACCATTCCACCGAGCCGTGGAAATCGTCGCACATGAAGAAACCGCCGCGCAGCAGGAACTCGCGGAACTTGGCGATCTGCGAATCGGTCAGCTCCCAGTGGCCCACTTCCACCGCGTATAGCCACGGGTAGTTGAACACATCGTCGTCCGTATCCAGGTTGATGGGCTGCTCCACGGATTTGGCCTGGATGCGCGTCAGCCGGCGCACCGCCGCGGCCAGGTGGCGATCCGAGCGCGGGTAGTCGATGGTCCAGTTGGTGTAGCCCTCGCGCCAATCACGGCCGGGCCGGAATTGCCAGTCGATGGGCGTGTGGAAGGTGGGGTACATCAGGCGGGCGAAGGTCCACTCGCCGGGCACGAGATAGTCGGGGCCCTTGGGGAAGTTGTTGTATTCCCAGGCCGGGTATTCGCGGAACGGCCGCTGCGCGAATAACGTGCACACCGCCAAGCCGCATCCCACCGCTACAGCCAGCACCTGCCCTTTACCCATTGATTCCAGTATGAAATGGCGGCTCCGCGGCGCGCAACTCAAGGGCCGCCCCTGCACCGCCGAGCTGTGCCTGCGCCAACTACTGCCCGCGCGCGCCGCCGGCCAGAGATACCAGGCGGCCGGGCATATCGGCCAGGATGTAGCTCATTACGGCCAGGCTGGCGACGTTCTTGCGGAAATCCTCCACACCGACCTTGTCGAGCGTGTCGGCCTCGCTATGGTGCCAATCGAAGTAGTGGGCCTGGATGGTCTCTTCGGCCAGGCCCGGCACGCCATCGCGCTGCAGCGGCGCGATATCCGCGCCACCGCCGCCGATGCCGACTTCTCCGGCTCCCACGCGTTCGAGCAAAGCCGCGATCTGCCGCAGCGTGTCGAGCGACTCCGCCGTCACGCCGGCGCCGTATCCGCGCGGCGCCTCGGCCCCGCTATCCATTTCAATCGCCGCCACCTGGTTTCCGATCCGGTCGCCGACCCATTGCCGGTAGGCCAGGCTGCCCCGGCTGCCGTTCTCTTCGTTGACCCAGAAGACCACCCGAATGGTGCGCCGCGGCTCCAGCCCCAGCTGCTTCATGATCGCGGCGGCCTCCAGGCAGGCCATGATAGAAGCGCCATCGTCCTGCGCGCCCTGCCCCACGTCCCAGGAATCGATGTGCCCCCCGAGCACGACCACCTGCTCGGGATGCTCGCGGCCGGGGATCTCGCCGATCACGTCGCCGCTATCGGCATCCGGCTCCATGTGGGCGCTCATTTCCAGGTGCACGCGCACTGGACCTTCGGCGCTCAGCCGCGCCATCATCATGGCGTCTTCGGACGATACGGCGGCGGCGGGGATCTTGGGCTGGCTCTCGTCGTACTCCATCTCGCCGGTGTGCGGAATCTGCATGTTCAGGCTGGTCACCGAGCGCACCAGAGTGGCCACCGCGCCCAGCGCCGCAGCTCGCGAAGGGCCCGCCGAGCGGTACGGCCGCCCCTGCCCATAGCCGCGATACTCCTGGTTATAGAGCACGATGCGTCCCTGCACGTTCTCGCGGCCCAGGCGCGCCAGCTCCTCGAAGCTCGCCACCACCACGATTTCCGCCGTGATGCCTCCGGGCGGCGTTCCCACGCTCATCCCCAGCCCGAGCATGTGCAGCGGCCGCTCCACCGGCGCCAGCATGCGGGCCGATTCCGCCCCGCGAACCCAGTGCGGCACTTTGGCCGGGATCACGCGCACGTTGCTCAGCCCGGCAGCCTTCATCTCGCCGGCCGACCACGCGATGGCGCGTTCCAGCGCCGGCGACCCGCTCAACCGGTTGCCGATGCGGTAGCAGAGATAGGCCAGGCGGTTGTAGCCCTCCCGATCGGCCAGGGCGGCGTCGATCAGCTTGCTCGCGGTGGCACGATACTGCTCCGTCAGGTTCGCCGCATCGGCCGCCGTCCCGCGCTCCACCACTCCGAGAAACACTAAGAGTAATGCCCCCGTGCGCCAGTTCATAAACGCCACTATCTCACGAATGGCAGGTAGGCCGGGACTTTCCTCCGGTACTCCAGAAATGTCTCCCCGAAGCGCGCTTCGAGCAGCTTCTCTTCGGCGTGTATGCGGATCTCCGTGCCCACCGTGAAAAGCGCCAGCGAAAGCGCGATCCAGCGCCACGGCGTGAGGATCAGCAGCGTGCCCAGCAGAATCGCCAGCACAGACGCGTAGATGGGATGGCGCACCACGGCGTAGGGACCCGTCGCGACCAGTTCGTGATCCTCGTACAGCCCGGCCTGCCAGCGAAACTGCTTTCCCAGATGCAGCACGGCGCCCCATGCCAAAATCGGAGCCAGCGGCGCCACCAGCATGGAAGCCACCAGGCGCCCCGTTTCCGGCGGAGAAGCGGGCGGCAGGCGAAAAGCGAACGCCAGGAAAATCGCCATCCCTTGGAAGGCCAGCCCCACCAGCGTGGGCCAGGGCCGCGCCACCGAGGGGCGCTTCTGCCAGTGCGGCGCGCGCACGATGTACGGATAGCTCCACGCAAACCAGCACACCATCAACTCCACGAGCGCGATCGACCTCATGGCCGCACCACCACCTTGCCGAATTCTACAGGGTCGGCATGCACCGTCCTACCCCTTTCCGAACCCGCCGAGCCTTACCTCAAAACCCGCTGGGTCTGATCCGGAAACTCTCCTGCCAGGTGCCTCCCGGCGGAATGGATTGCAGCTCTTTATAGGTCCCCTTCTGCGCCATGTTCAAGGCGTTGGTGATAGCCGCCATGGGCTCGAAGCAGATGAAATCCTGCCCCGCCGGCGCATACACCACCACGGCCTTGAACTTCGGCCCGAAGGTCGCTTCGATGCGCTGCTCCTTCCCCTGCACCCACATGGTGGCGTTGCCGGATGCGTCGCGGATCAGGTCGCTGAAGACGTGATCGAGAGCCAGCCCCTTGAGCGTGCTGCCTTGCGGCTTGGGCAGGAACTGTTCGATCGGCCGGGTTTCTCCGGTAGGGATATTCTGCGGGGTCAGCAGCCACTCGGTGCGGGCCGCGATGCCAAATGTCCACTCGTCGCGCGGCGCGTCGCTCAACTGGTAGTAGGGGTGAAAGCCGATCGAAACGGGCATCGGCTCGGCGCTCAGGTTGTGCAGCGCCACGCTCACCTCCAGCACGCCATCGCGCAGGCGGTAGGTCATCTCGATGGTGTGGGCGAACGGAAACTGCGCCATCCACTCGGGCTGCCGGTAGAAATCCAGCTTGCAGGTGAGCCACGCCGAATCGTGGTTCGCCTTGGCCTCCACCACTTCCCAGGGCACCGCGCTGAGGAATCCGTGCGAGGGGTGATTATCCCGCCCGGGACGCACGTTGCCCAGATCCAGATTGAAATCGTACTTTTTGCCGTTGGCGTAGAAGGCCGGCTCGTCCAGGCGGTTGGCCCACGGCGCCAGGAACGGGATGCCCATCAGGCCTCCCTTGCCCGCCTTGAACTCCTCCACGGTGGCGTATGGGAAATGCAGAAGGTTGCGGCCCTTGACCCTCAGCTCAAAGCCCAGATTCCCGTGCGAGGGCAGAACCCCAACCACCATCTGGCGGGCCGTGTCTTCCAGCCGAACGGCGTCTCCGTCGCGATTGACTGCGTACTGTCCGAATGCCGGTAGAGTCATGGTGATACACAATACGCCCGCAAGTCTCATGGCCAGGATTTTAACAGAAGGCGCACAAACGGGGGCGGCTAGACGATCATATCAAAATACCGTCACAACCCCGCAACAGCGCGGCGGAGGAGGTTTTCCGCGCGGTGAAACCGGGAACATTTCCAGCCGGTTTCGAACTATAGGCACGGTGCCACTTGCTTTTCACCAGCCGTTCCGACAAACTATAAGGTTTTCCCCAACCGAATGCTGGAACGCGTGCTCTACCACGACCATTGTTTTGATGGGGCAGCCTCCGCTGCCTTCTTCAGCCGCTTTATCGCGGGAGCCATTCACCCGGATGCGGAGTTCCGATATACCGGGATGGCTCACAAGGCTCAGCCGGCGTTCGAACCCGCCTTGTTCGACGGCGATGAAAACGCCATCGTGGATTTCAAGTACTCGAGCGATCCCCGCCTCACCTGGTGGTTCGATCATCACCAGAGCGCCTTCCTCACCCCCGCGGACGCCGCCCATTTCCGGGCCGATACCAGCGGCCGCAAACTCTACGACCCCGCGTACAAATCCTGCACCCATTTCATACGCACCGTCGCCGAGCAGCGCTTCGGCTTCCGCGCTCCGGATCTGGACGAGCTGGTGGAGTGGTCCCTGGTCATCGATGGCGCCCAATATCCGGATGCCCGTACCGCCGTCGAGATGGGCGCGCCGGCCATGCAGCTCACGCTGGTCATCGAAGCGGCCAAGGAATCCGAGATCGTCCAGCAGATTATCTGCTGGATGAAACGCCGCCGCCTGGCCGCCATCATGGCCGAGCCGGCCATCCAGGAGCTGTACCGCCCGCTCTACCGGCGCCACCTCGATTCCATCGCCCTCATCCGGGAGCGCGCCCGGCAGGAGGATGGGGTGGTCTTCTTCGACTTGTCCGGCGAGGATATGGAGGGCTACAACAAGTTTATTCCCTACTATTTGTTCCCCTCCTCCACCTACACGGTTTCGGTGAGCGCGTCGAGCTCCCGCACCAAGATTTCGGTCGGCTCGAACCCCTGGGCCGCTGAGACGCCGCGCCACAACCTGGCCACCATCTGCGAACGCTACGGCGGCGGTGGCCACGTCCGTGTAGGCGCCATCAGCCTGCAGCCGGGCGCGATTGAGAAGGCCCGCGCGGTGGCCGGCGAGATCGTCGCCGAACTGAAGGATTGAGGAACACGAAAGCCACATGCACCCCCTGGAAAGTTATCTGGAGGATATCCAGGCTATCCGGTCCTCCGGCGCAGCCGTCAAAGAGACCTCCTACTACCCGGCTCTGGCCAACCTTTTGAACGAGGCCGGCAAGTCTCTCAAGCCCAAAGTGAGGTGCATCATCCACCTCCAAGACACAGGCGCCGGTCTTCCTGACGGGGGTCTGTTCACTGAGGATCAGGTCCGCAAGGACGCGA
>Ga0181517_10005635_pt1 | contig 10994 bp, 14 predicted proteins | sample PEATcosm2014_Bin_31_FD_119748 | JGI IMG/M metagenome (GOLD analysis project Ga0181517, IMG submission 119748) | Peatland microbial communities from MTU Mesocosm Facility, Houghton, MI, USA - PEATcosm2014_Bin01_30_metaG | ecosystem: Environmental > Terrestrial > Soil > Wetlands > Peat | place... | reverse complement strand
GACGGTATCTCCCGCGCCATACCCATCGCGCACGAAGATGATCTCACCCTTGATCCGCGGCGCGCGATAGGCGCGCACATCAAACTTCCGCGAAGCCGGCGGATAGCCGTTATTGGGGAAGCTGAACGTCGCCTTGTATTCCCCGCCGGCGATGTCGGCCGGGACATCCCACGCGAACGCGCCCGTGCTGTCCTGCACCTGCACGCCGCCCGATGTGATGGTATCGCCCTTGGGCCCGGTAATCGTCGCGGTCGCGTAGACATATTCATTGGCCGCGGCAGGCTTGTGGTCGTCGGCCCCCAGCAGCACCGCCCGCAGATAAACCCTTTCGCCAACGCGATATATGGGCTTATCCGTAGAGACGTACGCCAGCCGATGATCCCCGGCCGGCGACGGCGATGGTGCATCGGCCGCAAAAAGCAATGCGCCTGCCCCCAGAATCGCCAATGCCCCAAACCGAATCGCCCGATGAATTGACATAACCATCCTCCCGAAACTCCCCCCGCCGTTACAATACCGCAACCCTCCTTTGACGCACAGCCAGCGGTAAAGTTTCACGAGGCGGGAAAAATCTCAGGCCAGCCTCGCCTGGCTGAGGCGGACATTTCTATTTGGCCGTGAAAGCGTCAACGACGTGGGGCTGCCATTCAAGTAACGTCGAGCGGAAACTCGTCCTGCACCAGCACCGGACGCCGTTGGGCGATTGAGCGCGCCAGGGACGCTTCGACTTGAAGTTCGCGCAATCCGTCGATGCCGGGAACCGGCGGCGGCCGGTTGTCGCGCAGGGATTGAAGATACGCCCCAACCGCCTTGCCAAACGACGCGCGGTACTGGTCCCAGCGCGATGTGTCCCGAACCAGCGAAATCGACTCGTGAACCTGCGTCCTGCCGTCGAGGATTTCCAGCGTGCCGTCCAGGTCGCGCATGTGGATGCGCCCCAGCTCGAAGGTGAAGATGAGTTCGTACAACGGCTGTTGCCATTTCATGCCGGCCGAGCCGATCAGCGTGCCGGCGGCGCCGCCGCTCATGCGCAATGCGGCGGCGACATCGTTCGCCTGGACGTGAATCTCCGGGCTGGACCGCAAGACCCGCCCGCCCAATGCGGCGATTTCGGCGATGTCGCCGGCAAACCAGTGGATCAGGTCGATGCAATGGCTCCAGCAGGCAAAATGAACCAGGCCAACGACGTGAATCACCGGCCCAAAACCGCGCGCCGCCGCGATCGACTTGGCGGCCATCGTCTGATCGAAGAACCGGTAATTGAATACCATCGCCGTCTGGCAGTGCCGGCCGGCGGCCAGATTGAGCATCTTCTTGCCGTTGTGAAAATCCGCTTCGGTGACATGCGCCTGCCCGCCGGCGGCGACCAGCGGCTTTTCAAAAAACACGCGCGGCAATCCAAGTTGAATCAGTTCCGTCCCGATCTCATACCGGGCCGTCTCGCTGGTCAACACCATCGCCGCCGTCGGCTGCCACCTGGCCACCTCCGCCAGCGACGCAAAAACCTCCCCGCCAAACCTGTCCGCCGCCGCCTGGGCCGATGCCTGCGTGCGATTGAAATACCCAAGGGCAACATCTCTCTGGGTGGCCAGGAACGGAATGTACTCCTCGCGGGCGACCTTCCCGATCCCGACAACGGCGATTTTCAAAGGCATGGCGTGTCCCGATCAAAAACATCAGGATAATCTCATCGGACGATTCTATGAAACCCGCGCGGCCGGAATGAAGAAATTGAACCGCCAAGCGCCAAGAACGCCAAGGCAAAACCAGAGCAGGAATAGGACTTTTTCTTATTTTCTTCTTGGCGTCCTTGGCGTGCTTGGCGGTTCCATCGCTTCTCTTCTCACGCTTCTCTTCTCCCGCTTGTTTACATTGTGACGGATTCGTACAATCCCAAACCCAAACCGACGGCGGGCGCGACGGTCGCTCCCGCCGCGGTGTGTTTGCGAGGACATCATGCCGGCTACCGGAAAGATCACCCAAGTCATCGGCTCCACCTTCGACGCCGAGTTCCCCGATGGGCAGCTTCCCAGAATCTATAATGCCGTCAGCGTCGACAACTCCCGTGACGGCGTCAAATCGCAGCTCATCGGCGAAGTCTCCAAACACATGGGCGGCGGACACGTCCGCGCCGTCGCGCTCGGTTCGACCGACGGCCTGCGCCGCGGCATGGATTGCGTCGATACCGGCTCGCCCGTCACCGTGCCCGTCGGCAAGGAAACGCTCGGCCGGGTGTTCAATCTCCTGGGCGAGCCGATCGACAATCGCGGCCCGATCCAGGTCGGCCAGCGCCGCCCCATCCATCACGAACCGCCGGAATTCGTCGATCTGACCCCTAAGGCCGAAGTTTTCGAGACCGGCATCAAGGTTATCGATTTGCTCACGCCGTTCCTTCGCGGCGGCAAGGCCGGCCTGTTCGGCGGCGCGGGACTGGGCAAGACCGTCGTCATTCAGGAACTCATCGCCCGCATCGCCCAGCAGCACGGCGGGTTCTCCGTCTTCGCCGGCGTCGGCGAACGCACACGCGAGGGAACCGACCTCTGGCTGGAAATGCAGGAAGCCCAGATCGGAACCACCGGAAAACACGTCATCGACCAGACCGTCATGGTTTTCGGCCAGATGAACGAACCACCGGGCGCCCGACTTCGCGTCGCCCTGTCGGCCCTGACCATGGCCGAGTATTTCCGCGATGAATCTGGTGCCGATACGCTTCTGTTCATCGACAACATATTCCGCTTCACGCAGGCCGGTTCGGAAGTCTCGGCGCTGCTGGGGCGCATGCCCAGCGCCGTCGGTTATCAGCCGACTCTCGCCACCGAAATGGGCGAACTCCAGGAACGCATCACCAGCACCAAGAAAGGCGCCATCACCAGCGTGCAGGCCGTTTACGTTCCGGCCGACGATCCCACCGATCCCGCCCCGGCCAACGCTTTCGCGCACCTGGACGCGTTCATCTACCTGGAACGCAACATCGCGGCCAAGGGGATTTACCCGGCCGTCGATCCGCTGGCCTCGGCCAGCCGCGCCCTCGATCCGCAGATCGTCGGCGAAGAGCATTACCGCATCGCCCGCAAGGTACAGAACATGCTACAGCGTTATCGCGACTTGCAGGATATTATCGCGATTCTCGGCGTCGATGAACTGAGCGAGGAAGACAAACTGATCGTCTCCCGCGCCCGCAAGATCGAGCGCTTCTTCAGCCAGCCGTTTTTTGTGGCCGAACAATTCACCGGCAAGAAGGGCACGTACACCAAGATCGGCGACACGCTGCGCAGCTCCGACGACATCTGCACCGGCAAGGTCGACGACATCAACGAAAACGCCTTCCTCTACGTCGGCACCATCGACGACGTGCGAGAAAAAGCAAAAGCCGGCTGACGGTTGTCCTTTCTCCTGCTCTACTGATCCACTGCTCTACTATCTCGCGGCCCCAGCCGCGCCGTATAATCCCCGGCATGAGCCAGCCGGGTCCGCAAGACGGTCCCTCCGCCACGCCGCAGGCCGTCCTGCCGGTGCTCTCGTATGCAACGCCATACGGCTATGAACCGGGCATTTGGCGTTTTGGAGCGCACGTGATCGTCAGCGACGATGCGGACCTTCCGAACCGTTGCGTACGATGCAACAGGCCTTCCGATGGTCTGATTATGGTGCGTGAATGTCCAGGGCGCGGTCCGGTGCACGTCGGATTATGCCGCCGCCATAGGGACATTTGGTGGCTCTGGCGAATCGCGGGACTGATATGCACTACCGTGGGCACATTTGTATTTATTCTGCTCGGCGCCGCTTTCTGCGTTGAAGCGAAATCGAGCGGAAGTCAGCACATCGCTTCCGGCATTTTTGACGCGGTTTTTTACGTTGTACTCCTGTCCGGCCCCTTCTTTCTGCCCGGGCTCATCGTCAGCCGCGTCCTCAAGCCGATGGGGCATATGGTACGGGAAGGCAGCACGCTCTTTCTGTGGCCCTCCGGCCAGGCGTTCCGGAATTCATTGCGCAAACTGGACACCGAACCCGAAACACCTTCTCTCCGCGGTGATCCATGATGCCCGACCGGCCCGACAATCCCCAGACGAATCCGGCAAACGCCGATGCGGCGCAGCCACCGGCCGGTCCCCTGCCGGTGCTGTCGTATGCCACGCCGGGCGGATTTGAATCGGGTGTCTGGTGCGCTGGACCTTATGTGGTCGTGGCCCACGGCGCGGACCTGCCCGACCGCTGCGTGATTTGCAATGAGCCGCCGGTCCGCCGGGTCGAATGGAAGATGTGGCGAGTGTCGTGGTCGGCCGATTCCCGTCGCCACATTGTCCCGCTGCACATGGGCTTGTGCCGGCGACACTCCAATTCGCTGCGTGTGCGGCGATTCGCATTCGGCGTCATATTCGCCGGCCTGGCCCCCATTTTCCTGAGCGGCGCCTATGCGTTGGAATTCGTCAGCCGGCAGTTTGCTGCACCCGCCGCCAACACCCTCACAACCACATCGCCGTCTTTTGACTACTTCTGGATATCGCTGGCGGCCTTGGGCGGATTGTGCATCATCTTCGCCGCATATTGCTTCACGCGCCTCCGGCCGTGGACGATATCCCGGCACACGAGCGATGCCGTCTGGATTCGTTTCACCGGCCGGGTGTTCCGGGAATCGCTGCCGCTTCTTGGAACGGACGATCCACCGCCTCAGGAATTGTCGCAACATGCCTGAAACATCCGACAAATTCGAGCCGAGTCTGCCTGTTCCGCAGCGAGCCGCATGCGTGCAAGGACCATCCGCTCCCCTTGCGGTGCTGTCGTATGCATCGCCTTTTGACACCGAGCTGGGCGTATGGCGCAGTGGAAAGTACGTCGTCCTGAACCAGAGCTCGCACCTGCCGCCTCGATGCGTGGTATGCAATGGCGGCGCAACCACTTCGGTCATCCTGCACACCGGCCAATTGCAGCCCCCGCTGCATGTTGGCCTCTGCGGCTGGCATAAATTCCGGTGGCGATTTTGTTACATCGTCGCGTTACTCCTGACCGTTCCGGCGCTTCTTTGTTCCCTCCTCTGCGTGGCCGCTTCCGTCGGCATCGCGGCCAGGGCAGACCTTCCCCCATTTGACAGCGGACTGCTGATCGGCGGCGGACTCCTCGCCGGGGCGACGATTGTCTTTCTCCCGGTCCACTTCGTCAGCCTTTGGCTCAAGCCTCTTGGCAATATCAAGCGCAAAGGCAACAGCCTCTGGCTTTCTCGCTCCGGCCGCGCGTTTCGCAATTCCCTTCGCGAGTTGGAAGCCGAATCTGTGTTGAGCCCGTCCGAGGAACGCACATGATGCCCGACCGGCCCGACAATCCCCAGACGAATCCCGCAAACGCCGATGCGGCGCAGCCACCGGCCGGTCCCCTGCCGGTCTTGTCGTACGCGACGCCGGGCAAATTCCAAACCGGCGTTTTGCGCGACGGCCGCTTCATCGCCCTGCCGTACGGCGTGGATTTGCCGCCGGAATGCGTCAAATGTGGCAAGCCGGCCGAGGTGTATTACCCGATCTCATTCACGCCTTTCCTGCAACTAAGGCAAATCACACTCCGCGTCGGCCTGTGCCGTCGCCACGACTACGCCCGGCGACATCGTATCGCCTGCCGGGCGTGTAGCGGCGCTCTTGGGCTGGCTGGCATCGCGTCGTGTGCAATGGCAGGTTTGCAGAAGCTGCTGCGACCACGCCTCGATTGGTTCGATTCCGAATTAGCGCTGGCGAGTGCCGTCATCCTTCTTCCCATGGCAGTGGCACTTCCGTTCGTGTCCTATCGGCCCCTTTCGGTCCAACACACCAACATGACCACCATCTGGCTCGGCGGCGCCAAGGAACCGTTCCTCGAACACCTCTCGCCGGTTGAGCCGGATCAGCGGTCGATTTTCACCCGCGAAATTCTATGACCGCCGATAGGCCCGACAATTCCGCAATCAACGCCGAAACGACGGGACAGCCGGCGACCACGCACGCCCCCTTGCCCGTGCGCTCCTATGCGACGCCCGATACTTTTCGGCCGCAGGGTGTTTGGCGCGACCGGTGGTTCGTGGTGGTCGAGCACGATGCCGATCTGCCCAATCGTTGCGTGATTTGCAATCGCCCTGCCGAGCGGCTTTTTCCGCTGATCGGGCGCTCCAAGCCAGATCGCGGCAACGTGCGGACGCGAAAATCGCCGCTTCATTATGGACTTTGCCACTTGCACGGCAGGTTCTTCTCCCGGCCGCATCTCATGAGCGCCTGGCTGGCGAATTCGATCGTGCTCTCAGTCATCATCATTTTCATCGGCGCTTTGGCCCTGGCGGATTCGAGCGAGAATACTTCGGCCCGGACGCACTGGCCGTCCATCGTTGTGACGGTGGTTACGGTGTTCTGGCTCACAGGCATCATCCTGGCAACCGTTCTTTATTTGGGCCGCAATCTCCCGCCGTTTCGGATCAGGCGCTGCACTGATACGGCCAGTTGGCTGGACGGCACCGGGGTGGATTTCCGGTATTCGCTGCCAGAACTGCCCTCCAAGAAGCCGACCGTTCCGCCTGTGCCGACCTGGCAGCGCAGACTGGGCATGGCGATTCGGAATCCCGTGCGATTTTGGAAACGTGGCCGACAATGACAGATAAGCCGCCGGACAAACCCGATCCTGCGCCTCAGGCAGATGTTCCCGGCGAGCCGCCGGCCGCCCTGCCGGTGCTGTCGTATGCCACGCCCAGCGCGTATGACCTGGGCGTTTGGCGGTCGGGATCCTATGTCGTCGTCAGTTCGGGCGCGGACCTGCCGGACCGTTGCGTCAAATGCAATTGCGAGGCGTCCGTGAGAATCCCGCTGCGTATCGGCGGCCAGTGGGCTTTGCAAATCGCGTTGCGCCCGCGGTGGCGAGCACAGCTTATCAGGAAACGCACAGCCCCATTGCACGTCGGCCTGTGCTGGCGGCATGTGATCGAGTGGCGAACCGTGCGAATTATCATGGGGCTGGTGTTCACGGCGCTTGGAGCGGTTCTTTTTCTTTCCGAATACGCTTCCAAAGGGCACAACTTCGACCCTGCAAACCCCAAGGACTGGCTGGGTGCAATTTTCATCTGGACCTGCGACCTTGCGACTGTCTGCTACTTCTACTTCCAAAAGCCGGTGGCCATCCTTAGACGCGACGGCCATGGAATCTGGCTTCGCTTCACCGGCCGGCGATTTCGAAATTCTCTCAGACCACTTGAAGTGCCCAAAGTCGGATTTCCGATCTGGCCGCCCGGCAACTCGCCGCCGAGCGGTGAAATTTGAAACGCGATCGCGTTTTGTTGATATAAGATGCAGTGACAACCGACCCGACCAACCACGACGCCGCAAAGTCCGGCCCCGCGATACCAGTGGCCCTGCCGATGCTTTCCTACGCCCGGCCGGACCAGTACCAGACCGATGTTCGCCGCGACGGCAGCGATGTTGTTCTGCCGCATGGCGCTGATCTGCCGAGCGTTTGCGTCAAATGCGGCCAGCCCGCGACGATCATGCAGCCGGTTTCGTTCGGCATCGCCACCCCGCCGTACCATGTCGATTTTCACGTTGGCCTGTGCCGGTCCCACGCGCGCGTGCACAAGATATTCCGTCTGCTGGTCTTTTGCCTTTGCGCCGGCCCGGGCCTTCTCAGTTTGGGACTGGCATTTCTCGAATACTTTTTCGACCCGTACGTCAGCGTGGCCATACTGATGCCGCCGTTGGTCTCCTTGCTGGTATTTCTGGGAGTCGCGGTGGCCGTGCTCCGTGTAATGTCCTCGCCGCTGCGGCGTCTGGAGTCGAGCGCCACGCGCACGCGCCTCGGCGGCGCCAGCGCTGAATTCCTGTGGCACCTGTCCCCCGCCGAATCGATCAGCAACTCGACTTCTCCACAGGAAATTCGGGAGAACCCGTGAGTGACGAAACCACAAACTCGACCGGTCCAGACAAGACCAGCCAGGATCAGGCACAAACGCCGCTGCCCGCCCTGCCCGTGCTCTCCTACGCCACGCCGGACGAGTTTCGGGCCGAAGTACGGCGAGACAGGCAATACATCGTTCTGCCCTACAGCATGGACCTGCCCCATCGCTGCATCAACTGCGGCCAGCCGGCCAAAGTGCGCATTCCCGCCACCTTCAACCTTGTCATCCCGTTGAGGACATTCAGGTTCCACGTCGGCCTGTGCCGGTGGCACGCGCAGCAGCGCCGGACCATCCGCTGGCTGCGCGCCGCCGCATTTGGACTGCCGAGCATCGCGATCTTCACGGTCCTGCTCGTGCAATCGCTTACGGGTCCAAGCCCGCTTTGGCTGGAGCCGGCCGGCGCGACCTTCGTCGCCTGTATTCTGCTTGCACTTTCATTGGGGTCATTTCTTGTGGTAACTCCAAAAATCTGGTGTCATAAATCGAGCTTCACGGCCGCCTGGATCGGCGGGGCCAAAGAGCCGTTCCTCGACCAACTCTCGCCGATCGAGCCGGGCAGGAAGTCGTTCTTCAATCGCGATATTTCGGAGATTCTGTGAGCGACGATAATTCCGCCAATCCGAAAGCAAACCCGGCCGCACAAGGCGACGGACCGCCACCGCTGCCCGGCCTGCCCGTGCTCTCCTACGCCACGCCGGATGGATTCCGGTCCGAGATTTTGCGCGACGGCCGGTATATCGTCCTGCCGCACGGCATGGATTTGCCGGATCGGTGCATCAAATGCGGCAAGCCGGCCGATGTGCGCCTGCCTGTCTCGATAAGTCTTGTTGTCCCGCTGCGAAACCTGAAATTCAACATCGGGATGTGCCGCCGTCATTTCAGGCAATACCGGCTCCCGCGCCTGGTGCTCGGTGACGTGTTTGAAGCGGCGGGAATAGTGCTAGGCGTGGTGATGTTTGCCGAATGGCTTTCCGAGCAGCACGCGACAGGGAAAGACCTTCTTGTGGGTCAGATCCCCGGCTGCGTACTGCTGGCGACGTCGGCAGCGGTTCACTTTACCAAGTCTCCGCATGTCTGGTGCCACAAAGCAAACGCCACCGCCTCCTGGATCGGCGGGGCCAAAGAGCCGTTCCTCGACCAACTCTCGCCGATCGAGCCGGGCAGAAAGTCGATCTTCAATCGCGATATTTCGGAGATTCTGTGAGCGACGATAATTCCGCCAATCCGAAAGCAAACCCGGCCGCACAAGGCGATGCGGGATCCCCGCCGGCTGCCCTGCCCGTGCTGGAGTACGCGACGCCCTCGCAGTTTCAGGTCGGCTTGCGACGTGAAGGTCGCTATGTGGTTGTGCCCCACGGTATCGATCTGCCCGATCAATGCATCAAATGCGGCAAGCCGGCCGATACGCGCTTCCCGGTCGCGCTCTATCACATGGCGGAACTGCGTCAGACGAAAATCCATGTGGGCCTGTGTCGGCACCACGCCTTGCAGGGAAGGATCGTCTCGACAGTTGCCAAAAGCCTGTGGGCACTGGCGAGCATTCCTTTCTGGTACGATCTGCTGTTTCGGTGGTATTTCTACTGGCGCAGGCCGTGGATCGATAACCCGCCCAAGCTGACCGTGGCGATCCTTCTTGTTGTGATTTCAGCCGTTCTGTTTCTCAAACCAATGCGGCCGGTCTGGCGCCAACATTCCAACGCCCGGTTCGTTTGGCTTGGCGGAGCCAAAGAGCCGTTTCTCAAAGATCTGCCGACCATTCACCCGGCCGAGAGTTCCGTGTTCACGCGGGACTTGCTGTGATCGACGATGCAAAAACATCTCCGCCATCTGCGGCGCAGCCGGCGGCCGTACCCGTGCTCTCCTACGCCACGCCGGATGCATTTCAGACCGAAATTCGGCGAGACGGCCGGTATCTTGTGTTGCCGCGCGGCAGGGAATTGCCGGACAAATGCGTCATGTGCGGCAAGCCGTCCGACGTACACGTGGAGGTCAAGTTCGACATCGGATTCCCGATCAAGGCAATGCGATTCCGGGTCGGAATGTGCCGCCATCACGCCCGGCAACAGCGCAACAGCGCCCGGAAATGCAGGCTCTTATGCGGATTGCTGACGGCCGCGCCGTTTGCCGCGTGGTTGCTGCAATGGCTTGTCGCGCCCCACACATGGTGGTTCGATCCGGACGGCATGCTCGTCCTTGGCTTCTTTGCCTTTTTCTTTCCGGGCACGTTGATCTTTGCGTCCTATCAGCCGCTCTATTGTCAAAAATCGACCGCGACCGCCATTTGGATCGGCGGTGTCGGCGAGCCATTCCTTGAAGGTCTTTCGCCGGTCGAGCCGACCACCAAGTCGATTTTCAATCGCAATATATCGGAGCTACTGTGAGCGACGATAAGTCCAACATGCCCGAAACGAACCCGGCTGCACATGGCGATGCCGTACCCCCGCCCGCCGCCCTGCCGGTCCTCTCCTATGCGACGCCCGGTGCATACCAATCCTGCGCCCAGCGTGACGGCCCGTGCATTGTCCTGCCCTACGGCACAGAACTGCCCAACCGATGTATCGACTGCGGACTCCCGGCCGAGGCGCGCATGGCGGTCCGGTTATGGCTCATCCTTCCGATGAAGCTCGTGCGGGTCAACGTCCCGATGTGCGGCGAGCACGCGCGGAAACATCGCCGCGCGCCGTGGCTGAACGCCCTGTTCGCAATGGTCTTTGTCGCGGCGTGCCTGCTGGCTTATTTCGGCGGTCCCTGGACAGAAGCGTTGGTTGTGTCGGTTATCATCGCCTGTTTCGTGTACGGCTCGACGTCGCCGGTGAGATACCGCCGCCACAATCGCACCGGTATCTGGCTCAGCGGCGCGGATAAGGCGTTTCTCGACTCGCTGCCAGCCGGTCCCTCGGAATCACGCGAATAGATTTGCCTTTCGACGCAGAGTGCCGCTTAACCCTCCACGTATTTCAGATTGTAACTCGGCACGATTCCCAATTCGCCGTAGCGCCGGCGAAGCGCCGTCGGCAGGTGTTTGAAATCGCGGATGGTTTTCCGGCAGGCGGGGCTTTGGCATCGGCAGGTGAACTCGAAATCGTCCTCGTCCATGGTG
>Ga0181517_10005634_pt1 | contig 10994 bp, 9 predicted proteins | sample PEATcosm2014_Bin_31_FD_119748 | JGI IMG/M metagenome (GOLD analysis project Ga0181517, IMG submission 119748) | Peatland microbial communities from MTU Mesocosm Facility, Houghton, MI, USA - PEATcosm2014_Bin01_30_metaG | ecosystem: Environmental > Terrestrial > Soil > Wetlands > Peat | place... | reverse complement strand
CGGCTACTTGATCCGAGGAAGGCTTCGCCTCTCGATCGGCGACGAGGCCGAGGAGGCGGGGCCCGGCGACAGCTGGTGCATTCCCTCGGGCGTCCTCCATCGAGCTGAGATCCTCGAGGATTCGGTGGCCCTCGAGATATTCTCGCCCGCGCGGGAAGATTACCTCGAGTACGAGAACGACGACGATATCGACCGATAGCGAGGTGAAGCCCGGCCGCGCTTTCAGGACGCCGAAAACGACCGGAGGCTCCCCCCCGATTTCATGTGCGCGGCGAGGCGGGTCAGCTGGCGCCGCGAATGGACGAAAAAGCGCTTGTAGGCCGCGCAGAGGCGGTTGAGGCCATTGTCGTCGCGGTCCTTGGGGCATCCGCCGTTGCAGGAGGCGAGGACTTCGCATTCCAGGCAGACGCGGGGCAGGGTGTCGCGCTTGGCTTGGCCGAAGGCCAGCAGGCGCGGGTCCGAGCAAAGCTCGGATAGGCTGCGCTCGCGCAGGTTCCCGATGAGGTGCTCGACGTCGACAAAATGGTCGCAGGCGAAGAAGCTTCCATCGCGTTCGAGGACGGCGACGTCGCCGCAGGTCTCGCGATGTATACACAAGGCGTGCGGCGCGCCGTAGATCGGGCGCAGCGCCTCGTCGAAGGTCTGGACGACGATGCGGCCGACGTCCTCGCGAATCCACTCGTCGAAGACCCTGCAGAGGAATTCGCCGATGGCCTCGGGGCTCGCCGCGGCTGAAGCGGCGCCCGCCTGGCCCGGCCTCGGCACGAGGGGCAGGAATTGCAGGTACTTGGCCCCCGCCGTCTTGAAGAAGGAATAGACCCGCTCCGGGTGGGACGTATTGCCCTCGTGGAGGACGCAGAGCAGGTTGCAGAACACACCCCGATCCTTCAGGAGGCCGAAGGCGCGCATCGCGGCTGCCTGGCTGGACGTGCCGCCGACCGGGTCTTTGCGATGGCGGTCGTGGAGGTCGGGCGGCCCGTCAATGCTCAATCCCACGGAGAAGCCCTCGCGCGACAGGAAGTCGGCCCAGTCCTCGTCGATCAGGCTGCCGTTGGTCTGGAGACCGTTGGTCACCGACCTCCCGGGTTGGAGGCGGGCGCGTTGGAAGCCGGCGATGCGGCGGAAATATTCCAGGCCGAGGATGGTCGGCTCGCCCCCGTGCCACTCGAAGTGGGTAGCGGGGCCGGGCGAAGAATCGATGCGTTGCGCGATATAGCTCTCGAGGAGAGCTGCGGGCATCGGCCAAGAAGGCCGCGCATGAGCCGGCGCGGCGGCGAAGAGAGCTTCCTTGTCGATGTAGTAGCAGTAGTCGCAGCGGAGGTTGCAGCGAGCGCCTCCCGGCTTGGCCATGACGAGGCATTCTCGAACAGGCTTCATTACCGCTTCCTGCTATCCGCGGATCCCCCGCGCGAGTCTCATGGCGCCGGTCCCCCCCATGTCACCGTAGGCATCGATGGGTTTCGATCAGAAGCACGAGAGAACGTAGACGCCGAGGAGGGTCTCGACGGTCATGAGATCGTCCGTGCAGACGCCTTCTCGCGCCTGCTTCTCGAGCTCGCTTACGTACCAGAAGAAGAGGCCGAATTTCGGATCGATGCGGAAGCAGTAGGCGAGAAAATCCTCCGCCTTGCTCTGGTGGCCGAATAACAGGCTCGCGATCGAGTTGGCCAAGGCTACGAAGCGCTTGAACGCGGGACAGATGGCCCCGTCGCGGAATTCGCGCTCGAAGGCCATGAGATCGTCGAGTAGCCGGTCCTTGGGCTTCTCCTCCGACTTCTCCACCCAGGTCTTGTGGACTAGGAGTTCGACGTTCTCTCGGAAAATGCGCAGCAGGCGGTCTATCCGGGCGAGGCGCTCGGGAGGAGGGCCATTGACGTACTGCTGGAACTCCCCGGCGTTCCCGAGAATATCCGCCAGCTTCATCGCGTAGCGGCCCCGCCGGGCGTCTTCGGCGCCGACGAGGAGGGGCAGAGTCTCGAAAGCCACCCTGTCTACGTCGGGAACCAGGCGTACGTCTATGGTCGTTTCCCGGGAACTCATGGCCTACCATGTCAAAAAGGCGTCCATTGGTCAAGACCCCGCCCCCGGCGCGGGCGCGGCCCATGCGCGGCGAAGCCACGGGGCCTTGCCCGCGGCGGACCTAGGGGATATCCTCGCTCAACCGATGAACGACATCCATATTTTAGACGAGAAGGCTTACGGTCTCGGTTTCGTTCCCCCTCGCTTCCTCAAGCCGGGGGAGGACGAATACCGGATACGCGATCTTCAGCTGAAGGCATCGCTGGGACGCGAAAAGGGCTCGTATCGGAACCTCACTGCGCCCGAAGAGGCCGTCCTCGTCGCGAACGGCAACCGATGCGCGGACTGGAGCCAGGTCCGCGTCACGGAGCCCTTCGCGCCCCAGCTGATCCGCAACTGCGAATTCGCCGGCCTCGTGCGAATAGGCGCCGTAAGGCGGGCGGCGATCGAGCACCACGATCTGGTCGCCCCGGCCGGTATCACGAACTCGCGGATCGTGGCCTGCGACATCGGCGACGATTGCGCGATCCACGACTGCTCGTACGTTGCGCATTACGTGGTCGGCGACGGCTGCATCCTATTGTCCAACGACGAGATCCACGTCTCGAACCACTCAAAATTCGGCAACGGCATAGTCATGGAAGGCGAAAGCGAGGAACTCCGCGTCGAACTCGACCTCATGAACGAGGCGGGCGGCCGCTCCGTGCCTCCCTTCCAGGACATGATCTGCGCCGACGCGTGCCTCTGGGCTCGCCGCCGCGACGATCCGGACCTTCTCGCTGCCTTCAAGACGATGACCGACGCGATGTACGATCCGAGACGGGGGCGCTACGGCTCGATCGGCAAGGCTTCGGTGCTCAAGTCCAACAGGATAATCAAAGACGTCGCGATCGGCGAGTCCGCTTACGTAAAGGGCGCGAACAAGCTCAAGAACCTCACGATACTCTCCAGCGACGAGGAGCGCACCCAGATCGGAGAGGGTGTCGAGCTGGTCAACGGCATAGTGGGCATGGGATGCAGGATATTCTACGGGTGCAAGGCGGTCCGCTTCGTCCTGGGGCCCAATTCCTCGCTCAAGTACGGCGCGAGGCTCATCCACTCCGTCCTCGGCGACAACTCGACGGTCTCCTGCTGCGAGATGCTCAACAACCTCATCTTTCCCGGCCACGAACAGCACCACAATACGAGCTTCCTCATCGCGTCGATCGTGCGCGGCCAGTCGAATGTCGCGGCCGGGGCGACGCTGGGCTCGAACCACAACTCCCGCGCCAACGACGGCGAGATCGAGGCGGGGCGAGGTTTCTGGCCCGGCCTCTCCGCTACGGTAAAGCACTCCTCCCGATTCGCCTCGTTCTGCCTGCTCTCGAAGGGCGACTACCGATTCGAGATCGACCTGCCCCTTCCCTTCTGCCTGGTCGACGACGACCCCGCGCGCGATCGCCTGGTCCTCGTGCCGGCCTACTGGTGGTCGCACAACCTCTACGCGCTCATGCGCAACGAGAGCAAGCTGCTCGCGCGGGACAAGAGGGCGGTCAAGATCCAGACGATCGAATTCTCGCCTTTCGCCCCCGACACGGCGGAGGAGATGCTCGCGGCGATAGACCTCATCCGGTCTTGGATGCGGGGCGACGAGGGGCGGAGCGGCGGAAGCGATCCGGACTCCATCGAGCTGCCTCCTGGGCTCGTGGAGAATTCGGTCAGGAAGGTGGTGCTCAAACGGCCGAGCCGAGCCCTCGCCGCCTACAGGGAGATGCTCTTCTGGTACGCGGCCAACGCCGTCCTGGACCGGCTGGGAGCCGCCGGTCGCGCGGCTTCCGCCGCCGACCTCTCGGCCGCCCTCGCCCCCCTCGAGGCCCGCGCCGTCTTCCGCGAATCTTCGTGGGAGAACCTCGGCGGCCAGCTCGTCCCGTCGTCGAAAGTCGGGGCCCTCCTGGCGAAGGCGCGCGAGGGCGGACTGCCCGACTGGCGCGCAATGCACGAGGAGTACGCACATCTCGCGGAAGAGTATCCCGAGGACAAGGCCGCCCACGCCTGGGCGGTGCTCAGGCTTCTCTACGCTCCTACCGCGGGAATGACGGCGGGCGGCTCCGACGCCCCGCGGCCGCAGCCGGCCGAGCTCCTCGCCTCGGCATTGCGCGACCTCGTACCCCTAAGCTCCCGCATAGAGGCCCAGGTCTTCGCGACGCGCGCCAAGGACTACTCCAACCGCTTCCGCAGGGCGACATTCAGGAGCGACGCCGAGATGCGCGCCGTCGTCGGCTGTCCCGAGGACAACCCCTTCGTCAAAAAGACGAGGAGGGACATGGCGGCTTTGCGCGACCGAGCCTCGGTCCTCGGCTCCCTCGTGCGATAGGGCGCGCAGCGGCGGCAGATCAGCCGGGAGGCCTTCAGTTGCGCTTCTGGAAATCCTTCATGAACTCTGTGGAAACCTCGACATTCCGCACGAGATTGGCATTGTAGATCGAGAAGCGGATGCCTCCGACCGAGCGGTGTCCCTTGACGCCGATGATCCCCGCAGCCTTGGCTTCCTTCACGAACTTCTCCTCGAGCTCCTCGCTCCTCAGGCGGAAGACGACGTTCATCTTGGAGCGGGCATCCTTGTCCACAGGACAGTCATAGTATCCGCCCGAAGAGTCGATCGCGTCGTACAGCAGGCGCGCCTTCTCGTCGTTGATCTTCTGGAGCGCGGGCAGGCCGCCCATCTTCTTTATCCAGCCTAGGGTGAGGTCGAGGACGTAGATCGAGAAGCATGGGGGGGTGTTGTAGAGGGAGTTGTTGGCCTGGTGGAGCTTGTAGGAGAGCATCGTCGGGACGTCTTCCTTGGCCTTGGCGAGGAAGGCTTCCTTGAGGGCGACGACCGTGACGCCGGAAGGGCCGAGGTTTTTTTGGGCGCCAGCGTAGATCATCGAGAATTTTTCCGCGGGGAAGGGGCGCGAGAAGATGTCGCTGGACATGTCGGCGACGGCCGGGGCCTGGCCGAGATCCGGCCAGTACTGCCACTGGGTGCCGAAGATCGTGTTGTTGCTTGTCATGTGCACATAGGCGGCCTTGGGATCGAGCTTTATCTCGGACTGCTTGAGGATGGAGCGGAAGACCCCGTCCTTCTCCGTGGAGATCGCGTTTATCCGCCCGTAGCGCTTCGCTTCCTTGACCGCCGATTTGCTCCAGTGGCCGGTGACGAGGTAATCGGCGACGCCACCCTCCGGGAGCATGTTCAGCGGGAGCATGAAGAATTGCGTGCTCGCCCCGCCGGTGAGGAAGAGTATCTTCCAGTCCTCTCCCATGCCCGCGATCTCCCTGAAGAGAGCCTGGGCGTGATTGTGCATCTCCTCATACTCCTTGGAGCGGTGGGAGACTTCCATTACCGACATGCCGGTTCCCTTCCAGTCGAGCATCTCGGCTTGGGCCTGCTCAAGGACTTCCTGGGGTATCGCGGCGGGCCCGGCGTTGAAATTTATGGCTCTCTTCATATTCGACTCCTATTTCCTGCCGTATTTCCGCATGCGCTCGACGATGCAGTCGCCGAGGCGGAGGAGGTTCTCTTCGGTCGAGGCGCCGAGATGGGGGGTGAGGAGGACGCGGGGCGCGGACAGGAGGGGGGACCCGTCCGGCGGTTCCTTGTCATAGACGTCGGTGGCGTAGCCCCCGAGCCGACCCTCCTTGAGCGCGGAAGCGACATCCTCGGCCTTTACGACGGGACCGCGGCAGGTGTTAATAAGGTAGGCTCCCTTCTTCATCTTCGCTATCGTCCCCGCATTGATCATGCCTCGAGTCTCGTCCGTGAGGGGCGTATGCAGGGAGATGTAGTCCGATTCCCCGAGGACTTCGTCGAGGCTCGTCATGACTGCGGCGTCCGAGCTTTGCACGTATTTGTCGTAGGCTACGACCTTCATCCCGAAGGCCTTGGCGCGGAGGGCCAGCTCGCGCGCTATGCGGCCGATGCCGATGAGGCCCAGAGTCTTGCCGCCGAGCTCGGAGCGCTCGAGCTCCTTCTTGAGCCATTTGCCCTGCTTCATGGAGGAGTCGGCCTCGGCGACGTGGTTGGGCATGGCGATCATGAGGGCGAAAGCGAGCTCGGCGACGGCGAGGCTTGAGGCTTCGGGCGTGTTGTCCACCGCGATGCCCTTCGATTTCGCGTACTCGACATCGATCGTGTCGACCCCGACCCCGCCGCGGATCACGTACTTCAGCTTGGGCGCAGCGTCGATCATCGCCTTGTCGACCTTGGTCTTGGAGCGGACGATGATCACCTCGGCCTCGGGCACGCGGCCCAGGTCCGTCGCGACTTCGCCGAAGGGCTTGAGCCTTGCGGGAAGGTCCGGCGCGAATGCGTCGGCCAAGAGGACAACCATGATTTACCCCCTAAAGCACTATTGGCTAGGGGCATTGTACAGAATACGAGAGACATGTCAAGTCGAGTAAAAAAGGACGAATAAACGCCGGCTCACCGAACGATCTTCCGTGTTTTTATAAAATTTTGTGCACGTGGCCGCGTTCGCGGCCTGCCATACGCTCGTCGAGAAGGCTTGATGGGTATGGCCCGGAAAAACCTTCAGCTTTACCGCGTTATCTTCCTGGCCTCGATATAGAATCTCTTTTCCGGCGCCTCTCCCATCGAAAAGGTCTTCCTGGGCATCACGCCGTCGCGGATCACGGTTTCGAAAAAGCCCGACTTGTCGATGGGAGGGAGGTAGAGGCCGAGGTTCCCGGGCTTGGCGGCCAGCGCGAGGAGGCTCTCTGTGCCGTGGATGTAGTCGATACCGAGGCCCGGCCTGGTCTTGAGAAGGGGATCGAGAATGTCCTGCAGGGTACCGGCCGCGAGCTTGGCCTCGGGCCGGGGAAAGGTTATGACTCGGGAGCCCGCGGAAGAGAGGCAGGCGACGCGCTGGGAGGCGTCGCCTGTCTCGGCGGGCGCGTCGACGGCCGCCATGGCGGCCTCGGGCGAATCGAGGCGGTCGACCTCGAACTCGAGCCCGCTCCCGTGAGCCCTTCGGGCGGCCGCGAGCGCGTCCATCAGGCCGCCTTCGTCGACGCCGAGAAGTATTCGGTGTATCGGATGGAAGGGCAGGCCCTCGTCGTAGACGTTGACGAGCTCGGCGAGGGCGTAGCGCGCCGGGTGCTCCATGAGCCCCCTCTCTCCCGCCCGCTCCGCCTTGATCTCCTCCCAAACGGCCTTGGCGGTCGCCAGGGAGTGGTTGCCGTCGCCAACGGCGAATAGGAGGGGATTCTCGGAGCCGTACCTGGCCCTGAAGGCCGCGGGATCGGCCGCTCTCCCGAGCGCCTCGGCCAAAGCGCCGAGGAGGGCCGGATCCTTGACCTGCCAGCCCCGGACGGACCCCGAGCCGAGCATGAGCTCGAAGTCGTAGAGCTTGGGAAGTCCCGAGCGCGCGGCGTATATGGGCTCGATCGCCCCGCGCCCCGGATCGTCCAGGAGGAGCATGATGTGGGGAAGCTCGACGGCCGCTCCGCGGCGGATGCGCATTCGCGGGGGAAGGCGCTCGACGATCGTGCCTTCGCTGGGGCGGATGAGGGAGGCGGAGTCGGCCCCGAAGCGGTAGGCCTCGAGGTCCACGGCGAGGACGAGGCCCACGCGAGGCTTTCTCTGGTAAGGAGTGCGGCGCTCCACGAGCACGAGTCCTTCGCCGGCCGATTCCAGCAGGCCGTCCGCGAGATAGCGCCGCATTCCGGCCTGTATCCGCGCGATCCTGTCTTCGGCATCGGCGTCCTCGAGGAAGGCTTCGGGAAATATGAGGCCCAAGGTCGAAGGCGCCCCCGCGACGATAGCCTCGGCCCGTTCCCAGTATTCGCGTTCCGAAGAGTACTGGTCGCAGGCTACGACCGCCCACTTGGAGTAGTCCGTCCCCGCCAAGGGCAGAAGGACCTCGGGTACTTTGACGCCGAGAGAGGCGAGCTTGTCCTCGTATTCCGCCATCGCTTCACCCCTATTTGAGCAAGCCGAAGCGCTCTTCGAGGTCGGGGCGCTTGCGGAAAGCCTTGAGGACCCTGCTGTAGGCGAAGGCCGACAGTACGACACCCGAAAGGAACGAGACTATGATTATGATGATCGCCCCGTCCTGGCTCTTGAGACCGATCGCCATCGAGAGGGCGTTGAGGGCTACGAACACGAAGATGATGATTATCACGGTCAGCAGCATATTCGCCGCCGTCGCGACGAGGAGGAACAGCGCCCTCCTGGCGTTCTTGGTCATCCCTTTCTCCTTGCGTCGGCGACTATCGTGGAGCCTACGAGGAGGACGGCGCAGACGACGACGCTCGAATCGGCGACGTTGAAGGTGGGCCAGCGCTCGTAGCCGAAGAGTCCGTAGAACTTTACGCTTATGAAGTCGACTACGCCCTCGGGCCTGAAGATCCTGTCTATGACATTGCCGATGCCGCCGCCGGCGATGCCGCAGAGGACCCATCTTTGAAGCATCGTCGGCTCGGCGCTCCTGAAGTAGAAGACGAGGACCGCGGCGACGAGGACGAGGGGCAGGGCGACAAGGAACATGCCTCTCGCGGAGGGGGACAACCCGTCCAGGAGACTGAAAGCCATGCCCAGGTTCTGCTGGCGCACGATCCAGAAGAAGTCCCCGAACGCGCTGAAGGCGACTGTTCCGGGCCTCACCGCGGAGGCCACTATGGCCTTGCTCAGCTGGTCGAGGGCGATGATGGCGATAGTCAAGGCGAAGGGGGCGAGAGGCGCCCTTTGTTTACGCATCTGCAATCCTTTCCGAAGCAAGCTCATAGGCCCGTCGGGAGGTCGATGAAGAGAGTCTTCATTCCCGTCTCGCGGGAGAGGCGCTCGGCCATGGCCTTTACTCCCCACACCTCCGTGGCGTAATGGCCGGCGGCGAGGAAGGCCATGCCTCCCTCCAGTACGGCGTGGTAGATCGAGTGCGAGGGCTCTCCGGTTACGTAGAGGTCCATGCCCTCGGCCAGGGCCTCGACGGCGCTCATCGCCGCGCCCCCGGACACGATTGCCGCGCTCGCGATCTCCGCCTTGCGCCCTGGGATGAGAGACCTTGGTCGCGACCCGTCCGGAAGGACTCGGCGCACGATCTCGTCCAGGGTGAGGGGAGGATCGAGGATGCCTCGGAAGCCTATCGCGACACGATGGAACTCCCCGAATCCTTTGATGTCCTTCAGGCCCAGGAGACGGGCGAGGACCGCGTTGTTCCCGAACTCGGGCTGCCTATCCAGGGGGAGGTGACAGGCATAGAGGGCCAAGTCGGATCCGAACAGGAGCTTCATGCGCTCGAGGAGGGCGCCTTCGACTCTGACGGGCTTGCCCCAGAAGAGGCCATGATGAACGAAGAGGACTTGTGCTCCCGCCTGAGCCGCCCTGCGGATGCTCGCCTCGCAAGCGTCCACGGCGAAGGCGACGAGCTCGACGACTCCGGCGGATCGCCCGACCTGAATGCCATTCAGGGAATCGTCGACTCCGGCCAGTTCGTCGATTTCGAGGTGGGAGCGGCACCATGCGTCGAAGCCCTTTAGATCCATTGCTGCGAGTATATAAAGAAAAAGGCCTCCCGGGGAAGGAGGCTAACCCCGGAAGGCCTGACGGCGCCGCCTGGTCGGCTCCGCCAACTAGGGGAATGTAGGAACCTAGACAGCCTATACATCCCCTAAACCTATTACGAAGAATATATGCATATATCGGAAAAATCACAATATTGCAGTTTAGAATAATTCGCGTATGGCGACATAATTTACGCATTCTTAATAAATGCTGGTGATTATTTAGTGATTTTCTTACCAAGCGGCATTCAAGATCGTCATGAGTTCATCCGGGAGGAGGAGGATTGGATTGCCTCGCATGGAACTCGCGCCCGCGGCCTTGCGAGCGATATCCGGAAAGTCGTCTTTCTCTACGCCGAAGGAGCCCAGGCCTCGTATTCCAAGCTCGGTTGCCAGCCTTTCGAGCGCGGGCCCCGCGTCTTCGGGCCGGGCGGAGAGGGATTTCGTCAGTACACGCGCCACCTCGGCGTACCGAGCCAATACGGGGTTCTGGGGGGCCCGCGCGCGGAGGGCGGCGACATTGACCGCGGCTACCGGCGCCAGGAGAGCGGCGCACGCGGCGCCATGCGGGATCGGGAAGGCGCCCCCTAAGGGGGCGGCGAAGCCGTGAACCGCCCCGAGGCGGGCGTTGGCCAGCGCCATTCCGCCCGAGAGGCTCGCGAAGGCCATGTCTTCGCGAGCGCCTTTATCGCTTCCGTCGCGATAGGCTCGGGGCAGCGAGTCGATCGCGCGCGGAAGCGCCTCGCGACAGATCGCGTCGACGAGGGAATTGGGATCGGAACAGACCAGCGGCTCGAGAAGCTGGGTAAGCGCGTCCATGCCCGTTTCGGCGGTAAGGCGCGGGGGGAGGCCGTAGCTCAGCTCGGGATCGATTATGGCGAGGCGGGGGAGCATGGTCGAGGAGCGAAGACTCGCCTTGACCCCTTCCTCGGGCGAGACGAGGACTGCATTGCGCGTAGCCTCCGATCCCGTTCCGGCCGTCGTAGGGATGGCTATACAGGGGTAGGAGGGCTCCGAGAGGGCCCTGCCTCCGCCTATGATCTCGGCGTAATCGAGGGGATCGCCGGGGTTGGCGAGGAGGGCGGCGACGGCCTTGGCGAGGTCGATGGCGGAGCCTCCTCCGAATCCCACCACCAGCCGGCAGCCGGTGGAGCGAGCCAGCGCCAAGGCGGCTCGGGCATCCTCGAAACCGGGTTCCTTGCCTATGGCGAAGCGCTCGCAGGCGACACCTGCGGCTTCGAGCGAAGCGAATAGGGAGGCCGCGCGCGACCCGCCCCCGCCGGAATCGGCCAGGGCCCGAGCGCCCGATACCACTAAGGCCCGCGGCGAGGACCCATCGCCGGCGGCCAGGGGGGCGGCGGGCCCCCCGCCCGGGGCAACCGCCCTGGGGCGAAGGATAATCTTCCGGGGGCCCCGAATTCCAATTTTCTTATTTCGAATTACTGGGGCGCCGT
>Ga0181517_10005629_pt1 | contig 11005 bp, 9 predicted proteins | sample PEATcosm2014_Bin_31_FD_119748 | JGI IMG/M metagenome (GOLD analysis project Ga0181517, IMG submission 119748) | Peatland microbial communities from MTU Mesocosm Facility, Houghton, MI, USA - PEATcosm2014_Bin01_30_metaG | ecosystem: Environmental > Terrestrial > Soil > Wetlands > Peat | place... | reverse complement strand
CCGCAATGGCTACAAGGGCTACCTGGAAGATCGCCGTCCAAACTCGGAAGCCGATCCTTACCAGATCGTCTCACGCATTCTGAAGACGATCAGCACGGTGAAGGTGAAGTAGTCCAGCAAGCTATATAGCGTAACGAGTACAAGAAGTACCTTATCGCAGCATGTGGGCGTGGGGAAGTGGGCAGCATGTATTGCTTGCCATCTCTCCACGCCCCAATTTTTTCAACGCAGTGCAGGGAGTAGCATCCGTTACAGCAGTCCCGGAGGAAATGTTTATGGCGGGAAAGAAGAAGCAAAAGGGCAGAAGCGCGAAGGGCAAGAAAGATAAACTTCAGCAGCACCACCCGATCGACATTGCCAACGTGCCCGCAGCAACCTTGCACCTGGGCAGAGACTGCGACTACGACAAGGAACTGGCCCGCCTACAGATCGAACTGGTGAAGCTGCAGGAGTGGATCAAGCACGAAAAGTTGAAGGTGGTGATTCTGTTCGAGGGCCGCGACGCCGCAGGAAAGGGGGGCGCGATCAAGCGGATTACCGAGTCGCTGAACCCACGCATCTGCCGAGTGGTTGCGCTTGGCACACCGACGGAGCGGGAAAAATCGCAATGGTACTTCCAGCGCTATGTGGCCCACCTGCCTGCCGCCGGAGAGTTGGTTCTGTTCGACCGCAGTTGGTACAACCGCGCCGGTGTGGAACGGGTGATGGGCTTCTGTACGGATGCCGAGTATCAGGAGTTCCTGCATAGCTGTCCGGAGTTTGAGATGATGCTGATCCGCTCCGGAATCGTGCTGATTAAATACTGGTTTTCGGTGAGCGATGAGGAGCAGGAGCGGCGCTTTCAGGAGCGGATGGACAATCCGACCAAGCGGTGGAAGATCAGCCCGATGGACCTGGAATCGCGCAAGCACTGGGCCGACTACTCGCGCGCGAAGGACGAGATGTTCGCGGTGACGGACAGCAAACAGTCACCTTGGTACGTGGTGAATTCGGAGGACAAGAAGTCTGCGCGGCTTAATGTGATTCGCCATCTGCTGTCACTGGTGGCATATCGCGATCTGACACCGGAGTCGCTGAAGCTGCCTCCGTTGCGCAAGACCGACTATGTGCGCCCGCCTATGCAGAACCAGAATTTTATTCCGGTGATCTATCAGAAGAAGATTAAGGAACCCAAGGGCAAGCTGCCAGACATGGGCGTAAAAGCGAAGTCCTAGAGCTTTTAGTGGGGTAACAGTTGATTTCCGCAGCGGTTTGATGGGATTATTTGCATGGAATACGCGATCGCCGCGTGTTCGCAGCTATGACCTTGGGACGCATAGTTGCCCGCTGGTTTCCGGGCCCCATTCAGCCCGTAACTTAATCGATAGGAGAGAAGGAGATCGATATGGGAAATCCCCGAGGTTTGCCGGATGGATTCAAATTTTGCAATTGCGACGACTGTTGTCCACAACGCAAGGAGGGCGATGAACTTCCCCCCGCACCTAGCAGCAGCACCCCATGCGGGAAGACCGATACGACCAAAGGCTGCTATTGCGAGTTGTTTTATCACCATGCTGACGGATCGCACATGCATCGCAGATATCTGGCTTTGCCGGATGCAAACGGGAAGATTGTACCGGCTAAGGGCGAGATATATGACTACTACTGCGTGAAGCCAGTGCTGGAAAAGGGGGAGGATACCTACATCGCACTTTGTGGCGATCCGGTAAGCCATCCAGAGGGCGGGATGTCCAGCAACGTCTTCCTGACGTGTCCGAGCACCACAAATTGCACGGGGCCAGCAAAGTGCAAATTGTATTACCTACGCGGCGGCGAGGATGGTTACGGGGAAAAATGGAGGCCGGTGAAACCGGACGCGCCGGGGCTGGACAAGAAGTTCTCCGAAGAGAATGGGAAGATGAAGATCGATTCGGCCGACCTGAAGGGCTTGAAGACCAAGTTTCTATTCAAGTGCTTCTGCGTAATTTAGTACTGCATTGAGTGCGGTGGAGATCCCAGTTCCACCTCGAGGCATACAGCCAATTGCTGTGGAGCCGGTATTCATTCTGCACCAGGTGTTACCGGAAGAGGCCCGCCGTGCGCGGGCCCTTCCATTTGCGGTAGAACTGTAGCTTCGTTGCCATGCGTCTTCGGCGGGTGATAGCCTGCGTAAGCTGGAGAATTTTGGCAATCTCACGGGAGCAATACCACACATGCAAACGAGCTACAACGGAATTCCGGTCCCTGCAACGGGCAAGGCCATTGAGTATGCGAACGGGGTATATACCGTTCCCGACCATCCGATCATTCCTTTCATCGAAGGCGATGGGACGGGGCGGGACATCTGGCGAGCGTCCAAACGAGTGTTCGACGCGGCGGTGGAGAAGGCCTACGGCGGCAAGCGGAGCGTGGAGTGGTACGAGGTGCTGGCGGGCGAGAAGAGCTATCGCCAGAATGGGGAGTGGCTGCCGGACGATACGGTGAAGGCGACGGTGGACTTCCGGGTGTCGATCAAGGGGCCGTTGACGACTCCAGTGGGCGGCGGGATTCGCAGCCTAAATGTGGCGCTTCGGCAGTTGATGGACCTATATCAGTGCATCCGGCCAGTGAAGTACTACGCGGGCGTTCCTAGCCCGGTGAAGCATCCGGAGAAGCTGAACGTGGTGATCTTCCGCGAGAACACGGAGGACATTTATGCGGGGATCGAGTTCCGCGAGGGGACACCGGAGGCGGCGAAGCTGATCGCCTTCGTCAACGACGAGATGTTGAAGGGGACCAAGAAGCGGGTGCGTCTGGACTCGGGCGTGGGGATCAAGCCGATCTCGATTACCGGGTCGAAGCGGCTGGTGCGGGCGGCGATTCGGTTCGCGCTGAAGGAAGGGCGCAAGACGGTGACGCTGGTGCACAAAGGCAATATCCAGAAGTTTACCGAGGGGGCGTTCCGCGAGTGGGGGTATGAGGTAGCGACCGAAGAGTTTCGCGCCGAGACGGTGACGGAGCGGGAGAGTTGGATCCTGGGCAACCTGGAAGCGAATCCCAAGCTGACGGCGGAGGAGAACGCGGCGCTGATTGAGCCGGGAATCGAGTTTGCGCCGAAGGAGTTTGGCGAGAAGGTGGTGGCCGAGGTGAAGAGCGTGTTGGCAGCGATCGGCGAATCGCACGGCGCTGGGAAGTGGAAGAGCAAGGTGCTGGTTAACGACCGTATTGCCGACTCGATCTTCCAACAGATCATTTTGCGGCCGGAGGACTACTCGATTCTGGCGACGACGAACCTGAACGGCGACTACATCTCGGATGCGGCGGCAGCGCAGGTTGGAGGGCTGGGGATTGCTCCGGGCGGGAATGTGGGCGATGGGTACGCGGTGTTCGAGGCGACACATGGGACGGCGCCTAAATACGCGGACAAGGACGTGATCAATCCGGGGAGCGTGATGCTGTCGGGCGTGATGCTGTTCGACTTTCTGGGATGGACGGAGGCGGCGCGGCTGATCGAGATCTCAATGGAGAAGACGATAGCGCAGAAGTTCGTGACCTATGACTTCGAGCGGGGAATGCAGGGTGCGACCAAGGTGAAGACGAGCGAGTTTGCAACGAGAATGATTGAAAACATGCAGTAAGGCTTAACACCGATTGCACCGATTGGATCGATAAAACAGGCAACGACAAAAACGGATAAGAACGAACAACGACATTTTGGGACAGGGGATTTGAGCGATGCGGAAGAAGGTAACGATTGTTGGGTCGGGGAATGTGGGGGCGACGGCGGCGCACTGGATTGCGGCAAAGGAGCTGGCAGACGTGGTGCTGCTGGATGTGATTGAGGGCGTGCCGCAGGGCAAGGGGCTGGACCTGGCGGAGGCGATGCCGATCGAGAAGCGCGACGTGTCGATTGTGGGGACGAACGATTACGCGGACACGGCCAACTCGGATGTGGTGGTGATCACGGCGGGGATTGCGCGCAAGCCGGGGATGAGTCGTGACGATCTGCTGAATACGAACTACAAGATCATGAGCGATGTGGTGTCGAAGGTGATGGCGGTGTCGCCGGGGACGATCCTGATTGTGGTGTCGAACCCGCTGGATGCGATGGCGCAGACGGCGTATAAGCAGGCGGGGCTGCCGCGGGAGCGCGTGATCGGGATGGCGGGCGTGCTGGATTCAGCGCGCTTCAGGACGTTTATTGCGCAGGAGCTGAAGGTGTCGGTGGAGAATGTGACGGCGTTTGTGCTGGGCGGGCATGGAGATACGATGGTGCCGCTGGCTCGCTACTCGACGGTGGCGGGGATACCGATCACGGAGCTGATTGCGCCGGAACGACTGGCGGAGCTGGTGCAACGGACGCGCGACGGCGGGGCGGAGATTGTGAAGTACCTGAAGACGGGAAGCGCGTACTATGCGCCGTCGGCAGCGGCGACCGAGATGGTGGAGGCGATCCTGAAGGACAAGAAGAAGATTCTGCCATGCGCGGCTTACTTGCAGGGCGAGTATGGGATCAACGGGCTGTTTGTAGGGGTCCCGTGCAAGCTGGGCGCGGGGGGATTGGAGCAGATCATCGAGATCAAGCTGACGGCGGAGGAGAAGGCTGCATTGCAGAAGAGCGCGGATTCGGTGAAGGAGCTGTGCACGGTGATTGGGGTGGTGTAGGGGCAACGCGAGTGGAGGAGTAGCTCTGGATGGCCGTGTAAGGTGTGATGCGCGGCACACGAGGGCGTTTGAAGTGAGGGGTATACTTCGGGTTATAGCAGGTACTGCCCTGGATGGCGGCGGCCAATCCGTGCCTTGCCATGTCCAGGGACGATGATGTTCTATACACGATTGACTCCAATGGGAAGCAAGAAAGAAGCTGCAATGTCCTCCAGTTCGACAGGCCAATCAGACAATCGAGTTCAGAATGCAGTATTAGCGCAGCGCGTGATGAGTGGGGAAGAAGCAGCTGCGCTGATCCAACCCGGCGAGCAGATAGGGATGAGCGGGTTTACCGGGTCGGGCTACCCGAAGGCCGTGCCGATGGCGCTGGCGCGGCGCATCACGGACGCACATCTGCGGGGGCAGCCGTTCAAGGTGAATGTGTTTACCGGGGCATCGACCGGGCCGGAGCTGGACGGCGCGCTTGCCATGGTGGGCGGGATGCAGATGCGGCTGCCGTACCAGTCGGACCCGATCACGCGCAAGCTAATCAACGCGGGCGAGATGCAGTACACGGACCTGCATCTGAGCCAGGTGGGGCAGATTGTGGAGTATGGCTTTCTGGGCAAACTGGACCTGGCACTGATTGAGGTGACGGCGATCCTGGAGGACGGGCGGGTGATACCCAGCACGTCTGTGGGCAACAACCAGACCTGGATCGAGTGCGCGGAGAAGGTGATTCTGGAGGTCAACTCTGCGCAGCCGATGGCTCTGGAGGGGATGCATGACCTGTACTACGGGTTGGGCAGGCCGCCGCATCGCGACCCGATTCCATTAACCTCGGTGTGCCAGCGGATCGGCGAGCCATATCTCAGGATTCCACCAGAGAAGGTGATTGCAGTGGTGCTGACCGACTCGGCAGACCGATCCAGTGCGTTCAAGGCGCCGGATGCCGGCTCAAAGAAGATTGCGGGACACATTTTGGAGTTTCTGGGCAATGAAGTGAAGAAGGGACGACTTCCGGCTTCGCTGCTGCCGCTGCAATCGGGAGTGGGCAACATTGCGAATGCGGTGCTATACGGGCTGGAAGAAGGGCCGTTCAACGACCTGACCGCGTATACAGAGGTGATCCAGGATGGGCTGGTGAGCCTGCTGCGGTCGGGCAAGATGGTATGCGCATCGGCCACGGCGTTCTCGCTGAGCCCAGAGGGGACGGCAGATTTTATTCCGAAGATCGGCGAGTTCCGCGACAGGATTGTGCTGCGCTCGCAGGAGATCTCGAACCATCCGGGGATCATCCGGCGGCTGGGCGTGATTGCCATGAACGGTATCATTGAGGCGGACATCTACGGCAATGTGAACTCGACGCACATTATGGGGTCGAGCATTATGAATGGAATCGGTGGCTCGGGCGACTTCGCGCGCAACGGGTTCCTGTCGATCTTCATGGCACCGTCGACGGCGCAGAAGGGGACGATCTCGACGATCGTTCCCATGGTGTCGCATGTAGACCACACGGAGCACGATGTTTCGGTGGTGGTGACGGAGCAGGGGCTAGCCGACCTGCGCGGACTGTCGCCGACGCAGCGGGCGGGATTGGTGATTGAGAAGTGCGCGCATCCTGACTTCCGCGGGGCGCTGCAGGACTACTACAACCGCGCGAGCCGGCTGTCGAACGGCAAGCACACGCCGCATCTGTTGACGGAGAGCCTGAGCTGGCACAGCCGGTATCTGCGCACCGGACATATGCTGCCACAGGCGGATTAGGGTAAGCCGCGTAGTTGATGTAGCGGGTCAATTCTGCGGCTCAATGTTTTCGCGCCCCTTGATCACGAGCGATCAAGGGGCGCGAGTCTTTTAAAAAGTGGATTATACGGCACGGCTGAAGCCGTGCCCTTCCGATCCATCTGATACGCGGCATCCATTCGACTTCGCTCAGGACAGGCTCAGCAGCGGTGCCCTTAAGCACAACAACAGCGATTAATTATGCTTTGACGACGGTGCCGTTGACGACTTTGACGGGATCGAGGAAGGGCATGGCGGCGCGGAGTTGCGCGCCAATGATCTCGATGGGGTGTGCGCGGTCCTGCTTGCGGAAGTTCTCGAACTCCTTGCGGCCGCTATTCTGATCGGCGATGAAGCGTTCGGCGAAGGCGCCGCTCTGGATGTCGTTGAGGACTTCCTTCATGGCCTGCTTGACAGCAGGCGTTACGATGCGCGGACCGCTGACGTAGTCACCCCATTCGGCGGTGTCGGAGATGGAGTAGCGCATGTATTCGAGGCCGCCACGATACATAAGGTCGACGATGAGCTTGAGCTCGTGGAGGACCTCGAAGTAGGCGAGTTCCGGTTGATAGCCGGCTTCGACCAGGGTTTCAAAGCCTGCCTTGACCAGAGCGGACGTGCCTCCGCAGAGGACGGCCTGTTCGCCGAAGAGGTCGGTCTCGGTCTCCTCGGTGAAGGTGGTTTGCAGGACGCCGGCGCGGGTGGCCCCAATGCCCTTGGCGTAGCTAAGGGCCTGGGCGAGTGCATGCCCGGAAGCATCCTGCTCGACCGCAACCAGCGCAGGCGTGCCACCTCCCTCCACGAAGACTTCGCGCACACGATGGCCGGGGGCCTTGGGCGCAACCATGGAGACATCGACGAAGGCGGGCGGCTGGATGGTGCGGAAACGGATGTTGAAGCCGTGGGCGAACATCAGCGTCTTGCCGGGTGCAAGATTGGGTTCGATCTCGGAGTGGTAGACCTTGGCGGCGGTCTGGTCGGGAGTGAGGTTCATGATGACATCGGCCCACTTGGAGACGTTTGCCACGGTATCGACGACCAGGCCGGCGGCGCGCGCACGGGCTGCGTTGGGTGAATCGGGGCGGAGACCGACGCGGACATCGACGCCGGAGTCCTTGAGGTTGAGAGCGTGGGCGTGGCCCTGCGAGCCGTAGCCGATGATTGCGACTTTTTTCGCTTGGATGAGTGAGAGGTCTGCGTCTGCGTCGTGATACGTCTTAGCCATGATGAGTGATTATCCTTTGCTGTAATGGTAGCAAGTTGTGAAGACAGCGCGAGTGCGGGGCTAGTCTTCGTCGGGAAGGTTGGGGAACTCGGAGGGAATGACCTCGGCGGCGGAAGGTTTTGGTTTGGGCCCAGGGCCGGGCTTGGATTTGGAGGCGTTGCCGTTGGCCTGGCCGAGGGCCTGCAGGACGCGGCTGGTGTGCTTGCCGCGACGCATGGCCATGCGTCCGGTGCGCGAGACCTCGAGGATGGTGTAGCCGGACTCGCGCAGAACCTGGATGAGGCCTTCGATCTTGCTGGTGCCGCCGGTCATCTCCAGCATGATGGACTCGGGGGCGAGATCGACGACGCGGGCGCGGAAGACGTTGGCCAGCTCGAAGATCTGGGAGCGGGATTGCAGACCGCTGGGCGCGGTGGGGCCGGCGGCGACCTTGATGAGGCAGAGCTCGCGGATGACGGCTTCGCTGCGTCCGACCTCGTCGACGTCGTTGGTGATTTCGAGCTTGTAGAGCGATGCGCGGATGCGGTGCGCGGCGGTCTCTGGCGCCTCGCAGACGATGGTCATGCGCGAGGTGTCTGGCTGCTCCGATTCTCCAACGGTCAAAGACACGATGTTGATGCTGAGACGGCGAAAGAGCGAGGCGACGCGGGTAAGCACGCCGGGTTTGTCTTGAACGAGTGCTACGAAGGTGTGGAGCATGAGGACCTTTCTATGTGCCGTAAATGTCCGGGCTAAAGCCCGGACCTATCTCAGAAGCAAGTGCAACAATAGAAAAACAAACAACTGCAAAAGCAAAAGCGAGAAGCAGATTCCCTTCGGGAATGACAAACAAAAAATCATGCGTCCTCGGAGGTTTCGATGAGGGGGTCGGCGGCGGGGCGGCGGACCATCTCATGCAGGGCAGAGCCGGGGGCGATCATTGGATAGACGCCGTCTTCTTTCTCGACCTGGAAGTTGATGAGGAAGGGATGGCCGCTGGTGCGCGCGCGCGTTACAGTGGGAATAACATCCGACCGTTTTTGGACTTGCGCTCCGGCGATGCCATGCGCGGCGGCCAGGGCGACGAAGTCCGGCGAGAGGATGGGCGTGCAGGCGTAGTTCTTGTCGTAGAAGATCTCCTGCCACTGGCGCACCATGCCGAGGAAGCCGTTGTTGATGACGGCGATGTTGACGGAGATGTGCTCCTGTTGGATGGTGGAGAGCTCGGCGGCGGTCATCTGGAAGCCGCCGTCGCCGGCGATGACCCAGACATCTTTATCGGGGCAGGCGAACTTGGCGCCGATGGCGGCGGGCAGAGCGAAGCCCATGGTGCCGAGGCCGCCGGAGGTGATGAGTGTGCGCGGCGTGTCGTGGCGGAAGTACTGCGCCTCCCACATCTGGTGCTGGCCCACGTCGGTGACGATGATGGTGTCTGCGAGGCGGCCGGATTCCTTTGCCTCGCGCCAGATGTCGTGGATGACGTGCGCTGCATAGAGGTGGCCGTTGTCGGGCAGGTTGATGATGTCGCGCACACTGGCGTCGCCCTTCATCTTGTTGACCTCGGCGATCCAGCTAGCGTCGGAGTTGCTAGGGAGCAGTGGGATGAGGCTATCGAGGACGGTGCGCAGGTCGCCGATGAGGGCGACATCGGCGCGGACGTTCTTGTCGATCTCGGAGGGGTCGATCTCGACGTGGATCTTTTTGGCGTGGGGTGCGTAAGTGGCGAGCGTGCCGGTGACGCGGTCGTCAAACCTCATGCCGAAGGCGAGCAGGAGGTCGGACTGCTGGATGGCGTTATTGACCCAGGCCTCGCCGTGCATGCCCATCATGCCGAGGGCGAGAGGATGACCGGTGGGGAAGCAGCCAAGGCCGAGCAGGGTGCTGGCGACGGGAATCCGGCGGCGCTCGGCGAAGGCGAGGAGCTGGGATTCGGCCTCGGAGATGAGGACGCCGTGGCCGGCGAGGATGAGGGGACGCTTGGCGGCGCAGATGAGCTCGATGGCCTGCTCGATGGAGTTGGTTTCCGCGCGCAGCATGGGATGCGGGCGATGCGGCGCGGGCGCGGCGGCGGCGAAGTCGAATGGAGCGGAGGCCTGCTGCGCGTCCTTGGTGATGTCGACCAGCACCGGTCCGGGACGGCCGGCGACGGCGATCTGGAAGGCCTTGCGGATGGTGGGCGCAATGTCTTCCACGCGCGAGACGAGGAAGTTGTGCTTGGTGATGGGCAGAGTGATGCCGGTGATGTCGATCTCCTGGAAGGCGTCGGAGCCGAGCAGCTTGGAGGATACCTGGCCGGTGATACAGACGATGGGGATGGAATCGAGCATGGCGGTGGCGATGCCGGTAACCAGATTGGTGGCTCCGGGGCCGCTGGTGGCGACGGCGACGCCCACCTTGCCGGATGCGCGCGCGTATCCGTCGGCCATGTGCGAGGCGCCCTGCTCGTGGCGGACGAGGACGTGGTGGATGGGGAACTTGCGTAGCGCATCGTAGACAGGCAGGATGGCCCCGCCGGGATAGCCGAAGACGGTGGATACGCCCTCGCCGACGAGGGTTGCCCAGACGATCTCTGCTCCGGTGAGGGTGGGGATGTTTTTGCTCTCTGATTTGTTTGCCATCGTGGACTCCTTATGTTGCTGTGCTGAATTGATCGAAAGGCTGAACAGCGATTACTACTGATAAAACTGATCTAAATACGAAATACTGATTAAGAATTACTGCTCGTCGGACAGACGTGTCTTAGTTGGTTTTGACGAATTCGGAGTTGACTTGTTGGGAGCAGAAACTTTGGCTGCCGGTACATTGATGGGCGTACTTTCGTTGAGAGTATTCAGATCGGAAACAAGTTTTGCGGCACTAATGGCAGCGTTTTTCTCAAAGTCTTTTTCTCTACTGGCTGCTTTGATGTCTTCATTGATAGTCCATAACAAAGATTGCGATTTCGCATCACGAACCACAAATCTGGTACGGCCTGTGAAGAGTCTTCCATCTCCGATCACTGAAACCTCAAAAATTAGATCGGCATCAGTTGGAGTCGATGTCAAATGGTAATGATTTTCCGCAACGAGAGCCTGATACGAACTGTTATATGCGATGATTGCGAGTTGGTTGTAGTCTGAGGAGCCTGCAGAAGAGCCTGCATTCGCTAGAAAGACTGTCTTCGCGGTTGCGAATTGCGCGGGGATCGGTGCATCGGGCGGCGTCTGCGCGCAGAGCGGCAGGGCTGCGAGCAGAAGGATTGCGATGGCGATCATACTGACGCTGCGTTGGTTCGAGTTGTGTTTGATATGGCCCATTGGATATTGCCCTCAGGGGCTAAAGCCCCGTTTCTTTCTGGAGCGCGTTTTGGCACGGCTAAAGCCGTGCCCTTCCGGTGCTAAGCAATTGCGGGCCTCGGACTGAGCCAGAATT
>Ga0181517_10005628_pt1 | contig 11006 bp, 5 predicted proteins | sample PEATcosm2014_Bin_31_FD_119748 | JGI IMG/M metagenome (GOLD analysis project Ga0181517, IMG submission 119748) | Peatland microbial communities from MTU Mesocosm Facility, Houghton, MI, USA - PEATcosm2014_Bin01_30_metaG | ecosystem: Environmental > Terrestrial > Soil > Wetlands > Peat | place... | reverse complement strand
GTGATGCTGGCCCCCTGAGCCGGTGATGCTGGCCCCCTGAGCCGGTGATGCTGGCCCCCTGAGCCGGTGATGCTGGCCCCCTGGCCTGGTGAGGGTCGCACCCCGGCCTGGTGATGGTGGCCCCGTGGCCTGGTGATGGTGGCCCCGTGGCCTGGTGATGGTGGCCCCGTGGCCTGGTGATGGCGCCACCCTGGCCTGGTGATGGTGGCCCCGTGGCCTGGTGATGGCGCCACCCTGGCCTGGTGATGGCGCCACCCTGAGCTGGTGATGGCGCCACCCTGAGCTGGTGATGGCGCCACCCTGAGCCGGGGATGCTCGCACCTTGGCCTGGGTATCGCGCCGCCCTGACCCGAGGATGCTCCCACCCCTGGCTGACAAGACCGGCACCCTCGGCTGGCAAGGCAAGCACCCTCGGGCGACAGGACCGACACCGTCGGCCGGGTGTGGTTCTTCTCGGGCTGCAATAGACCATGCCCAAGCCCGACAAGGACGGAGCTTCCGTCGAGGCGCTCAAGGACGCGCTCCAGCACCTCCACGGTCGCGCCTCCCGCTGGGTCGAGTCGGTCGACGTTCACGAGCGGCTGGGCGAGGTGACGGTCCGGCGAGACTCGCCGCCCGCGCCTCGCGTGTCATGACCACCGTGTCTGCAACGTACCCGTGCGCGTGCCCCGCGCCCGCGCCGGCCACGTCAACGACCGCGCCGCGGAAGCCTCGGCTACCCCCCGTCCTCCCCCTTGTCCCCGCGCAGCCCCAGCGCGCGGGCCTTCTTGTAGAGGTGGCTCCTCTCCAGGTCGAGCGCGCGGGCGGTCTTCGCCATCTGGCCTCCGTGGTGCGCGAGCGCCTCCTCGAGGATGGTCCTCTCGGCCTCGTCGGCCAGGACCCGGAAGGGGACCCCTGCGCGGTACAGGCCGGCCTGGTGCGGCGCCGCCCCTCCTGGCAGGCACTGGCGCACCTCGTCTTCGCCGATGGTCTCGCCCGGCGTCAGGATGACGAGCCTCTCGATGAGGTTCCGGAGCTCCCTCACGTTGCCCGGGAAGCTGTAGCCCTTCATGAGCTCCACCGCCGCCTCGGTCATCGCGACGTGCGGCCTGTCGTTGGCCCTGCACGCGAGGTCGAGGAAGTGCGCGGCCAGCCTGGGGATGTCCTCGCGGCGCGCCCTGAGCGGCGGGATGGCGAGCGGCACGACGTTGAGCCTGTCGAACAGATCGGCCCGGAAGGCCCCGGTCTCGCACGCCGCCGCGAGGTCGCGGTTGGTCGCAGCGACGACCCTCGCGTCGACCTTGATGGTCTCGTTGCCTCCCACCCGCTCGATCTCGCGCTCCTGCAGCACGCGCAGGAGCTTGGCCTGCATGGCGAGGGGCATGTCGCCGACCTCGTCGAGGAACAGGGTGCCGCCGCTGGCCCGCTCGAACTTCCCGCGCCGCTGCTTGGTCGCCCCCGTGAACGCCCCCGCCTCGTGCCCGAACAGCTCGCTCTCGATGAGCTCGCCCGGCACCGCGGCGCAGTTGAGCTTCTCGAGCGGCTGCCTGGCGCGCGGTGAGAGCTGGTGGATGGCCCTCGCGACGAGCTCCTTGCCCGTCCCCCGCTCGCCCGTCACGAGCACGTTCGCCGCGCTCTTGGCCGCCCTCGCGACGAGCTCGCCCAGGCGCTTGATCTCCGGAGACTCGCCGACCAGATCGCCCCAGGTCCCGCTGGCCGCGCGCAGCGCCTTGGCCTCCGCCTCGGCGCGGTCCAGCCGCAGCGTGGTCTCCACGGTGAGCAGCAGGGCGTCGGTGTTGAGCGGCTTCTCGAGGAAGTGGACCGCGCCGAGCTTCGTCGCGCGCACCGCCGTGTCGATGGTGGCGTGGCCGCTCATCATCAGGACCGGCGTGTCGAGCTTGGCCTCGCGCATGTGCTGGAGCAGCTCGATGCCGTCGCCGTCGGGGAGCATCACGTCGAAGAGGCAGAGGTCGTAGCTGCGCTTGTGCAGCTTCTCCTCGGCCACCTTGACGCCGCCGGCGACGTCGACGCCGTAGCCCTCGAGCGAGAGCGCCTTCTGGAGCGTGGTCAGGATGGACGGCTCGTCGTCGACGACGAGGAGGTGGGCACGGGCCATGGGGCGGAGGCTAGTACACTCGCCGGGGGCCGACTGCGCGGAAGGTCGGGGAGGGGGCGACCGGTCGCGCCGATCGATTCTGCGCGTGGTCCGTTGCCGCCGCGCGTATAGACTGACGAGACTCATGCGACCGCGTCCTCGTCCGCCCCGCCCGCCCCACCCCGGCCCCGGCTCGCGCGGGCCCCGGCCCGGGTACCTGCGCGCGATCGGGGTCGCCGCCCTCGCCGGAGCCCTGGCCGCGTGCGGGGGGGCTGCCGTGGCGGTGCCCGCGCACGGTCCGGAGCTGGCCGGCCTCGCAGGCGGCGCGAGGCGGTCCCTCACCGACGCCGAGTTCGCGGGGGCCGTGCACGATCTGCTCGTCACCGCGCCGGGGAGCGTGGACCGGGCGCGCCTGCTCGCGCTGGTCGAGGAGCGGCAGATGCAGCGCGCGGCCGAGCGCTTCCGCAGCCACGAGTCGACGCGCGGGCTGGTGGCGGTCATCGGCGGGCTCTACCTGCTGCGGACCGGAGACCTCACGGCCGACACGCTCGGTCCGGCGGCGCGTGACGCCCTGCGCGAGGCGGTCCGCGAGCTGGCGCAGCGGGGCGACGAGGGGCGCGCGCGGGCGCTCTACGACATCCTCCTGCACCTGGTCCCGGACGACGCCAGGGCCGACGTGCAGGGTCACCTCGACGCCATCGCGGCGTGGACCCGCGACGAGCTCCGGGCCGGGCCGGGGACCATCGCCACGGGCATCGTCGAGAGCGCCGCCGTCGCCCGCAGCCTGCTCGAGCCGAGCGAGGCCGCGAAGACCGACGCGCAGAAGGCGACGAACGACTGGATCGCGACCGCCCTGGACCTGCAGCAGAAGTTCCGCGAGAAGCGGGCGCGGCCGTCGCGGGAGGAGGTCGGGGAGGCGTACCGCGCGCTGCACTCGGGCAACGAGGTGCTCGCCGAGATCTACCTGCGCGACGCCGACGTCAGCGGGGCGCTGCGGGCGCTGTCGCAGTCGCCGTCGCCCGAGGCGATCCGCCCCGAGCTGCAGCACGCGCTCGACGCGGTCGGCCAGAGCGCCACGGCGGAGGAGTGGACCGAGGTCCTGCGCGTGCTGACCAGGGGCCTGCACGACCCGTCGCAGGAGGACGACCCGGCGATGGAGGACCGCGAGCTCATTCGCGCGGCGACCTTCGGCGTCGCGCTCGAGGTGCATCGCCTCGACCCGTCGCAGCCGGAGGCGGCGGCCATCGTCGCGGAGGTGCTGCAGGACGTGGGGCTCTGCGAGGCGAGCCCGACCGTCATCGTCGAGGCGACGCGGGCGCACCCCGACGCGCGGACGGTCAGCGGCGCGCTCACCATCGTCCTGCGCGCGATGAGCGTCGAGCTCGAGGCCAGCGACTTCGACGCCGTCCGGCGGACCTACGCCGCGGCCGCCCCGCTCCTCGAGCTGGCCGGACAGAAGGACCTCGCCCGGGACCTGCAGCCGAACGCCGCCAGGGTCCGCGCGATGATGGGGCGGCTCGAGCTCGAGCAGGGGTCGCTCGCCGCCGCGCGCTCGCTCCTCAGCGCGGCGGCCTCCGAGGAGCGGTCGGGCGCCGTGCTGCTCAGCCTCGCCCAGATCGACCGCCACGACGACCAGATCCCCGCGGCGCTCGAGGACCTGCGCGGGGCGAGGGACGCGGCGGACACCGCGAAGGACCCGGCGCTCCGGGCCGAGGTGCTGCTCATGACGAGCGATCTGACGCGTGACGCGGGCGACGCGCGTGGCGCGCGAGCCCCGCTGGTCGACGCGCTGACGCTCCTCGCCAGGGCCCGGACGCAGGGGTCCCCGTCGGCGCGCGCCCGCGCCGAGCAGGTCTTCTCCCGCGTCCTCGACCGCTTCGGCGCCGGCGAGAAGGCCCGGCAGGCCCTCGAGCGTGCCTTCGAGGCGGCGCCCCACGACAAGCACCAGCTCGCGGCGACGCTGGGGCAGCTCGTCGCCCGCGCCTTCGTCCACAAGGACCTGCTCGCGGCGCACGACGGGCTCTCGCGGGCCCTCGCCGCCGAGCTCGGCGACGAGGAGGTCGTCTACTATGCGCTCTGGGTGCACCTGCTCGAGAAGCAGCTCAAGAAGCCCCAGGACCCGACGCGCGACGCGCTCGCGGCGAGCGTCTTCGCGCGGATCCCCGACGATGGCCACTGGGTCGGCAAGCTCGCGGCCTACGGGGCGGGCAAGCTCCCCGCGAGCCAGCTCCCGGCCTTCGCGAAGACCGAGGCCGAGAAGACCGAGGCGGCCTTCTACCAGGTGATGGACGCCCGCGCGACGACCGGGGCCGACCTGGGCAACGCGGGCTTGCGCACCGTCCTGCGAGGCAACGGCGTCGACCTCATGGAGACCGTCATCGCCCGGGAGATGCTGCGAGCCGCGACCGGCGAGCCGCCGCCGTCGCTCCCCCCCGACGTCAAGCTCCCGTAGGAGCGCGGGTCACGGTCCATGCCCGCGCCGGCCACCTCTCTGCGCCAGGCCCTCGACTGGGGGACCCTGACGCCGCTGCGCCTCCGGTCCCGCCTGGTGGCCGAGGGGGTCTACGCGGGGGCGCACCGGAGCGCGCGGCGCGGCGCGGGGGTCGAGTTCGGGGGGCACCGGGCGTACACGCCGGGGGACGACCTGCGCTGGCTCGATCGCCGGTCGCTGCTGCTGCACGATCGCCTGGTGGTCCGGCAGTTCGAGACGGAGACCGACCGCGCGCTGCGCCTGGTAATCGACGCCACGGCGTCGATGGGGTACCGGGGCGAGCGGTCTCCGGGGGCGAAGCTCGCGTGGGCGGCCGTCGTCGCCGCCGCGCTGGCCCGGCTGGCGACCTCGAGCGGCGACCCGGTGGGCCTGACCTACCTCGGCGGGGGAGAGGCGACGCGCGCCGTGCCGGTCACCGCGGGGCGCGAGGCGTTCGAGCGGGTCCTCGGGTCGCTCGAGGCCGCGACCGCCGGGGGCGACGCCCGCTTCGACGTCGCGGTGGTCGACCGCGCGCTCGGCGGCATCGTGCGCGCGGCGCGGCGGGGATCCATCGTCGTCATCCTGAGCGATCTGCTGGACCTCCCCGACGGGACCGTCGACCGGATCGCCGCCGTGGCGCCAGGGGGGCGCGTGGTCATCGTCGTGCAGCTGCTCGACCCGGACGAGGCGAGGTTCCCGTTCCGGGGGACGATGCGCCTCGAGGCGCTCGAGGGGGGCCTCACGGTCGAGACCGACGCCGACGCGACGCGCGGCGGCTACCTCCTGGCCCTCGAGCGCCACATCACGGCGTGGGAGCGGTCGCTCGTGGGGCGCGGCGCCCGCTTCGTGCGCGCGCTCACGACCGACGACCCGGTGAAGGTCGTGCGGTCGATCGCGCTGGCGGCGAGGTAGGCCTTGAGCTTCGTCTTCGCCTTCGCCCTGCTCGCCGTCGTCCTGGTGGCGGCGCCGTACCTCGCGCACCGGCTGCGCCGCCACCGCGCCGAGGCCCGCCCCTTCGCCCCCGCGTTCCTGGTCCCCCCGGCGAAGGTGCGCGCCCGACGCCCGGCCGGGCTCGAGGACCGCGCGCTCTTCGCCACGCGCGTCTTCTCGGTCGTGGCCCTCGCGATGCTCGGCGCGTCGCCGCTGGTGCAGTGCTCGCGCCTGTCGGTCACGCGATCGATGGGCGCGTCGGTGGCGCTCGTCGTCATCCTCGACGACTCGATGAGCATGCGGGCGAGCCTCGGCTCGCGGACACGCTTCGCGCGCGCCAGGGAGGGGGCCGCGCAGCTGCTGGCCTCGACGCGCGAGGGCGACTCGGTGGCCATCGTGCTGGCAGGCGAGCCGGCCCGCGTCGCCCTCGCTCCCACGACCGACCTGCGGACGGCGAGGGCGACGGTCGAGGCCATCCCCGAGAGCGACCGGGCGACCGACCTCGACCCGGCGCTCGCCATGGCCGGCAGCCTGCTCGAGGGGCTGCCCCAGGCCGATCGCCGCGTCGTCGTCCTGAGCGATCTGGCGGACGGCCGCCCCGATGCGCCGCCGCTCGGCGAGGGGAGCGCGGTGCCCGTGTGGAATGCGCTGCCCGAGATCCGCGCCGACGGGCAGGACTGCGGCGTCGTCCGGGCCGAGCGCGCCGGGTCGCGCGTGCGGGTGCGCGTCGCCTGCACGCCGGTACCGGTCGGATCGAGGCCGCCCGCGCGCAAGGTCGGCCTGTATCTCGGGGAGAAGCGCCTCGTGGAGGGGCCCGTCCCCGCGATGGCGGCGGGCGACGTCTCCCTCGTCCTGCCGGCGGAGGCGGTGCCGCGCGGCGAGGACCCGGGCGCGCTCGTCGCCCGCCTCGACGGGAAGGACGCCATCGCCGCGGACGACGCCGCCCCGGTCGTCTCGGAGGCGGCACCCGGGAGCGTTGCGGTCGTGGTCCCGGTCGAGTCGGAGACCGCGGCGACGGGGGGCGCGCCGGTCGTCGAGCAGGCGCTCCGCGCGCTGGCGCTCGACGTCGCGGTGCGGCCGCTCCCGCAGATCCCCGACCGCACCGAGGATCTCGGCGCCTTCGAGGGGGTCCTGCTCGACGACCCGCCGGGGCTGACGCCCGAGGAGCGACGCGCGCTCGGGACGTTCGTCCAGAACGGGGGCGTGCTGCTGCTCGCGCTCGGTCCGCGCGCGGCGGCGCCTCCGCTCGGGGCCTCGCTCGAGCCGTTCCTCGAGCACGCTGTGGCGTGGGAGAGCACCGCGTCGCCGGGCGCCGATCCGGCCACGGCCTCCTCCTCGCTGGTCGAGTCGGCGGCCAGCCTGAGGGACATCGGCGCGCGTCGCCGGGCGGTGATGCGCCGGGAGGACGCGGCGGCGTTCTCGAAGCTGCTCGAGTGGACCGACCACGCCCCGTTTGTGGCGCGCCGCGCCTTCGGACGGGGCGAGGTGTGGGTCGTGACCCTGCCGTTTGCGCTCGACGCCAGCGACCTGCCGGTGCGCCCGGCCTTCCTGGCGCTGCTCGAGGCGTGGCTCGACGCGGGGCGCGCGCGGTCGGTCCCCAGGCGGACCGAGGTCGGTCTCACCTGGCTGTTCCCCGGGGCGCACCGGGTCACGATCACCGGGCCGCAGGGGGAGGACGTGCCGGTCGTCCGCGACGGCGCCACGCTCCGGGCCGCCCCGTCGCGCGTCGGCGTTCACCGGCTCGAGGTCGACGGGCGGAGGGAGGTGCGGGTGGCCGAGCCCGCCACGCGCGAGATCGATCTGCGACCCCGCAAGCTGAGCGTCGCCGCGGCGGGCAAGGCCTTCGGCGCCAATCGAGCGGCGGTCGACGCCTCGCCGGTCCTCGCGTTCGCGCTGCTCGCCCTCCTGGCGCTCGAGCTCGCGCTGCGGGTGTGGGCGAGCGCGTCGTCGCCGTCGGGGCGGCGCGAGCGCGAAGCTACGTCTTCACCTTGATCGTGCCCGCGGCGACGCGGCCGGTGACGGAGGTGGAGCCGCCGTCTCCGCTCGTGTTGCAGGGGCACGCCATCCGCACCGGCGACGCGGCCCTGCAAAGCCCTCAGGCCGCGCCGCCGCTGCGTGGGCCGAAGCTCAGGGACAGGGCGCCGAGGCGGCGCAGCTTTGCGACACCTCGCTCCATCCCCCGTAGTTCGTGCACATGGCCGCGCACACGCTGACGATGTCCGGGCACCCGGTGGGGATGCACATGGGGTAGGTCTGGCCCTGGTTGCAGTAGCAGGTGGCCGGTGACGGCCCCGCCGTAGTGCACACCGCGCCGTTACCCGTGTAGCCCGTGTTGCACGCGCAGGTCTCCGTGGTGGCGCTGGTCGAGGTGCAGGTCGCGTTCGGGTCGCAGCCGCCGTTGTTCGTGAGGCACGGGTCGGCGCACGTGGTGCCGTCGCCGAAGTAGCCGCTGTTGCACGCGCAGGTGTTCGTCCCCGGTCCGATGTCGGTGCAGGTCGCGTTCGGGTCGCAGCCGCCGTTGTTGGTCGCGCAGTTGTCGATCGGCGTGCACGTGATGCCGTCACCGGAGTAGCCCGCGATGCACCCGCACGTGTTCGTCCCCGGTCCGGTGTCGGTGCAGAATCCATACGCGCTGCACCCGCCGTTGTTCGTGGCGCACGAGTTGACGGCCGTGCAGGTCGTGCCCGGGCCCCAGTAGCCGAGGTTGCACGAGCAGACCAGCGTCGTGACGCCGGTCGGGATGCACGTCGCGTTCGGGTCGCACCCGCCGTTGGTCGTCGCGAGGCAGGGATCGGTGCAGGTCGTGCCGTCGCCGAAGTACCCCTTGTTGCACGTGCACGAGTTGCTGTCCGGACCGGTGGGCGCGCAGGTCGCGTTCGGGTCGCAGCCGCCGCTGTTCGTGGCGCACGAGTTGACCGCCGCGCAGGTCCCGCCGTCGCCCGCGTAGCCCGTGTTGCAGGCGCACGAGGTCGAGGTCGGACCGGTCGCCGTGCAGGTGCCGTTCGGGTCGCAGCCGCCGTTGCTCGTCGAGCACGGGTTCTTGCACGTTTGGCCGTCCCCGAAGTAGCCCACGGTCGTGTTGCAGGTGCAGGTGAGGGTCCCTGCGTCGGTGACGGTGCAGGTCGCGTGCGGATCGCAGCCGCCGTTCGAGATCGCGCAGGCGCCGGAGCCGACGCAGGTGATCCCGTCGCCGGTGTACCCGGCGTTGCACGTGCAGGTGTTGGTGCCCGGACCGGTCGACTTGCAGGTCGCGTTGGGGTCGCATGCGCCACCGTCCGCGTTGCAGCTGTTGATGGCGCTGCAATCCTGACCGGTCCCGCTGTACCCCGTGTTGCAGGCGCAGGTGTTGGTGCCCGGCCCGGTCGACGTGCAGGTCGCGTGCGGATCGCACCCGCCGTTGCTGATCCCGCACGTGTCGATGGGGATGCAGGTGGTGCCGTCACCGGAGTACCCGGTGTTGCACGTGCACGAGTTGGTGCCCGGTCCGGTCGACGCGCAGGTCGCGTTCGGGTCGCACCCGCCGCCGGCCGTGAGGCACGAGTTCACGACGGTGCACGTGGTGCCGTCGCCCGTGTACCCGGTGTTGCACGCGCACGTCACGCTGCTGGCCCCGGTCGAGGTGCACTTGGCGGTGGTCGCGCACCCGCCGTTGTTCACCGCGCAGGCGTCGGTGCCGGTGCACGTGGTCCCGTTGCCGGTGTACCCGGTGTTGCACGTGCAGGAGTTGGTGCCCGGTCCGGTCGACGCGCAGGTCGCGTTCGGGTCGCACCCGCCGTGGGCGGTGTTGCACGAGTCGACCGCCGTGCAGGTCTGGCCGCTGCCCGAGTAGCCCTTCGTGCACGCGCACGTGACGCCCGTGGCCGTCTGCGTGCAGTCGGCGTTCGTGTCGCAGCCACCGTTCTTCACGCTGCACGACGCGACCGTGCCCGTGTCGTGCTTCGTGCCCGTGTCGACCTTCGCGCCCGCGTCCTTCGTACCAGGACCTGCGTCCGACGAGCTGGTCGATGAGCTCGAGCCGCCGCACGCGACGAGCGCCGACGCGCACCCCACGGCGAGGATGAGCGTGAACCGGGTTGACTGAACTCGAATTGACATGAAGAACCTCCAGGCCCTGGGGACCACACGAGAGCCGGGACCTGTCTGGCACGGCGCGGCGTCCACGGGGAACCGTGACACGTATCACGATTGGGAGTGTTGCCGTCTCCTCAACCGCTGAGGCCCCTCAGGGTGGCAGGATCCTGAGCGCGCACTTGCCGCTCGGCGCCACGACGAGCCTGGCGTCGCCGAGGATGCGCGTGTCGAAGACGAGGCCGCCGCCGAGCGACACGTCCGCGCCGGCCGGGCAGCGTGCGGCGCCGGTGCGAAGGCTGATGTCCCCGCGCACGAAGGTGTCGCCGAAGGTCACGCTGCCGCTCGCCGCGCCGCGGAACGGCCCGAAGGCGAAGGCCCCCTTCGTCAGATCGATCGGGCGCGCAGGGTCGCCGTCGGCGTGCGCCTCGAAGAGCGCGTCCGCCCCCCCGATGGCGGCTGCCAGTCGAGCGCCGGACAGGTCGAGCTTCACGCGCGCCTCGACGCGCGACGCGCTGCGCACCGCGAAGTGCGCCTCCCCCTCCGCGAACAACAGGTCGTCCGGACGCCGCCCGAGCAGCGCGTTGCTGACGCCGAGCATCGCCATGTTCGACCTGGGCAGCGCGAGGTCGAACGCCGTGAGCGTGCCGCGGTCGACGACGAAGCTCGCCGCCGCCTTGCTGGCGCCAGACGGGTCGAGCATCAGCGTCGCCTTGACCTGGCCGTGGTCGACCTCCGCGTTCAGGCTCCAGGGACCGAGCCTGCCCCACGGGGCGGTCAGGTCGACGATGGGCGAGGCGAAGGTGAGGTCATCGCCCAGCGCGTCCTGACCGCTCTGCTCGACCTCCATGCCGATGTTCTCGGCCTCGAGGCGGGTCCCCTCGCCGAAGGCGCGCGACCAGACCATGTGCCCCGACTCGACCAAGACCTGGCGGAGCGTGCCGTGACGCACGGCCTTCCACTCGTGGGCGAGCCGGGCGCGGCGCAGGCTGTCCTGTACCGCGGCGCTGGTCCCGTCGATGGAGAGGACCGCGTCGTGCGCCGCCGCGTCGGTCGGATCGAGCGCGTACGAGAAGCGCACCTGGAGCGACTGCACGTGCAGCGTGAAGCCCGGCAGGTCGGCCATCGTCGCGGTCACACCGACCAGGCGGACGCGGCGCCACCCGACGTCCACCGAGTCGATGGTGACCGTCACGCCTTCCCTGGCGGCCGCCGAGGCGTAGCTCCGCTTCAGGAACTCCGGCAGGCCCACATAGAGGATTGTGAGGACGAGCGCCGTGAGCAGCATGAAGACGACGATGCCGCTGCCTGACGACCGCGAGCGCGGGCCCACGGCGAGCGTCGTCCCGGCCGGCGCTGGGGCGATCCCCGGCACGGGCCAGGCGGGCGGCGCGGCCGCGGGCTCGTCGACGACGATGGTGGGCGGCGGAGGCTGCGCGGGCGGGCGGGTCGAGGCGGCGCGCG
>Ga0181517_10005626_pt1 | contig 11012 bp, 5 predicted proteins | sample PEATcosm2014_Bin_31_FD_119748 | JGI IMG/M metagenome (GOLD analysis project Ga0181517, IMG submission 119748) | Peatland microbial communities from MTU Mesocosm Facility, Houghton, MI, USA - PEATcosm2014_Bin01_30_metaG | ecosystem: Environmental > Terrestrial > Soil > Wetlands > Peat | place... | reverse complement strand
TGGCACGCCGCGGCCAATGAGCATGGAAAGCAGCTTGCTGGCGCGGTCGCCTTCGTGTAGGCGTGCCCAGAAATTCGCCTTCCAGGCCATGCTCCAGCCGGTGGAGGCATCGCCGCGCCTTTCCAGCAAGAGCCGGGCGCCTCGGTATAGCTCGGGCGTACCAGGGTTGATTTCACTGCCGGGACACAGGCCCCAAAGATGCGAGCAATGGCGGTGAGTGACTTCCGTCTCCTCAAAATCTTCATTCCATTCCATGATCCGTCCCGCTGCGTTCGTGCGGGTCGGCGCGAGCCGGGCACGGGTGGCGTCAAGATTCTTGGCAAACTCTGCGTCGATCCCCAAGATCCGTGCGGCGGCGGCTGTGTTTTTCAGCAGGTCGCGGGTGATCTGCTGGTCGAACGTCGAGCCCAGGCACAGCGCGGTCGTCTGCCGCCGGCCGCTCTTATCAGTGTAGGCGTAACTGTTCTCCGGGGAGTTGGAAGGCACGACTACCAGCTCATGGGTCTTCGGATCCTCGACCAGCACGGCCTGCATGAACTGGGCGGCACCGCGGAGGACGGGGTAGTATTCGCGCAGGAACGCCTGGTCCTGCGTGAAGGCATAGTGCAGCCAGATATGCTGCGCGAGCCACGCGCCGCACGTCGGCCCGATACAGGCGGGCAAAAAGCTCGGTGCGGTATCGTACCAGGGGTTCTGCGTATGATTAGCCATCCAGCCTGGGGCGTTGAAATAAGCCTTGGCCGTCTTTTGCCCTTCCTTGGCCACGTTCCGAATGAACCGCAGGAGCGGCAGATGGCAGTCCGACAGGTTAGCGGCTTCCACGGGCCAGTAGTTCATTTGCAGGTTGATGTTGCTGTGGAAATCGCCCCGCCAAGGCGTATCGTATTCCTCCGCCCAAATGCCCTGTAAATTGGTCGGCAACTGCGAGTCGGGCCGCGAGCCGGAGACGACCAGATGGCGGCCGAATTGGAAATAGAGCGCCGCCAGCGAAGGGTCAGGGGTGCTCTCCTGCAATCTCACGCGGTCGGGTGTGGGCAGCTTGGAGTTCTTTCCCTCCGGCAGGGTCAACTGGCAGCGTTCCATGTAACTGCGGTGGTCGGCAACCGCACTTTCCCGAAGGGCGTCAAATGGTTTGGCCAGGGCCGCGTCGAGACGCCGCCGCGCCAGCTTTACAAATCCCTCGTCCTTCCAATCCGTGCCGGCCGACACGATAAGCGTTACTTCGTCGGCGCCCTGGATGGCCAAGCCTTGATCAGTGACGGAAACCTTGCCACCCTTGGAGGTTGCGCCCAACAGGGCCGAATAGCGGATGCCTTTGCCGCCACCGCCGGGTTTGTTGAAAGGCAGTCGGCCTTCGAGAACATACACGCCGCCGTTGACACGCGTGGTCGCATCCTGCTTGCGCACCAGCGCGGCGCTGAACGAGAGCGCGCCGAGTTTGTCGGCCTTGAGGCTCAGGGCGATCACTTCATCCGGCTTGGAAACCACCAGGTCGCGAGTGAAGGTCACGCCCTTCCGCCGATACTGCGTGTGCGCTACGCCCTGCATCAGATTGAGATCGCGGCGGTAACCGTCACCGACCACGGTGGGCGGCGGCTTGACCGCGCCGGCGAGGCTGATTTCCGCCACTTGGAAAGTCCCGATCGAGGTGGGCGCGAACGTGAAACGATAGTAACGCAGCGGGCGGGGCCGGACGATCGCGAATGTCTTGGTCTGAAAGCGCTTCTCAAACGGCTTGTCCAGCATGCGGCGATCCAACTCGACCCAGGCCTTACCGTCCGCCGAGCCTTCGAGTACCCAGGAGCGCGGGTCGCGGCCCGGTACGTCGTTGCCACTCGTGAAAGCGTAGGAAGTGACGGTTTGCGCCGCGGGCAAGCACATTTGCCAACTCACAGGCGTGTTACCGTTGTTCACGCACCACTTGGAGCCGGCATTGCCGTCCACGGTGTTCTCGATACCGTTGCCGTCGCCGGCAGAGTGTCCGCTGGGGGAAGAGAGCTTCGCTTCCGGGCTATTGTCGAAATCGACGATCAGGTCGCCCAGCGTCTGATAGCTGCCGAATTGGTTGATATCTCCCCATCCGCTAACGCCGTCCGCGTAACGGAAGCTATTGCCGAGGACGCCACTCGCGCCGGAAATATCACCGGCGAAGAGTTTCTCACGCACTTCCGGCAGGCACTTATAGGCGTCGTATTTGTTGCCGTCGTAAGGACCGCCGGACCAGATGGACGACTCGTTGAGCACAATCCGCTCCTTGGCCACCCCGCCGAAATCCATGGCGCCGAGCCGTCCGTTGCCGAGCACGCATGATTCATGGAAAGACCTGGCGGGCTTGTCGAACCAAACGCTCATCGGTTCGGCGGGAGCGCGTACTTCAGCGGCGTGGCAGAGACCGGCGGCGACCGCGAAGGCAGCCACGGCGGCGATGGATGTGTTCAAAGTCTTCATGGATGTAATCTCCTTGTCGTAGGGTTGAAAGTCCATTTTGCGCGCTGGGAGTGCCAGATGCAAGTATGGCAAGGTGGATAAATCCCCGTGTGAACCCACGGGGAAGGGCAGCCCAGCTTGGCAGCATCGTCTTGCCGGCGAGCGCGTTGCAGCCGATCCTGGATGTGGGTAAGATCGTCAAGGAGAGGCGCTGAATTGCCCAATTTCCAAGAAAAGAGGTCCATGAAACATGAGTCAGACGATCTGCCGATGGGGAATCTTGGGTGCGGCGGACATTGCGCGGAAGAACTGGCTGGCGATCCGCAACGCGGAGAACTGCACCTTGGTGGCCGTGGCCAGCAGGGACCTGGAGCGCTGCCGACGATTCATCGCCGACTGTCAGCTACATGCTCCCTTTGCCCCTCCGCCGCAGGCCTTCGGTAGCTACGAGGAACTGCTGGCCGACGACAAGGTGGATGCCGTGTATGTTCCCTTGCCGACCGGCATCCGCAAGGCTTGGCTGATCCGTGCCGCCGAGGCCGGAAAGCACGTGCTGTCCGAAAAGCCCGTCGCGGCGACCGCCGGCGACGTGCAGGAGATCCTCGCTGCCTGCCGGGGCAATGGTGTCCAGTTCATGGACGGGGTGATGTTCATGCACAGTCGGCGGTTTGACCATATCCGGGCAGTCGTCAACGATGCTGAGAGCATTGGGCAGATCCGGCGGATCGTCTCCCAGTTTTCCTTTGGCGCAGCGCCGGCGTTCTTTCAGGGCAACATCCGCGCCCACAGCGAGTTGGAGCCGCTGGGTTGCCTGGGCGACTTGGGATGGTACTGTATCCGCTTTATCCTGTGTATGTTTGACGGGAAGTTGCCGACGCGGGTCTGCGGTCACCTGCTGGCCAGCCACGGACGGCCGGACAGTCCTGCCCCAGTCCCGACCGAGTTCTCGGCCGAGTTGTTCTATCCCGAGGGAGTGTCGGCCAGCCTCTACTGTTCTTTCCTCGCGGAGATTCAGCAGTGGGCCAATGTCGGTGGCACCAAGGGATTCGTCTACGTGCCCGACTTCGTACTACCGCATTATGGCGCCGAGGCTGGCTTCGAGGTCTCCAACCCCGTCTTTCACGTGGCGGGCTGCCATTTCAATATGGAGGACCACCGGCGGCGAGTAGCGGTGCGCGAGTACAGCAACGGTACCCCGGACTCCCAGGAAGCGAACATGTTCCGCAAGTTCGCGGCGCTGGCCCTCTCGGGCAGGCCGGACGAGTCTTGGGGCGACATAGTCCTGAAGACTCAACAGGTGCTGGATGCCTGCCTTCAGTCGGCCGCATCTGAAGGGCAGATGGTCGAGATCGCTACGCTACGGCACTGAGGTCCGGACGATAAATAACTTCCGTGTTTGGCCGTAGGACGGATTGCTAATCCGGCTTGAAATCGCGGACGGATTAGCAATCCGTCCTACGGGTTTTCGCCAGGTTATTCTTCGGCCGGTCCTGAGGGCAGGGAACCGTCTTGCCAGCGGGCGCGTTGCAAAGGGGTGAGACAGGATATAAGATCGTTAGCAGTCACGAGCACTGAAGGACATGGATATGGACATTTTAGACGCGATTCACAGCCGCCGTAGCATCCGCAAGTACCTCGACCGGCCTGTACCCAAGGAACTGGTCGAAAAGCTCTTGGCCGCCGCCATGCAGGCCCCCAGCGCCCGCAACCAGCAACCCTGGCAGTTCGTCGTGGTCGACGACCAGGCGATCCTGGCGAAGATCCCCACGTTCATGCCCAACGCCGCCATGGCCGCCGAGGCCCCGCTGGCGATCCTGGTCTGCGGAGACCTGAGCTTGGAGAAGTCGCCTGGCTACTGGATGGTGGATTGTGCAGCGGCCGTAGAGAACATGCTCCTGGCGGCGCACGCCCTGGGGTTGGGCGCCGTGTGGTGTGGCGTTTACCCACGAGACAAGCGGATGGAAGGACTGCGGCAGCTCGCCGGCCTGCCGAAGAACGTTATCGCCCACAGCCTGGTCGTGCTGGGCTACGCGGCCGAGCAGATCCCCGCCGAGGATCGGTATCGTCCGGAGCGGGTGCGGCGGAACCACTGGTAACAATGACACAGAAGAAATCGAGGATCGTATGTACCAAGGCCTACGCTATGCGGTGGTGATAGCCATTATGCACTTCACAGCAGCCATTGAATGCGGGACTGCCATGGGAGTATCCGAGACCACGAAGTCACAGCCGAACCTAAAGCTGACGGCCATCCCCGAGAACACGTGGGAAAGGGTGGCTGGTTTTGCCCCCGCCTCTACCGGCATCCTGGCCTACTCGGGCGGCGTCTATGACTCGGTCCACCACCAATTCCTCATCTTCGGCGGCGGGCACGCCGACTACTGGGGCAACGAGGTTTGTGCTTTCTCTCCGGCCACGCTCACCTGGAAAAGGATGTACGAACCCGACGCCCAGGCCCGCTACACCAACGGCAACATCGACAATACCAAGGGCAAGCTCAAGGACAGCGACAAGCCCTATACCCGCCACACATACAACCAGCTCTGCTTCGTCGCCAGTTCCGCCACGATGTTCATTTTCGGCGGGGCGGGTCCCGGCTGGGGCAACATCCGGCCCACCTGCCCCGCACCGCCGGACTGCTGGAGCTATTCTCTGGTCGACAACAAGTGGAACCTGCTTTACGCCGGGCCGGGCACACCCGGCGGTTATGCCATGGCCTGCTGCTACGACGCGAAACGCAACGTCATCTGGGCCTACGGGCACGAGAGCCGATTATCGCGGTTCGACCTCAAGACGAAGACCTGGTCGGTCCACACGGTCCGCCCCGTCATCGACTACCTGGGCTTGTACAACTTTCACATGCTGTACTTGCCCAAGGACGACAGGATCCTCCTCGTTGGCAATGACACTTGCACCATCGACCCGGACACGCTGGTTTCGCATCGCCATCCCCTGAAAAACGCCAGCGGCAAGGCTGGCCTCGGCTATCTGCCTGACCAGGACTCCGTGCTCTACGTTTCGTTGCCGGGCGGTGAAACCGGCTCGGAGTACCGGACGGAGGTCTTCGACTGCGCCAAGACACAATGGCAGAAGGTCCACGTCAAAGGGCTGGCTGCTCGTGGCGCGGTGTGGAACCGGTTACACTACGATCCGCTGGACAACGTCGTCCTGCTGGTGGTGGATTCGGGCGTCTGGGCCTATAAGCCGCCCAGACGGTTCTCGGGTACCCTCGGGCAATGACAGAAACCCGGCAATTCTGACAAACACTGGATTCCGCGCATGCCGCCATCTGTCTTCGAGCGTGTGGAAAATCTATGCCTCCCAAGAAGAAACCTGTCGATCGCACGCCAATCTGCGACTCCGCACACTTGCGGCGGATCGACCCGATAGCCAGGAGTCCCAAGATGAGATTGCTATCGCCGGTGAACCGCGAAGTTCTTATCGCTTTGATAGTACTGGCCGCCGGCGGTCACGTCCGCTGCCACGCCGAGACCTATTGCGTCTCTCCTAGCGGTTCCGACCGCCAGGAAGGGACCTCGCCTCAGAAAGCGTGGCAAACCATCAGCCGAGCGAACAAGGCTCCGCTCCAGCCAGGCGATAGTGTGCTGATGGAAGGTGGTGGCAGCTTTCCTGGCAACCTGCTGATTCGCGCCTCGGGTACAGCGAGAGCGCCGATCACCATCGCGTCTTATGGGCGCGGCACGGCCACCGTCTGTGGCGGCGATTCCTACGGCATCCGCCTGCTCAACTGCCAGTACGTCGAGGTTCGGAACCTGCACCTCGCCGGTTCCGGGGTGACGCCCCGCGGCGAGTCCACCAACAAGGCCATCGGGCTGGACATCTACAGCACGGCCACCGCGGGCAAACCGTGGCAGAGCATCCACGTGGACAGAGTCACCGTCAAAGGTTTCCGCGAAGGCATCGTTTTCCACACGCCACTGGGCGTCCGGGGCGACCTGCCTCGTTCGTACGACCACTACCGCGGCAACGGCATCGAGTTCTTCAAGCCTGCCGCCGATCAGGGCGTGGTCGGCTATAGCGACGTGCAGATCACCAACTGCGAGGTCGGCGAGTGCCTGTTCAGCGGAATCTATGGCTGGGGCTCGGCCAAGAGCAGCGGAAAGCCCTGGTTCCTGCCGGTGGATAACGGCACGTTCACCAACTGCCGCATCGCCGGCTGCCTGGTCCACGACATCTATTGTGACCCGGTAGGCGATCCCTGGCTCGGCACGCCTATTCAGCTCCTCAATGCCAATGGTTGCACCATAGAGCGATGCACGATTCGTCGTTGCGGCCAAGCGGCCAACCCCAAGGGCTCGCAGGGCGGAATCGGCGGGCTGGTGTTCCTGGAATGCCACAACTGCGTGGCCCAGTTCAACGAGTGCCACCACATGGTGACCACCATCGGCTACGACGGCTGCGCCTTCGACATCGACGGCGGATGTACCAACTGCGTCCTCCAGTACAACTACTCGCACGACAACGAGGGTTCGGGGTTCCAGTCAGGACCGTTCGAGGGATGCAGCCCCCTGGGCGACAACACGATCCGCTACAACATCAGCCAGAACGACGCGAAGAAGAACACCGACAATACGGGCGGGATCATGACCTGGGGTTCCCAACCTCGTGGCCAGATCTACAACAATACCGTCTTCGTCGGTAAGGGAATGAAGAGCAACGCCGCCGCCTTTCGCGGAGGCGATGGCTTCAGCGTCCGCAACAACATTTTCGTCGCCGACCACGACGGCGACATCGTCGTCGCCGGCAGGGGCACGTTCCAGAACAACTGTTACTGGCGGACGAACGGCAACCTGCGCCTGGCGGGTCATACCGATCTGGCGGCCTGGCGGAAGGCGTCGGGCCAGGAGCGGATCGACGGGGGCGACGTGGGCTTTCAGGTCGATCCCCAGTTTCGCGCCCCGGGCGGCGGGGGCAGCATCGACGATGCCGCCCGGCTGGGCACGCTGCGCGCCTACGACCTGCTGCCGTCCTCAGCGCTGATCGGGAAGGGCTTCGATTTGAAGCGGCTCTTCCGAATCGCGCCGGGCCAGTGTGACTTCCACGGCACGCCCTTGCAGCCGGGAATGAAGTTCGATCTCGGGGCCAGCCACAATCTTCCCCGCCCCAAGGAATAGGAATCGGAACAGAATAGGCGCGGACCTCGGTACCCTAGCCATAACATGAAGCACCGGCACCATGGATCCGGAGTTCACGTACTCATCAACCTGAAAGGATCATCCAATGCAGAGCACATTCCATCTGTCGAGGCAGGCATACCGCCAGGCGATAAAGAACTCCGTTGGACGATCAGCGCCATAGGAACTATAATCCATTCGTTTGGCAGGAATGCCGCCATGCCTCGCTCACCTAAGATCGCTGGAGTTGACACTATGCGCTACATGAACTCGGTCCTGTCGTTGATGGTGACCGCACTGCTCTCAGGGACCACACCGGCTGCCGAGCCGCCGCCGACCAGGATTTCCAATCCGTTCTACGCCATGGATACGGCCTTCCAACGCCCGGGGTTGTCGAGCGATCAGCAGCTCGACCTCGTCCACGAACTCGGGTTTGCGGGTATCGCTTGGCATGAGGAGTCGCCGGAGGAAGCCAGTACCATCGCCCAGCGATGCGAGAAACGCGGGCTGAAGATGTTGGCGATCTACTGCGCCGCCCAGGTGACCGCGGCCGGTGACATCACCTGGTCACCTACCTTGCCAAGACTCATCGAAGCCTTGAAGGGCCATGAAACGATCCTCTGGCTGCACATCGGTGGCCCCGGCCCGGCGATTTCCGATCAACTTGCCGAGAAACCTGTGGTGCAGAAACTCCGCGCTCTGGCCGACCAGGCCAGACTGTCCGATGTGAAGGTCGCCATCTATCCGCACCTCGGCGAGTGGACGGCTCGCTTCGGCGACGCGACAAAATTGGCCGACCTCGTCGATCGCCCTAACTTTGGCGTTTCCTTCAATTTATGCCACTGCCTGGCCACTGGCGATGAGCGGAACATCCCGAAATTGCTCGGCGCGGCCAAGAAGCGTTTGATCATCGTGCAGATCAACGGGGCCGACTCCGGCGTCAGCGGCGGGCAGTGGAAGCGGCTCATTCAGACGCTCGATAAAGGCACGTTCGACATGGCAGCCTTATTGCGGAAGTTGAAGGAACTTGGTTTCGCCGGTCCCATCGGTTTTCAGGGCTACGGCATCCCTGGCGACGCTCGTTCAATCCTCGCGCCGACAATGACCGCCTGGCGGAAGTTGCCGAATTAGGTCTTGCCTCATTGATCAACGTCCAAGCGGTCGGGGGCGTATGTCGATAGGGGGGCAGTTCCGTCGGGGATCTCCTTCTGGAGGAAGGTGCTCATGCCGTACTGGAGCGACTCCCATTTCCGCAATTGAGTCAGCGAGAGCCGCTGGCTACCGGGCGACCGGCCGACGGGCGACTCGCCCTATGCGGCCCGCGTAAGTTGTGTGGACGCGACCGATGCTCCCAAGGCAGCCGACGCGGCACCGGCCAAGAAGCTCCTCCGCGTGTGCGTGAACATGTGCTGGGCAGTATGCATGGCAGTCATCTCCAAGTCCAGGGTGAAAAACGGGTAATTCCGACGGGAAACCCAAGTTCATGGGGAGGCCCGCCGACCTTTGTAACACAAGCGACGTAGCCCAGAAGACAGACGACTTGGCCGCAAGGGAACAGTCCTCCCTGAACGCCTCTATGCTAGCCCGGCACGCCAGCGATGCCCAGCGCCCAAGTCTGCGTCGTGGCCGAGATCGTCACATCGGACGCGGCCCGGCATTTTGCATCGCGCAGTGGAGGGGAATACAATATCTCATCCTCAAGCAACTTGCCAACCTGCCGCGTTTTCGGCTCCTTGGCGATCTGCCCCATGTCGGAAAGGAGAGAATTATGTGGTCAAAGATACGTATCTTCATCGCGGTTCTGCTTACCACGAGTATCGCCTTGGCGGCACCGGAAATCGCCAACGTCGCCGGCCCCGTCAACCACTGGGAGCCATTCTTGGTGTTCGGCGAAGGGTTCGATGAACCGGAGTGCACCATCATTGCCTGGGCTCCGAAGGAGCACCAAGACGCCAGGGATCTTCTGCCGCAGATTCTCAGCCGTGGGCTGCCGCAGCCGCCGGAAGAGCCACCCGCGGGAAGCGTGGTCGGTCTCTACGGGCGCGTACGGAAGTTGTCGCCCCAGGTATTGGGAGCGGTCATGCAAGGGGAGGCTGCGGTCCTTTGGGTTCGTAGCGCGCTGGGCACGTCAAAACCTTACGTGGTCAATCGGGCGCAGCCCTACTTCCTGGAACATGAGACAGCAGCACCCGGCACGGAGATCCGCGTGTTCGGTCGCAACCTTTGCCGGGCAGTTTCCGGCAGGCCCCGGCCCCGTATGTTCCTCGCCGCCCGCGCCAGCGGCAAGGTTTTCGAGGCCGTGCATGGTGCAAAGCACGACTACCAGGGGCATCTCGATTATCAGTTGGCCTATGAGGTGTGTTATCGGCTACCGGCCGATTTGCCGGAGGGCGTCTATGACGTTTGCGTACATCATGGGGCCTACGGGCCATTCGGGTTTGCAGGTCCGCTCAAACTCACGATCCGGTCAGTACCGTCGCACACGAAGGTTGTCTTTGACGTAACCAAGCACGGGGCCAAGGGCGATGGGCTCGCCGACGATACCGCGGCCATAGAAGAGGCCCTCCTGGCCGCGGCGGAAAAAGGCGGAACGGTCTTCCTCCCTGCCGGCACGTACCTCATATCCTGGCCCTTGCGCATGTTGCCCGGCGTAGACCTCAAGGGCGCGAACCGGGCCACCACCTTCCTGGTCGCCCAGCCCGACAAGTTTCAAGGCGGCTTCCCATCGGTCAAGATCCCTGAGAAGGCGAGGGCCGCTACCGCCGCCTTCCGCCACGTGGGCGAGAGGCCGATGGTCTATGCGGTCTCCGACACCACGATCTCCGATCTCTCGCTCCGCGGCAACGACGACACGGGCTTTAACATCCTCATGGAGTCGGCCGCCGGAGCGGTACACGATGTCACGGTCACCCGCTGCGATCTCTTTAATCCCCGCACGCCGCTGGTGACCAGGGAGTGGCTGCCGGCGGCGGCGATCAACACGTATGGCAGCGGCGAGCGGATCGAAATCAGTTGGTGCGACCTGCGGGCGCTGAACGGGATCGGCGGCGGCACGCGCCGCTGCCGCACGCTCTACAACACGTTCAGCCCGCCGCGCGGGCCGTACGGCACAAATCAGATCGGCTGCCAGATCGGCGAGGAATGTCTGATCGAGGGCAACGTCTGCCGCGAGGCGAACCGAGGCTACACTTGCGGTCCCTGGGGCGGGCCGGTACAGCACAATGTCATCGTCCGCAATCGCTTCCTCGACGCCGGCCACGTCGAGGGTGGCGGCGAAAGTATTCTCTTCGAGTGTGGCGAGGTCGGGGGCGAGAACTGGTTGGGGCACCCGGCAAAGATCGAAGCGGATTCCATCGAGCAGAAAGACCAGAAATGGCCGCCCCACGTACTCAAGGGACGAACGGCGATGGTCGTCGGGGGCCGGGGGTTCGGCCAGGTCCGCACCGTCGC
>Ga0181517_10005623_pt1 | contig 11013 bp, 22 predicted proteins | sample PEATcosm2014_Bin_31_FD_119748 | JGI IMG/M metagenome (GOLD analysis project Ga0181517, IMG submission 119748) | Peatland microbial communities from MTU Mesocosm Facility, Houghton, MI, USA - PEATcosm2014_Bin01_30_metaG | ecosystem: Environmental > Terrestrial > Soil > Wetlands > Peat | place... | reverse complement strand
GCCAGGTTCATTTACATCGTCAATACGCCCCGGTACCTTGGCGATTCCGAAAGGCTGGGTCATTGGTGGTGACGCCCCTTCACAGCCCGCTTTACAATGCCCCGCCAGCGCAGTCCGACAATCCCCATCACCATCCAGGTGTCATGGAACGCCTTACGCACTTCGCCCTTTTCTAAGGGAATGACAGCCTTCTTGTCAGGCTTCAGCTTTGGTTCAGGCACTGTAAATCTCTGTGCCCGGCAACGTGCTGGCAAGCCCCGCTGTGCGGGCATGGATATAGCTGGTGTACATCAGGATGGCTGCCAACACACCGCCAGCGATGATGGCCATGCGATGGCGTGCGTCTATGAATGCTGCAATGCCGACAAATACTGCAGCCTGGACAACGCCAATGTTTACCCATTTCATCAGCGTATCTGCTCTCGCTGAAGCGTTTATCTCTGTTGTCTGTGGGCTGCTGCAAGCTGCTGCGATTATCTCATATACGATGCCAGCAGATACCAGAAATGCGATACCATCAGACCCACCGACAGACACACTGGCTGGCATGGTTACTTCTTCTTGGCTGGCGCCTTGGCAGGCGTGGTGCTGGGTGCCACGCCAGCTTGCCCGGTAGTGGCCTTCACAGCCGTGCCAGTCTCAGTGGCAGCTGCAGTCTTGGCGGTGGTCGCCTTGGCAGGCGTGGTGCTGGGTGCCACGCCAGCTTGCCCGGTAGTGGCCTTCACAGCCGTGCCAGTCTCAGTGGCAGCTGCAGTCTTGGCTGTGGTCGCCTTGGGCGTGGCTGTCTGGCCCAGAGGCTGAGCTGTCGCTAGGGCTTGCTGGGGCGTCTGAGCGGTGGATGAGGTGGAACCAGGATTGGCTAGGGCTGCTGGTGTCGGCTGGGTGCTGCCAGCGTGGCGCCCTGTGGCGTCAGTAGCAGGCGTATGGGTGGCTGTGGTGGGATGCGCTGCCTGGGTGGTGGGTTTCGCACCCGGGGATGCCTTGGACTTGGCAGCCGACAGCCCGCTTACAGCCTTGCTGAGGGTTCCTATTTCGCTGTTCTGCTTTTTGTTTGTGTTCGCCTGGCCGGTAATCTGGTTCTGTTGGCTCGCCAAGGTCTGGTGCTGTTGGGCTTGCGTGGCTTCATCTGCAGTCTGGTTGCCGGTTATCTCGCCCTGTTGTGTGCCCAGCTCAGAGCTGAGCGCAGCCCAAGCAGCATCTTCATCAGTGCCATTGTCGCCACTACTGGTGGTGCTGGTGGACGCTGACGTGGTGGCTGTACTGGCCTGGTTCGCCTTGTATTTCTCATAAACGTAATAGGCCACGAAGAAGATGACACCAGCAATCAGTATCCATTGCCAAATCTTAAGCTTGGGCACCCTTGCCCCCCTTCAGGAAGGCAAAGTCAACGTCCCAGTCCAGCTTCCACGTGCCCTTCCCGATGCCGTTGCCGACAAGATAGGCTGCAGCCACCAAGTAGCCCACCATGGCCAGCATGGGGCTGAGCAGGCAGGCCAGGATTCCCCAGCCAAAGCCAGTGACAAAGCCCACTTTGTACTGGTTCAAAAAGTCTTCCATCACGCACCTACCAAGCTTGAATAGTCCTCAGTGTTTGACATCGGCACGTCCCCCAGCTCTGAAGTGATCGGAGGTGGAACGTTGCCCTGCACGCTCTGCATGAAGGACTGGGGCGCAACCGGCCCGTCCCCTATTGGGTAGTTCTGCCTTGGGAAGATGACGTGGCGCCCGTCCACGTCATAGTCCTGCCACCACTGCTCATTCCAGGTGGTGAACCAGATACGGGGCACCCTGCGTAGCGCCAGGGCTGCCAGCTCGCCAGGCGTGCTGGCACCGAGCAGCTGGGCGTTCATGGGGATGGGAAGCGGGGCTCTGGGCTCCCGTGGCTCCGCACCTGTGAAGTCAGGTGACCAGTGGATGTTCCGCCAGTCCTGGGCTTCTGGGAACTGGTTGTCCACATCCAACAGGTCATAGTAAGCAGCGGGCTGAGACTCGCTCAGATCGTAAGAAAGCTTGACATCGCCTTTCTTCGCCTTGGTATCTGTTCCTTTGCGAGCGAACCTGATAGGCGCCTGCAAGCGAGCGATGGACGGGTCAATAGATTCCAGTTCATCAAGCGGGGCAGCGTCAACCTCAGCAAAGATGATTCCCGGACTCAGATAACCGCCATACGGGTCCAACGGGTCGGGCCTGTCGGTCCCCAGCATCGGGCGCCAGGTGTCCAGTTTGTTCTGGCGAAGGGAATCACCAGCACCCTGGTCGATATCGTATTCATCCGGCATAACGCTCAGCCTACCTTCTTGGATGTGGCAGCCGTGGCCAGCCCTGCGATAAGTGATTCCCCACCACCAGCGCCCAGCACCAGCACATCGGCAATCATCAGCCCGGCAAGAGCTGCAGCGATGGTAGGTGCCACGCCTGCCAATAGATAAAGGACACCACCCAGCAAGGTGGCGCCCACTACGGTGGGAACGACAGAGCTGGCCTGTCCGCCCTTCCAGCGGTACCAAGCGAGCCCTACACAGAGGGCAGTTCCGCCCACCACCAGCAGACGTGCAGTCCGTTCATCCATCAAAACTCCATGGGAATGTCAACGTCAGGCGGTAGGAAGTCTTCAGGCGGTTCTGCCCCTTCGCCTTCCCCTTCGCCTTCCCCTTCGCCTTCCCCTGACCCGCCACCGCCACCGCCAGCGCCCAGCAGCTTGCTCAGCCCACCACCTGAAACGGCAGCTTTGGCCAACTCAAAGCCCAGCAATGGGCCGAGCAGGTTAGTGATGCCAGAGCCCCGTTGGTACTGGGGCATCCCCTTCCCACGCATCGTGCGATCTATGACCGTGGCCAGGCTCAGCCCGTTGAAACCACACCAAGCAGCCAAGCTGCCAATAAGAAGGGCGAACAGGGGCATGGCGCCCTACAGGTACTGCCAGATACCAGTGAAGGTGATGGTGGGGCTGCCTGTCGTATTGATGTTTATCCACCAGCCAGCTGGTACATAGAGTGTGAAGGACACGACGCCCGATGTGCTGAACGCAGGCACTATCGTCTGGGGCGCCAGTCCAGCAGCAACTGTGGCCATCGGGCCGACAGCTGCTGTGATGGTCGCACCTGATGCAGCTGTGCAGACGCCAACCACTGTGATAAGGGCGTCACGCCCTGACACTGGCCCTGTGGCAGGGCCAGACGGGTTCTGCACAGGTGTGTTGGCTGTGATGCTTATCGGCGCTGCCAAGGTGGTCAGAAAAGAACCGCCCAGCGAGCCTAGCGAACCACGTTCATCACGTTTCTGCTCAAGCCTCTGTCTCAGTTGTCTCAGAACTTCACCAAGCATCAACAGTCACCCAGTCTGAATAGTGGAAATATTCGATTCTGCACGCAGCTTCTGCACGTTGGCAGACGACAGGTAGAACAAAGCGATCAGGATGAAGACAGCAATGACAATCCCCATCCAGAAGCTACGCATCAGCCCTGCCCCGTAGCTGCCTTGATGATGGTTGCGCCACTGGTGCCCAGCGAAGTGATGCCACTGGCTGTGCCCTTGTAGTTCTTGACCAGGACATAAACCAGGGCGATCAGGAGCAGGGCGCCGATGGCTGAGAAAATGCCGTTAACGCTCACGTTGTCCCCTTTGTTTGCCAGGGCGCAGTGACAGCTTTGGCAGCCACAGCCGCTTTGGTGGTGTGCCAGCCGTGGACGCCGAGCAGGATGCTGCCCAGCCCCATGAGAATGTAGTTGGCTGCAGGCGGTAGCCCTCCTGTGCTGGTGCTGCCCACCACCAAGGAAGCAACACCAGCCAGGAAGGTACGCACGTCAGCAGGCAGGAAGTCGATTAGTTGACCCACCGCATTGGTAGGCGAAGGTAGGGGAGTCATCAGCTCGCGCTCGCAGTCTTTCCTTTGAACATGGACAGAAGGGCCGACAGGCCGAAGAAGGACCCGATAAGCCAGCCGATAAGAACTAGCATCCAAGGCTTCATCTTAAGAACCTCCCTTCCCAACGCCAACACTGGTGGAAATGGTGAAGTGAAACAAGCCCAGAACACCAAGGGCAATCAGAATGATGGCAGCCAGCACCGTGGCTTCATCCACCCTAAAGGGCGTCATGGAAGCGTTGCTATTGCTGTAAGCCACAGCATCCCCTTTCTTACAGCGTCACAGGGATGAAGATGGATTCGTTGCTGTCAGGGGGCGCCACGTCATTGGTGAGCACCACAAGTGTCCCACCAGCTTGGAACGTGCCCCTGACTTCCAGCTTCGTACTCTGCAAGGTGGGCAAGTAACCGTTGCGCAGTTCATCGCCCACAAGCAGCCCAAAGTCGTTGCAGAAAGGCAATGGGTAGACGCCTGTGTCCTGGACACCAGAAGCCGGAACAGAAGATGTGTTCAGCGTGGTCCCAGCGTTACCTGCGTAGCCAAAGTCCCTGTAGGTCTTCTGGCGCCAGAGGGAGATGTCCTGCTGAATGACTGGCTGATTGTCTTTCCAGACTTCCAACTGCAGCGGTGTCACAGAGTCAGCCCTGATACCTGCAGCACTCACGAAGATGAATATGAGGTTGCGCAGGTAATAGCCCAATCTGGTGAGCTGAACCTTCTGAAAACCAGCGTTCACAGGGAACGTGCTGACAGTCCAGAACTGCGTGGTATTGAGCGCAGGTGGGCGCTGGGTCGTCTGGTTGCCGAGCACATCATGGGCCGGAGGTTGTGACCAAGCATCAAAGTACGTGCTGACAGTCACAGTCGGCTGGGGTGAAGGCGTGCTGGTGAAGAGGTTACCGGAGCTGTTCACTGTCATGGACAGCTGGTAAGCAGCAGCTGCGTTCAGGTTTGTAATGCTGCCAAGCCCGTTCCTCTTGAGGATTTCAATCGGAATGTAATACCAATACGTGATGTTTGGTATCGAACCCGTCAAGTCCTGGCCCATAACCTGGGGATCGAAATACGCCCCGTAACCGCCGTACTTCTGGATGAACTGGCTAAGCCCGGGGGAACCAAGGGCGCCCTGGACAATCGGCCCATAAAGCGGGTTACCGGAAGTGTCCTGCAACGTGATGGTCTGCAGGATGCTTGCATAACCATCGTACTGGAAGGCAGTTCCACCGGTCCCACCGGTCAGGGCAACCTTTATCCAGACGCCACGCAGGAAGCCGTAAGCGGGAATGTTCACCAGGGGTAGCGGTTGGGTGGCTGTGGTCATGGTCACTGTCTGGACAGTGATGGGTTCCTCATGCTCAAAAGCGCTTCGCCTGAAGTTAATCGCCTTGGGCGCAGGAGCTGCACCACCCTGGGGCTTTGCCTGGTTCTGCTGCAGAACAGACATCACAGCGCCCGTATCGGACGCCACCTTGGCCAGCTGGTACACCTCCCCATCGTGGAAGTCATGGCCATGGATTGTGTCTTGCGTTCCGCACCCTCCCTAAAGGTTAATCGCTGTCAGGGCCTTGGCCATCTGGGAATCAGGAGCCAAGGATACAAGCATATAAAAGACAAAGTGGGCCACGACCAGACTGGCCATGAACCAAAGGAAGCCGACAAATCCAGTCGCTCCGCACCCTCCCTAGCTGTTCTGCTCGGTCATGGTGAGAAAGATTAGCAGGCAGGCCAGGCGAGCAGGCAACGACTGGTCCTCAGACAATCTTCTCAGGTGTGAAGCGCACCAGCTCGCCTTCCCTCACATTGATACCCAGCCACTGGTAACGCTCTAGGGTCCGCACCACGTCACGCACCTGGAAACGATCCAGGCCAGCCATCTCACCGATGCGATCAGCGTTCCCCAAGTCATTCTCCCTGGCAACAAAAATCCATTCCACCTGGTCATAGGCCAGTAGGGGAATGTTGGAAGAACGCTGCGCCGAAACCCAGAGACTGTTGCCGGAGCTGCGCCACTGCTGCCAGCCCAGTTCAAAGTGCGCCGACAGGTCAAGCCACTTGGGACTGGCAGCGAACATCAGTTCATCAATGTAAACGTCCCTGGGCACGTCATCCTGGGCGATCTTATCCAGGGCGTCTTTAAACACCTTGGCGGTGGCCGGGACGGCGGTGGGGATGATCGTAGGAATCCAGAGCAACAGGCGCTGGCGTCCCTTGCTGTCATCTTCAATGCTTTTTGGCCAGCGCCTGATGCGTACCCAGCCCCGCTTCATCAGTTCATCGTAAAACGGGTCCTTCTTTTTCGTACCGAGCATGACAGCACGTTTTTGCTTGGCCAGCAGCCACATCATCAGCGTGGTCTTGCCGGACCCGTTCGGGCCGATGCAGGTAACGTGCTGGCCGGGCTTGACCTTCCAGTCCCTGATGAAGATTCGGAAGTCAATATCCTGGATATCTGTCCAGTGTTCCTTTTCCTGCAGTCCTACCATCAGCCTTGCGCCTTACGGTGAACATCAATGGCCAGTTTGATAGCGCCAGGCTGGGACCCGTCCAATGGCCCGTCAGCCCAGTCGTCCATGACAGCCTGGGCCATGACTTTGTTGGTTTCATAGCGCCATTTGTTCTTGGGAATGAAGGCATGCTCACGTTGCGGGTCTTCATAGTGACGTGACTGGCGCCCTCCCTTGCCACCTTTCTTGCGCGCTCTGCGCCCGCTGGTCACGGTTCCAGCCAGCGGGTCACGTCTTTGTTCCAGCGCCTGAAGTCACGCACCAGCTGGCAGGCGATGTAGATACCGGCAAAGACCATCCAGCGCCTTTCCCACTTACTGGACTTCATCCGCGTAGTCATCGTCACCACCCTTCACACCCGGTTCGGCAAAGACAATGCCAGCATTCCGTACGGTCATCATGGCACCCACAGGCACTTCATCTGGTTCAGGCTCTGGTGGTTCGGGCGGTGGCGGTGGCGGTGGGACCGACTGGACTGGTCTGGACGGGCGTACCGGTCTTTCTCCCATCGGCTCGCCAGCATGGGCTGGGGGCTTGGCAGCCATGGGCGGGGCGAACCCAGACCCGCCTGCCATGCCTTGCACAAAGCTTAGGAAGTTAGGGTCCTGCATGGCCTGGGCGAACACATCGCCAAGATTGCCGTTCCCGGCAGACTCGCCCGTGCGCTGGTCAGTGGCGGTGGTGTCGATAGGCGCCACAGCAGCGAACACCCTGAAGGGAGCAGGAATGTTCTTTATGACGCCATGATGGGCTGCAATGGGGAATCCCATGGACAGCATTATCATGCAGACGCCGAACCAGGGCGCATCAAAGGCGAGCATTTCTATGATCTTGCGAGCCTTAGGGTCGGCATCTGCCCAGTCCGACAAGGACTGCGCCAGAGCTAGCGTGCCCTTGTGGATTATCTCACCATCGTAAGAATCCAGCATCCCAACGCCTGTAGACACAAGCGATAGGGAAACTGTCAGGCGTGACTTCAGGCCTTTGCTGCTGGTGGACGTGCTGCCCGAACCACCAGAGCTGGCCGAGCTGGTCTTAGGCTTGCTCGCTCTGGCTGGCCTGGACGAGCGGCCTTGGGACCTTATCTTATGAGCGTGCCAGCGATGAGCACCCAGCCTGGCTTTGGTATTGAACGGCGGTAGTTCTTCGCACCCTTTCTCAGTGCAGACCCAGACATCGCCTGCATCGTCAATAGGCGTCTTCTCGCCATCAGCTTCCAGCACACCTGCTGTGTCGGTCATGGTGTCACTTCCAACGGTTTGCCTGTCCAGTCAAGTTGCAACACTTCGCCTGATCCACTCACGAAATCAGATACCAGGCGTAGGAACGCTGCTTTGTGTTCCACACAAACATCCATTCCCTGCAGGTTGCCATTGTCATCTTTGTCTAGCCAGATTCTACAATCGGCGTAACGTTGCACCAAAGTGGTTTTTCCACAGTTGGGAATCTCACAAACAAACTGGGAAAAGTTGGGATAGCTCACTTCTTGCGCCCAAACAGTTGCTTGTCAAACCAGGGGACCTTGGGACCTTCCACCTTGCCCGGGTCTGGGTCTGGGTCTGGGTCGGTCATTTCCCCACCTTCTGGGTCATTAAAGAACAGGTCCTGTAGCTTTTCCACGATGCTGCCCGATATCTCAGCCTTCAGGCGTTCCCGTGATTTACTGGTGGCTTCCCAGTCTGCCTTTTCTTCTGCTGACCAGTCCTTGAACGGGTCTTCTTCTGGTGGTTCGGTGATTTTAGACATGATTCCCTTTCCCTTATTGCTCTGTTAACGTCTGGTCCCTGTTGCCATTTAGTCACGCTCGCTTCCTGTAGACCCGTACGCTGTGGCTGCCCACCCTGCGCCCGGTACGCCCTTTGTGATCGGTGGCCACCACGTCCCTGCCAGATTCTTTGACGGTCACCTGGATGTCTGGGTAACGGGCCTTGACGGCTGCTCGCACCCTGCGCTTGTCTTCTGGCGTGCCGTACTGGGCGACCCGAACCAGGGCATTACGGGCGTGGTCTTCGTCCTGGATGGGATATTCCCTGCGCTCAGGAATGGCGAAGTCACTATCTGGCAGCCCTTTGCGCTTCTTGGCAGTCAGCACAGTCATGAGGCTGAGTGTAGTCTATGGAGCATGACCACCAATAGATACCTGTTAGGCGCAGATTCCGCATTCCCCCAGCCCACAGAGTACAAAGCTGGGCGCCAGTGGTGGGGCGTCTACGCAGCCGGGAACACACCTCATGTGTGGACACCTGGCGAAGTGAGAGCCCTGGACGCTGCTGGCATCAAAGGCTGCCTTCCCATCGTTGTCCCACCTCAGTCCTGGCCCTGGGTCGGCATTGCCGATGGGGAAGATGGGGAAGAAACGGTGCTGCGAGAACTGATAGCAGAAGCCCAGGCATGGGGAGTCAAGCAGGGCGAGCCCCTTTGCCTGGACGTGGAAGAAAGTTTCGCAGAGCTGGTGGGAACAAATATGGCGAGCCTGCTATCCACCTGGTACATGCTGGTAGCCGAGGGCGCCCACTTCATCCCCTGGGTATACGGTTCCAGCGCCACTGTTGGCGAAGCACGCAACTGTAACAAATGGGTGGCCTACTGGCCGGAAAAGGTACCCAAGGACCCGACTGTCCCAGCTGGTTTCAAGGCTTGGCAGTACGCAGGCAGGTGCTTTGGCGACAAAATCGACCTGGACGTTGTGGAAGGGCCGGTGGTCTTCGCCAGCACTGCCGGTACCGGCCCGATAACTTTGGGACTGGAAGACCCGCCTGCCCCAGCCAAGCCCACCAAGCTACAGTTGCAGCAGGATTTGACCAACGCCATCCACGCCATAGAAGTGGCAGAAGCCACATTGGAGCAGATGAACTAATGAGCCCGCTTCCCACAGACCACATAGCACCTCCGCCCGTCAGCCCTGATCCTGACACACCAGCAGAGCTGACTGCCCTTCTTGCAGACCCGCCCAGTGCCTTGCAGGCCATCCTTGACGACCCGGGCACGCCTGAAGCTGTCAAGGCTGTCGTGCGGGTCGCCATCACTTTGGAGCAGGCGCAGAAGGCGAGCGACAAGGCAGCAGCTGACGCAGCCACAGAATCCGACAGGCCAAGTGTCGTGACAAATCTGGGAAACCCGTTGGCGCCCGTGGACACAGCCACCCACTGGGTGGACCCGTTCATGACAGCCCGCCAAGCAGCTGAACAGGCTGCGACTGCTGAGCCAGAGGCTGAGCCAGAAGCTGAGCCAGCACCTGTGGCCCAGGTTCCCCCGTCCCCCATCGTCTTTGCCGAACCTGCGCCCGTCGCTGCGTCAGCACCCACCACTGATGAAGCCGTACAGGCCATGCTTGATGACCCAGACGTGCCGGATGCCATGAAGGACGCCATCAGAGGCAATCTGGATGCGGTTAAGGGCGTACTGGGCGGACTGCTCGCATCCTTGACTGAGAAGTCTTAGGAGCGGCGGAACGGCTGACACAGCCCATCGCTGGGAACCTCAGCCCCAGCCAGAAGATTATTCGGAAGACGACTACGGGCCGGGCACCACTAGCGACAGGGTGCTAGGACCAGACGTCTTTGAAGAACCATTCAAGAACGTCCCTATTGGCAACGTGGAAGGTTTCGCCCACCCGGGAGGGTTCCACAGGGACATCCAAGAAGGCGAAGACATAGCTGAGGCTACCGCCTGGGACCTGACAGAGCTGGCGCCCCAGCAGGACGTTTCCACACCACCGATTGCAGGTGACCTGCCTGCTTCGTCTTATGGCGGCCCACAGACCACCTTGGAAGGGCCGGGCACGCCCAGGGACACCGCTGTAGAACGTCTGGCAGCAGAAGGGCAGCGCCCCTACTACCTGACCAAAGAGCTACGCAAGCTGCCCAACATCGGTGACAGAGGACCCGACAGGGTACACATCACCTACCACATTGTTCAGACAGAAGAAAAGGGCGCCATGGTGGCCACGTACCGCACGGTACCGGTCACCACCCAGCCCCAGATAATTCTTCCCAGGGACAATGACCGTAAGCGAGCCCTGTTGACGGTGGTTTATTCCACACCTGGCGATGGAGACTTCGTGGCCATTGGTAATAGGGAACTGGCTGGGTTCACCTGGGACCCGACATCTGGCGGTGGGTTCCCTCCCATGAACAATGCTTGGCTGATCGGCTGTGCTGCAACCGGTGGGCAGGACACTGAATACTCCCACATCAATGCAGCTTCTGCCGGTACTGTCCTTTCCACTGTGCCTGTCGAGCTGTCTACCTTCACGGTGAACACACCAGACACCGTGGCTGCGACCGTCACCCTTTACGATGGGCCAGTGGCCGGTGGCGTGGTTATCGCAGTCATCAAACTACCCACTTCTGGTGGCGCCTACGCCATTCCTTTCAACCTGGAAACCAGGACAGGACTTTCCTACGTGGCCACAGGTTTCACGGGTAGCGGGGACACGACAGCGGTTTACTCGCCTTCCCAGTCAGCAGCCACCAATGCAGAGCAGACGATAGAAATCAAACACTGCGCAGACATCTGGGCGTGCTACGTACCCAACGGGTCTACACCTAACGGGCTCACTGCCATTGTCGGCATCCTGTCGGAAATCAATGACAGAGGGCTAAAGTCGGTGAACCCAGCGAACCAGTCAGGGCCGGTAAGCAG
>Ga0181517_10005622_pt1 | contig 11015 bp, 8 predicted proteins | sample PEATcosm2014_Bin_31_FD_119748 | JGI IMG/M metagenome (GOLD analysis project Ga0181517, IMG submission 119748) | Peatland microbial communities from MTU Mesocosm Facility, Houghton, MI, USA - PEATcosm2014_Bin01_30_metaG | ecosystem: Environmental > Terrestrial > Soil > Wetlands > Peat | place... | reverse complement strand
GTTGAGGTCTGCGACCACCTGCTAGCAAAAGGGCAGGGAATCGTCTCGCAGCGCGGGCGCGCATTCCCTGACCAGGTCTATACGGCCAACCACGGCAACGGCGGCAAAACCTTCCCTATCGTCGTGCTCGTCAACCGCGGCACGGCCTCGGCCGCTGAGATCGTCTCCGGCGCATTGCAGGATCACGACCGCGCTCTCATCGTCGGCGAAACCACCTTCGGCAAGGGCCTGGTGCAGACCGTCTACGATATGGGCGACCACTCCATGGCGCTGGCACTCACCACATATCACTACTACACGCCTTCGGGCCGGCTCATTCAGCGCAACTACTCCGGCGTCTCGCTCTATGACTACTACAGCCACGGCGGCGTGCAGCCCACTGACACCGCCAATCGCGAGGTCAAGCTCACTGACTCCGGCCGCACCGTCTACGGTGGCGGTGGCATTGCGCCCGACGAGAAAATCGACAGCCCCAAGGACAACCGCTTCCAGGATTCGCTCCTCTATAAGGATGTCTTCTTTCACTTCGCCCCGATTTACCTGGCCAATCGCACCGTGGACAAAAACTTCCAGGTCGATGCAGCGGTGCTCTCGGAGTTCAAGAAATTCCTTACCAGTCAGGACATCCCCTATACCGAGGCTGATCTGAACGGCTGCATGGACTGGCTGAAGATCAGCATCAAGGACAAAATCTTCACCATTCAGTTTGGCGAGTCTGAAGGCCTGCGCAGCCGCGCCGACTGGGACCCCGAGATTCAGAAAGCGCTCACTTACTTGCCCGAGGCCCAGGCCCTCGAAGACCACGCCCACAAGGTGCTCGCCGAGAAGGCCATGGCAAGGAACGAAGCCAAATAAGCGGCCAGTCGCTCACAAGCCAAGAGGCCATCCCGCCGGGGATGGCCTCTTGGCTTGTGTAGTCTTTCATTCACTGCATTGCTTTGAATTCAACTCCAGGAGGCTACTTCTTTGCCTGCGCCCCGGACATCTCTGCCAGTACGCTCACGAAGATATTCCTGAACTGCTCGAAGAGTTGTTCCAGTTTGCCGACCTCATCGTCGGAGTCAGTCTTGATTGGAGTTTCAAAATCTCCGCCAACCAGGCGCGTGGCCGCCGTGAGAATGTGTTGCAGGCGTCTGAAAATGAAGCGGTTGAGGAACGTCAGCAACAGAAGAATGCCGCCCGCAAGTGATACAAATGTTAATCCCAGCAGGATATTCTGCGTTTTCCGCATCGAGGTGTAAACGGCTGTAACATCCTTAACGACAAACATCGCGCCTACAGTGTTTCCCGCGGCGTCGCGGATTGGAAAAATGCCGCGGACAAAGTGAGAACTTCCGTCCTGATATTGCTCCAGCACTGTGCCATGTTCGGGTAACGTGGCCAGGTCTCCCTGGAACTCAATGATTTTTTCATTGCCGGTGGTGCTGCCTTCCACCACAAACCCCGCATGGTCGTCCCAATTATCGCGTCGCTTCCAGGTCGCGCTCGAATCCGCCCAGAACTGCCTATCCACAAACTTCTTGTTCAGCAGGATTCCGTAGTCGTTTCCGGTCTGGGCTTTCATTGCGCGCATGAACGGGTCGAGTTCTTCACCAAACTCGACATAGCCGGTCACCGCGCCCTTGGAATCATAGACAGGCCGGATAATTCTCACTGCAAAGCCTGCCCTGGCCAATTCGTTCCCCGACACGAGGGCATGGGTGCGTGCGACTTCCTTGTCGAAAAACCGATTCAGGTGGTCGCCGAACTTGGTGGGGTTGTGAAGGCGAACGAAGACGGTCATATCGGGCTCTGGAGTGTGGAACATCCAGTTCGTGATGCCTTCGCTCTTCAATTGCGGATAGAGTGGTGCGGTCAATGCCAGCAAGCGGTCGCGATCCTTGGCCGCGAAGGCATCCCGAATCCCAGGGTCCGCGATCAGAACATCAGTTGCAGCCGTCATCTTGCTGATTTCTCTGGCTTCCAAGATCGTGAACAGCTTTTGTGAACTCGTGGCCGCCTCTGTGGCCAGAGCTTTTGAGTTCTCAACAGTGAAGTAATGCATCAGTCCCACAACGCAACCCGTGCCAAGGACACCACAGACAACCAGTGCGATTAGAACCTTTGCTTGAATAGACTTGAAGTTCATCCGAAGACTCCTCACGCGCTGATATTCAACACGTCTTTAATAGCTTGTTTGAGTTTTTCCACGCCCGCCGGGTCGTCAGGAGTCGTGGGAGAAATAAACGTCAGCAATCGACCTGCCTTGAGCGCGATCTTGCCTCGCACATCCGTCGCGTCAAGCCCCTTGGCCGTAATTGTTGATTCAATTAGCATTTTCAGATCGTATGTTTGGCTCACTAGACAAACTCCTTAGTCCCAATGAATACATCTTTCCACCGAAAGGCAGACGGAGGATGACTCATTCTGAACGCTTATCGACCTGACCCGCCGATTATTTCAATCCGCAGTTCTGAATTACCTATCTTGAGTAGATCCTTTCGCCTTCTATACGGTTTTGCTTAATTCCGCGCATGAGGCGCGCTCCAGACTGAAACCGGTCAAAGTGAATGCCGATAGGGGTGCAACTGGCAGTCAACCGAGGATTGCGGCGCAGGTGCGCGGGCGAGAGCAAGATGCCCCATGCAGCGCCATCGCAAACTTCAACATTTTTCACTGGAGCGCTAACAATGATAATGGGCAGATTTCTACGGCATACAACTAAAGCAGCGACGGGCACGAAAACGAAGTTACTAGTTCTTTCACAATTGGTAGGTTGCTTGCTTCTGGCTCCCGGCGTGCTGGCTCAACAATCAGCCTTGAACAGTCCGTCGCTGGTCTACATGGAATACCCTCAGCCCAGCAGCAGGGTAGAGCCATTCAAGTTGAATAACTTTCCCAAGTGGGCAACCGTGGATATGCAGTTACGGGCGCGCGAGGAAAATCAGAGCTCTGACACCTATACCTCCGGTAACAACGCGGTATACGTTCTGACGCGAGTCTGGGGCGGACTGGAACTGCGGCCGACCCAGCATCTGACCGCGTATCTCCAGTTTGTGGACGCCCACGCGCTGGGCCTGCCGATATATTGGCAGTCAACCAACATGCGGGACGTGTTCGATGACCGTCAGGCTTTCCTCGAGTTTCATGCCACGGACGTGCAGGTCATCGCCGGACGGCAGGAACTTAGATACGGCAACGAGCGGCTGGTGGGTATCAGCAACTGGACCAATGACAGCCGCACTTGGGATGGATTTGTAGGGCGCTTCGGGGACAAAAATCGGGTGGATTTGTTCAGCACCTCGGTGGTCGTTGTTGCTCCCTCGTCGTTGGATAAACACGGCGCCGGCCTGACCTTCCACGGCGCGGTGGGGACCATCACGACTTGGGTTCCGCATACGGTCATTCAGCCGTTTGTCTATTACAAGTCCCTTCCCGTGGTAACGAGCCAGCAGAGTATAAAGGGCACCTTGAAAGAAGCGACACCGGGCGCTGAGGTATCGGGAAAATACCTGGGCGGGATCTACTTCGACGTGCTCGGAGCTCTGCAGCGCGGCAGCTATTCGAACGATTCGATCAGTGCCGCCGCTAGTGTCGTGAAAGCCGGCTATAGCGCGGAGCGGATTGACTGGAAGCCGCGTCTGGCAGGCGAATACGACTACGCTTCCGGAAATCCAAATAAGACATCGTCCTCTCCTCGGATTGGCACTTTCGATCAGCTCTATCCAAGCAACCACAACGCCTTCGGCCTGACCGATTTGTTCGGCTTCGAGAACATCAAGCAGGAGAGGATCAATCTGGACATGGCGCCGGCAAAACATCTGGCGGTGCTGATCCAGCAGGAGTGGCTGCAGGTCGCCACTGTCCACGACAGCGTGTACAGCGGGTCGGCGTCGGCTAAGGTAACCCCGACAGCCGCGGGGTTCAAGAGCGACGACATCGGCAGGGAGATCGATGCTTCGGGTCAGTATGCCTTCCTCCGAAACAACATGACGCTGAATGCCGGTGTGGGTCACTTTACGCCGGGCGCGCTGATGGTCGACAGCGCTACAGCGGCGGTCAAGAAAAACTTCGGAGCTCCGTTGACGCTGGCTTATTTCGGGCTGACTTACAAGTTCAATGTGAATCGAAAGGACTCTGCTCACTAAGGATTTGCCCGGAAAATATCTGCCGACGCCGCGGACCTTACAGGTTGCCGGGTCCGGGCGTCATCACAAACTTCTGCATTTTTCACTGGAGCGCAAACAATGAAGCACCTCTCAAAAATCCTTCGGCGGGGAATCTCAGCAATCCCCGTTGGACATTCAAGATTCGCAATTGCCGTTTGTCTTGTCGCACTCTTTGCCGGGACGCCCATCCTTGCGAATGCTCAGGACCCGGTCGATAAGAGCGCTCTCCTCGATCGGATCGAGAAGCTTGAGCGGGAACTTGCCGACGTGAAAGCGGAGCTGAAAACCGCGCCCGTCTCCGCGTCAAGCGCTTCGTCAACCGCTACAGCACAGGAGCAATCAGCACAGAGAGATGCCTCGGCACTCAAAGCTGCCACTGCGCAGGCTGCGCCGACTGCCATCCCATCTGCCAGCGCACAACCAAAGCTTCAGTTGGCCGCTAACGCGCAAGCGCCCAGTGGCGTCGCTCCGGGCACCCGTCCAGGTTCAACCACGCCATCGGCAAGTGGAGTTGCTCCTGATGCTGTCTACAACCTGACCCTCGGAGCCAAGCTGCCCACGGCGAAGGAAGAAGCAAAACATAAGTTTTTTGAGAGAAAACCGGGCAGAGACCTAACCTTCTACACTCACGGCGGAGAAATCACCGTCTACGGCAACCTCGACGTATCGTTTGATGACGCGACCAAGGGGTTCAGTCATCTCAACGGCGCAAATCTGGGTAGCGCTGGCGCTCCTCCGGTAGGCAACGGTGGTTGGATGGAGGATATGTCTACCAACCTGGCCTTCCTTGGCGTGCGCGGAATCCAAGGGACCGATTTCAAAGGCGTCAACTTCATCTATCAGCTCGAAACCGGAATCAATATCACAGCTGCGCCGGGAGTCCACCAAAGCAACAGCCAGGACCAATCTACAGTCGACGGCACCCTGTTCACCCGCAACAGCTATATCGGGCTCGGGAAAAAGGGCTGGGGCGCGATCCTGCTCGGCAAAACGGACCCGCCGTACAAGCAGTCCACCGCGCGCATGAATCCCTTTTCCGGAATGGAAGGCGACTACGGCGTCATCATGGGCAATACCGGCGGCGACAATCGCGTCGAGTTTGGCTATCGGCTCGATCACTCGATGTGGTACACATCGCCGAGTTTGCGCGGAGTTCAGTTCAACGCGTTCTTCTCGCCGGGCCAAAACCGCGCCGGTGACAGCGACAATATCCCCGCGGGCTCGCCCGATTGCAACGGCGGCGACGATCCCGGAGATGGCGGCCTCTCTCCCATCGCCTGCAACGACGGCAGCTTCAGCGACGTGGTCAGCGGAAACGTCTCGTACACCAAGGAACCGTTGTACATCACCGTGGCCTATGAGCGCCACATGAAGGTCAATCGGCAGAGCGATCTCACCGGCATTTACTCGGGCGCTTATCCATCGCTTTACTCCGGGCCGATCACCACCAATGATCCTAATTACGGTAACCTCCCAGGCAACACGTTCATCACCGAGCCCTCCACTTATCTGTTTTGGGTGCCAACTGCCTTCTACAACGGCTCTGTGGCCGACGAGGACGCAGGCAAGATTGGAATCCAGTATGGATTCTTCAAGAAGAAGACCGTAGTCAGTGCAATCGTCGAGGACATGCACCGCTACGTTCCGGGTTATCTGGAATGGCAAAATGAGCGGCAACGGCTGGGTAGCTGGCTTGCGGTCACACAGGCAATCGGAAAATACGACAGCCTCTCTATCGGCTGGGCGCGCGCCTACCGCACGCCGGGCGATCCCTGCCAGCACGCCGATTGCTTTAATGAGGCGCCGTATGACCAGGCGGGTAATGATATGACGGCCGGCCGAGCCATGAACAACCAGGCCGACATGTATACCGTCGCCTACAGGCACCGGATCGGTGATGGTTTGGTGCTTTACACCGACTGGGCAGGAACCTACAACGACGAATATGCTCACTTCGACCTGGGAGCAGGCGGGCGCGGAGTTACCACAGATTGCCATGACGCCTCCGACTCGGCGGGCAACGAGTATTCCAATCCTCACTGCTGGACTGGCGTTCACCTGAAAGGAGCTTCGATCGGTCTGGACAAACGGTTCTAAGGACTCTCCGATTCCACGGCAGAAGGGAAATCCTCAAACGACGAGGTTTCCCTTCGGCCGGTGCAGAAGCTGATGAAATTGCTATGTCATCCGAGACCGAGTTTAAGTGCACGAAAGTCAACAAACCACTCGGGGGAACCGAAACATGACAACGGTACGATTTCTACCGCATATAGCGAGAGCGGCGACGGCCACGAAAGTGAAGTTACTAGTTGTTTCAAAGTTGGTTGCCTGCTTGCTTCTGGCCCCCAGCTCGGCGGCTCAACAATCGGCCTTGAATAATCCGCCGCTGGTCTGCTTGGAATACTCACAGCCCACCAGCAATGTGGAGCTATTCAAGTTGAATCACTTTCCAATGTGGGCAACCGCGGATATGCAGTTACGGACGCGGAGTGACAGCGAATTGCCATGACGCTTCAGATGCCTCAGGCAAGGAGTTCTCCAACCCTCGCTGCTGGACCGGCGGTCATCTGAAGGCATTTTCTTTCGGTCTGGACAAGAGCTTCTGAGGACTCTCCGATTCAGGTACAGAGGGGAAATCCTTAGACGACGAAGCTTCCCTGTGGTCGGCATGGAAGCTCGTGACATTGATGTGTTTTGAGAGGGCGCTGCATCCGCAGCGCCTTTTTTTTGGATAAAGCATAGGTGCAGGGTGTCCCATCCTCGCCGCGTCTCTGTTGTCGATTCGCCAAACACTCCCTGGCCCCGAAGAGAGGCGGGTGGTTGCACCCTCGCATAAGGCCCGGCAAAATTCGGAGGGAGGCGGGGGTTTCAACCCCCGCATAAAGCCGACAGGATTAACGCGGGGTGCCCCATGTCCGGATTTTCGGACATGGGAAGGATCGTCATTCCCAATCTGTCCTTGCAGAAGATTACCCTCCGTTGCCGCACAATCATCAAATGACCAAGGACCAGAGCTACGGTGCTTTTGCTATTCCCTATTCCCTATTCCCTATTCCCTATTCCCTGTTCCCTGTTCCCTGTTTTTCAGGTACCCTACCCCCCTCTACCCCCCTGGGGTATAAATTTCCCTTAAAATCTTGCAGATTATTTTTAACCCGTTTGGAATCAACGCCGATCGAAAAACTCCTAGCCCTGATTCTCTCGCATCGCGAGATTTGTCCTCTGAAAATCACCGGAAAAACCCGTTTTTTCACCAAAAAACGGCCCCGAAGCGCCGCTCCTGCGCCTTTTCGCTGACTTGCTGACCTGCTGACCCGCTAACTTGCTGACTCGCTTCGAACTGTCAGCCATGTAACCTCCATCACAGCGCGTCCTCTTTCGCCGCTCGTAGGCTCTTGAACGGAGCTGAAGAGGACTTTTCATGCCAGCAATTGCCGTGGATAACGCCACTACTGTTGAGAACCTGCTTGCCGCCTTTGAAGGCGAATCGAACGCACACTCCAAATACACTGCCTTTGCCGTCAGGGCAGACGAGGACGGTTTGTCCGGCGCAGCCAGCCTCTTTCGCGCCGCCGCGCGCGCTGAGCAGATTCACGCGAACAACCACTCCCGCGTTCTGCATCAGTTGGGCAGCCGCTCGGAGTGCGAAATTCACACCGTCGAAGTGAAGTCCACGCTCGAAAACCTCAAGGCCGCGCTGAACGGCGAACGGCACGAGATCGACGTCATGTATCCCGCCTTCATCGAGGAGGCCACGGAGCGCAAGAACACCGCCGCCATTCGCACCTTCAGCGGAGCTCTGGAAGCGGAGAAAACCCACGCGCGGCTTTATGCTGAGGCCATCGCCTTGCTGACGGCCGGAAAGCGGGATTCGTGGATCGGCGAGGCGCGCGAGTTTTATGTCTGCCCCGTCTGCGGCTACACCTCCGAGACCGAAGAGGAACACGAACGCTGCCCGGTCTGCAACTGCCAGTGGGAGCGCTTCGAAATTATCCGCTGAAGTTTCTTTGAGGAAGATGAGACATGCGATTGGCTCGACGGGCGGCAAAGGTTCTTCTGAGCTTTCTCGTTTTTTGTGAAGCTTTGGTCGCATGGGAATTGTGGATACACGGGCCTCCGATGGAAATGGTAGAGACTGGTGAACAATCGTTTAAGATGGTTCGGATTCCGCCCAGCGCCAGCGACTACCTGATACTTGCAGCCGTGCTTGCATTGCAAGTTGCCCTGGTAGGGTTCCTTTGGTGGTTCAGGCGCAAAATCGCTCGCGGATGAACTCAATTCGGAGGGAGGCGGGGGTTTCAACCCCCGCATGAAGCCAGCAAAATTAACGCGGGCTTTAGCCCCGGAGGGAATGTGATCTCAAGGTCTCGCATTCCCTCAACGGCTGAAGCTCCTTTGCTTTACTGCTCGTCGTTATAGATGCCGATCTCCACCTTGCCGCCTTCCGCCTGCCGCGCGCGGAACATGCCGGGAGTGTTGAAGCTCCAGACTAGTTGGCCGTCGGTCGTGATGGCGATAACGCCGCCGTCTCCGTGCAGAGCCTCCAGTTCGGTGTGAATCACCTGGTCCGCGGCCTGCTGCAATTTCATGCCCTTGAACGCGACCAGATTGCAGATCTCCCGCGCCACGCCGAGGCGGATAAAGTACTCGCCTGAACCGGTCGCCGACACAGCGCAAGACTGATTGGATGCGTACGTGCCCGCTCCGATAATCGGCGAGTCGCCCACGCGTCCCGGCATCTTGCCCTGCAATCCGCCCGTCGAGGTTCCCGCTGCGATATTGCCCGCGCGGTCCAGAGCCACCACGCCCACCGTGCCGTGCATATGCGCGTCAGCCGACTCGTCAATCTGCGCAACCGGAACCGGCGGCGCTGCCGGCGGAGGCGGCGCGCCCACCGGACGCGGTGGCACCGGGAGGCCTTCCTTCTGAAGCTGTTTCACGAGCGACTGCCAGCGCGCTTCAGTGAAAAAGAAGCTGGGGTCCACCTGCTCCAGGCCAACCCGTGCGCCAAAAGCGTCGGCTCCCGCGCCGATCAGCATCACGTGCGGCGACTTCTCCATCACCGCTCGTGCCAGGCTGATGGGATGCCGCGCGCGTGTTACCCCGGCCACTGCGCCGGCCTTAAGATTCGCGCCGTCCATGATGGCGGAATCCAGCTCATTCTTGCCCTCTGAGGTGAAGACCGCGCCATGGCCCGCGTTGAAGAGAGGATCGTCCTCGAGAATATTGATGGTGACCTCGATTGCATCCAACGCCGACCCGCCCCGGTCCAGTACCGCGGCTCCTGCAGCCTCCGCCTTGGCCAGCGAAGCGCGATAAGCGGCTTCGCCCTCGGGGCCCAGCTTTGACCGTTCGATGACCCCCGCCCCCCCATGAACCACAATGGCCCAATGCCCAGCCGGTTGCGGAGCTTGAGCAACAGCGGCCAGCGCGGCCACCGCAAAAACTCCGGCAAACAGGCAACTAATGGTCTTCATCTTCAATTCCTCCCGTAATATTCCCTGCCGCTAACCTAGCGGCCCTCCATCCGAATCGTCAACCCTGCAGCCGCGCAATAAGCGTTTACTCAACATCGCTTGCTTATCGCCATGCAGATTATCAACGTACAGAAGCGGAGGCAGGTTCGCCTGGCTGAAAGCTTCGCGCGCCGGTTCTTGACGATTCCAAAGGCGTGACCCCCATCACTGAGAGTGCGCACTTATTCCTGTAATCACTGATTGCATTGGGGATTCTGAAAAACTAGGTTGATGCATGATGAATTCGACTCACACAAGCTTGCGCAGAATGGCGGTAACAACACTGCATCTGAGATAGGTCGCCCTTTTGAAAAGGAGTCGGCTTGTAAGTCAGGAAAATGGCAGTAGCCTTTCTAAGTTCATCTGTTCCAAGCCTCGGAAGTTAGTGGGCAACTTACTGCAACTCCGAAATAGCGGCACAAGGTCGGAGCCGGCGCACCGGGCTAAGTGGAGGCTAATTCAGAAGTGATAATCGATTCAATTCCGCGCTCAGGCAGGAAGCCTTTCTCCTCAAGAAAATTTGTGTGCCTCGCGGCAACGATCGGGTTGCTTGCGTGGCTCGCCACGGCTTCATTCGCGCTTGCGCAACAAGAGTTCCCGCCGCCCCAGGGTAAAGGGCGTGTGGTCGTGATGGCCTCGGGCGTATCAGGCCCTGCGCATTACACAACGGTAGCCCGCGAGATTGCCGAACTCGGCTACGATGTGGTGTTGTTCGACGGCAATCTCATGTTGGGAACACATGGGGATGGAGTGAAAACTCTCATTCTGCAGGCTCAGCAAATGCCTCATGCGCTCCCTGGAAAGGTTGCTCTCGTCGGTTTTTCTGTCGGCGGCGGAATGTATTTTTATTTCGCCGCGCAATGGCCTGATCTGGTAGCGGGCGAGGTGCTTTGGTACCCCATGAACAACTTCATTCATGATGTGCCCGGTTTCGCGAGCAGATTGAATGTGCCGCTGCTGGTCTTCGCCGGAGCAAAGGACCACTTTCGCGATGGCTGTTGCCTGGCCGATCTGGATAGCAAGCTGGCGGCCGCGTCCACCGTGGCAGGCAAGAAGTTCAAGCTCGTTGTGTACCCGGATGCCGAACACGATTTCGTCTATGGCGGGGATCATTACAACCCCAAAGACTATTCTGATGCCTTCAAGCAAACTGCGGACATGCTCAAGATTTATTTGAGCAATTAGTCAACGACTCTCAATGTGTCTGATCCCCAAGAAGAACGAGTATGTCGCACATTTTTATCAGCCATTCAAGCCGGGACGCAGAACAGGCCGCACACCTGCTCACCTGCTTGCATGCGCATGGTTTTACCGAGACCTTTCTCGACTTCGATAAGCACTCGGGTCTGGC
>Ga0181517_10005617_pt1 | contig 11024 bp, 8 predicted proteins | sample PEATcosm2014_Bin_31_FD_119748 | JGI IMG/M metagenome (GOLD analysis project Ga0181517, IMG submission 119748) | Peatland microbial communities from MTU Mesocosm Facility, Houghton, MI, USA - PEATcosm2014_Bin01_30_metaG | ecosystem: Environmental > Terrestrial > Soil > Wetlands > Peat | place... | reverse complement strand
CGGGTCCTGCCAGATGGCGTCGAGCCACGTCACGTACTCCGACTCGTCGGTGCCCGTGAGGACGATGTCACCGGTGAACAGCTGCGCGCTCACGTTCAGCGTCTTCATTCGCTCGTTGAGCAGCTGCCAGGTGCTGACCGTGTCTCGCGCATCGCCCGAGATGCCGACCGTGATGGCGCCCGTCGCCGGCACGGTCGTGAACGACTGCGTGGCGCTCCAGACCTCGTGCCCCGGCGCTCCGCCTCCCACCTGGTAGTAGTAGGTCGTGGCCGGCGTGAGGCCGCAGATGTGCACCTCGTGGAGGTAGGCGGCCGGGCCGAGGAGGGTGGCCGGCAGCGACCAGACATAGCCGGTCTGCAGCGTGGTGAGCGACGAGGGGCTCTTGCCGATCTGGAGCTTCGCCGCGTGGTTCGGGGCGGCGGTCTCCCAGGTGAAGGCGGCGGTGGTGGTGGGGTCCGGGTAGCCCGCGCTCCCCGCCGTCGTGTTCCCTCCGAGCCCTAGCCGGACACGGATGGGCGCCGCGGCTCCGGCGTCCCCTACCGACGTGCCGTCGTCGAGGGCGACGTCCTGGTAGGCGAGCGTCGAGGGGGGCATCACCTGGTAGGAGCACCCCTTGGGGGAGTAGGTGATGGCCGCGGCGAAGGACGCCGCCGTGCCCGAGGAGCCCGAGCCGCTCCCCGGTGCCCTGCTGCTCGCGCCTCCCGTGCTGGCGCCCGAGCTCGAGCCGGAGCCGGAGCCGGAGCCCGTTCCGCCGCCGCCGCTGCTGTTGCCGCTCCCCCCGGCGTCGAGCGGAGGCGGTGCGGCGCCGTTGCTGCACGCGGCGAGGACGGCGAGGGCGGAGACGGGGAGGGAGAGGAAGCTGGCGATGCGCATGGGGCTCGGGGGGTCGGTAAGGAGGGCAGAAGGCGAGGTGCTGGCAGAACGGAGGCTCGATGTGCGGGTCACGCGCCCGTCACCTGGCCGGTGGGAAGTGCTCGTGCGGGTCGTCGTCCCCGTCGTCGTCGTGCTCGACGGGGCCCCCCTGGAAGCGAGTCGGCTCGTCCACCCCGGCAGGCCGCGGCCGCAGGCGTCTCTCCCACCGCGCCTCGATCTGACGCTCCATGCGGGGCGTCAGGTGATCGAGCTGCCGACCTCGCATCCAGCGCGTCACCTGCCGGTCCAGGCCGGGCTGCTCGTCGACGTCGTCGAAGTCCCACGACCTCGTCAGGCGCTGCTCGATCTGGTTGGCTGCTGTGCCGCAGTCCAGGGGGAACGTGCGGGGCTTGTAGTCGTAGGGGGTGAAGTCGGGGGTGCTGGTGAACAGGTCGAACGGGACGGCGGCGTGCGCGACCATCGTGTTCGGGTACGGCTTGCCGAGGATGTGGGCGAACATCTTGTGGAGCGACGCGATGTCGAAGTGCGTCTTCGACACGTAGCCGCGCTTCACCCACGGCGAGATGATGACGATCGGGGTCCGGTGGCTGTCGACGTGCTCGCCGCCCTGCGACGGATCGTCCTCCGTGATGAAGATGACCGAGGAGGCCCAGAGCGGGCTGTGGCTGATGGCGTCGACGGCCATCCCCGTCCCCTCGTCGTTGATCGCGCAGAAGGTCTCGGGGGCGGGGTTGGTGGGCGCGACCCCCTCGGTGTGGTCGTTCGGCAAGGTGGCGTACACGAAGGAGCCGAAGTCGCAGCGCGCGCGGGCGCGGCCGCCGATGTAGCAGCCCTTCTCGTCGTCGCTGTAATAGAGGCTCTGGAAGGGGCCGCCGGGGTAGTCGAGGGCGATCGGCGGGTGGCTCGTCGACGGGTGCTTCGGCGAGCCGACGATCTCGCCGAGGATGTCGTACTCGACGTCGTTGTCGTCTAGCCAGTCGAAGAGCGATCCCTCGGCGGGCTGACCGGCGTTGACGACGCCCGCGCCAGGGAACGGGCGCGCGTTTCTGCCGTCGCCCGAGACGATCCAGGTCCGCTCGTCGAAGTCGTCGGACCGCCCGTAGGTGTCCCACATGTGGCCCTGGATCGAGTAGACGGCGTCGGTGTAGAAGTTGTCCGCGATGGCGAACGAGCGGCCCAGGGCGCGGAAGTTCGCCCAGATCTCGTCCATCTCGCCCGGGAGCGTCTTGAGCGTGTAGGCCGGGTCGCCGTTCACGTCGGGCAAGTCCCCGAAGATGCCGTCGAAGGACTTGTTCTCCCTGATGAAGAGGAAGACGTGCGTGATCGCAGGGGACGGGCCTGCCGTGTTGGTCGTCGGGAGCGGGAAGTCCGAGACGCCGGCGGGGCACGAGACGGTGGGGGCGCCGGCGAGGGCGCTCACGTCGTTGTAAGCGGCGACCGTCGCGTCGCCAGTGGACAGGTCTACCGCGCTCGGCGTGGGGATGACCTGGATGCCGCCCTGCATGAGGTCGATGATGTCACTGTCGCCGATGTCGAAGTACTGCGGCTCGGGGCCGCTGCCGTTGCCTTGCATGCTGGCGACGACGACGGACCCGTCGGACATGGTCACCACCCCCGACGGCCACCAGGACGTCGGCAGACGACCCGCCGGCGTGAGCGCGGGCGGAGCCGCGGTGAGGTCGACGTCGTACGCCGCCACCGCGTTGGCCGCCGCGAGCGGCACGTAGATCCGCTGGGTGGTGGTGTCGTACGCGATCCCGATGGGCTCGACCCCCGGCAAGCCGTCGCTCTGCAGCGTGGAGACTGACATGACCGTCCCCGCCGTGCGGTCGACGACCGCGATGCTGTCGCCCAGGTCGGTAGCGACCAGCATCCAGCGCGAGTCGAGGAACGCCATCCCCTCCGGGTCCTTGCCGGTCGCGTAGGTCGCGGTGACCGCTGGCGACGCGGGGTTGGACACGTCGACGGCGAGCACCTCCGCGCCGCTCCACATCGACACGTACGCGGTCGTGCCGGTGGTGTCGGACGGGTCGAAGGCGACCGCGAAGGTCTCGTCCTGCCCGAGATCGACCTCACCCAGCATGGTCCCGTACGTCGCCGAGCCAGCCCCGACGTCGAAGACGAGCAGGTGCGGGTCGTTGACGCCGGTGACGACGGCTTTGGTGCCGTCGTGCGAGACCGCGATCCCGGACGCGTACCAGCTCGACGAGCTGCTCGCGGGCAGCGTCAGGGAGCGGGAGTCGTCGTTCGCGATGGTCGCGGCGGTCTGGTCGAACGTGAGCGCCTGGATGCTGCCGTTGTCGGTCGTGACGAGGATGAGGTCCGGGGCGCGGAACGCGACGCCGCTGTTGAGCGTGGAGGGGTTCGGATAGGCGACGTAGGAGACGACCGGGTTGGTCCCGCTCCCGATCTGGGTCGTGTCGATGAGGCGGACGACGTGGTCGTCGGCCCCGTCGTCGACCGTGAGCACGTAGCTGGTTCCGGGGATGTCGATGAGCCCGGTGGTCAACCCACCCTGGAGCCCGGGGTCGTTGAAGATCCACGACCGGCCTGCCGGCTTCATCCGCCGTCCGTCCGGCAGGACGCGCAGCGCGCCGCTGTCGGGCGCGCCGGCGTCATCGACCCCCGCGTACTTGAGCGCGTCCGCCGTGGCCAGCGTCGCGGTGCACTTGCCCTGGGTCACCGGCGGGTACGACCCGTCCCAGTCGCCGCACGACGGCGCGTGGGGGATGCAGCCCCAGGCCGCCAGGTTCTGGCACTGGTACGGGGTCTTCTCCTCGCTGCACGCAGAGGTGACCGGGCAGGTGTAGGCGCAGGACACGGTCGGCTGGGAGAATGCCGTCGGGTCGGTGGCTGCCTCGCCGCCGCCGTCGGTGAAGCTGGGGCACCGGCCTCCGCTGTCGCCGGCGTCGGAGCTGACGTGGCGTCGGGCGTCACGCGCGGCGTCGGAGGCGTCGCGACCGGCCCTGTTGACGTCTTGGCCAGCGTCGTGGCCGGCCTCGTGGTCGCTGGTCTTCGACGACCCGCCGCTCGAGCCGCAGGCGGTAGCGAGGAGTGCGAGGACGATCACGCTCCCGGAGCTCGCGCGACGGTATTGAGCCATCGCGTCCACGTACCGACCTGCGGAGGCGACGCGGATTCGGGGATGCAACGATTCTGTGTCACGCAGGCCACCGCTCGATGACCACGCTGGGCGCGGAGCTGCTAGCCTGCGCCGCGAGCTCGACAGCAAGAAGCCCCCAGGGCAAGAGCCTCCACGTGTCATGCGCGACCCTCGCCGAACCTCACGAACCCGCAGCCTCACCACCCTCACCGCGAGCGTTCTCGTGCTCGCATGCAACCGCTCGCCGGATCAGGTGAAGCCCGCACTCGACGCGTCTGTCAACCAAGGGTCCGCGACGCCCGGTGCCTCCGCCAGCGCTGCCGGGCGTTCGGCCAGCGGCTGCAGCAGCGACGCGTGGTGCGAGGTGATGAGCATGAAGGCGGGGGCCCTCCACGCCATCTGGGGGACGGGCGGCGGGAACCTCTACACGCTCTGGGCTGGCTCCCTGGTGCACTTCGACGGCAAGGAGTGGAAGCCCGTCCCCGGCTTCGAGAAGCAGCGGCTCTGGGGGCTGTCGGGCAGCGAGACCGGGAACGTCTGGACCGTCGGTGACCGCGGCGTCTCCTTCCACTTCGACGGCAAGTGGAGCGAGGTCGGCACCGGGACGACCGAGAGCCTCCGCGCGGTCTTCACTCGCGCGGTCGACGACGCCTGGGCGGTCGGGAGCAACGGGACGATCCTGCACTGGGACGCCAAGCGATGGGTGGCGACGCCGAGCGCTGCCAGCGAGTCGAGGGTCGAGGTGATGGGCGTGTGGGCGCGCGACGCCGGCGACGCCTGGGCGGTCGGCGCCAAGGGGCTGATCGTGCACTGGGACGGCGTCAAGTGGTCGCCGAGCCTGTCGGGCATGCCGTTCGCGCTGACCACCGTGCGCGGGACGGGGGAGCACGACGTCTGGGTGGCCGGAGACGGCGGCGCGATCCTGCACTTCGACGGCGTGGGGTGGCGACTGTCGCCCAGCGGCACGCGGCAGACGCTGTTCTCGCTGTGGGCCGAGGACGCGCACAACGCCTGGGTGGTCGGGACCGGGGGGACCATCCTGCACTGGGACGGGTCGGTGTGGGCTCCGTCTCCGATCGACACGGACAACGACCTGCACGCGATCTGGGGGCCGATCGGCCGTGACCTGTGGGTGGTCGGGGTTTCTCCCACCTCGGGACGCAGCGCAACCTGGCGCCGTCGTCGCTAGGGCAGGGGAGAGAAGAGCGCATGTCCCCGGTCAAGAAGACCCTCGCAGCGGCGCTCCAGCTCGCCTTCGTCGCGGGTGCTGCTGCCATGGTCTACAGCTTCGTCGCGATGGCGCGAGACGGGGAGACGCGCAGAAAGTGCGGCGCGATCTGCCTCATGCAGCCGGCCTACGCGGGCGCGGAGCGGGTCCTGCCGTCCTTCGAGGTCACCGACCTCGAGGGGCGCGTGCACCGGAGCTCCGAGTGGGCGGGCAAGCTGGTCGTCCTGAACTTCTGGACCAAGACCTGCGCCCCGTGCATCCAGGAGATGCCCGCGTTCGCGCACCTCGCGCGGGTCCTCGCGTCGCGCAAGGACGTGGTGGTCGCGGCCGTCTCGATCGACGAGGACGCTGCCGAAGTTGCCAGCACGATGAAGCAGGTTCTGCGCGAGCCTCCGCCGTTCGAGACGCTGGTCGACCCCGGCGGCAAGGTCGTCGACGGCAAGTTCGGCACGGACCTCTTTCCCGAGACATGGATCGTCGACCGGAGCGGGATCATCCGCGCGCGCTTCGATGGCCCCCGCGACTGGAGCGACCCCGTTGTCGTCGAGCTCGTCGACGAGATCCTCGCCGGGACCTACTGTCCCATCTCCATTCGCCGGGGTCAGGCGTCGCGCGGCGTCGACGGCGCGAGGCTCTGCGAGTCGCTCGCCGACGACGGCTGAGCGCTACATCTCGAGCGGCGCTTCGTCGCACGCCGCCACCGGCGGCATGCCCGCCCGCGGGTGCTGCTGGCGCCAGGTCCGGCCCCGCGCCTCCTCGAGGGCGGCGCGGTTCTCGAAGGGCTGGGGCGACGCGGCGGTCGCGCGCGTGAACTCCGCGAAGTCGACCACGTCGTAGCCGACGCTGGCGGGGTGCGCGGGGTCGTAGCGGTGGCGGTCGAGCCACGTGAGGAGCTTGTCGACGGCCTCGGCCGTGGTGAAGCGGATGTCGTGGAGCAGGACGATGCCGCCGCCGGCGAAGTCGATCTGCTCCTCGAGGTTTTTCGCCATGGCGTCGGCGTCGGTGTGATGCAGGTCCTGCGTCTCGACGTTCCAGAGGACGAGCGTGAGCCCATTCTCGCTCGCCGCGGCCTCCCCGTACGGGTCGAGCTGGCCGAAGGGTGGGCGGAAGACCGAGGGGCGGACGCCCACCGCACGCTCGATCGAAGCCATGCCCCGCTCGATCTGCGCGAGCACCTCGGCGTGCGAGATCCCGATGAGCCGCTCGTGGTCGTGCGTGTGCGTGCCGATGAGGTGGCCGGCGTTCCGGATGCGCAGCGCGACCTCGCGGGCGCGGGTGGCGCGGTCGGACGTGCCGTCGAGGTAGCGGCCGATCATGAAGAACGTCGCGTGGACGTGGTGCTTCTCGAGCACGTGGAGCACGACGGGCGTGGTCTCCGGGAACGGTCCGTCGTCGAAGGTCAGCGTGACGAGCCGCCGCCCGTTGCCTTCCACGGGCACCGGTCCCTCGGCGAGCAGCCAGGCCCGCGAGATGAGGTCGCCGGCGTTGAGCACGGGCCACGGGTTGGGGTCGGGGAGCAGGCTGGTGTCGACCGACGGGACCGGCGGGCTGTCGGGGGAGGACGGAGCGGCGCGCGGCGCGGGGGCGACCACGGTCGACGAGGAGGGCATCCGCAGCGTGCCAAGCTCGGCCGTGGACGGCTGTCCGAGCCCGATCCAGGACCCGAGCCCGAGTGCGGCGAGGGGGAGCAGACAGGCGATGAGGCGGACCATCCGGGTGTGCCGCGATCGTAGAGACCGGGCACCGGGCGGGCCAAGTTGTCGACCGGGGGCCGCGGCCTACCGCGCGTGCCCCCGGAGGGTCTCCAAGCTCAGGTGTCGAAGTACAGCGTGAACTCGTGGGGCGTTGGCCGCATGCGGATGGCGTTGAGCTCGTGCGTCCGCTTGTACTCGAGCCACTCGTCGATGACGTCGCGGGTGAAGACGTCGCCGCGCAGCAGGAACTCGTGGTGCTTCTCGAGCTGGTCGAGCGCCTCCTCGAGGCTGCCCGGCATGTGGGGGACGTCCTTCAGCTCTGCGGCCGACAAGGCGTAGATGTCCTTGTCGAGCGGGGCGCCCGGGTCGATCTTGTTCTGGATGCCGTCGAGCCCGGCCATCATCATGGCGCTGAAGGCGAGGTACGGGTTGCAGCTCGGGTCGGGGAAGCGGACCTCGATGCGGCGCGTCTTGGGCGAGGGGCCGGTGATGGGGATGCGCACCGACGCCGAGCGGTTCTGCCTCGAGTAGGCGAGGTTCACGGGCGCCTCGAAGCCAGGGACGAGGCGGCGGTACGAGTTGGTCGTCGGGTTGGTGAGCGCGGCGAGCGCCCCGGCGTGCTTGATGATGCCGCCGATGTAGTAGAGGGCCGTCTTGGAGAGACCGGCGTACTCCTCCCCGGCGAAGAGGGGCTTGCCCTCCTTCCAGAGCGACTGGTGCACGTGCATCCCCGAGCCGTTGTCGCCGAAGAGCGGCTTCGGCATGAAGGTCACGGTCTTGCCGTGCTTGCGAGCGGTGTTCTTGATGACGTACTTGAACCACAGCAGCTGGTCGGCTGCCGGAAGGAGCCGGGCGAACTTCATCCCGATCTCGCACTGGCCTCCGCTGCCGACCTCGTGGTGCCCGACCTCGACCTCGATGCCGCTGTCCTGCAGGGCCAGCATCATCTCCTGCCTCAGATCGGCCAGCGAGTCGGTCGGCGGGACGGGGAAATAGCCCTCCTTCGCGCGGACCTTGTAGCCGAGGTTCGGGCACTCCTCGCGCCCGGAGTTCCAGTGCCCCTCGATGCTGTCGATGAAATAGAAACCTGCGTTGCCCTGCGACTGGTCGAAGCGGACGTCGTCGAAGACGAAGAACTCGGCCTCGGGGCCCATGAACGACGCGTCCGCGATGCCGGTCTGGCGCAGGTACGCCTCGGCCTTCCTGGCGACGTGGCGCGGGTCGCGCGAGTACGGCTCGCGGGACTCCGGGTGGAAGACCGAGCAGATGACGCTCAGCGTGGGGTGCGCGGTGAACGGGTCGATGTGCGCCGTCTCGGGGTCGGGCACGATGATCATGTCGGACGCGTTGATCGGCTGCCAGCCACGGATCGACGAGCCGTCGAAGAAGATCCCCTCCTCGAAGAGCGCCTCGGTCAGCCGGTGCGCGGGGAGGGTCGTGTGCTGCCACGTACCTGGCAAGTCGATGAACTTCAGGTCGACGAACTTCACTTCGTGCTTCTTGGCGAGCTCCAGGGCTTCTTTCGCGTTCATCAGGGCAGGCTCCTCTCAGGTGGCATCAATCCCGACCGCTTCCTCTACCGGAGTTACGGAGGCTAGGGTAGGAGCGCGATGCGAATCGGGGTCTACCCCACGCCCGTCGAGCGGCTCCCGGACGCCCTGGGGCGAGGGCGCGACGTGTGGGTGAAGCGCGATGACCTCACCAGCGGCCGCTACGGCGGCAACAAGGTGCGCAAGCTCGAGCGGGTGCTCGACGTCGTCCGGGCGAGCGGCGCCCGGCGGATCGTGACGCCAGGGGGGGCCGGGAGCCACCACGTCCTCGCCACAGCGCTCTACGCCGGCGATCTGGGCATCGGCGTCGACGCCGTGCTGGTCCCCCAGCCGCGCACGCCCCACGTCGTCGACAACCTCCGCGCCATCGCCGCGCGCGCCCGGATCTGGCCGGCCGGCTCCTTCGCGGATGCCGGGGCCGTCATCGCCGACTGCGTCGCCTGCGGCGCGTTCCGAGTGCCCGTGGGCGGCTCCACGCTCGACGGGGCCCTCGGGTATGCAGACGCCGCCGCCGAGCTCGTCGACCAGGTTGCACGCGGCGAGCTGCCGGAGCCGAAGGTGGTCGTGGTCGCCCTCGGTTCGGGCGGAACGGCCGCGGGGCTGGCTGCAGGCTTCGCCGTCGCCGGAGCGCGCATCCGCGTCATCGCCGTGACGGTGGCCGAGCCGGGCGCCTGGATCGCCTGGCGAGCGCGCCGCCTGGCCGCGGCCTGCGTACGCGAGCTGGCCCCGGAAGCGACGGTCGGCCCCCGCATCGAGGTCGTCGAGCGCTACCTCGGCCGTGGGTACGGGCACGCGACCCCGGAGGGCGACCGAGCGCTCGTTCTGGCAGCGCGGTACGGCCTCTCCCTGGACTCCACCTACACCGCCAAGGCGTTCGCGGCGGCGTCCGAGCTGCCCGAGGCGGACGACCCCGTCCTCTACTGGCAGACGCTCTCGAGCGCGCCGCTGGGCCCGCTCCTGGGCGGGGCGCCGGCCGAGGCGGACCTGCCGGAAGGTGTACGGGCGCTGCTCCTGCCGTCGAGCGAGCGCACATAGGGAGAGGGTGAAAGTGGATCGCGTACCAAAACGCGGCCGAGCTGCGCTTCGACGTGGCGCGTCGAGTATCCGGGCTTCAACATTATCGTGAGCGTGATCGGTTCTCGGTCGCGGTTTCTTGACAGCGTTCTGTTAACCCGGGGGCGTAACTGACTGGGAGACGGAATGGCCGAACAACGCGGAGCCGATGCCAGCTCGCTGGCGAGAGTGGCGTTTCCGAGGGTCCGCTCGGGCATCATGAAGCGCAACGGCGACGAGGACCCTCGCGACGGTGAGGAGGTCGAGGAGCTCGAGGAGGTCGAGGAGCTCGTGCCTCTGCGCGCGTCGGAGGCTCCGACGTTGCCTCCGCCTCCGCTGGTGATCGCAGACCCGGACGGCGACATGAGGGTGTACCGCGAGGTGGTGCGCGCGCGGCCGAGGAGCCGGCCCGAGCCGCCGGGCAGCGCGCCCCAGGGAGTCACCATCGAGGAGGTCGTTGCAGACCTCCGTCGCGACCCGCGGAGCGAGAGGTAGAGGGGTCGAGACGCGGCGCGTGCGCCGTCCGGCTCAGAACGTACCGACCAGCGCCATGCCCTGGCGGTCGCGAGCGACCACAGGGGCGATGTGCAGGTGCAGCCCGAAGTCGTTGCGCACCAGGTCGGTCTTCGGTGACGCCAGGCCGATGGTGAACATCGTCAGGCCGCCCACCTGGATGATGCCGTCGATGGCCAGGAACACGCCGGCCACCTCGCTCCCGGTCTGCGTCATCTGGATGAACGGGCCGACGCCGGGGACCCAGAGCGCGGCTGCGGGGTTGCTCGTCCCCTGGTTCGCGTCACCGTTGCCCGCCGCGACGAGCGCGGAGATGAGGTAGAGGCTCCCGAAGAGCGACGCGCCCGCGATCACGAGGTCCTTGCGGATGTGCTGCACCGGATGGTACCCGGGCGGGATAGGTTGCGAGTCGTCCCAGTTCGGGATGACGCGTGGCCCGGGGGCGGGCACGGCCTGCGGGGGCGCGCCTTGCGGGAGGTAGTATGGCGCGGGCTGAGCCTGGGGATAGACGGGAGCCTGGTAGGGCGCGGGCTGCTGGTAGACCGGCTGGATGACCACGGTCGGCGCTTGCGGCTGGGGCGGAGCTGGAGGGAGCGGCGCGTACTGCTGCGGGGGGGCGTACTGCTGCGGGGGGGCGTATTGCTGCGGGGGCGCGTACGGCGCCGCTTCCTGTGCGTGAGCCGTGGGAGCGAGGCCGACGACCGAGGCGGCGACCAGGAGAGCTACGAGAGTAAGGGAGCGCGAGCAGGGCATGGCGAGGTCTCTTAGCAACGGGTGTGCCGTGAGCGAAAGGCTGGCCACTCCATGAATATCACTCAGACGTTCCCGCGGGGTTTTCCTTGCATGTGCCGCTGACCGAACCGGGCGTGTGACCGCACGTTCATGGGGTCCGGCCACGACTGTGCCGTCGCGGTAGGGCGGCGGCGTCAGGGTGCCGACCCTCGCGCCGATCGCGACCCCGACCGAGAAGGAACGTCACCCCAACGGCGCGCGAGTCACGTACCATTGCG
>Ga0181517_10005614_pt1 | contig 11026 bp, 12 predicted proteins | sample PEATcosm2014_Bin_31_FD_119748 | JGI IMG/M metagenome (GOLD analysis project Ga0181517, IMG submission 119748) | Peatland microbial communities from MTU Mesocosm Facility, Houghton, MI, USA - PEATcosm2014_Bin01_30_metaG | ecosystem: Environmental > Terrestrial > Soil > Wetlands > Peat | place... | reverse complement strand
GTGCCGTGGGGATCGAAGGGGGGTGGCAAACAAAAACAGGCTGCATTGGACCTTCGGAAGCTGTTTCCCATGCCAATGTTGGATGCGTACTCCGCATTGGGGCGGCATGATTGGATCGGTCTTAGCATTGTTAATGACAAATGCCGCTTCACGATTGATTTCGATGCGGTCGAACAGGCCCAAATGCAGCTTGAAAACCCCGTAGCCCGCACTTTCTTTCGAGAAATCCTTATCGGAGACTTGGGCATTATAAGGAAGGGACTAGACCTAGCTTCTCTGTACTGTTATTCACGCGCAGTAGCATTTGGCCCAAAGGTCTTGCAGCCAAGTCTTGAGCAATGTGTGGCTCTCGAAAACACAGAACTCCGTATTCCATTTGCCATGTATAAGCAACCCTTTCCAAGCGTAATTGTTGAGTTTCCGAAGGAGTACCGGCAGATCGCAGCAGAGCGATATGGTGTTCGCTGTGCTGAAGGCGTGATTGCGTGTCACGATGCCGTCAGCGGGTGCATTGTGCTATCCGAGATTAGATCAACGGAAGCAAGCATGGTGAATATAATGATTCCTACCACAGAGAACAGTATTGAGGAGTCCCTGCGAGTGGCAAATAGTAACCCGGAGTTGACAGCCGGAGAACAAACCCTGATGCAAGCCATTGGACGTGTGGCTATCAACTTCTCACTCTTGCTCACGACTGCCGGTGTGGTAAACCGTGGTCCAAGTGATCCGAAGGAGTATCAGCGGTTGAAACGTAGGGCGAAAGAAAAGAACGTGCGAAAGGCATCGCAGGCCAGACTGATGATGCGAACAATGCCCCGCATCATCGAATTCGATCAGAAGGTGACATTTTACGAGGAAAGGACCGTCCGTTCAAGCACCGAGCCAGGAAGAACTGGTAGCCACACGCCAAAGAAGCCGCATTGGAGGAGAGGTCACTGGCGGAATCAGCCGGTTGGCCCTGGTCGTACCGAGAGCAAGTTAGTATTCATTCCTCCGGTGTTCATCAAGAGCGAGCTATTTGGCGGCAACCTGATGAATACCCGAACGACTTATTCAACCGTGTCCAAGCCCAGCGAGCAAGCCAGCCTCACCGATGCGAGTTCCCGCTCGCAGGGCGGGAACTTGCCCGTGCTGGCCCCGAAGCCTGAACCGCCTTGTGCCCAAGATCGAATGGATTCTGGACCAGATGCCGGTGGTGGCCTGGGTTATTAGCCGCGCCGACCGGCGTTATTAAGAGAAGCGACCGGAGGCCAGCCACTATTAACCAGGCCGGTGACGGCCACGGCGTTCGGGATCGCCAAAGGTGACAACCCACCCGCCAGGGCGGACAATGCTATAATAAACCTCCATTTCACGGAGATTATTACATGGCTCGAAGAGAAACAAATTTGCTGAAACAAGGCAGTGATGCCCAGCAGGGGCGGGCCGTGGACCAACTCTACCTGGACTTCTGCGAGCAAGTGATTGAGTGGTGGATTGCCAATGGCGAACCACCCATCCCCACGGTTCTTTCGGCTTTGGAGAAGGCCAGCGACATTCTCCCAGATGACTATTGCCAGATATTAGGACTCCCCATTGGCTCCACCTATGGCCGCGCGGCAGAAGCCTTCCGTAGCGACTCTGAGCGTACCGACCTGAATCTCCGAAGGGCGACCACGAAGCACGGGGTCCATATTACTGAACACCGGAATTGGAACACCAAGCGAATTTACAATAACGGGCATTTTCTCCATATTTATCGGCGTCAGCCGAAGAACATCCAGTTTCGGTCGCCAATGGTCAACGACTTCAATCAGCATCTCTGCGGCGGTTGGCATATACCGGAAATCTGGAACGAGAACAAAAGCATAGCCGACCGTCTTCTGAAAGGACAGAAGCCCATTGGATTCATCGGCTGCTGGGAGGAGGAAGAGGCTCTTGCCTGCGCAAAGCGGCTGAAGGCATCTGATCTCATCGTCACTTCTTCTCAACGAGAAGTGGTCCCGACAAAAATGGTTTACGATGTTCTTGCCTGCCAGCGGGGAAGGCTCAACGATCTGTTTGATCTGGACGCGCTCTTGAAGGACTACCGGGACTTTATTATCTCCGAGTTGAACTTCGAGGAAGAGTTTGCCCAGTACGGCTCGTACCAACTTTGCGATTTCTTTTCGGCCTGGGACTATCCAGACGTACCCTTGTGGGTGACGGGATTGATTCTTGGCTATCCCGTTGAGAATACGCTTTCGCTCTACTATGAATTGCTAACGGAATAGCCTTAGCCGCCCGCCGCTATTAACTCGCCACGGCGTTCTGGGATCGCCGTCACGATGCCCGCTGGCATGAAAATACAAAGGCCCACGACAAGTCCTGTAATGGCAGGAAGTTACCGTGGGCCGTTGTAGGTCCGTTGTAGTCGAGGGGGCGAAGGGTCTAAGGTCTTCGACCTGTCACGTCACGACTTCTTCGGTGGTGGCGGCGGCGGTGCCGCTGGCTTACCTTCGCCTTTTGGCGGTCCTTGATAGCCTGCCTGCGCCCTTGACTGGTCCGTGGGAGTGACGATGATCTTGCCGGAACTCGGCGGTGGCTGAGGAATTTTGCGTTCCATGTCGATGATCTCCTAATCTTTCTTGGGTGGTGGTGGTGGCGGGGGCGATGGCTTCGCCACGTTCTGTGGTGGCTGTCCTGTTATCGACTCCGTGACGTTCTCCCGTTTCATAGACAGACATTGTGGCGGGGGTGGTCCATTGTACGATGCTTCCAGGTTGCGTTTTTCCAACCCTGGTATCGGATCGTCGCTGTTCACGATAAGGCTCCTTCACTTCTTCTTTGGTGGCGGTGGCGGAGGTGGCGCGGGCTTTGTCACATTCTGTGGGCGTGCGCCTGATGCCCCTCGTTGCTCAACGGGTAGCTGCATGGTCGGTGATGGCGGGGGGCCGTTATTAGAAAGGGCGAGGTCAACCTTATCCGAGGCTGGTTTCCGTTGTGATTTGCTGTTTCCCACGGGAAATCCTCACTTCTTCTTCGGTGGCGGGGGAGGAGGAGGGGCAGGTTTACCCAAATTCTGTGGTGGCTCGCCACAGCACGACTCCTGAATACGACCAGTTGTGGTTGGCGGCGGGCCGTTGGCCGACTCAAATCTGAGCCTGTCATCGTTTCCAGAGTTTGGCGGCAGTTGCGGAGGTTTGCTCTCCATTCCGATTCTCCTAGCTTTTCTTTGGCGGCGGCGGCGGTGGTGGCGCGGGCTTGCCAAGATTCTGTGGGGGTGGACCTACCTGACTTCGCTGCGACAATGGTTCGCCGGTCCTTCCATAGCGTTCCACTGGGCCGTCGTGTCTGTGGGGAATTTTCTCTTGGTCACGCTTGTCCATCTGTCGGCTGCTCCTTCTGCAATTCGATTAGGGTACTTTCCACGGCCTTGATCTCGTCTTCGGAGGCGGAAACCTCGCTTGGAAACTTCAGGAATTCTACCATTTCCACGTCTTTTACCAAGACCAGCATCTTTCTGACGTTATGAAGTGGTGCCGCTGTGCCATCGTCAAGCAACCATTCTGGCTCCATTATTACAAAATGCCCCGCATCTGGATTGTCGGGCCATTCGCAGGGCCAGCCATACAATCGCCGCTTCCCAGCCAAATGCAAGACGACATACCTTCTATCGTGACTGAAGGCACCAAACCATTCCGATGGATAGGAAGTCTTGGTGGTCACGGCCCCGATCTTCTTGCACCAGGGAGATTCCCGTAGAAATCGGTAAATGAGGTCATTGTTGGCACAGATGGCAACACCGATGCCGAGAAGTACGGCAAGAATTATCGAAACTACGAAGGAACTGTTTTCCGTCCACGGCCCCACGGTCCATCGTTGTCCAATTAGCAGCAATGCCCCACGAATCATCGAGACAGCGGCTTGGACAATTCCTGTGAAGATCAATGCCTGGACAACCCGCTCGAACGGCGCAGGCCGAGGATGCGCGGTCAGGGCGTAGAAAATCCAGGCCGTCAGAAATCCTGGCAGCAGGGTGTAGATGACCTTCACGACTTCAGAGCTTGGCAAGTCCATATTCTAACTACTTCGGTGCGTTTGCTTGATTCACACTGCCCGATGAACGGGAGTTGGTATTCTCCGTTACAAGACTATCAGCCGTTTCCTCGCCAGATTCGCGCTCTCTCGGCCTCCTGAGTTACCAGCGCCGAGTATTGGGACACGTTGGAAGACAGGATGTGATCGACGGGCTGGCCTTTCAAGGTGAACCTGTCCGTCCAGTTGCAACGACCGTCATCAGCGACGATTTCGTAGTTCTTAATCGCCTTCAAAAAGGGCATTGCATCAAGGATTGTAAGGCTTGGAAACGCAGGAGCCGCATCCCAGAGAAATTGCCGTCCACCAATCAAAATCGGGTGTAGTGGCCGACCAATGGCCTTGGCGAGATCGGCCAGCCGCTTCAGTTGCTTGCGCCCCTCAGTCTTGGTTCTGTTGCCGGTCTGAAACTCTATCGCCACATGGCGAATCGTCTTGTGGGTCGTCAGGAAGTCCTGCCAAAACCGCCAGTCACCTTCCCGAATCGCATTCAAGTGCGGAATAGTATGATTCCCTGCGCTCGACAACTCGGCCAAGCAAAGCAGTTGCCGCTTCCTGTTAAACAAGTTGTCCGTCCTTGGCACATTGAGAAAATGGGAGAAGTTAGGACCGATGACCGCCAGAATGTCCAATGCCCGCAATTGCTCGGCGGCATCCGCCACCAATCTATTCTCCCAATACAGTTCAAGCGGGCCGTCCCGTTTGGTGCCCCGCAAAACGATTTGCGTATCTTCAGCAAGGCGGAAATGTTTCCGCAAAGCGGCTCCACTTTGAGCAACCGTCGAGTAGCGACCGTTCTTGAGCCGAATCACCCTATAGGTATCCAATGCCACGATTGGATAACGCAGGGGTTTCCTGCGGCGCGACCGATGATAGATCATTGGGATGTATTCGGGCAGGGCGATGTCACGTTGACTTACCTCACCCACGTCGGCCCAACCGAATCCACCCACCTCATTGAGCCGGTCGGCAAAGTCAGGCTTACGTGGGCAGACCTTATCGCAACTGTCCTGCTTCTTCCTGCTACAGCAGAACTCAAAGCAATTAAGCAGCGAAAAGTCTGAGTTGTGCCCGCCACACTCCTTCAAGAAGGCGCAGTCCTTGCACCCCGGCGAACGAACTCCCCGCTGCCGGAGCCTCTTCCTGAGCTTTGCTCGATCTTCCATTACCCAGTCGTTCCTTTCACCAATTCAGCCTTGCCGACGCCCGAAAGCGAGCCAACCGACGTAATCCGCATTCGCACGGCATGAAGGGTATTTCCCATCGCACCAATCAGAGACTTGGCCCCATCGCCGTTGAGGAAGCCAATGACACGGTTCTCCCGAAGCAATGCCAATCGGTCGGGATCGCCATTCCTCATGGCGACGACAACTTCGTTTTCTGTGAACTTGTCCGAGGGAGCGGGAACTACGGTGTAGAACCGCCCCATGATTTCCGGGCGAACGAATAGCCCGCCCTGGTGAGACTGGGTTTTCTGCTTCGCCCGACGCCGTTTGGCGTACTTGGCCTGTCCATCAAGGTAGTTATCACCCATCGAATACGATCTCCTTGGCGAGACTGGAATAGACCTGCTCCCTGCCTCGCTTTTCCCTGCGAATGAGCCGTTTGTCGAATAAATCACGTAAACGATTGTTCCAGGCGGTGGCTTCCACGCCATCGTGGATGTCTTGTTTGAGTTGTACCCCAGTCACCTCGCCAAATCTCTGCACCGCTTCAAGCGTGGCGCGTTGGCCCGGTTCGAGAGTACCAAGCAGCATGGCGGATCGAGGCGACTCCTTCTTTTGGGATACCAGCAAATAGCAGTGATGATTCCATTCAGCGATCAGCCGCAGGTCGTCTAGCCACTCCCGTTCGATCCCGTAGATCAGCGGGAATACGTTGTTGTCGTCCGAACTCGCCCATTTGTAGAGGGGAACCAATGCCGAGTTTGCCCACGATCCCGTTAGAACCTCCACCCCGGCGAAGTCCAGTACAATTGGCTCGCCCTGTGCAGCGTGGGCCATTTCTCCGCAAAGCATTGCGAAATCTCGCTTTCCAGCAGTTCTTCCTAGCAACCGCTTGCCTAGCAATTTGACGACTTGGACGATCATGGACTCTCCATTCTCACGACACTTAGCTGCATCTGCTAAGTATCCTATCCGATTCGGCCTGGGTGTGTCAAGCGGTCAAATGGAATTTTCTTGGAGCCGACTAGAGAAGCGGCTCACCATCCGAGGGGTTTGCCGCCGTTCGGCAGCAAACCGTGACCTGAAAGCCGGGGCGAAACGGCACGAAGTCCTCGGAACCCACATCGGCATCGAGGCCATTGCCGTCCATCGTGATACACGCCTCGCCACTCCGAAACCGGAGACTTCCCCACTGTTCGGCAAGAGACTTGAAAACGCGCCCAAACCCATATCCCCCTTGTCCCTTTCCAAACCGGCTGATGCCATCATGGAGGGCCAGACGCAAGCCTTCGACATGCGTGCTGAGATACGAGAAGTCGGGACACTGTTTCAGGCTTGCCAGCACTCCAATGCCGACATCAGCGATGCAGAACTGCGAGACTCCTGGCAAGACTCGGTAGCCAACCAAGGTGTCGGTCGAGGCGGCTGAATGGATTACCGAGTTCTCGGCCAATTCATACAAGGCTGCATGGAGTTTGATCGCAACGGCGTTCGAGAAACCGCAGTCGATTGTGGACCGCTCGTACCGGATCAAAAACTCTTGCCAGTCGGATGATTGAAGGTCGGACTCGGCATGGAGCGTACAAAACTCGGCTGGTTGAACGTCCAATCGCTTCAATGCTTGCTTCGGAGGACCAGATGCTCGCACTCCAAGACCGGATCGCACTTCGTTCAGCGCACGGCCAATATCCGAGTCGCAAATCGTTTCCGGCAGTGGCGGGAGTTTGCCATCCCCCTGCGACCATCGCAGGCACCCGTACTCAAGCAGTCCCGGCAAGCTGGCCCCTCGCAAACCTGCCACAACCGTTTGAATCGTTTGCGGCGCGTCGATTAGATTCTGAAACTCCTCGACAAGTTCAACGGTAAGCCAGTCCATCGGAAATCCAAACGCTTACGCTACTACCGCATGCTCTTTGCCAACGCAGACCGCCTTCCGAGCATCTTCTGCTCGCCGGTTCCGTTCTTGCATCGTGCGTAGATGTGAAAGACCATCATTCACCGTTCGGCAAACTCATTCAGCCGGGGCTGCTGGGCTAGGATTCGGAATCTGAGTCTGCGAATTGGATTGGTAGAGTGCGCCAGTCAGTTCCCCGACATAATACCCTTCGTTCAGGAAACTCAGCAACCGCTTGGCTTCCTTTTTGTCCATAGGGAAAACCAAAACATTCTTTCCATCCTTCTTCTTGATCTGGCAGTTGAGGCCGAACTTCTTTGCCTTGTTTGCGACTTTGCGGGGAGTCACCCGATCCAGAATCCCAGAGGCTTTCAAAGCAGAAAATCTTTTCCGCATCCATGCGTCGGCAAAGTCCAGCACGGCTTCTTCGTCGTCGCACGAAACAAACGGGCAATGAAGGACGGAAGTGATTTCCTCGTTCGTCGCTTCGTGAAAATATTCAGTCACGTCGAGAAATGACTTCACGGTTGAATATGATCGAAACAGAAGATTGCCGTCCTGATAAACCGCCGCCAACTTGGAGTCGAGAGTTAGACCTGCGTTATTGAGCTTCTGAAATGTGTTCTGTTGGAACAAGATAGTCATTCCAGTGACAAGCAGGCGTGACCTATTGAAAGCCTGAAACCAGATTGTCGTTGAGTCTGCCTGGGCATCATGCTGTGCTGCAAAAATCGAACGGACGGCTGGTGGCGTAGCCTGCTTCAGCACCAAGGATTGGCATTGCTGGGGAATTTTTGCGGCGGACAGAATAATGTCAGACAGCTTGAAGTCGGAGATGATGAACAGTTCACTCTCGTCCACCTTGTACCTGCCGTCAAAGGGAATTCGATCCAGGTCCGCAGACAAAAACTCCGCAGCCTGGGACTCAAATGATCCGGTCAATTCATCCTGTAACGGTTGGCTGGTGTGAATGCGTTTGACGGCCATGCCACCTTTCTCATTCACCGCCGCATAGAAACTGGTTGTCATTGCTTGTCCCCTACTTCAAGGTACATGTAATTTCCTACTTTCACCACGGGCAAAGCGAACTTTTGCTTCGTAACGATTCTCTTCGTGATTAACATAAACGTCATGCCCTCTGCCGCCTTCACTTCATAAAAATGATAGCCGACCAAGCCGAGAAGTGGATTAAAATGAAAGGCGTTGCTGTGGGAGATACAGAGCAGCACTATGGCGTATGTAAAGAGTGCAGTTGCAAAGTGGTGGCTGGTGTCCAACGTGTTCTTGGCGATAATCGGAAGAAGATATGCCACTAGAAATGCGAGCATTTCCTTATCCGTGGATTGGATCGACTCGACGCTCAATGTCTCCTTCTCGATCATTGTGTGAGCAAAGTGCATCAGAAGCCAACAAATGATAACCAAGAGCACCGCTGGCCATATCCAATAAAGTGCTGACACGACTCCCTTGCCATCAGAGAAATCGTTCACAGCATACGCTCCAAGAACCGGAGCGAGTGACGACATAACCAAGAGTCCTTTAGCGATTGTGCCCATTGCAGTGTGTTCTGTCAGGCTTTCTGAGTTGTCGAATGTCGTGCCACGCTGTCACATGCAGCTCGTTTTGTTGTTATTACGGCTCCAAAGGCAACCTAAGTCTGTCGAAGAACGCTGCGTTCCGCTGCTGTGCGTCGGCTAGGAGCTTGTTAAAGGAAATCATTTCCGTATAGACGAGGTATTCTGAGTGAAAGTTGAAGTAGCCCTGACCATCCGGCGTCAGGGTGAACATCCGGTCTTTCGCAAACTTCTTCAGCTTGTCCGTGAAGTCGCACACGATGTACGCATAGATCGGCGTGCTGGGTGTTACTGGAATGGGCCGTCCGTTTCGGTCAAGAGCCTTGCCGCTTCTGATATGGTCCACGTAACGAAAGACCTGGGTAATTGGGTTTTCCTTCTCGGTGTAATCGTTCCTCATCGGACGCTTGAATTCCACGATGACGATGGACTGAAACGCTTTGTCGGCAAATGCGCAGGCATGTGTGAACGTTATTATGTCTGGCCTATCGTCACTTGGCACTACAATTGGCTTCAATTTTCCAAATGGCTGATCTGAAGCGAGATAATGGTGGTAGGCAAGCCGCTCGTCAACGATCCACAGATTCATTTGCTCTAAGGGCACGTCGTCGGAAGTCGTCTTCAGTGGGCACACGATGCCATGAATCTGATCCTCGCCGGGGTACTTCCCGTTCGGCAGCAAGGAAATACTCTCGGCCAGGAAGTCCAAGGTAGCTTTGCGGTGAATCACATAGTCGGCCAGCTTTGCAATTCCTTGATCGTTCCATTCGGTCAGGAATTCAGAAAACTTGTCCTTGTGCCCCTTAATGGAGTCTTCCGTCTTCATGGCACGCTTGGCCTTACGGCTCAGTACCTCTAGCTCCCTGTCGTATTCGCGCGACAACTTGTAGAGTTCGAGGTTTAACGCATCATCCGTAATCGACGGTGCAATCCTATCGAACCATGCCGACCGATGTTTCGCTAAGGGCCTGTATTTCGGTGCCTTCTGCTGGATGTACTCGATGATTCTCCGGTTGTTCTTTTCCCGCAATGGTTTGAGATAGTCGTTCAAGAAGGAATCGGCCTTTTCGACAACCTTTCTGACAATTGCCTGACGGGTGAGTTCTTGCTCTCCATGCAATTCTCTCTCGTCTGGGAGATCAAGCCTCGTTCTATTCCAATCGACGCTTTGATCGAGGAGAGGACTGGCGAGAAGAGGCGTGTAAAAGAAAGCTTTTCCCTCCTCGTTGTGGAGAGGACCACGCAGCGCGGGGATCAAATCGGATAAGGGTTCGGTTTCAACTGAGCGACTCTGGGCGCACAGGTGCAGTTCATGGCCGCTTTGGGCAGTTGAAGCCAAGCATAGATGCTCAAGATGGAAAGTCTGTCCCTCAAGCTGAAAGTGTGTCGGCTTCCGAGATAGCCGCATCTTTTCCTTGAACTCTCGATTCAGGCTTATGCAGGTATCCTCATAATCATCCTTCAAGGTGATTTGGGGGCAGTTCTCCAAGAGGAAGTAACCGAGCAAGTGAGAAATGATCCGTCTGCCAATGACTTCGGCGTTGGTTGGACAGGCGGTGCGGTAGTCGGGGAGGAAGTCGATGAGCCGAACGATTGTCTTTGCATCTTGCGCCCTCGCCTTGCTCTGCTGCCGGTGCTTTCCTATGCCACCTCCTGAAATAGTGAAATCAAACGTGCGGCGATTGAAATGCCCGTTCTGCGGATATGTGCTGTCTACTTCGGCCTTCTTAAACGCCTTCAGCCATAGGAAACGCCCAATTCCTTTGCCACCCTGGCTCCGTTTGTGAGGGGTATACTCGGTATCGAATGCCTCATAGTTACCCTTAGTGAAGCCGCTACCGTTGTCCTCCACAACAAAGCCGGTTATCGGCTGAGAAGGGGTAATAGCTGCCGACAGCGCGCGCTGCTTGGTGTCTCGGACAATAGAGATTGTCACCTGCCCAGAGGCTCGTTTCGCTTCCTCAATTGCCTGCATTGAATTCACGATTGCCTCAAACAGAGGCAACAGGCATCTGCGAGGACTCAATTGTGTCTTCTCGACTCGATAGGCTAGATCGACTTTCATGGGTATCTTCTCTCTTTACGAATGCCGTGCGTGACTAGATTGAAAGACCGTTGGTAACGAGCAAAGACTATCACGTTCCCTGCCCTGCAAACCCGCTCGGCAGCTTCTCCACGGCCTCCCGATGCACGATGCTGCCCCGCCTGGGCACAATCTTCGCCACCGCCCGCCCCCGGCCCGTCCACACCAACATCATGTGCGGGCGGCGAAAGTGCGGGATGACCTCGATATGCTTGCCCACGTCCCACCCGACTTTGCCACGGCGATGGGCCTT
>Ga0181517_10005612_pt1 | contig 11028 bp, 28 predicted proteins | sample PEATcosm2014_Bin_31_FD_119748 | JGI IMG/M metagenome (GOLD analysis project Ga0181517, IMG submission 119748) | Peatland microbial communities from MTU Mesocosm Facility, Houghton, MI, USA - PEATcosm2014_Bin01_30_metaG | ecosystem: Environmental > Terrestrial > Soil > Wetlands > Peat | place... | reverse complement strand
TCCTGCTCGGTCAATTCGACGATGGGCGGAACGGCGCCGCCGTCGTCCTCGAACCGGTCAGTCCCGTCCTGGGCAAGGACCGGAACGTGCACCGCCTTGAGGTCCAACTTCCTGTCTCGCAGCGAGTAGTTGCACCCCAACTCGTCGCCGCGCCTATGCCTGCGTATGTTCATCGTTTCCATGATCAGTTCTCCTTTTCTTCTTCGCCCAGGCTCTGTGAAGCCAGGTCGGCGAGGTATGCCGCAAACTCACTATCAAAGCTGACAGCTTCCAGGATCGGTACGACGTTCGCGATCCTGCCATCGTCGATGTCCTTTATCAAGGCGATCGCCTTTTCCTTTAAGGTCATCCTGTACTGTTCGTCCATGCTAGTTTCTCCCTCTATGCCGGTCCGTTGTCGTACACTTCGCTGTAATTCTCAACCTCATATGCTGTGGTGCCGGCCCAATCATCGCCAGCGCCCTTCAGATTGGCTATGTGCTCATCGGCAAGCTTATCAGCCTCCTGCTCCACGAATCTGTCGAACGCCTCGCGATTCGGATAGTTCCAGTCACTGTCTGGCGCCAGTTCGGCAGGGACTTCTACCGTCTTGGACACCATCCACTCTACGTTGATCTCGATCTGCATTTTACTTGTCCTCCACTATCACTGCTACATCGCCACTGTCCTGGTGCCTCCAGACCTCGCCATCAGCGACGAGTTCAAAGCCAAGGTCTTCGGACTCATCGACCAGGAACGCGTACCAAGCGCTCTTGGCCGCGTCCTGATGGACCTCCACAACGGTCACTGGATTATCGTCCAGCATATACTTCTTTCCAACGACAAGTTGCACGTTAGCTCACCTCCTCAACTTCTTCCTGCATCTCGAAGATGTCGTCGAACTCCAATTCGCAGCGCAACAGCTCCTCCTGCGCGTCGAGCTCCTCCTCAGCCGCCGCGCCTATGCCTGCGTATGTTCATCGTTTCCATGGTCAGTTCTCCTCTACTACTGGTACGATATACTCCAACTTGCCGTCTACTACGTCATAATACGGTGCCAACAGCATTAAGTTACCCGTAAACAATGGGTCAACCACAAGGTTTGCAAAACCGTCGTCGATCGCCACCGCCACGACATGACCGGCCTTTACTGCTGCATAGCGTGGAAAATTGTCGCGCGAATGCGCATAATCCATGCACAAGATGTATGTGGTAAATTCACTATCGAGCTGGCCAATGTCCTCCACCTGATAGCGAATAGGCGTGCCATTCCAAACTTTCTGCCTCAACGAGGCAAGTTTCTTTTCTATGCGAGTCATCGTCTCCACGCTAATCCACCTCCTCGACTTCTTCTTGCTGAAATAGCTCTGAACACGTCAAGTTCTCTTCGATCTCATCCTCCTTTGCATCAAGTTCTTCCTCAGCAGCCTTACTAGCCGCTTCAGGAGTTTTCGCCTCGACGATCAGCGACTCAGTAAAAGTCTTTATTCCATACGTGCGCGTTACCTTAAACTTCTTCATGTTGCTCCTCTCCTTCGAACACCTCCATCTCAAGCACCTTCCAATCATCGATGACGGCGTCCTCCGCCAACTTCCTGGTCGCATAGGCTAAGCTGTCCACGAGCACTATGCGGTCGTCGTCTCCTTCTCCCAGCACCAGCACAAATATCGTCTTCATATCGATTCTCCTATGTTGTGTACTTCGCCAGCGCCTCAGTGCCGTACGTTCCATATCGCTTGGCGAACTCCTCCGTGGTATTGCCCTGCACGTGCGCTTCCAAGAGGTGAAGCGCAATCGACATGAGGTACTGCGCCTGGCGATCGCCCATCTCGCTCTGCTTCTGCAAATCGGCCCTCAATTTCACGTTCATCGTCTGCTCCCTTCTAAAGATACTGCACCACTTCACTCGGCACCGCCAAGCAATTGCATCCGCGGTACATCCACGCGTCGGTCCTCATCGGCTCCATGCCAGGAACCAAGATTACCAAGCCATAGCCGTAGTCGCTGCCGACGACCTTCTGCGGCAGCAGCGACGTGTATACCTCGTGCTGTATTCGATCCCAGTCTTCTCCCCTGACCTCCCGACCATCTCTACCACGCACGATTATCATGGCCGCCTTGACAGGGGGCTTGAGCCCTTTACTCATCGAGGTACACCCTCCTGCCAGCGTAGTCTCCGTCAAGGACCGTGGCGCCCTCCCACTGGTCCAAAGCCTCCTCCATTTGCTTTACGGCAGTAGCCACCACCTCGTCAGTGACCAGGCTGCCTTCCTTAAACTCCACGGGCACTGAGACTCGCAAAATCACCACGGCTTCCATTGATTCGCTCCTCGCAGGCCGCTACAAGGCCGCGGCCCATGGCGCTTAACGCAGTTGACGACCTATCGAATTCCCTTCAGCATCTCCTCAAGCCGCCTGACCTCGGCCTCCAGCGCCGCGATCTCCGGTGCAAGCGGCGATTCCGCGATGACCTTGGCGACGTCCGCCTTGGCGTTGAACTTCAGAGCCTCCTTCCTCAGGAATTTCTTGGTGGTCACGATCGCGCTGCGCGTGCCGCGGACCGCGTCGGTGCCGATGTCGTTGGCGCCATTCCAGCACTTCTCGTCCTTCGCACCACAGCAGTAGCACCAGTACGTGTATCCGGTCACCTTCGGCGAGTACGACCGATACACGGCATAGTTGCCCTTGTACCGCTTCACGAAGTGGTTACCCATCTCCACGAGCTCGATCTCGCAGCAGTTCTCGCAGCTCTTGAAGTAGGAACCTACCTTGTAAGCCACCCTCGCCAGCATAAGCGACTGCCTGCGCGAGGAGGACTCCTTCATGCTTGCCTGCAACTTCGTCATAAGTTCTCCTTAACCTAGGTCTTTTAACGACTTGCCCAGGTCACATTGGCTACAACGCCAATCTCATCAAATTCCAGATCCCAGATCCTTGCCAACGTCTCAGTTGTTCATTGGTCATGTCAGTCCTCCTCTTCTTTTTTCTCGAGATCTTTTAATCGCCCAAAGTTCTTAACAAACTCCCAATCTGACATGTCCCTCATCTCGGCCTCCGCGCGATCTTCATCCATGCCGTCGCCCACGTTGTTCGAAATGAACGCATCGACAAAGCGCAAATGCAAGGCCTCACGCTCACCAGTAGCAAGAGGCTCATCGAGCAAGGAGTTGAGGTACTCATGCACAGCGGCCGTCGCCTCAAGTTCCTTTTTGCGGAGTTCTTTGTACTTCTCCAACTGTTCCGGCGTCAGGTTGTAGTGTCCGATCACCGAGTCGAGCTGTTTAATCTTGTCATAGATAGTCATCTTCTCATATCCTCTTTCCTTGTTATGGGCTCCACGGTTGTCATCAGCCATGCAGGGCCCGAGGTTAAGCTATTAGAATGGGGCCTGTGTTAAATTACTGAAGCGAATCCAGCTTCGCCTTGAGAAAGACAGCCACGCGAAGGAGGTGCTCCTCGGTCAAGGATGCACCAGTGTTGATGCAAAGGTCCTCGACCAGCTCCAGCTCGTATCGCACAAGTTCTTCGGTCTTTGCCTCTGTCACGTGCGCATCGAGCGCATCGAACTGCGCTTGTAACTCCGGAGAAAATTCTCCCGTAAGCTCGAACACGTCACTAACTATCAACACGTTTTTCATCGCTTTCTCCTCTTTCACCAACCATAACTCCATTGCACGAATGAGACATTGTGTGAAGCTACTCCCACCAGGCACTGCCGCCCGAAACCTCTGTAAGAGATCCTTCGACACGTGACTTACGAAGATGGTCCCATCATCCTGAGTCTTTCGTTTCAAGCGACGCGTGGCACAGTACTTTTCCACGCTTGCGTCAGAAACCTCGTGCCGAGACAAACGTTCCAACTTGCCCCGATTGACAAGCACGGATATGTGAGTAAGCACACACCCAAGCTTACTTGCTGCTTCTTTATTTGTCATACTCTCCCCTTAATCTTGGGCCTTTTAACGACTTGCCCAGGTCGCATTGACTATCGCGCTGACTGCGACAAATCCCAGATCCTTGCCAAGGCCTCAGTCGACTCATGCATATAGCCGTTGGTCAAACCATCCTCCAACAGGCGCAGCATGCCACGCATCTACTGCTTCTTGGCCGGTGAAGATGCATCATACAACTCCTTGAGCTTCTCCAACGCTATGCGATCAGACTGGTTGATCCCGCACAGATCGAACACGTGACCCTCTGCCTCGAACCACTCAACCACGTCGCCATCGAACATCTGCCCAAACTCAACGTTGATATCCATTTCGCAATTCTCCAGTAGACTGCTACAAGGCCGCAATCATAGGCGCTCAAGTTCTCTCCAAAATAGAATGGGGCCGCTCTGCTGCGGCCCCACTCGTCTACAGTCAACCTTCAGCTACACCTTCTCCAAATTCCTGTGCTCCTCCAGTCCTCGCGCGTGGTTCCCCACGTAGTAGCTCCACACCTTCTTCACCGGCTGCTTCGTCTGCAGGACATGTGGATTAGCCTCCAGAGCCGCGACGATGTCGTCCTCCTCAAACACCTCACCGACCGCGACGTGCGCCTCGATGATGGACATGATCGCCCTGACCTGGTCGGCACTGCTCCAGCTGACGTTGGTGTCGAGCAGGCGGTAGCGCTTCCCGGGCCGCTTCAGAGGCGGCGCAGGCTCCTTGGCGACCGGCTGCGCACCCATGAGCCGGTTCAACTGCTCCTGCAGGACGTTCAGCTGGTCCTGCAGATCCCGCACCCCCTGAGCCACTTGAACAGGGGGTTGGGGCGGCGCCGACAGCTCCCTCACCCTGACCTTGTACCGCTCCACGAGGCCGATCGGCATCGCGCCAGCCTCCCAGTTGGTCCGCATCAGGACCCTCAGCTCCTGAGGAGAGGCGGCCTCGGCCACCTCACCGAACATCTCCCTCACCACGACTTCGTCCATATTAGTTCTCCTTACTTCCCACATGCAGCGCTCGCATGCGCCGCCTAATCTCCTTCACTTCGAATTCGCCGTCGCTGAGCCACTGCCTGGCCTCAAACTCGGCGTCCACCCTGCGCTGATACACTACCCAGTGCAGCAGCGTGCTCGTTCCCGGCCACACTATCGCATATGCCGTAAAGCTGTCGGTATCGTTCATCATGTCGGTATCGTTCACCATGTCAGTCCTCCTCTACCTCCCAAACTTCCCGTCGCTGATCATCGCCAACGCGTACGCGGCCGCGAACAGAACTATCGCGAGCCACATGTAGAATGTGTCTTTTCTCCTCATCGCCAAATCCTCCTAAGCCCTCGCCGCCATCGCCCTGACGGCGACCTTCCCCCTGTACACCCAGCACTTCACGGTGTTCAGCTCCTTGTCGAGCGCTGCCGCGATGTCCTCCTCAGATGTGCCGGACATCCTCGCCTGAAGCGCAGCCCTCTGTCCCTGGTGCTTGACCCTGTCGACTGCCTGCCTCAGCCAGCGCAGTTGGTCCTCGGTCGCCAGCTCGTCGTCGAACTTCGCCGAGACCGACAGCGCGGCTTCCGTAGCTTCGTTCAGCTGCTCGGCTGACCGACGTCGCCGCGACTCCCTCTCCACGTTGACCGCGATCTTGCACACCCAGGTGAACATTGAGGATCGCCCCTCAAATTGGTGCAGGCACCGCAGCGCCAGCATCCAAGCTGACTGAGCAAAGTCCTGGGCGTTCTGCACTTGGGAGCCCCTGCGCACCATGAAGCTGACGGTGCGGCCGAAGTACCTGCTGTACTGCTCTGCGAATTCTTCGTTAGTCATCTACTTATTCTCCATTCTATCACAAGTTTCAAAGTTTGGGCACGGGTAAGTTTCGCCCGTGCCCGGGAAATTTTGCTGCCGTCGCTAGTTGCTCTGCCTGATGAAGTTCCTCCTGATGAAGGAGGCATGCTTGCCGTCCTTCTTGTCGAAGCTGCGATAGTACGCCCACAGGTAGGTTACGTGCATCGTGCTCTTCGCCAACTGCGGATACTCTGCCGCGTGCGCCGTAAGTGCGGCGAACAGCTCAGCCTCGCTGAATGGTTCGCCGACCTCAAAGCTTCGCGCGACGATGTCGGCCAGGTCGCGCTGCTGCTGAGGAACCCGACCCCAGTCAGCCAGGACCTTGGTTAGCAGCTCATAGGTTCTACCGACCTGCGGTCTGACTGGGCGAGCCCCCTTCTTGAGGCCGTCGGCCGCTTCGGTCACCCTGATCGCCTTGACAGGGGGTTGAGCCTTTGCTGCGATCTGGGCCCGAAGTGCCTGAATCTCGGCCATGATCCGCTGCTGCTCCTCGATGGCAAGCTCCTCATGCGTCTTGATGAGACCCTTGCCAAAGATCGGTGTGTCGAAGTACATTTGCTTGGTGCTCCTTGTCGCAAGATCATTCGCAGGTTGTTTCCAGCCGAAACGAACGCCGCAGTGCGACGGGCTGCGGCGGGACCGACGTCGTTTGACGTCGACCCCACACTGACTAGGAGCGGTAGTACGGGTGCTTCTTTCTTGCATCCTCTCTTTGCTTCGCCTCTTCAGCGTCCAGCACGTGCATGGCAGCGCGCAGCTGAGCTGGAGTCTGGGAACTCCACAAGAGCTTCATTCCTCTCGACATGCTATTCTTCCTTCTTTACGCTGTAGGTCGCACATACTTCAGGCCCCTTCAACTTGCCGAGCAGCTTTGCTAAGCTGCTCACAAGCGCGATGACCTGATTCAGCAGGCCGTTGTCTCCTCCGTCCATTGCCACTTCTAAAGTTATGTAGATCATCGTCAAAGTCCTCCTTCAACTATAACTTCTCAACATTCTTCACGGCTGCGTCCACCGTCTTCTCAACCCTCGTCAACTTCTTCTGAAACTTGTCAACCACCTCGTCAACCACCTCCTTCAAAGACGCCAATGGATCACGCCATTCTTTGCCAAAGCCATCTGCAATCACGTCCTGCCAAAGCTGCTCACCGACCTCTCCCAGGACATCTTCGCCTGCCATCAGCCTCTTGCATAGGTCATCTATGCGGACAGATGGCTGAAACCTCTCTGCCATCGTGCGATAGACGTCGTCGATACGCCTATAGGCCCGCATGCAAACCTCATGTCTCCAGTTGCTGTATGGACCGTCGACCCTCTCAGGCTTCTCTGCCCAGTGCGCTGCCGCTGCGTCCATCACCACGTTCCTGACGCGAAGCATCGTGGCAAGCTCCCTCGACCACCTGTCGCGCATCTTCCTGCGAAATGCGTCGCTGTAGTCAGTGTAGCGCATCTGCAACTTACCAAGGTCCCTCTGCCAGCGGTACTCTGTCCACTTCCTATTGTAGAAGCGCTGCTTGTACTTCTTGCGCAAAGATCTGAGGATTTTTTGCGCTGTTGTCGTTGGATCCGTGACAAATCGCCGATACCTCTTGACTAGCTTCGCATACTTTACCTGCGCTCGCGCCCACTGATCTGTCAGCGGAGCAAATTTATTCATCTCGTAGTTTACATCAAATCCAATCGCCGCCTTCTCAGCATTGAACTTTTGCCGGTCTACCGCATTTAGATTCAAATAGCCGCTTCTGCTATAGTCCCATGCCGCCTTGAACCTCTTGAAGAGCTGCGCCTTGCGATGGCCAAACGCCTGCTCAACGAGTTCAGCGTCGATGTAGTATGATGCACCACTGTCAGCTATTGAACCAACAATCTCACTCTGCACGTTTTCCAAGACGCCTGCTTGGTCCTTGAACTTCAAGAGAGCCTTCAACCGTGGACCAATGTTGCTGGTATACTCTAGCGTGTCCATGGTGTATAGCAGCTTACTTGGAGCATACCTATGTTCACCGTTACGATAGCTCCAGACTTCCGCCGCCACCTCCACGAGTCCATCTGGAGTTACGCGATACCCATTGACTTTGCCGTTGACGACATGATCCAACAGTACTTTGAAGCCCTTGCCTAGCAAGTCAAGCATCGGTGAAGCTGCCGCGCCAATTGCCACAGCTTCGCTGACTCCTGCCGTCGACGCTGACGCACCTACCAGTGCAACGCTCACCGGAGCACTCGCCGCCGCCCCTGCCGCCGCCTTCATGAAGAACCTTCTGCCTATATTCATGACATTCTCCTTTTCTCGTTGGGGCAGGCTTCAAGCAGCCTGCCCCTTGCCCATTTGCCTAATACTCGATGCACTCTCTCCCGTCCGCGTCCACCATCAGCTTAACCAAGGGGTTGCGACGAACCCACTCAAGCACATCGAGGTTGAACGGTCCGATTAAGCGCGAGCGCTCCAACGGCTCCTCCACCTCGTCATAGTCGAGCACGCTGATCCTGTCGACGTTGACCTCTCTGTAGAAGTCCCTGCAAGCAGCCACCTGGGCCTGCTGCCGGTCTTGGTATTCTTGACACTTTGGGTCATACATTCCGTTGTCTATAATCATAGTCTATTCTCCTTTTCACGATTCCACGATTTCTGGAACGGTCATCGTGAACCGATCCGCACGCGCTGCCTACTTTACCATGTCAGCCGTCAAGAACCCCACGGCATGCCCGGTCGAAACGTCCACCCTGATGCCGACCACCGCCTTTGCCCGTGGCCAAGACACCTTCTTCTTGCGCAGGCCGTAGTTGGCCCTGCGACCCTGCTTCACGTTGAACGCCTTGAGGGCGTCTGCGACGGCCTCGTTCCTGCACTCGCCGTTGATTCCCTTGATCTCCACGTTGATTCTCCTCTCAACTATGTTGACACTCATTACTCTACCCACTACATTTCTCCCACGCGCAGCGAGAGATAGACTACCAGCGCGACTCCCGCGCAAAATGCCACGACCTTAATCGCCTCGATAAGCAGGCTCTTCACCATCTTCGATTGCTCCTTTGGGCCGCTACAAGGCCGCGGTCCGGGGCGCTTGACTTAGTTAATTGAGCGCAAATTGCCGTTGAACCAAGGCGAAGTAGCTTCCGCAAACCACCTCGTACTGCGCCTCGCCGGGCTCATTAACCTTCTCCTTGGCCAGCATTATATAGCAGATGTACTCTGCATGCGGGCAAACCGCCTCCAGCGAGACGCCTTGCTCAATCGGGCCACATTCCCAGAGATAATAGGTCGGCGAACCAACCTCCTGCCCCCTGTTCAACTCTGCATGCTTCTCATGCAAGCGGTCCTGCGACAATAGCTTCATTCGATTGCTCCTTTGTCCCTAAATCAACCGTTAAAATAGGCCCATCCAAAGTACCACCAAAGTCAAATTGGACGACCCTCCGCATGCCTAGGTCCACGCAACAGTGGCCCAGGAGACACAGTCGGGTGTATTTAATGCATATTGCCAAATACGTCCCTAACTTATTGAGCACCGCACCACGCCGCTGTCGGTCACGACGCAGAAGGATGCGCCCACCGACAGGAGCACGTCGCCGTTGCTCAGCTCGTATGCGCCGTCCTCCTCCGCGTCGATGCGAACGAGCTGCGACTGCTCACGAGCCTCGCATGCGCAGAGCGAATTCTCATAGCGCACGAGCACGTACTTTCCTACCTTCAAGTCTTTTTGAGACATTTCTCTTATCCTTTTCTTATTTAACCAGGGGAGGACTTATGATCCTCCCCGCAGTTGCTCAACTACCTTACTTCCCTCGCCAACACCACCATTGCGTCGAACAACTTGTCCATGTCATCCTGGACGCTGCGCGGATACGACTTGCAGCCGTCCGCGATCTTTGCCCGGCGGCGATAGGCATCAACCACCAGCGACAGCTCCTTGGGGGCTTCAGAGATCCCCTCCACCCACCGCACGACTACCTCTTCACTATTGACGACGTTTGCCATGGTTCATGCTCCCTCTAAATTCTTCTTCTCCATCTATCCAGGCCTTCGCGCACCTCGCGACGAAGGTCAACGCCAGCGCAGCGCTCAGCGCCATGAGCCCTAGCAGGGCCCAGTCGCTGAGGCTGCCAGTAAATGAGCAGTTCAGGTCCATCCGTTTAGCTTCCTTTCTTTGTTAGAGTACAACCTCTTCTGCGTCTACCATGAGGAACTCCGGCACGACGACCTCGTCGCCGTTGCTCGTGGTAAACAGAAACTCTGTGCAGTTCAACTCAGCATTGTGCCGCGCGCACCCAGTCCAAGTCATGCAGAATACTATGTCAGTTCCTGGAACATGCACGCGGTACACTGCGTCTGTCTTTACGACCATTGCTATTCACCTCCCTTCGAAGTAAGCATACTTCAGGAGGTAGCCTCTTTGGAGGCTACGACCTGTAGGACGCTCATCAGTCCTTGCAGAGCCCATCAGCTCATTTGACTAAGAGGGGCCCCAATAAGTGTGCTTAGCGCCCCCAGCAAATCATGGGACGGCGACGGAACTTTTCCGACGGTTCAAAGAAATGTTTGCCATCTTTTCCACCTAAGTAGTTCATGTCGAACATCTCAAGGTCTTTTGGGATAAGTAGAGACTCTTCATCCATGTTCGACATGATAGAGCGTACTGCTGCACGCAGACGACGTGCTGATAGAGCTTTCTCAAACTTCTCATTCTTTGCGCCGCAGTTCTGCATGCACGGCGTACGGCGACGTGAGTTTGCCATTAGTTTTCACCTCCCTTCGAAGTAAGCATACTTCAGGAGGTAGCCTCTTTGGAGGCTACGACCTGTAGGACGCTTTAGGCGCTGGAAACCATGTGTGTTCTTGCACAGTAAATGTCGGCAAGCAACGGTAATGCACTGCAACTCCAAAGCAACGATCAACAAGCTCATCCAGCAAAAGACCACCGCAGTATTGGCACAGAAGTCTACTGCGCCACAATCTTTCTCCAGTATTTGCGTCATAGACTTCCTTGCGAAGCTCCAGAGCATGCTTAAGCTCGATGCTGGCGCCCTGCGACTTCTCCCACCCCGTCATCAGCGCTATGGCATCGCAGCTCGACACTGCCGGCAGGTCCCTCTGCATAGCTTGCTCAATCGACAGGTCAGCAAACACCGTCTGCTGCTTTGTCGGTATGTAGCCATGGTCCTTGTCCATCTGAGCTGGATTGACTACCTCCCAACCCCTCGATTCCCATATAGCGGCGACCCGATAAAACTCAGGGAAGTTCAATTCTGGAATCCCGCGCATGGGACCAGCGATGTA
>Ga0181517_10005611_pt1 | contig 11028 bp, 9 predicted proteins | sample PEATcosm2014_Bin_31_FD_119748 | JGI IMG/M metagenome (GOLD analysis project Ga0181517, IMG submission 119748) | Peatland microbial communities from MTU Mesocosm Facility, Houghton, MI, USA - PEATcosm2014_Bin01_30_metaG | ecosystem: Environmental > Terrestrial > Soil > Wetlands > Peat | place... | reverse complement strand
TTCTGGAGCTGGGGCGGGCGTCAATCGATCGCGAGCACCGGACCAGCGAAGTACTCACGCTTCTGTGGCGAGGTATCGTTCAGTATGCGCGGTTCTACCGGCTGAGGTACCTGATCGGCTGCTCCTCGCTGAACTCGCGGGATCCGCGCGAGGGGTGGTCGATGTACCGGCACCTGGCGGCGTTTCTGGCGTCAGAGCCGCTGCGCACGCGGCCGACGCCCGCTTATGAACTGCCCGGTGAGATTGCGGACGCGCAGGAAGAGGTCAAGGTTCCTAAACTACTGAAGACGTATATTGCAGTTGGAGCCAGAATTTGCGGCGCACCAGCATGGGATCGCGAATTCGGAACGATCGACTTTCTGACGCTGCTCGATCTGGAGCAGCTCTCCGCCCCGGCGAGGAACCGCTTCATGCCGGAGTCGGAACCGGGCACGGAATCTTCGCGAGTATCGCCGGTATCGGTCGCGCCTGGCTGCGGCTGCTGATTCTTCTCTTCAGCCTCGCAGAAGTTGGGACTCGCTTTTACTTTCTTCAACTGCGGCTCGGCTCTTCGCCGGAACACTGGAGACGAGCCCAATGGCTGCACACGTCCTGCCGGACGATTCTGCGGCGCCTCGGCATGCGGCTGGAGTGCGGGGGAATGCGGCCCGCGCAGGGCCTTGTCTGCTCCAACCACCTCAGCTATCTGGACATTCTGGTATACGCCGCGGCTATGCCGTGTGTCTTTGTCTCCAAGCGCGAGGTCAGGAACTGGCCGGCGTTCGGGGTGCTCGCGCGCTGCGGGGGCACGATCTTTGTGGACCGGCAGAGCCGCACGAGCAGCGAAAATGTCTCGCGGCAGATCGGTACAGCCCTCGAAGCCGGCGTTGCGGTTCTGTTGTTTCCGGAGGGGACCAGCACCGACGGCAGCGCAGTGCTGCGCTTTCACCCTTCGTTGCTGCAGGCGGCTGTGCAACTGCAGGCCGAAATGGCTCCCGCGGCCATCGGCTATCGGGTGCAGGGCGAAGAAGAGCGGGCAATATGCTGGTACGGGGACGCCCCTTTCCTGCGCCATTTGCTTCGGGTCCTGGGAAAGGCTGGCGTGGCAGCGGAAGTGGAGTTTTATCCTGAACGGAGGGCGTACCCGGACAGGAAATCCGCGGCACTGGAGCTCCATGACAAGGTTGAGGCGATGCGAAAGCGGATGGCCGGGCCTGGGGACGAGTAACGCAGCTGAATCGGATCGTGGGACGGCTAATCGTCCGCTTTTTCCTCTTCCCGTGTAGCCAGCTCTGTCAATTGCTTCCGCCAATCGAGCGATTCGATGAAGACACGCGAATCGCGCCAGTGTTCGCGGACCAGGACGCGCAGTTCAAGATAAACACGGGTGCCCAGCAAAATCTCAATCTCGCGCCGGGCACTGGTGCCGATTTCCTTCAGCTTACTGCCGCCCTTGCCGATCAGGATCGCTTTCTGGCCGGCGCGCTCGCAGTAGATCGCGGCGGAGATGCGGGTGAGCGGGCGCCCGGGGCCGGTCTTTTGTTTTCTCCCCTGAGTTGCCGGCTCGGGCTCTTCGAAGCGCTCGACCACGACGGCGGAGGCATAGGGAACTTCTTCGCCGGTTTCGGTCAATATCCGTTCGCGGATGAGCTCCGCGACCAGGAAGCGCTCCGGCTGGTCGGTGAACTGGTCTTTCGGAAACCAACGCCGGCCTTCGGGGAGGTACTCGGCAATTTTGTGCAAGAGCACTCTCAACCCGTCGCCAGTTTTGGCCGATACCGGAACCACCTCGACGAAGGGGTGCAGCGAGCTGAGGCCGGCGATGAGCGGCAGAAGCGCGTCCTTCGGAACCAGGTCGATTTTGGTAACCACCAGAAACACCGGGCAGTCGAGTTTGCGGATCATTTCGAAGGCGAGGGCTTCCTCGCTGGCCCGGTCGAGCTTGAGCGGAGCCTCGGCGGCAAAGGTTTGCCTGCGCACCGCGTCCACCACCAGCAGCACCACGTCGCGCGCCATCAGCGCTTCGTGGATTTCGTGCATCATGCTGCGGTCGAGCTGCGACCCGGGCTTGTGAATGCCGGGAGTATCGACAAAGACGATCTGGGTTGACGGATGTTTGCCCTTGCGCTCGGGGACTTCGACCATGCCATGGATGCGCGTGCGCGTAGTCTGCGGTTTGGGCGTGACGATGGCAACCTTCTCCCCAATGAGCGCATTCAGCAGCGTGGACTTGCCCGCATTGGGGCGGCCGATGATCGAGACGAAGCCGGAGCGCATCTTCATGCGGTGTCGGCCTCTGCCAGGCGCGAGACCCGAAGCCGGTTGACGCGGCGGTCGGTGGACGCCAGGATTTCAAAGCGAATGCCGTAGCCTTCGACCACCTCGCCGGCCTGCGGAATGCGGCCGGCCGTTTCGCTGACCAGCCCGCCTACGCTGGTGGCTTCCACGTTCTCCGGCAATTCAACGCCCCCCAGAATCTCGTCGACGCGGTCGATCTCAAGATTGCCGGGAACCACCCATGTGCCGCCGGGTTCCCTCACGACGGCAGTGTTGTCCTCGTCTTCATGCTCGTCGCGGATGGCGCCGACCAGCTCTTCGAGCAGATCCTCGATGGTCACCAGCCCGGCCACGCCGCCGTATTCGTCGATGACGATGCGCATGTGCTGCTTTTCGCGCTGCATCTCGCGCAATAGCTCGTTGGCTCGCTTGGTTTCCGGTACGAACGCCACGGGACGCTGGATGCCAGCCACGGTTTGGGAACGTGCATCGGTGTCGGAAATCTGCAGCAGGTCATGGGCGAAGGCGATGCCGGTCACATTGTCGAGCGTTTCGCTATAGACAGGGACGCGAGAAAACGGCTGCGCGCGGAGCAGATCGAGAAACTGCTCCAAAGTGATGGTGCCGGGCACAGCGAAGATGGCGGGGCGCGGGGTCATCACTTCGCGCACGACTTTGTCGCCGAACTCGACCGCCGAACGCACCAAATCGCGGTCGCTTTCCTCGAGAATGCCTTCCTCTTCGCCGGCCTCGATCAGAGCCTCGACGGCCTCGGAAGCAGCGGTTTCGCCGTTGGCTCCGGGCTGTGCCTCGGCCAGAGCCGCGATCGAGAGCAGGAACTGCACGAACAGCGTGATCGGCAAAACCAGCCACATCAGCACCAGCAGCATCCAGCGCCAGCGCACAATCCACGCGCCACGGGTGCGCGAGAAGAACGCAAAGGGCAGCAGCCGGTTAAAGAGGACAATCACCAGAACAATGCCCAGCACGACCTGGGCGATCTCCGGGAAGGTAGGGCGATCGCCGGCCCGGGCGCGATCGAAGAGCAGCATTCCAAAGATCAGGGTGAGGAAAGCAAGCGAGAGATGCATGAGGATCGCGGCCGATAGCGTGATGCGTTCACGGTTCATCCCCAGACGCGGCTCGACGCGTTGTTCCCACAGGTCGATATTCTCCTGGAACTCACGCGCCAGGAATTTGCCCATCTCGGAGTAAAGCCGGTCGATGTACGAAGCCAGAGTGAAAACTACCAGCAGGAACGCGATCAGCGACGCGGCGGTGAGGCTCATGGCTTGCCGCTCCTGCGCAGGGTGGACTTGTTCTTCGGCGCCGGGTTCGCACTGCGCTCGATCAGGCCCTCGCACAGGCCGAAACGGCGCCGCAGTGTGGCCTCTTTGCGGGCCATCCTTCCGTGATCGGCTTCGTGATCGTAGCCAGCCAGATGCAGCAGTCCGTGCAGGATGAGAATTTGCAGCTCTGTCGCCAGCGGGTGCGCGCGCTCCTCCGCCTGGCGAGCGGCCGTCTCGACGGAAATGGCAAGATCCCCCGCCATGCCTCGATGGCCGTTCAGCGATTCGGGAGCCGGAAAGGATAAGACGTCCGTCGAGCAGTCCTTATGGCGAAATTCGAGGTTGAGCCGGCGGAGGTGAGCGTCGCTGGTCAACAGCACGGAGACGTCCCCGTGGAGCCGCACAGCCTCACACGCCTGCCTCAGAATGACGGCGAGCGTCCTGCGCCGCAGAGCCCGGCCAAATCTGGCTTGTATCGTGGGTTCGATCAGAATCATGGTCCAGTGCGATCGACCCTGGGGCGGCCGCCGCACAAACAACTGGTGGAGGGCATCTACACCCTCCTCACTCCATGGTACGCCGATTTCCGCCGGGGACTGGTTGGCCGATGCTGGGCGGGGGGGCCGCCCGCGACGGCTATTGGGTCTGGGGGCGGCGGACTTCGCCGTCGTCGCCGATCGCCAGTGGAAGTTCCGGCTGGGAGCGGCCGAACCCCTCGTAGGCGCGAATGATGCGCTGTACGAGCTGGTGACGAACCACATCGCCATCCTCAAAGCGCACGAAGCGGATACCGTCGACGCCCTCAAGAATATTCATCGCCTCGACCAGGCCCGATTTGCGCGGGTTGGGCAGGTCGATCTGCGTAATGTCGCCGGTGATGACCGCTTTGGCGTTGTTGCCCATGCGGGTCAGGAACATCTTCATCTGCTCGCTGGTGGTGTTCTGCGCCTCGTCCATGATGATGAAGGCGTCGTTGAGAGTGCGGCCGCGCATAAACGCCAGCGGAGCCACTTCGATCACGTTGCGCTCCAGCATCTTATCCACGCGCTCGGGTTCGAGCAGATCGTAAAGGGCATCGTAGAGCGGCCGAAGATAAGGATCGACCTTTTCCTGCAGCGTGCCGGGGAGAAAGCCGAGCCGCTCGCCGGCTTCAACAGCGGGACGCACCAGGACGATGCGGCTTATCTTCTTGGCAAGCAGGGCCGCGGCGGCCATCGCGACGGCAAGGTAGGTCTTGCCTGTGCCCGCCGGTCCGATGCCGAAGACCATATCTGCCTGTTCGATGGCTTCAACGTACAGTCGCTGGTTGAGTGAACGCGGCTGCACCATCCGCTTGATGCCGGCCGAGCGCTGCTTGCCGCTCTCTGCCAGACTGCGCAGGGAGACGGAGGAATCCGCCGTGACCAGGCGCAGCATGCCGTTGAGTTCGCCGTTCTGGAGGAGAATGCCCTGACGCCGCAGCGCCTCGTAATCCTGAAAGATTCGCTCGACGCGGCCAAGGGCGTCCTCAGGACCCTCTACCGTGACCGCATCGGATACCAAGTCGATGCGCACACGGAGAGCGTCCTCCATCAGTCTCAGATTTTCGTCGCGGGTCCCGAACAGGGGCTCAAGATTGGGCGTGATCTCGAGATGTTTTCTCATCAGGCGAGGAAAAAGCCTCCAGGCGTGGCTGAGTGCGGGCCACGAAGCTGATATTGGATTGTTGGATGGACTGTTGCCGTCCGCGACCGAATCTTGTCCACGCTGATAGGATGCCTCAGGCGGGGCGAAGGAACCGGGTTGGCAGTCGGCAGCAAAAGAGTCGAAGTTGCGGTCAGAGTAGCCCGGGAGAATTCCGCAGTCAATGCCTAAATAGTGAATATTTTCGGAATTTGAGCTGAAGTGGATACAGGGCTCATTCCGGGCCTCTTACCACTCCTGAGGAGGCCCAATGCCGCGCACCCGGGCACCCTTCCGGCGGCTCTGACCGGTCCTGAGGAACCGCGGTGCCGAAGCCAGCGTATCGTGTGTCCAGGACGCGAAGGGGAGGACGGATGGGTCTGTCGACTCTTTGGCCGTGGCTGATGTATGGCTGGGCAGCCGGCGAAATCCTGCTGGCACTGTTCGTGAGAGCCCGCAGTGGAGTGCACAGCATTCGGGATCGCGGAACCCAGTTCATCCTGTGGGGCGTCATATTCGGCTCCATCTTTGCGCTGGAGTGGGTCGGTCCCCATTTCCCGCGCGAGATCGCTGCCGGACACTGGCTCAAATCCCTGAGCGTCATCCTGATGATGGGCGGACTGGCCGTGCGCATTATCGCAATCGTTACGCTCGGCAGATCCTTCACCGTCAACGTTGCTACCCACGCCTCGCAGAGTCTCCAGCGCTCCGGCCTCTATCGCATCGTCCGGCACCCTTCGTATCTGGGGCTCGAAATCTGTTTTCTGGCCGTGGGGCTGCACACTGGAAACTGGGCTTGCCTGGCGCTGATGGTGATTGCCCCAACGCTGGCTGTCCTCTATCGCATTCATGTCGAGGAAGAGGCCCTTGTGGGAGTATTCGGCAGCGAATACTCCGATTACCGCCGCACCACGAAGCGTCTGATTCCCGGTGTGTATTAAGCGGCTGCGTGCGCCGCGCTCCGCGTCACCTCTGCAGTTACTTGACAAAGTCAACTAATACGGAGCAGGCTGGTAAGCATGCCCCAGACGCGGTCCCAGCATCCGGGCCTTGCCGCCGATGCCGCCGCCTTCCGTCGCTTCAACCGCATGTATACGCGCTTCCTCGGCACGCTGAGCGAAGGCTTCCTGAGCACGGAATTCTCGCTCGCTGAAGGACGGGTCCTGTATGAGCTGGCGGCGAACCGGAGGACCCATGCAAAAGAAATTGGCGAACATCTTGGCATGGACGCCGGTTATCTCAGCCGGATTCTGAGCAAGTTCGAAAAAGCCGGGCTCCTCCGGCGCAAGACTTCAAAGGCCGACAACCGCGCCGCAGAGCTGCACCTTACCGCCCTTGGGCGGGCCGCGTTCCGAACCCTCAACGACCGGTCAGAGAAACAGGCTCGGGACGTTTTAAGGGGCCTGGCTCCCGCTGCGCGCCCTGAGTTCACCAGCGCCCTTCGGACGATGGAGCGTTTCATAGCAGGCAAAGAAGCCGCAAGAGCCTCATGCGCGCTACGCACCTGTCGCCCCGGCGATATGGGAATGGTCGTGGCGCTCGAAGGCGCGGGCTACGCCGGCCAGTTCGGCTGGGACGGAAGCTTCGAAGCCCTGGCCGCGCGCATCGTTGCCGATTTCATTACCAGTTTCAACCGGAAGCGAGAACGCTGCTGGATTGCCGAGCTCGACGGCCGTCACGTTGGCCACGTCTTTCTGGTGCAACACCCGGAGCAGGCTGACACCGCGAAGCTACGCCTCCTCTACGTCGATCCGTCGGCGCGCGGCCTCGGGCTGGGGCATGCGCTGGTCGACGAATGCGTTCGCTTCGCGCGCAAAGCTGGCCACAGCAGGATCGTTCTCTGGACGCAAAGCATTCTCACCACGGCTCACCACATTTACCAAAAAGCCGGCTTCCGCCTTGTTAAGGAGCAACCTCACCACAGCTTCGGCAAAGACCTCATCGGCCAGACCTGGGAGCTTTCGCTGCGATAGCCTTCTCGCTCGATTGGAGATCGCGCGCGCAAACGCGAGGCGGGAACTATAATCTGCATTTCCCCGTAATTGCTGCAAACAGACATTCCCTGTTCTGAGGAGCCATGGATGCATAAGCCAATACGTTTGCTGGCGGCACTGGTCGCCGCCGCCGTTACATTTTCTCCCGCGCTCGCGCGCGCAACTGGCGAAGACAAGCCGGCTGATAAGTCTGCGGAAAAGCCGGCGGAGAAGCCGGCCGAGAAGCCTGCGCAGGAAGTCACGACCCAGGGTACGCTCGATGCGGGCGGCCAGCACATTCTCTACAACGCCGTAGCAGGAACGATCACCGTCGGCTCCTCCAACGGTGAGGACTCTCAGCTTGGTCCCGACGGCAAGCCGATGCCGGATACCGATCTCGCAGCGGCGTTCGCGGCTGCCAAGGATGCCAGCCAGGCTCCGCCCCTTGCGCGCATCTTTTACGTCGCCTACTTTAAGCGGGACGCCGCTGAGCCCCGGCCCATCACGTTCCTGTATAACGGGGGCCCAGGCAGCTCTACCGTCTGGCTTCACATGGGATCCCTGGGTCCGAAGCATGTCGTCACAGAGATGGATACGCACCTGCCTGGGGCGCCCTACAAGCTCTCGGATAATGCTTACTCGCTGCTCGACGTTAGTGACCTCGTCTTCATCGACATGCCCGGTACCGGCTTCGGCCGTCTGACCGGCAAAGATGCGGGCAAGGCTTTCTGGGGCATCGACGAAGACGGCCATGCCTTCGGCCGCTTCATTAAACGCTTCCTTTCCAAATACAACCGCTGGAACTCTCCCAAGTACATCTTCGGCGAGAGCTACGGCACCACCCGCTCGGCGGTCCTCTCCAATATCCTCGAGAACGAGGAAGACATTGACCTGAACGGGGTCATCCTGCTGTCGCAGATATTCAACTTCGCCACCGACATCGATGGCGCCCACCAGAACCCAGGCATCGATCTTTCGTATGAACTGGCCTTGCCGACCTACGCCGCCACCGCCCGCTACCACCACAAACTGCCCCAGGAGCACCCCGATCTCCCCGCCTTCATGAAGGAAGTCGAGGACTTCGCAATGGGGCCCTACGCTGAAGCCCTGGCTAAAGGTACCGACCTAAGTCAAAGCGACAAGCAAACCATCGCGCAGAAGCTCCACGATTACACGGGGCTGCCCGTCGACTATCTGGTGAAAGGCGACCTGCGTATCGCCGGGGGACAGTTCGAAAAGAGCCTTCAGGATGACACCGGCGACACCACTGGCCGTCTCGACACCCGCTTTACCGGGCCGTCCATCAATCCGCTGAGCGAAACCGCGGATTACGATCCGCAAAGCTCGGCCATCTCCTCAGCCTATGTTGCGCTCTTCAACCAGTACGTCCGCAATACGCTGAAGTATGGCGAAGGACAGACCTACCTGCCCGAGGCGGACTTCGGCGGCGGCTTCATGTGGGATTTCAAACGGCAGGGTTTCCCTCTGTTGAATGTCAGCAACGACCTGGCAACCGCCATGAAAACCAATCCAAAGCTGAAAGTCCTCGTCAACGGCGGCTATTACGATCTGGCCACACCCTTCTACGCCGCCATGTATGAGGACAAGCACCTGCCCATCTCAGAGAAGATCGCCGCCAACATCGAATATTCCTGGTACGAATCGGGCCATATGGTCTATGTGAAAGATGAATGCCTGAAGCAGTTGCATGATCGCGTGGCGGCATTCATCAAGGGCACGGAGGCTGGCAATCAATAGGCCGCGACCGGCGCACAGGCCGTAGAATCGGAGCCAATGTCGGAGTTCCTCCTCTTTCACGGCGTCGCGATCGTAGTCCTGATTCTGGCGAACGGTTTCTTTGTGGCGGCGGAGTTTGCGCTGGTCAGCGTCCGTGAAACGCGGATCGAGCAGCTCATTGCCGAGCATAACCCGGGTGCGCGCATCGTGCGGCGTCTGCAGGAGAACCTTGGGGATTTTCTTCCCGCTGTTCAGCTCGGCGTCACCTTGTGCAGTCTGGCGCTGGGCTGGATCGGCGAGCCGGCAGTTGCGGGCATCTTCGGGCAGGCTATGGGGCCGCTGCCACATGCGCGTCTCTACGCTCATTTGGCTGCCGTGCCGCTGGCTTTCGCCTTCATCACTTATTTTCATGTGTTGTTAGGTGAGCTCGTGCCGAAGGCGCTGGCCTTGCGTCGCGCCGATCAGATGGCTGTCGCTGTTGCCGGGCCGATGGAGGTGTTCATCGATCTGGCGCGGCCGATCGTGCGCCTGATGAACCGCTCCGCCTCGTTGGTGCTGCGGCTGTTTCGCGCCCCAATGATGCCGGAAGGCGCCGTCCACTCGCCCGAAGAGCTGAAGCTGATGGCCACCGCCGCCCGCCGCATGGGCATGTTGCCCCCCTACCAGGAGTCGCTGATTCATCGCGCCGTCGAAGTGAACGAAGTGTTGACGCGCGAGATCATGACCCCGCGGCAAAGAATCTTTTCGCTGCCCGCGGATATGCTGATCGAGGACGCAAGCGCGCGCATCGTTGAAGAACTGCATTCGCGTGTTCCTGTTTACGATCCCCTCCGCGGGTCGGAATTCATCGTCGGCGTGGTCTACTCGAAGGACATCAGCCGCATTATGCATTTTCGCGCCACGGCCGCCACGCGTTTCTCCACCGCGCCCCTCAGCGATCTGCGCTTGAACCAGGTGATGCGCGAAGTGCTCGTCGTCCCGGAGACCAAGCCCGTTCTGGATCTCCTGCACGAATTCCAGCAGCGGCGGCGGCACATCGCCATCGTGGTCGATGAGTTCGGATCGACAGTGGGCCTGGTCACCGTCGAAGATGCCATCGAGCAGCTGATCGGCGAAGTGGAAGATGAGTTCGACATAGGCGGCCGCGCGGTTCTGGCGACGGCGACCGGCGGCATGGTTCTTGACGGCAGCGTGAGCCTGCGCGATCTGGAAACGCAGATGAACTGGCGCCTGCCCCGCGACGGTGGCGTCGAGACGCTGGCCGGATTTTTGCTGACGCGCTTGGGCAAAATCCCTCACGGCGGCGAGAGCATTGAATACGAGGGCCGCCGCCTTACCGTGCTCGAGATGAACGGCAGACGCATCGGCAAGGTTAGGGTCGAGCAGCCCCAGCCTGTTGCGGAGAAGGCGGCCGGATGAGACGGCTGCTGCGATCGCTTCTGGTGAGGCTTGGCTATACGCTGCCCGTCCTGTGGCTGGTTGTGTCGGTTGTCTTTCTGCTTATCCATATCGTGCCCGGCGATCCGGTGGAGCAGATGCTGGGCGAGGGTGCCCGCCCCGCAGATATCTCCGCACTGCGCCATGCCTACGGCCTTGATCGGCCACTCGGAGCGCAGTACGTTCATTACTGGCGGGGCGTGTTGCATGGAGATTTAGGGCGGTCGATCCGGCTCAACGACTCAGTGACACACTTAGTGCTCACACGTTATCCATTTACCGTGGAGTTGACAGCGGCGGCGCTGGTGCTCGCTCTGCTGCTGGCGATTCCCGCTGGCATTTCCGCGGCTCTCCATCGCGGCCAGGCGCGCGACCATGTCCTCAGCGTTGTCAGTCTGCTGGGGCTCTCGTTTCCGTCGTTCGCGCTGGGCCCGATTCTTATCCTGCTGGTCTCGATCAAGCTGGGATGGCTTCCGGTATCGGGCGCGGGCGATTTGCCGCATCTGGTTCTGCCGGCCGTCACCATGGGTAGCGCTCTCGCTGCGATTCTCACGCGCATGGTGCGTACTTCGATGCTGGAAGAATTAGGCCAGGATTACATTCGCACCGCGCGCGCCAAAGGGCTGCCGGAGCGGACCGTGGTCTACAAGCACGCGCTGCGCAACGCCATGATT
>Ga0181517_10005609_pt1 | contig 11032 bp, 7 predicted proteins | sample PEATcosm2014_Bin_31_FD_119748 | JGI IMG/M metagenome (GOLD analysis project Ga0181517, IMG submission 119748) | Peatland microbial communities from MTU Mesocosm Facility, Houghton, MI, USA - PEATcosm2014_Bin01_30_metaG | ecosystem: Environmental > Terrestrial > Soil > Wetlands > Peat | place... | reverse complement strand
CCGGCCGCGTGCTGGGCTTCCAAGAAAAGCCGGCCCGCGCCGACGCGGTGTCGAACCTCTGCAACTGCGGCATCTACGCCTTCGAGCCGGCCATCTTCGAGCAGATCCCGCCCGGCACCTTCGTCGACTACGCCAAAGACGTCTTTCCGGCGCTGCTCGCCGCCGACCTGCCGTTCCACGTGTGGCGCCTCGAGACCTACTGGAACGACGTGGGCAGCATCCGCGAGTACCGGCGCGGCAACTTCGACGCCCTGCTGGGCCGCGTCGCCGTCACCATACCCGGGTGCGAGTCGCGGCTCGGGGTGTGGCTCGGCGAGGGCACCGCGATCGCCGACGACGTCGAGATCGTGCCGCCCGTGCTCATCGGCGACGGCTGCCAGGTGGGCGCTCACGCACGCCTCATCGGTCCGCTCGTCATAGGCGACGGCTGCACCATCGGTCGCGGCGCGCTGCTCGAAGGGGTCATCCATTGGGACGGCACCGCCACCGGTCGCGGCGCTTCGCTGGCCGGTGGCATCGTCGGCCGGGGAGTCACCATCGGCGACCACGCCGTCGTGCACCGCGGGGCGGTCATCGGCAACGGCTGCAGCATCGCCGACGGCGCCGTCGTCAGAGCCGACGCCCGGCTCGACCCGCAGACCGCGATCCAGGTCGCGACCGAGCCCCTCGCGTGACCTCGCTCGGCCGCTTGGCCGACGGGGCGGTCGACCTCTTTCTGCCCAAACGCTGCGTCGCCTGCGGGCGCGCCGGCCGCTGGCTGTGCCCGGCTTGCGCGGCGGCGCTCGTGCCGCTGCCCGCCGTCGCGTGCGGGCGCTGCGGGGCGCCGCTCGGGCGCTCGCGCAACGAGTCCCGCGAGTGTCGCGGGCGCGACCTGGCGTTTGCCTCGGCGCACGCCGCCTTTCTCTACCAGGGTCCGGCCCGCCACCTGGTGACGGCCTGCAAGTTCCGCTCGCTGCGCTCGCTGACCGTCGAGATGGCCGAGCTCTCCCAGCCCGCCTTCGAGCGCACGCTGGCGCTCGCCGGCGCCGCGGGCGGGCGTGTCGACCTGGTCACCTGCGTGCCCGTGCATCGCGACCGCGACCTCGAACGCGGCTTCGACCAGGCGGCCCTGCTGGCGCGCCGTCTGGCCGCCACCGCCGGCCTGCCGTACGCGCCGCTGCTCATACGCCGGCGGCGCGGGCGGCGGCAGAGCGGCCTGGGCGCCGCCGCCCGCGCCGAAAACGTGCGCGAAGCATTCAGGGTCGACGACAGAATGGTCGATAAAGCGGGTAGAGTGTGTACCGTGTTGGTCGTTGACGACGTCTACACGACGGGTGAGACACTACACGCGTGTTCTATCGCTTTACGACACGCGGGCTGCGAGCCGCATGCGTTCACGTTTGCGCGCGCTGCCCGCGGTTTTCGTTCTACAGACGTTCTACAGACCGCTTCGGATCGTCGGTAACAAAGGAGCCGCCTTCATGAAGATCCAGGTCAAAGGTCGTCACGTGGTCGTCACCGAGCCGCTGCGCGACTACGCCGAAGAGAAGCTCGCCAAGCTGCACCGCGTGCTGAGCGAGCGCCACATCGACGAAGTCACCCGCGTCGAGCTCGAGCTCATCGTCGAAAAAGGCCACAACAGTGCCGACTCGCAGGTCGCCGAGGCGACGGTATTCACGCGCGGGCCCGTCATGCGCGCCCGCGAGTCGTCGCCCGACATGTACGCCTCGATCGACCTCGTGACCGAAAAGCTCCAGCGACAGGCCAAGAGATACCATGACAAGGTGCACCACAAGGCGCTGCGGCACACCGTGGCCAAGGCCGTCGCGCCGCTCGGCGGTCCCCGCGGCATCGAGCTCGGCGAGCGGGCCGCCGAGACCGGCGCCGCAGGCGAGACGGGCGAACCCCGTCCGGCGCCGGCGCCGCTCACCCTGGCCCCCGAGCCGGTCGACAACGACGGCCACAACCACGACGATGCGCGCGTCGTCAAAAGCAAGCAGTTCGCCCTGAAGCCCATGTCGGTCGACGAAGCCACGCTGCAGCTCGAGCTGATCGGGCACAGCTTCTTCGTGTTCACCAATGCCGAGAGCGGCGACACCAACGTCGTCTACCGGCGCAACGACGGCGACTATGGCCTGATCGAGCCCATCCACCAGTAGCCGCGGGCCGGTCGGGCCCACGCCACACCGGGCCGGTCGGGCCATCGCGCCGGGCCGGCGCCGGGCCTTGAGCGCGGTCCGTCGGCGCGCCTTGCGCATGCGCTCAAGGTCGGTCTGCCGGTAGGGTAATCTTGAGCGTGCGCGAACTAGGTAACGACCAGGACGAACAGGTAACGACCAAGAGGACCGGTAAGAGAGCCCATGGCTAATTTCGTCGAACGTGTCCTGCGCGCCGGTGAGGGCAAGCGCATGAAGGTGCTCGAAAAGCAGGTGGTCGAGATCACCGCGCTCGAGCCCGAGATGAGCGCGCTCTCCGACGACGCGCTGCGCGCAAAGACGGCCGAGTTCCGCGAGCGCCTGGCCGCCGGCGAGACGCTCGACGACCTGCTCTACGAGGCCTTCGCCGTGGTACGCGAGGCGTCAAAGCGGGTGCTCGGCCTGCGACCCTTCGACGTGCAGCTCATGGGCGGCATCGTGCTGCACGACGGCGACATCGCCGAGATGAAGACCGGCGAGGGCAAGACACTGGTCGCCGTCATGCCCATGTATCTGAACGCGCTGGCCGGCGAGGGCGCCCATCTGGTCACGGTCAACGACTACCTGGCGCGCCGCGACGCCGACTGGATGGGCGACATCTACCGCTTCCTCGATCTCGAGGTCGGCGTCATCCAGGCCAACATGTCGCCCGAGCAGCGCCGCGTCGCCTACAACGCCGACGTCACCTTCGGCACCAACAGCGAGTTCGGCTTCGACTACCTGCGCGACAACATGGCGATGCGCCTCGAAGAGTGCGTGCAGCGCGGCCACACCTACTGCATCGTCGACGAAGTCGACTCCATCCTGATCGACGAAGCGCGCACGCCGCTGATCATCTCGGGCGCGCCCGAGACCGCCGCCGGCACGTACCGCGACTTCGCGCGCATCGTGCCGCGCTTAAAGCCGGGCGACGATTACGAGGTCGACGAAAAGCAGCGCACCGTGTCGGTGACCGAGTCAGGTGTCGCCAAGGTCGAGAAGGCGCTCAACATCGACAACCTCTACAAAGACGTCAACGGCGCCCTGGTCAACCATCTCGTGCAGGCGCTGCGCGCCCAGGCGCTCTACCACAACGACAACGAGTACGTCGTCAAAGACGGCGAGGTGCTGATCGTCGACGAGTTCACCGGCCGCGTCTTAGACGGACGGCGCTACTCCGAGGGCCTCCACCAGGCGATCGAGGCCAAAGAGCACGTGCCGATCCGCGAAGAGAACCAGACGCTCGCCACGATCACCCTGCAGAACTACTTCCGCCTCTACGACAAGCTGGCCGGCATGACCGGTACGGCCAAGACCGAAGAAGACGAGTTCCGCACCATCTACGCGCTCGACGTCGTGCAGATCCCGACCAACGTGGCCATGGTGCGCATCGATCAGAACGACTTCATCTTCACCACGCGCACCGACAAATACACGGCCGTGGTCAACGACATCGTCGAGCGCCACGAAACGGGCCAGCCCGTGCTGGTCGGCACCGTGTCGGTCGAGGTCAGCGAGCTGCTGGCCACCCTGCTCGAGCGCCGCGGCGTGCCGCACAACGTGCTGAACGCAAAACAGCACGAGCGCGAGGCCGAGATCATCACGGGCGCCGGCCAGGCCCACGCCGTGACGATCGCCACCAACATGGCCGGCCGTGGCGTCGACATCAAGCTCGGCGAGGGCGTGCCCGAGCTGGGCGGCCTCTACGTGCTCGGTACCGAACGCCACGAGAGCCGGCGCATCGACAACCAGCTGCGCGGCCGCTCCGGACGCCAGGGCGACGCCGGCGAGAGCCGCTTCTACCTGTCGGCCGAAGACGACCTCATCCGCCTGTTCGCCGGCGACCGCATGTACAAGGTGCTCAACCGGCTAGGCCCGGGCGAGGGCGAGGCCCTCGAGCACCGCATGCTCTCGGGCGTCGTCGAACGCGCCCAGAAGAAGGTCGAAGAGCTCAACTTCATGCGCCGCAAGAACGTGCTGCAATACGACGAGGTCATGAACGAGCAGCGCCGCGTGATCTACGAGCAGCGCGGCCGCATCCTCCAAGGCGAAGACTTCGTCGATCAGGTGCGCGAGATGATCGAGCAGGTCGTCGAGGCCACCGTCACGCTGGCGCTGGCCGACGCCCAGTACGCCGAAGACTGGGACATCGACGCCTTGCTCGTCGGCCTGCGCGCCGTCTACGACCCGTCGATCACCAAGGCCGACATCGAGGACCTCTCGGTGGCCGACGAGGTCGCCGAGCTCGCCGTCGACGACGCCCTCACCCAGTACGACGAACGCGAGAAGCTGATCGGCGAAGAGCAGATGCGCGCCGTCGAGCGCGCCGTCATGCTGTCGATCGTCGACGTGCGCTGGAAGGACCACCTGCTCGACATGGACTACATGCAGGAGGGCATCCACCTGCGCGCGCTGGGTCAGCGCGACCCCCTCGCCGAGTACAAGACCGAGGGCTTCAGCCTGTTCGAGGACATGCTCGGCGGCGTGCGCCAGAGCGTGGTCATGACCCTCCTCAAGAACTCGCCCGAAGACCTTTCGTACTTCGCCGCCATGACCTTCGACCAGCCCATGCTGGCCATGAACTACACGAGCGGCGACGACCTCGCCTACCAGACGTCGTTCGCCGGCGCCGCGGTGGCGGCCGGCGCCACCACTGCGACGGGCGGCGACGGCGGCTACGGCTTGCCGGCCGCCGCGCAGGGCGCGCCCGCCATGGCCGCGCAGTCGGGCGGCGAGTCGTCGGTCGCCGTGCAGCAGCGCCACGTCGAGCAGAAGGTCGGCCGCAACGACCCCTGCTGGTGCGGCAGCGGCAAGAAGTTCAAGAAGTGTCACGGAGCATAGGTGCCTCGCTTGCCCCATGAGAGCCGCGCGCGCCTGATATACTGCTGACTCGCATGACGATGACCGTACCCGAAGCCCTCGAACACCTTGACTCGCTCCGCGAGCGGCTGCACGGCGCCTCAGAGCGCCTCAGTTGGCTGCGGAGCTATCTTTGACCCCCCTCGCCTGACCGCCGACATCGAGGCGCTCGAAGAGCGCATGCGGGCCCCCGACTTCTGGGACGACGCCGAGGCCGCGCAGACCACGTCGGCCACCTATAGCCGCCTCAAGCGTCGCTTCGACGACTTCGCCGCCCTCGAGGCCGCCTTCGGCGACCTCGAGACCACCGAAGAGATGGTCCGCGAGGAGCTCGCCGCCGACGAGGTCGACGAGCCGCTCTTCGCCGAGCTCGGGCAGGGCGTGGCGGGTCTCGAGCGCGAGCTCGAACACGGCGAGGAACAGCGCTTCTTCAGCGGCCGCTACGACGAGGGTGGCGCCGTGATGACCATCCATCCGGGCGCCGGCGGCACCGAATCGCAGGACTGGGCCTCCATGCTGATGCGCATGTACCTGCGCTGGTTCGAGAACCGCGGCTTCAAGGTCGAGATCAACGACACCCAGGAGGGTGGCGAGGCCGGCATCACGAGCGCGACCATCTCGGTCGAGGGCGAGAACGCCTACGGCCTGCTAGCCTCAGAGAAGGGCGTGCACCGCCTGGTGCGCATGAGCCCCTTCGACTCGGCCAATCGCCGTCACACGAGTTTCGCCGCGGTCGAGGTCAGCCCGCTCGTCAGCGACGACGTCGAGATCGACATCGACGAAGACGACCTGCGCGTCGACACCTACCGTTCCAGCGGCGCCGGCGGTCAGCACGTCAACAAGACGAGCTCCGCGGTGCGCATCACGCACATCCCCACGAACATCGTGGTGCAGTGCCAGAACGAGCGCTCTCAGCTGTCGAACCGCGCGACCGCCATGCGCATGCTCAAGAGCCGCCTGATCGAGCTCGAAGAGCGCAAGCGCGCCGAAGAGCTCGCCCGCGAACGCGGCCAGCAGCTCGACGTGAACTTCGGCTCGCAGATCCGCAGCTACGTGCTGCACCCCTACCAGATGGTCAAAGACCTGCGCACCGATCACGAGACCGGCAACACGCAGGCCGTGCTCGACGGCGAGCTCGACCAGTTCGTACACTCGTACCTCATGTGGCGCGCCGGCAACGACCACCGCGGATGACCGCGGCGGGCAGGCTCCGCCGCGCCACGCGGTGAGCCGGCCCGACGACACCCCATGCGACGCGGCGCGGCGAGCCGGCCCGACGACGCCCCCACGGTGCGCGGCGGTCAGGTCTCGACGGCGCCCATGACGAGCGGGGTCAGGCGAGCCTCGACGTCGTCGAGGCTCGCCTGACGATCGAACACCAGCCAGTCGAGGGCCGCGGTGGCGATCATGCCGAAGAGTGTCGAGGCGGTGCTCTGCACGTGCAGGTCGGCGCGGAACTCGCCGGTCGCGACGCCGCGGGCAAGCACGCCGGCAATGACCGCGACGTACTCCTCGCGCAGCGTGCGCAGGTTGTCGCGCCAGTCGCGGTCGGCGCGCCACATCTCCGACATCACGAGCTTCGAAAAGGCCTGATAGCGCTCTATGTAGACGAGCTCGGCGTGGACGAGGGCGCGCAGGGCGGCGCAGCCGCCCTGCGCGCCCTCGATCTCGCTGCGAAACGAGGCCGCCAGGCGGCGCAGGCCGTCGTCGAGCAGCGCCGAGACGAGCTCGGATTTGCTGCGGAAGTGATAGTACACCGTGCCCTTGGCGACGCCGGCGCGCTCCACGATGTCGTCGACCGTGGCGCCCGCGTAGCCGCGTTCGCCGAACAGCTCGATGGCCGCCGTGAACAGGCGGTCGAGGGTCCCGCTGCGGGCGTGCGGCATGCTGGTCCGTCCCTTCGCTTTCGTCGCGCTGCGTTGCCCGGCGGCCGACATCGTCGCGCTCGCGCTACGGCGCGTCACGACATCGTGACGATGGGCTTGAGGCGGTCCATCGTCCAGGTCCGCCGGCGGTGCGCGGTCAGTATAGTCGCACACACCGCGAGCGCGGCGAAGCCGAGCAGCACGGCGGCGTCGAGCGCCAGCGCGCGCAGGTCCCCGCCCGAGATCGCCTGGCGCAGGCCTGAGACCACGTAGGTCATGGGCAGCCAGGGGTTGATGAGCTGGAAGAAGCGCGGCACCGTCTGCATGGGGAACGTGCCGCCCGACGAGGTGAGCTGCAACATGAGCAGCACGATGGCGGCGAACTTGCCGGCCGTGCCCAGGGCCGCCGACAGGAACTGCAGGATGGCCGTGAAGGCAAAAGCGGCGACCAGCACGAAGCCCAGCAGCGCCAGCGGTTCGACTGGGTGCAGCCCCAGCGTGAAGCGCAGCACCAGGACGAGCACGATCGCCTGCACCGCCGCCAGGGCGGCGCCGGGCCACAGGCCGGCCAGAGCCACCTGGGCGTCGGGCAGGGTCGAAGCCAGGGCGCGGCTGCTCAGGGGCCGCACGATGAAGTAGGTCATGAGCGCCCCGACCCACAGCGCCAGGGGGATGAAGTAGGGGGCAAACCCGGTGCCGTAGTTGGGCACGGGGTCGACCCGCGTGGTGTGCAACTGCACGGGATCGCTCATGACCGCGGCGTGCCTCACGCGCTGCGCGCTGCTGTAGGCGGTCATCGCGGCGGCCCCGTTGACGAGGCTGCGGGTCAGCGTGCTGCCGCCGGCCTGCGCCTGGGCGAGGCCGCTGGTGAGCTTCGTGCCGCCGGCCTCGAGACGGTCGAGGCCCAGGACGAGGGCGCCGCTGCCGCCGGCCGCCTGCGCGGCGCCGCTGGCGGCCTGGGCGGCGCCGCCGGCCAGCGTGCGCGCGCCGCTGGCCAGGGCGCCGGCGCCGGCGCTGGTCCGGCTTACGCCGGACTGCAGCGCGCCGGCGCCCTGGGCGAGCGCGCTCGCCCCGCCGGCCACCGTCTGCGCACCCGAGTGGGCCTGGGTGACCGCCGCCTCGTAGGTGACAAGCGAGCCGGCGAGCTGCGCGCCGCCGCTGTCGAGCTGCGCGGCGCCCGCCTCGAGCTGCTGGAGCTGGGGTGTGGCGGCCGCAAGGCCGCTGTGCAGCTGCGAGAGGCCGCCGGCCACCTGGTCGGCGGCGCCCGCGGCGGTCTGCAGGTCGCCGAGGTCGGCGGCGTCGGGGTGCGCGGCTATGTAGGCGGCGAGCGCCTGCTGGACCTGGTCGGCGGCGCCCGCCAGCGTGCCGGCCGAGTCGGCGGCGGTCGCCGTCTGGGCCGCCGCCGCCGTCAGCCCGGTGTGCACCTGGCTTGCTCCCGCGGCGAGGGTGGTCGCTGCGCCGTGGAGCTGCGTGGCGCCGCTGGCCAGGCTGCCGAGTCCGCTCGCCAGCGCGCCGGCGCCGCTCGCCAGGCTGTGACTGCCGACGCGCACGGTGCGGGCTCCGGCGGCGGCGCTGCTCAGACCGCCCGACAGGCGGCTTGCGCCGCTCGCCAGGCGGGTCGCCCCGCTTGCCAGGGAGTGGGTGCCGCTCGTCAGGCTGGTGAGTCCCGACGAGAGCGTGCGCGAGCCCTGGGCGGCCGTGGTGATGCCGCCTGCGAGACTCGACGAGCCCGACGTGGCGCGGCTCAAGGCGACCGTCAGGCGGCCGGCGCCGCCGGCGGCCTCGGTGGTGCCCTGCTTGACGTCGGACAGGCCGACGAAGATGTGCGACAGGTAGCCCTTTGCCGTGAGGGCCGACAGCGAGGCGCGCAGCTCCACGAAAACGCGCGCGCCGATCTGCGTGGCGAGCAGGTTGTGAGCCTCGTTGGCCTGCACCTGCAGGGTGGCGGCCTGGGGCTTGGCGCCCGACGCCGAGGCCACGTCCGCGCTGAAGTCGGCGGGCACGGTGAGGGTCATCGCGTAGCGGCCGCTGCGCAGCCCGGCGCGCGCCCGCGCAGCCGACACCGGCAGCCACTCGAACGACTTGTCGGTGCGCAGCTGGCTCAGCAGATCGGCGCCGACGTGCACCGCGACGCCGGCGGAACGCACCGGCTGGTCCAAGTTGACGACCGCGACCGGCAGCTTGTCGAGGCGCGAGTAGGGGTCCCAGAAGGCCCACAGGTACAGGACGGCGTAGAGCAGCGGCACCACGCAGACGACTCCGGCGGCAATGCGGAAGGCCCGCGCCGAGAGGAGTCGCTTGAGCTCTGACTGAGCGAGCCTAAACGAGCGCACGATCGGCCTCCTTGCGGGGCGTGGGGAGTGGGGTGGCAGCGTCTGAGACGGCCCCCACCGGGCCGGCGGCGGGGCGCCCGTCGGCGTCGAGCCAGAGCACGACGTCGGCGTGGGCGGCGAGGCTCGGGTCGAGGCTGCCGGCGACGACCGTCAGGCCGCCGCGAGCGAGCTCACGCAGCCGCGCCATGGCCATCTCGTGATCGGCCGGCGTGAGGTCTTCGTGCAGGTCGTCGACCACCAGCAACGATGGCCGGCCGATGAGCGCCAGCGCTACGCCGAGCAGCAGCCGGTCGACGGCGTGCAGGTCGCCGACCTTGACGCGCGCGTCGAGGCCCAGGCCCACGGGAGCGAGCGCCGACGCGACGTCGGCGCGCGAGCGGCGCTCGCCGTGCAGGGCGAGCTCGGCTTTGACCTGGTCGCCGACCGTGAGGGTGGCGTCGAGCTCGTTGACGCCGGCGGTCTCGCCGAGGCCCACGAGGCGGCGGGCGCGCTGCGGCTGGGCGACTGCGTCGCAGTCGCCCAGCCGCAGCGCGCCCGCGCTCGGCCGCATGCGCGCCGCCAGCGTGAGCAGCAGCGCGGTCTTGCCGCAGCCGGCCGGTCCGCTGACGAGGGCCACCGAGCCCGGGGGCACGTCGAGATCGACATCGCGATACACCCAGCCGCTCGACGTGAGCAGGCCAAGCCCCTTGGCGTCGATCCCCCGCTGCTCGTCTGGCGTCGTCACACGGCACCTCCTAGTCCGGTCATAGTGAACTGACTAGTCAGTATAAATAGGGAGATGGGTTCGAGCAACCGTGGAGAGGGCGGGGCACGGGACACTGCGCCGGCCGGCGGACTTCGAACCGCCGCGCGGGCGGGTTTGCCGGTGAATGGCGCGGGCGCGTTCAACCTGCTCGCGAACCGACAGCTGCATGGCTGGCAGGCCGCCGGAGGTCTGCTATAATGCCAACTCTCGTGGGCGACTAGCTCAGTTGCGTAGAGCGCCAGCTCGACAAGCTGGAGGTCGTTGGTTCAATTCCAACGTCGCCCACCACTCCTTCCCCCTTGCGCCCCGCCGGGGTATAGCAACCGCCAGGATTGTGAACGGTCGCCCCCGTCCCACCCCTGCGATGCTTCCCCGCTCTCGATTCGATTGCCCAAGAAGCCATCCGGGCGTGCTGCTATGGTGGGTCACTGAGTTCGGAGGTGAGGTGTGGCCGGTTGCAGGATGACCTACTGAAGACAGTTCTGGCGTCGCAGGCTGCCTATAGAAAGATGATCGCCAACGCGGCTGTGGTCACCGGATCAGCTGGCAACAATCCGGTGCTTCGGGCGATACGTGCTTCCAAGGAGCTCCGAGAGAGCGTCTTGGCCGGCTCTCCACTGCGGTTTGCGTTCTGCGGCCTCGATGCTCACCGGCTGGCCATCCTAAAGGCAGCCGGAGGCGGGGACGTCGCCAAGATGGCTATGACGAATGCTTCGGTCATTGCCAAGCTCGGCGGCGTCAGCAATATGGCTGGCGTCCTCGCCTCCTTTGCCTCCACGCAGAGCTATCTGTCCCGGATCACGTCGCAATACAACTCCATATTCAGCAACCCCGCGTTGCGAGAGCTGTTGGCCCAGTGGCGCGGGGCTCTCGACTTACGCACTGAGTTCGCATTGGTGATGAGCGAACTGGGCTGGCCGCCACCGGAGTATCTTCCACCCAAAGCGAAGCAAGCCATCATAGCCGCGTACCAAGCCTTGGGTGCCGAGCCCAGTGAAGACGACTTGCGTGGCTTCATCGGCCAAGTCGAAGAGAAGATACTTTACTACTACACAGAAGACGCGATCCGGTGGTCAT
>Ga0181517_10005605_pt1 | contig 11036 bp, 10 predicted proteins | sample PEATcosm2014_Bin_31_FD_119748 | JGI IMG/M metagenome (GOLD analysis project Ga0181517, IMG submission 119748) | Peatland microbial communities from MTU Mesocosm Facility, Houghton, MI, USA - PEATcosm2014_Bin01_30_metaG | ecosystem: Environmental > Terrestrial > Soil > Wetlands > Peat | place... | reverse complement strand
AGGAAGCACAACGGGCGGTGGTGCCGCTGGGCCGCGACGGCCTACCTAAGCCGCTGCGGCGGCTGCGGGTGAGGCCTGCCGGCACGCTGAAAGAAGAACACGAGCAGGTGCTCACCCTGCTGACCCAGAACTTTTGCCGGCTGTTCGCCGCCGACATGTCCACCTTCGTGGGCTCGGAGGTCAACATGACCCTGGCCCCTGTCCTGCAGTGGTCCTGGGACGACCTGCTCAACGTCCTGCCCGAGCCTTATTGCGCTGCTCGCATCACCATGGCCCCGATCGCCGGCACCGGGCTCATGATGCTGGACATCCCCATAGCCATCGCCATAATCGAAAAGCTACTTGGAGGAGCGGGCCTGGCCCAGGAATCGGCCGAGCCCCTGACCGAGGTCGAGCTGACGCTGCTCAGCGAGCTCCACCAGCGGGCCGCCAGTGACCTAGCCGAATCGCTGGCGCTGTTGGTCGAGACCCAACCTGTGGTCGCCCGCCAGGAGAGCCGGCTCGAGCTCATACGCGCCGCCCCCGCCCGCAGCGTGCTCATCGGCCTCGAGTTCGACCTGACCATGCAGGACGCCGCCGGCCATTTCCGCATTGCCATACCAGCACCAGGCCTACTGGACAAGTTGCAGATCTTCACGGGGACGACAGCGGCTCCCGTGTCGCTGGGCGACACCGGTCGGCTCGGAGGCTGCTCTTTGGAGACCACCGTACGCTTCAACGACACGCCCCTGGCCTCCCGCCGTGTCGTGGACCTCGTCCCCGGGGACGTGGTGGTCCTCAACCACCGCACCGACGAACCCCTGACGCTGTTCGTCGGCGACGTGCCCTACCTATCCGTGCTCGCCGGCCGGCGAGGTGCCCAAAAGGCGTTCGCCGTGGTGGGCCCCCCTCCCAAGAAAGGAGCAGGCCGTTGAGCGTCGAAACGGACCTGGCAGTGGTCGGCCCGGCCGCCTCTGAAGCCGCCGCTCTCGTCGCCGAGTCTCTTGGTCTCGAGGCGCGGCCGGGCGAGGGCTTCGACCTGTGGGGCCTCGGGGCGGACGGCTCGGGCGAAGCCGTGCCCAAAGGGGCCACGGTTTGGAGCACCGAGCTCCTCGGGCCGAGCGGGCACTGCGGCGAGATAGCCCTGGTGCTCCCCCCCGGCGTACCCGTACCCCCGGAGAGCGCCATCGCCACCGCCCTGTCCCGCAGCATCCCAGCCCTCAACGAGGCCGTGGGCGCGGAACGGGTCGGCGACGTAAACAGTTCCGGCGCCGAGGCCCTGACAGGGGCCCGCCCGGGCCAGCGGGCTATGGCCGTGCCCCTTCTGGTCGGCAGCGCCCCCGCGCCCGGAGGCCAGCACGCCGGCCTGCTCGTAGTCATCACTCCGGCCACCGAGGCGGTGGCCGAGCTCCCCCACCTCGACCCCATGCCCGGCCCGGCGGTGGCCCGCTCGATCGCCACCTTCGGCGACGTCGAAATGAGCGTCAGCGTCGAGCTGGGCCGCACCAAAATCCCCATCCGGGACCTGCTCAACATCCACAACGGTGCCGTGGTCCAGTTGGACCGGCCCGTCACCCATCCGGTCGACCTGTTTGTCCAAGGGACACTGATCGCCCGGGGCGAAGTCGTGGTGGTCGACGAGTGCTTCGCCGTCCGTGTCACCGAACTGCTGACGGGCGACTGAGCATGACTGGCGAGCGACTGGCATGATCAGTGTCATCGAGCTGCTGGTCCGGCTCGTCATCTCCATGGTCGCGGTCATGGCCGTTATGGGCATCGCCGCCCGCCTGGTACGCAGGCGCCAGGGCGCCGGGCCTCTATTAGCGGCGCGAGGAGGCCCGGCCAACCGGCCCGGCCGTGCCCGGGCCCGCAAGCCCAGAGCCGTCCTGCCCCTCGAGGTCCTCTACCGCCGGCCCCTGTCCAAGGGGGCGGCAGTATCACTCGTTGATGCCGCCGGGAGGACTTTCCTTCTGGGCGTGACCGACCACTCGGTGACCCTCCTGGCCGAACTGCCCGGCCCGGCGGCAGCCCGGGCGCCCGCGTCCCCCGGCCAGTTGGGCATCGGACAGCAGACGGTCCCTCCGGTCAATCTGACAGACGAAGACGAATGGCAACAGACCGGCCGGATGCCGGGCTGCGAACGGGGCCCCGCTGGAGCGGAGACCTCAGATAACGCATGGAAGCTCGCCCTTGACTCGTTGCGGGAGCGCACGGTACGTAAGTAGCTCCCGCGCTCCACGGTCGAACCCTGGCAAACGGAGCGCCATGCAAAAAATAAAGAGGCTCTTCGCGTTCCTTGTCGGGGGCGTGGTGGCGACGGGCGCGGTGCTCGGCGTGGCGAGCCTGGCCTGGTCCGGTAGTGCGGCCGCGAGCCCCCTTGCCTCCACCTCGTCGACGGGGACCGCCGTGGCCTACCTGGCGGCAGGGCAAGCGAGCACGGGCGCATCGACCGGCGCCGTGTCGCCGGTGAGCCCCGATGGACCGCAGAGCCCGCAAACACCGGCCTCCCCTGCCGGCACGAGCAGCGGGACTTCGTCGGGGGGCGCGGTATCGGTGGACCTCGGGGGGAGCCTGGGCAAGCCGAGCGAGAGCATCACCATAATCATCGGCCTGACGCTGCTGGCGGTGGCGCCGTCGCTGCTCATATTGCTCACTAGTTTCACGAGAATTATCATCGTGCTCTCGTTGACCCGCCAGGCTCTGGGCCTGCAAAACGTACCGCCCAACCAGCTGCTGGCGGGCTTGGCCCTGTTCTTGTCGCTCTTCATAATGTCGCCCGTTATCAGCCATGTGAACTCGGACGCCGTCCAGCCCTATCTCGCCGGCAAGATAACGGCCGAACAGGCGTACACCGACGCCCAGGCGCCGCTCAAGACCTGGATGCTGAAACAGACCCAGGCGGACGACCTGGCCCTGTTCGAAAAGAGCGGCACCAAGCTCACTTCGCCGGCGGCGATGCCCATGGCGGCCATCGTGCCCGCGTTCGCGCTGTCGGAGATGCGGGCGGCCTTCATCATCGGCTTCGTCATATTCGTGCCGTTCCTCGTCATCGACCTCGTGGTGAGCTCCACCCTCATGTCCCTGGGCATGATGATGCTCCCGCCGTCGCTCGTCTCCTTACCTTTCAAACTGTTGCTTTTCGTGCTCGTCGACGGCTGGGCGCTCGTAGTCCAGTCCCTACTGGCGAGCTTCCATTGAGCGAGGGCCAAAAATGAACGATTCCTCCGTCGTCGAGATCGCGCTGCGCATGCTCACCGTCACAGGTGAACTGGCGGCACCGATGCTGCTCACCGCCATGTGCATAGGGTTGGCCATCGGCCTGTTGCAGTCCGTAACCTCGATCCAGGAAATAACGCTCACCTTCGTCCCCAAGATGGCCGGCGTTTCCCTCGCCATCGTCATAGCCGGGCACTGGATGGTGAGCACGCTCGTCGGGTTCACCGACCAGCTCTTCTCGATGATCCCTCAACTGGTGGGCTCCTGACACAGGAGCGGCACCCATGACATTCGCGTTCGCCGCCGGCCCTTTCTTCGCCTTCATGCTGGCGCTGGTCCGGGCCAGTGCCTGGCTGGCCTTGGTCCCACCTTTCTCCTCGTCGTCGATCCCCCAGGTGGTGCGCCTGGGGCTGGCGGCCGCCCTCGCCCTGGCCGCCGTCTCCCAATTGAGCCGTGCCCCGGGACTGGCGGTGAGCGTGAGCACGCTCAGCACGGCCGGCTTTATTTCCGACCTTGTCCTCCAGGCGGTGACGGGCTGCGTGCTCGGCTTTATCACGTCGTTGTTGCTATCGGTGCTGAGCGCGGCCGGGAGCCTCACAGACATGACGAGCGGGCTGGCCGCAGCGACCATCTTCGACCCGATCAGCGGGACGCAGAACCCCGTCACGGCAAACGTCTACAACGTGATCATGACCACACTGCTGTTTGTCACCGGGGGCGACCTGCTCATCGTGAAGGGCTTCATGACCTCGTTCCGCTCCGTGGGGCTGAGCTCCAAGAGCGTGAGCCTGCTCGGCCCGACGCTGCTGTCAGAGGTCAGCTTCTTCTTCCTCGCCTCGGTCGAAATAGCGGCGCCCGTGCTCGGGGCCATGTTCCTCGCCTATGTCGCCTTCGGGCTCCTGACCAAGAGCGCGCCGCAGTTGAACGTGATGTCGCTCGGTTTCGCCATCAACATCGCCCTCGCCCTCGTCGTCGTCGGCGCCTGCCTGGCCATGCTCCCGGGTGCCGTATCTACCCTGGTCGACCGGGCTGTCACCGACACGCTGGGCCTGCTCGGCATCAGCCCGTGAGCCGGCAGGGACAAGCACTCGATGCCTGACCAGGACAAGCACTCCCGGACAGAAAAGCCCACTACCCGGCGAAAAAAGGACGCGCGCCGGGAGGGCCAGGTCGCCCGCACTCCTGAGCTGGTCACGTGGCTCGTGATCATGTCGGGCACCTTCCTCGTGCAGTACACGGTGAAGACCGCTTACGTCTCCGTCGACAAGCTCTGGTACCAGGTCGGCGACGCCATAAGCCGTCCGAGCATAACGACCGACATCGCGGTGGCCGGACAAGGTGGGAAGGATATCCTGTCCTGCTTGGCCCCGGCCGTCCTCACGACCATGGCCCTGGCCCTGCTGGTAAACCTGGCCCAAACCCGCGGCCTGGTGACTTTCAAACCGCTGAAACCGAGCTTTTCTAAGGTCAACCCGGTCAACGGCTTGAAGCGCCTGTTCTCGCCGCGCTCGCTGTGGGAGGCGGCCAAGCAAACGTTACGAGTCATTTTGCTGACCCTGGTGGCGTGGAAGACGGTCATCGGGTTCGTGCCTGTGGCCACCGCCGCCGGGCCGCTGTCGTCGATGGCCATAGCCTCGATGGTGGCAACGCGCGCGCTCAGCCTGACGCGCCAGGTGGCGGCGATCGGCCTGGGCCTGGCCGTGATGGACTACGTCGTCCAATACCGCAAGACGGCAAGGCAGATGCGCATGACCAAGCAGGAGGTGAGAGAAGACAGCAAAGCCACCGAAGGCAACCCCCTTGTCCGGGGCGCCATTCGTCGCCGGCAGCGCCAGATGGCCCGCAACCGGATGTTGGCCGCGGTGGCCAGAGCGGACGCCGTAGTGCTGAACCCCACCCACTTTGCCGTCGCCGTGAGCTACGTCCGAGGCCAAGGTGCCCCGAAGGTGGTCGCCAAGGGCGTCGACTTCCTGGCCCTGCGCATCCGCGAGGAAGCCACCCTCCATAAGGTGCCGCTGGTGGAGGACCCGCCTCTGGCCCGGGCGCTGTACGTGGCGTGCGAGGTCGAACAGGAAATACCCACCGCGCTCTACGAGGCCGTCGCCCGCCTGCTCACCTTCATTTACTCGCTGAAAGCGTCCGGTCGGGCCATGCGCATCGACGGTGCACCGCACAAGCCTGCCGCCCCCCTTCTCGCCTTGAGCTCATCTTCGCCGTTTGACAGCCGATAGGCCCCTAGCCAGTCAGCATGGACGCGACCCGCGGGCCCACGGAGCAGGGCCTGACCAAACCTATTTGTGGAAGGGCCGGAGAGCTCCGAGTTGCGCAGCAACCGCTTGACTTTGGTGGGTGTCCCCACGGCCATGGTCGGCGTGGTGGTCATGCTCGTCGTGCCCCTGCCGACCCAGCTCATCGACATACTGATCACCCTCAACCTGGTCGGTGCGGTCGTCATCCTGCTCACGTGCATGTACGTGAAGCGGGCCCTCGAGTTCTCCGTTTTCCCCTCCCTGCTGTTGATCGCCACCATGTACCGCCTGGCCCTCAACGTGAGCGTGACCCGCCAGGTCCTTCTGCACGCCAAGGCGGGCAACGTCGTCGCCGCCTTCGGTCATTTTGTGATCGGGGGCTCCGTCGTCGTGGGCCTGGTGGTGTTCCTCATCATCGTCGTTATCCAGTTCGTCGTGATCACCAACGGTGCCGGCCGGGTGGCCGAGGTGGCGGCCCGCTTCACCCTCGACGGCATGCCCGGCAAGCAGATGGCCATAGACGCCGATCTCAACGGCGGGCTCATCAACAAAGACGAGGCCCGGCGCCGGCGCCGGGAGGTGGCCGCCGAAGCCGACTTCTACGGGGCCATGGACGGGGCCTCCAAGTTCGTCCGCGGCGACGCCATCGCCGCCATGGTGATCATGGCCATCAACCTGGTGGGCGGCTTGGCGATCGGCCTGTTCCAGGACCACGACAGCTTCAGCCAGGCCATCAACACCTACAGCCTCCTCTCCGTGGGCGATGGCCTGGCCGCCCAACTTCCGGCCTTGCTCATCTCGCTCTCGACGGGCATCATCGTGACCCGGGCGGGCACCGAATCGGACCTGGGCAGCGACCTCGTCCTGCAGATCCTCAACCAGCGCCGTGCCCTGCGCATCGCGGCGGCCGGGGTGACGCTGCTCGCCTTCATCCCCGGGCTGCCCAAGGTCCCCTTCATCCTGGTCGGAGTGGCGGTCTGGTTCGCCGCGTCGCGCCTGCCGAGCGACAACGCCCTGCGAGACGGTTCCAAAGACCAGGCCACGGCCGAGGTTGCGGCCCCCCCGTCCCCCGACTCGCCCGAGGGCCTGGCTCGCGACATGAAGGTCGACCCCCTGGAACTGGAAGTGGCTTACAACCTGGTCGAACTGGTCGACCCCAGCCGCGGCGGCGACCTCCTGGACCGGGTCAAGGCCCTCCGGCGAAAGGTGGCCATGGACCTCGGTGTCGTGCTGCCCCTGGTGCGCACGAGGGACAACATCGACCTGCCAGCGTCGACGTACACGATCCGGGTCCAGGGCGCGGAGATCGCCCGAGGCACCGCCATGCCCGGCCACATCCTGGCCATCGGGGACATGCTGGGCACGCTCCCGGGCGCCATGACCAAGGAGCCCGTATTCGGCTTGGACGCCAAGTGGGCCCCGGCTTCGGCCCGGGCCCAAGCCGAGCGCATGGGGGCGACAGTCGTCGACCCGGCATCGGTCATAACGACGCACTTGTCCGAAATAGTCAAGCAGAACGCGGGGAAACTGCTCTCCCGGGCCGCCACCAAGGAACTGGTGGAGATAGTGAAACGCAGCGACCCCACTGTCGTCGAGGAGCTGGGCTCGGCCCAGGTCACCCTGGCGGAGGTGCAGAGGGTGCTGCGGGACCTGCTCGACGAAGGGGTGTCAGTGCGCAACCTGTCCAAGGTGTTCGAGGTGCTCACCGAAAAGGTCCGCACCACCCGGGACCCAGAAACGCTGGTCGAAGGCTGCCGCCAGGCGTTGGGACCGGCGCTTTCGGCCGGCCTGGCCACCGACGGCCACCTGCCGGTGATAACCATCGAGCCCCTGCTCGAACAGCAGCTGAGCGAGGTGCTGCGCACCAGCGATAACGGCTCTTTCCTGGCGCTGGCCCCGGACAAGGCGGAGGCGTTCACACTGGCCGTCGCCCAGCGGGCCCGGGAGGCCGAGCGCGAGGGAGAGATGCCTGTCCTGGTCTGCGCCGCGCCGCTGCGGCCGGCGGTACACAAGTTGACCCGCACGGCGGCGCCTCGCCTGCCCGTGCTTTCCTACGCGGAACTGGGCTCCCAGCTCCGCCTTGATACCCGGGGAGTGGTGGACCTTGCCCACGCAACGGTTTGAAGCGCCCAGCCTGGAACAAGCGGTCCGCATCGTCCGGGCGGAGGCCGGCCCCACCGCCCGGATCGTTGGCGCCACGAGAGTGCGCCGTGGCGGCGTGGGCGGGTTCTTTGCCCGCGAGCACGTGGAACTGGAGGTCGAACTGATCGAGGGCTCCGAAGCGGCGCCGCCCCGGCCCAAGCCGGCGGGGACGGGCGCGCTGACCGGCGCCTCCGAGGGGCGGGCCCGGGCCGGTGGCGACCGGCCCGGGCCGACTGGCCAACGCCAGCACGAGCGCGCCGAGCCGAGGCACGGCGGCGAGGGGCGCGGCGACGGTAGGCGGGAGCAAGGGCGCGGCGACGGTAGGCGGGAGCAAGGGCGCGCCGGCGAGGCCGACGACGCCCGGGACCCGATGTCCGAACTGATCAACGAGATGGCCGAGAACGGGCCCTCTTCCGTGCTCGACCTGGCCGAGAGGGTCAACGCCGACCAAAACCACTACGCACTGGCCGAGGAGCCCACTGCGGCGCCCCGACGGGCCGTGGCGCCGCCGGCGACCCCCTCCCCCACCCCCCGCCACGCGGCGGCACCACCGGCCCGGTTGGCGCCCGAGCCCCGGCCCGCGGCCGCCACGGCGGGAACGCCTACGACCACCCGCCCGGAAGCCTCGGTGCCTGCTAATGCCAACTTCGCCCTGACACTCGAGCGGATCGCCCGGGAAGCCGGTTTGGCCGCGCCCGAGGAGGCAAACCACGCTCCAGGACCGGTGGGGGATCCTCTGCCCGCCACCCCTTCATCCGGCGCCCCTTCATCCGGCGCCCCTTCATCCGTCGCCCCTTCATCCGGCACCCCTTCATCCGGCACCCCGGTCTCCCATGCGGGCGAGATCCTCACCGAGCTGCGCCCGGCGGCACCGGCTCCGGGCCTCGAGCGCCAGGCGGCGCCGGCGGCCCCGGTACGGCCCGGGGAGCTCTCGGGCTTGGGCCTGGCCGTGCACGCTCTGGGCCTGCCGCTCCCGGCGTGCCAGGCCGTCCGGTCGGTCACTACCCGCCAGGAGCTGGAGGAAGAGCTGTGCCGGGCGCTCCAACTGGCCCTGCCGCCCCTGCCCAGCCGGCCCAAGTTACCGACCAGTATCGTCGCCGTCGTCGGCCCCCGGGACGAGGTCATGACGGCGGCGCGGGCCGTGGTCGACGACATCGGCGCCTCGCGCGAGGAACTGGCCGTCGCCACTCAACGCCCCGTCTTCCGCAGCCAAGAACGGGTCCTGGGACCGGCCGAAGAGGTGGCCGAGGAGCGGCGCACCTGGCGTTGGCGGGGCCGGCCGTCTGTCGTCGCCATCGAACAGCCGGTCCGAGCCGGGGGCACCCAATGGGCGAGCGACATGTTGAGGGCCCTCGAACCGGCGCTGTGCTGGGGCGTGGCCGAAGCGTTGCGCAAGCCCGAAGACCTGGCCGCCTGGTCACGATCGCTCGGCGGCATCGACGTCCTGGCCCTGGTCGACCTGGAAGGCACCACCACTCCGGCTGCCGCCCTGGGGGCGGGCCTGCCCGTGGGCACCCTCGACGGCCAACCCGCCACCCCGCAGCTATGGGCCAGCATCCTGTGCACCCGGCTGATGGGATGAGCGAATGAAACACAAAAGCATGCGGCCGGCCATCTTCTTGCTCATGGCACTAGCCCTTTCGGCGTCCACCCTCCTCAACGTCGTCAACGGCTCCGACTCGGCCGTCGGGGCGGGAGAGCACATCGGCGCCGCCATCCTGATCTCATGGCTGGCGGTGGGCACGGTCGGCTACACCGTCGACCGCTACCGGGCGCACGTCTTCAACCATGCCCGCCAGCGACGCTCGGGATGATTACGTAGATAGGCTCGCTGACCACGGTCGTTTCCCTCCAGTTGCGGACCCGTTCTATGAGGCTTTCTGTTACCTGGTAGCCACGTCCGACCAAAAGGCGCCCGGCCGAATCGGTCACGTCCCTGGCCACTGTCATCCCCGCCTCAAGTTCTCTGGAGAGAAGCTGGAGGACGTCGGGCTCGCTGGTCTCGGGCTCGGCCCGCTCCAGCAAGGCGGCCAGCAAATCGGGGTCGTACGAACCCCTCCGGCGCTCGAGGACGCCGATAGCCACTCTGCGGTGTATGCCGCTGGCTTCAAGGGCCTCGAGGTCAACGGCGGTCCGCAGCATCTGCGCCCCGGTAGCGACGTTCGTGCCGGCTTGCGGCGCGGCGCCAAGTACGTGACCGGCCGCCGGGTGCGCCTGGCGGACCTGCTGCGAATAGGCGACGGTTTGGTCGTGGATCATGTTGCGGACATCCTCAAGACGAGGTATCGACGCCAGCAAGCTCTCGGCGTGCCGCGGGAGCAGGTCGACCTGCGACTGCTCTTGGGGCGTGAGCGGCAACCCGACATTGAGCTTGGAAACCGTCTCGGGTGCGAGGACGACGGTGCCTATCTGGGAAAGCATTGCCGCGATCTCAATGCGCCAAGCTTGCTCCGGCCGGGTGGCCTCGATCATCTCGAGGACGATCGCCCGGATACGGGCGGCGCGGGCAAAGGCCGTGGGATTGGCCAGGCTCAGCACTTCGAAAAGTGCGGCCACGCTCCCTCGGAGCGTGTGCTCGACGAGCTCGCGTTCCGCCTCTATCATCCCGTGCTGCTCGACGGCGGCTGTCAGCGCATCGACCAGGACCGGTCGAGGACAGGGCTTGACGAGGAAACGGAAAACGTTGCCGTCGTTGACCGCAGCTATGGCGTCGTCCATGTCGGCGTGGCCGGTGAGCAGGACGCGGACGGTGCCTGGGCGCACCGCCTTGGCCCTCGCCAGCACGGTGGCGCCGTCCATGACGGGCATGCGCATATCCGTCACGAGAACGGCGAAGGACGGGTCTTTTTGCAGCAGCGCCAGCGCTTCGGGGCCAGACTCGACGCCCACCACGGCGAACTCGGCGTAGAGCTGGCGCCGGAGGCTGTCCAGGACGGCCGCCTCGTCGTCCACACACAGCACGCGCGGGCGTTTGTCGACCGTGGTCCTGCCCGCTACATCGCTCATTGGCACCGCCCTCTTTTGTTCCTGGTCGGTACCGGGCCCGGCGACCTTAGTGGTTCAGCTCCGGTCCACGGCCCCAAGTTGTCGGGACGCTACTGCTCGGGCCGAGTCGTCTTGGCGGCCTCGGGCGCCACCACCGGGAAGGTGACCGTCAGTGTGGTGCCCCCTCGGAAGTAGCCACGTCTATCTGGCCGCCGTGGCTTTGTGGCGCCCGAGATGGTCGTGGCCGGGCGGTGGCGGGCTCTGAACAACCGTAGGCGGGCGCCCGACCGATCGCCGAGCCCTCTCCTTGCGGCGTGCTGCCAGCCATCGGTGCCCCTCGTGAGGCGGACGCTCCGCCCGTAGTGTCCTTCGGCCCGCAACTGGACGAGTTAAGCCCAATGACCACACAAAGCGGTCGGCTTAAGGAGGTGATGGCCCCAAGCGTTCAGCCTCGGGCGAGGCCGT
>Ga0181517_10005604_pt1 | contig 11036 bp, 8 predicted proteins | sample PEATcosm2014_Bin_31_FD_119748 | JGI IMG/M metagenome (GOLD analysis project Ga0181517, IMG submission 119748) | Peatland microbial communities from MTU Mesocosm Facility, Houghton, MI, USA - PEATcosm2014_Bin01_30_metaG | ecosystem: Environmental > Terrestrial > Soil > Wetlands > Peat | place... | reverse complement strand
ATGCACGGCGCATGAAGAGAATGGGCGTGGCGCGGGTGATCCAGCGTTCGAGTTACAAGCCGTGGCGCGTGGCGCGGAGGGTGCGGGCGATGCTTGCGGAGCCGGAGTATGAAGAGCGGGCGCGCGCGGTGGCCGAGGAAGTGGCGCGGGAGGATGGCGTGAAGACGGCGTGCGATGCGCTGGAAGCGCTTCACGCACGGCAGACGCCTTAAGCTCCCACCCCATATTCTTCGAACGCAGGAAGCGCACTCAAGGTGTGGCGACCGGTCTTCCGCGCGGTGTTATCGCGCTTGAGGTGCGGCACCCATTCTGGGATCTGACTCCCGACTTAAGATTTGCGGACGTTCGATTATTGCGGGGCGGAATTGGGCGCAGGGGCCTGGGCGGCGGGGTGGTCAGGTTTTGAGGACCGAGGATTTCTTCTGCGGAGCAGGAGCGCGGCGTAGATGAGGAGGTTGAGGGCGAGGACGGCAGCGGCAAGAAAGTTTTGCCAGCGCTGCGTGAGGCCGTCCTGGTAGATGACGGGGACGAGGTAGCGAGCGATGAAATCGCCGGTGTAGGTGGCGATGCCTGCGCGAAGGGCGAAGTAGTTTTCGGCGGCAGTGAGGGGACAAACGATGCCGGGGGAAAGCTCGGCGTAGACCGCCCAGGCTAGCGCCGCGAGATGGAAGGGCGCGAGCCAGCGGCGCCAGCCGACGAGCAGCGCGCCAGCGACGACGAAGAGAATGAATCCGAAGTGGAATAGGATCGTGGCTTCAGTTAGCGCGCGATACATTTGCTTGCCGCCTACTGCGGGGCGGGGAGGTTGGCGGGGGCTTCGGCGGATGGAGGCGGGACTGCGGCCAGTGCTTCGGTTTCGCTCGACAAAGGCGTCGGAAGAGGACGCTCGAGAGCGATCGCGAGAACTTCATCCATACTGTCGACGAAGCGGAGCTTCATGGCGTTCTTGATGTTGTCGGGCAGCTCGGAAAGATCCTTCTCATTGGCGCGGGGCAGAATGGTCTCGAAGATTCCAGCGCGGAGAGCAGCAAGGAGTTTTTCCTTGAGGCCGCCGATGGCGAGCACCTTGCCGCGGAGAGTGATTTCGCCGGTCATTGCGATGTCGCGGCGGACGGGAATTTTGGCGAGCGCGCTGGCGAGAGCCGTGGCCATGGTGATACCGGCGGAGGGGCCGTCCTTGGGGATGGCGCCTTCGGGCACGTGCAGGTGGATGTCGATGTTGCGGTAGAACTCGCGCGAGAGGCCGAGAGCCTGCGCCTTGCTGCGGATGTAGGCGAGCGCGGCTTGCGCCGATTCCTGCATGACGTCGCCGAGCTGGCCGGTGATGGTGAGCTTGCCTTTGCCGTCGAGGACCTGCACTTCAGTGGTGAGAATGCTGCCGCCAACTTCAGTCCATGCGAGGCCGGTGACGAGGCCGACTTCACTCTTCTCGTGCACCTCGCTGTCGCGGAACTTGGCCACGCCGAGAAAGTCGGCGATATTGGCGGCGGTAATTTCTTCGCGGTGCTTTGCGCCCTGCTTGACGACGGTGCGCGCCACCTTGCGGCAGACGTTGCCGATCTCGCGCTCGAGGTTGCGCACGCCTGCCTCGCGCGTGTAGCCGCGAATGATGTCGAGAATGGCATCGTCGGCGAAGGAGATCTGCTTCTCGGTGAGGCCGGTCTGGGCGCGCTGCTTCTTGACGAGGTATTGGCGGGCGATTTCGAGCTTTTCCTGCTCGGTGTAGCCGTGGAGGCGGAGGACTTCCATGCGGTCCTGCAGCGCGGCGGGAATGGTGTGCATGACGTTGGCGGTTGCTACAAACAAGACCTGCGAGAGGTCGTAGTCGACGTCGAGGTAGTGATCCTGGAAGGTGGTGTTCTGCTCGGGATCGAGGACTTCGAGGAGGGCGGAGGCGGGATCGCCGCGGAAGTCGGAGGCCATCTTGTCGACTTCGTCGAGCAGGAATACGGGGTTCTTGGTGCCCGCGCGCTTCATGTGCTGGATAATCTGGCCGGGGAGTGCGCCGATGTAGGTGCGGCGATGGCCGCGGATTTCGGCTTCGTCGCGCACGCCGCCGAGAGAGAGGCGGACGAACTTGCGGCCGGTGGCCTTGGCGATGGACATGCCGAGGGAGGTTTTGCCGACTCCGGGAGGGCCGGCGAAGCAGAGGATGGAGCCCTTGGGATTCTTGACGAGCTGGCGGACGGCGAGGAACTCGAGGATGCGGTCTTTGATTTTTTCGAGGCCGTAGTGGTCGGCGTTGAGGACTTTTTCGGCGTGATCGATGGAGCGCGTCTCTTTGGATCGCTTCTTCCACGGCACGGCGAGCAGCCAGTCAATGTAGTTGCGGCTGACGGTGGACTCGGCGCTCATGGGCGGCATGGCTTCGAGCTTCTTGAGCTCCTGGATGGCCTTGTCGAGCACTTCCTTGGGCATGCCGGCGGTCTCGATCTTCTTGCGGAGCTCGTCGAACTCGGACTTTTCGCCGCGGCCGAGTTCTTTCTGGATGGCCTTGATCTTCTCGTTCAGGTAGTACTCTTTCTGGGCGCGCTCCATCTGGCGCTTGACGCGCGACTGGATGTTGCGATCGAGGTCGAGCTTCTCGATTTCGACGTCGAGGACGTCGGCGATGCGCGCGAGGCGCGCGGCGGGATCGAAGATGGCGAGGAGTTCCTGCTTCTCTTCAATGCCGAGCTGGAGATTTGCGGCTATGGTGTCGGAGAGCTTGGCGGCCTCGTCCATGCGCACGGTGGCGATGATGGTTTCGTAGTTGAGCGATTGCTGGAGCTTGACGTATTGCTCGAAGAGGCCGGTCACGCGCTGCATCAACTGTTCGACCGCGGGCGTCAACTCAAACTGCGACTTGCCCACGCGGACTGTGGCGACGAAGAAGCCGTCGCTATCGTTCACCTCGAGGGACTTGGCGCGCTCGACGCCTTCGACCAGCACCTTGATGTTGCCGTCGGGCATTTTGACGCTCTGCACGATGTTGCAGATGGAGCCTACCTGATAGACGTCTTTGGCTTTGGGCTCGTCGATGGAGGCGTCGTGCTGGGTGGCGAGAAAGATCTTGCGGTCGCCGCTGAGGGCCTCTTCCAGCGCGCGCACGCTGGACTCGCGGCCAACGACGAAGGGGGTCATCATGTAGGGAAAGATGACCATGTCGCGAATGGGCATCATGGGCAGCTTGCGCGGTTCGTTTTTTTCGCGGGAAGTTGTCATTATGCCCCCAGGGAGTTGGACGTGCCGAAAACGCTGCCGGCTCCGGCTCAGCGGTTCCTAATGAAATTGTACAGCGAATTGACTCTGGGCCCTTTTTACGGTCCGAAGGAAAACCGAGGCCGTGCCGGCCATTCGGGACTAAACAGCCTCGTAGTCCCGGGGTTTCTCCATGGAGTGTCGCCGGATGTTGATGCCCAGCGTGCTGAGGAAAAAACTGAAGAGGACGGTCTCAATCCCCAGGGTAATGGCCATGCCCGAGGGGATCACAATGCGCGCCACGTGCTCGATATTCAGGTCGCCAAACCCGGCGTGACGCCAGATGAGGAACGCATATATCGCGGCCGCAATGCCCGCCAGCGCAATCAATGCTCCGGCAATCAGTCCGCGCTCCAGGTTGATGTAGCGAAAGATGTGGCGGAAACCGGGGGTGGCAGGATAGAGATGCTCCTGTATCGCATAGATCCTCGACAACACCGCGAACAGCACCGACTGATAGCCGACGACGCTCATGAAGGCGAGATAGATCAGCGTGTCAAGGCCTAGACGTGCATGGCCCAGCCGCGCATGCTGGAGTTGAATCGAGTTCTGCTCGAGCAGAGCGGTTCCGGCAAGGCCCACCAGCATCAACGCCAAACCCGGAAACAGGAAGAGCCAGTTGGGGCTGTAGAGCAGCATGAAGCGCAGATGGCGCCAGCCATCGCGATAGGGCCGGAGATGGGGAGGCCGCGAGCGGCCATCCGGACTCAGGGTGGTCGGCACCTCGACGATCTTCATCCGTTCGAGCGTCGCCTTGATGACCATCTCCGACGCGAACTCCATTCCCGTGGTGCGCAGGTCCATCCTCGTGAATGCCTCGCGGGAGTAAGCACGAAGGCCGCAATGAAAATCCCTGGCCGGGCAATGAAAGAAGATTCTTCCGATGGTCGACAGAATGGGATTGCCGATGTAACGGTTCTTCCACGGCATGGCTCCCGGCTTGATGCCGCCCGCAAAGCGGTTGCCCATGACCAGGTCGTATCCCTGGCGAAGCTTTTCAATAAATGGGTCGAGGTTGGAGAAGTCGTAGCTGTCGTCGGAGTCGCCCATGATGATGTATTTGCCGCGGGAGGCCAGCGTCGCGCCATAGAGCGCCGCGCCGTAGCCGCGCTGTTCGATCCTGACGACACGCGCGCCACAGCTAAGCGCGGTCTGCTGCGAGCCATCCGTGGATCCGTTATCGCCGATCACGACCTCGCCGCGGATTCCGGCGCGCTCGAGGTAGCCCATTGCCTTGCGAATGCAGGTCTCCAGCGTCTCAGCCTCATTGAGGCAGGGCATGATGATGCTGAGTTCAAAGGAGCTGTCCTGCTGAATAGGTGGGGCTTGCGATCCGCCTGGCATGACACTATTTACGCATATCGGGCGGGGACTGACCTAAAATATTCCCCGAAGGCGAATGACCCAGGAAAGTCCACCTTCAGCCGTCTCGATCCGGCGAGGCGCAGAGGAGTGAAATGAGCAAAGTCAAACTTACTATCTGGGAAGATATCGAGGGTGGGGCATCGCAACGGTTTGTTGAAGCATGGCATCGCGGCGAGCTAAGAGAGACGTTCCAGGATCGCCATCTTGCTTTTGAAAGCTGGGATGCGCTGGCCCGGGTTCTCCCAGGCAAGTGGATGGAGTTGCTTGGTTACGTACGCCGCAAAAAAGTCCGGGGTCTCGGGGCTTTCAGCTTTCTTCTCCCGATCGCTGGGTTTTTGTTTCTGGCATCCTGTGGGGGGGTGTCCCGCCCGTCTCTGAACAGCGTCCTCACGGAAACACAGACATCCGCCCATTACATCTATCACTACACGCCGGGCGACAGCGTCAATCCCGCTTTCCAGGAAGCTTTCTATGGTTGGGACTCTGCCCAACTGTCAGTAAGTCTCGGACAGAAGATCCAGTACTACAAGTTCACTGACGCCAATCAAAAGCAGCAGCTCACGGGGATGGCGGGAAATGGAGACTCCGACACGTCGACCGATTCGATTTACATAATCTGGCCGGACGACAATCATGAAACCACTCACCTGCTGACAGCCACCATCGGGATACCCACGCCGTTCGTCAATGAAGGCATGGCGGTTGCGAATCAGACCGATCCACTGGACAAGATCTATTCGCCGAATTGGAATGGCGACTCACCCCACTACTGGGCGAAGCAGTACCTTCAGTCCGGCCAGCTTCCGGCGCTGTCGAGCCTCCTGGACCAAAACACCTTTGAGGCATTCGACCCCAACATGAGCTACCCCATCGCGGGCTCGTTCGTTCGTTATCTCATCGACACCTACGGTATAACGGCTGTGCTCAAGCTCTTTCCGGGCGCCAGCCATTCCGACTCACCCGCCACGACGATGTCGCGATTCCAGGACGTCTTTGGAAAGTCGTTCACAGACGCCGAGCAGGATTGGCACGCGTTCCTCAAGCAATACCAAGGTCCGTGATCGGGTGGATCCACGAATATGCCTCAGAGCAATGCCGAGGCGGAAGGCCGAAGCAATTCGACAAGCCCCGCGCCGGATTCTTGGCCTTTTTTAGCGAGCCGGGCGGATAGGCGACCGGATCAGCGCCGGATCGATCCCGGCCAGTATCCGCTCGTTTGCCAAGGCGCTCAAACGCGATTACAGCAACGTCCATACGGATGTTCAGGCTCTTGCCGGTGCGGGGCTTCTTGAGACCTCCCCGAAAGGCGTTCGGGCAGACTACGACGCGATTGAGACGAAGATCGCGATTTGAGAACGAGAGACATCCCTCAGGGGCTAAAGCCCGACCTGATTTTGCGATGCTTGTGGCACGACTAAAGTCGTGCCCTGACTCAATGTCCTGATCTGCCCTGGGCTGAAGCCCTGGTTCGTTAGCAGATGCTCTTCAGTGGCCTGAAGGCCACTGCTCCCTCCGTCCCAGAAAAGCAAAGCCCCCAGGCTCGCGCCTGAGGGTCTTGTGCATTTCCGTCGAGTCGTTGAAGCTGCGAAGCCGGTCTAAGCTAGCCGGCCTTTTCGAGCAGGCACAGCGAAAGGTCGCGCCGCTCCACCATCTCCCGCGTAATCTCGAGGTCGCGCACGCGCTTGTTGTTGGGCAGGTGGTACATCAGGTCGAGCATCAGCTCTTCGAGGATCATGCGCAGTCCGCGCGCGCCCACCTTGCGGGCCAGGGCCTCGCGGGCAACGGCGATGGTGGCCTCGTGGGAGAAGTGGAGCCGGACATTCTCGTATTCGAGCAGCCGCTGATACTGCTTGAGAATCGCATTGCGCGGCTTGGTGAGGATCTCGATCAGCGCGGCCTCGTCGAGCTCGTCGAGCACGCCCATCACGGGCAGGCGGCCAACAAACTCCGGAATCAGGCCGTACTTGATGAGGTCCTGCGGCTCGGTCTTGCGCAACAGTTCCGTGTCGCGGTGCGAACGCATCGTCGCCTCGGCTTCGGTTTCCGTGGCCTTGAAGCCAAGCGCCTTTTTGCCGATCCTGCGTCCAACCACGCGCTCCAGGCCGACGAACGCGCCGCCGCAGATGAACAGGATGTTGGTTGTGTCGACCGCCGTGAACTCCTGGTGGGGATGCTTGCGGCCGCCCTGCGGAGGGACGTTGGCCACCGTGCCTTCGAGGATCTTCAACAGCGCCTGCTGCACGCCTTCGCCGGAGACGTCGCGGGTGATCGACGGGTTCTCGTCCTTACGGCCGATCTTGTCGATCTCGTCGATGTAGATGATGCCCTGCTGCGCCCGCGTGACATCGCCCTCGGCCGCCTGCAGCAACTTGAGGATGATGTTCTCCACGTCCTCGCCCACGTAGCCGGCTTCAGTCAGCGTGGTAGCGTCCACAATCGCGAAGGGCACGTCGAGCATCTTGGCCAGCGTGTGCGCCAACAGCGTCTTGCCTGAGCCGGTGGGCCCAATCAGCAGGATGTTCGACTTGGCCAGCTCCACTTCGTTGTTGCGCATCCGGTTCATCTGGATGCGCTTGTAGTGGTTGTAGACCGCGACGGCCAGCTTCTTTTTTGTCTGATCCTGACCGATGACATAGTCGTCGAGAAACGCCTTCACATCCTGCGGCTTGGGCAGGTGCCCGGCCGTCGTGGTGGGGTTTGCTTCGCCCCGGTCGTCTTCGAGGATGGAGTTGCACACGGCCACGCACTCGTCGCAGATGTAAGCGCGAGGGTAGTCGCTGGGCGACGAGATGAGCTTGGCCACGGCGTCCTGCGACTTGTGGCAGAACGAGCAGCGTAGTGCTTCTTCGGGTCCCGTGCGCGGTTTCATTGAACAGCTCCCCCTAGCAAATGTACTCTTTTGGCGACAATTGCGTATTTTCCCGCCGCTTACGTGCGCGGACGGTCGATGATCTCGTCGACGATCCCGTATTCCTTGGCCTGTTGCGAATTCATGATGAAGTCGCGCTCTACGTCCCGCTCGATCCGGTCCAACGGTTGTCCTGTGTGCCTGGCAATCAGGTTATTTGTAATCTCGCGAATGCGCAGGATCTCGCGCGCATGAATGTCGATATCGGTGGCCTGGCCGCTGAGCCCGCCCATCGACGGCTGATGGATGAGGATGCGCGAATTGGGCAGCGCAAACCGCTTGCCCTTGGTCCCGGCGAGCAGCAGGAATGCTCCCATGCTTGCCGCCTGCCCGATGCAATAAGTGACCACGTTGTTCTTGATGAACTGCATGGTGTCGTAGATGGCCAGGCCCGCGGTAATCGATCCGCCCGGCGAATTGATATAGAGCTGCACGTCCTTCTCGGGGTCCTCGCCGGAAAGAAACAGCATCTGCGCCACAATCAGGTTGGCAATCTGGTCATCGATCGGCGTACCCAGAAAGATAATGTTGTCGCGAAGCAGACGCGAATAGATGTCGTAGGCGCGCTCGCCGCGACTCGTCTGCTCAACCACCATGGGAACCAATGCCATTGAGTCTTCCCGTTTCCTCGTTGGGGGACAGCCTGTCCCCGATTCAATTCACCGTGCCGGCAACTGCGTTCCGGCCCGTTTTCCGTGTTCCCGTTTTGGCGCCAATCGCCACTTCCCGTGCCTTAAGCAGGCAATCTTTCATACAGCACACTTGCAGTTTTTTCACGCCGCAATTGTTCCCGGATTCTAGCTAGGCCGCCGTCTTCAGTCAATCGCGCCTTCAGGGTATCCAATGGTTCACGCGACTGAATCGCGGCCAGTTGGAGCTCGCGCTCCATCTCTTCGTCGCTCACCGTAATGTTTTCTTCGTGGGCAATACGGTCGAGCAGGACCATCGTTTTGACCTCAGCCGTGGCGCTTTCGCGCTGTGCCGCGCGCAGCCGGACAAAGTCCAGCTTGCGCATCTGCTCGGTATTCATGCCCTGCGCAGCCAGCGCGCGCAGGCCGCGGTCAAGCCGTTGATCAATTTGATCCTGCACAAGCGATTCCGGCACGGGGAAGGGGTACTTCTCGGTCAACGCGGCAAAAAGCCTGTCCTTGGTCTCGGCTTCCACGCTCCGCTTCTTGCGGTTTTCCAGGTGCTCGCGAATCCGGGTTTCGAGCTCGGCGAGGCTCTCGTATCCGCCCAGCTCTTTGGCAAACTCGTCATTCAGCTCGGGCAGAATCCGCTTCTTTATCGCCTTGACTTCCACGTCGTAGGCCACGGTTTTGCCGGCGAGCTTTTCTTCGGCGTAATCCGCGGGATACACAACTTCCGCCTTCAGTTCCTGTCCGGGCTTGGACCCGCGCAGGGCTGCAGAGAAAGCCTCCACGGTATCCTTGCCGCCGATTTCGACCAGCGTGTCCTCGCCCAGGATTGGAGCCGCTTCGGCTTCGCCGTCGATTACGCCCTTGTAACTGATCTGCGCCCAGTCGCCGTCCTTGAGCGCGCGGTCTTCTTCCACCGGCTCAATCGTGGCCCGCGAATCGCGCAGATGCCCAAGTTCGTGCTGAAACTCTTCTTCCGTCACGTCGACCGAGGGCTTCGGCACGGTGACCTGCTGGTAACCCTCCATGGAAAACGGGGCAAGATACTCAAACACCGCCTTCACGTGCAGCGGCTGACCATCTTCCACAGTGAGTTCGGTTACCTGCGGCTGGCCTACGGGGCGCACGCCCAGCTCCGCGACAGTCTTGTTGAAGCGCTCGGGCAGTAGTCCGTCGATCACTTCCTTGCGGATTTCGCCGGCAAACCGCCGACGCACCACAGACTCCGGCACTTTGCCAGCCCGGAATCCGGGAATCTTGGCATATTTCCGGTAGTTGCCCGCCACCGTGCGATAGGCCTTGGTAACTTCGTCGGCGGGAATGTCGAGCACCAGCTCGCGGGTGCAGTCCGGATTCAGAACCGGACCATGCTGGTGGTCGTGTCCCTCATGTCCGTGGTCGTGCGCGTGGTCGTGGCCTTCGTGTTCAGGGCTGTCGACTCCAGCTTCTCCACCGGGTGGAGGGTTGTCTTCGAGGGTGTCGGTAGAGCTCAATGCTTTCGCCTTCCAGGCGCCTCTTCGGCACCCTAAAAAACCCTTGATCGGGCTGGAGCTGCCCGCTTACTCCCCGGCGCGATTCCTCAACTCGAGACCGGCTGCCAGGGACTGAAGAGCATGTCCGGGCAGTGCCGAGCAGTATCGAGCTGTGTCGCTCCCGGTGGGGCCGTCTCTCATGGACAGAGGCCGGAATCGACGAAGCTCCCTGTGGCTGGGGAAACGCCTATCTCATGGTATGAGGGAATGCTCTCAAGGGTCAAACAGCGCAGCGCAGTTTAGCGCACAAAAGTCCTATGTTTCGGTGGGTTACTGAGACATTATCGCTGCTGATTACTGTTCCTGGTCGGTGGGCTTGCGCACGTAAGCCAGGAACCGTGGATGCGACGCTCCGCAATGCGCATAGTTCTCCCGCGCTTCGCTCAGGCTCAGCTCCGCGTTCACCGTCAGCCGGACCTCGCCCGCGTCGTCCTCTTCCTGCCCGTCATCCTCCCACCAGCACACCGGACACAACGCCAGCGCGTCCGCCGTCTCCAGCGTTCTGAATCCGCAGCACGGACAGCGAAAACGCTCCTCCACGACAACTCCCTTAAGGCCTAGACGCATCCAGCTCACCTGGGTTTACCTCGCGGTCGCAGCAAAGTCATCGGCGCAGAAGGCAAAATCGTGCTGGCCCTCTGAGCGGGTCTCGGTAGGTTTGATTCCCAAAAGCTGATCTGGGATGCAGCCCGAAATGGGCCTGCCCGTCTGCTTATCCGTTGACGGAAAGATTTGGAGGCCCTATTTTGTCATCGAAACTCCTCGTTTAAGGCCGCCTTCCTATCGATCAACCTCGTTCACGCCAATCCTCCTTGTCCGCGCCGGGGTTTTCAGGAGGGATTGCGTCTTGCAAGCGCGTCTGCCGCTCCGCCCGCAAGCGAATCGATTCGTTTCTGCGTCCTAATGTTCAGCCAAACCACGTAGAATTCGTGCGCAGGAGAATATTCATGGCCCGACTCGGTCCACCGCTGCTTTACCGTTACCGCCGCCTGGTTGCGGCCCTCTGCGCTCTGCCGTGGCTTGGCCTCACCCAGGCTGCCGCCGAGCCGCCCATCCGCGTCGCCATCGTGGGACTGGCCCACGGCCACGTCGAGGGTTTCCTGATGGCGCTGCCCAAGCACAGCGACGTGCAGCTTGTGGGCATAGCGGAAGCCGACACCGAGCTAGCCGCCAAGTACAGGAGCCGCTTCGGCCTGGACGAGAAGCTCTTCTACAAGCAAGAAGCGAACATGATCGAGAGGACCCATCCCCAAGCCATTCTGGTGTATACATCGATCGCCGAGCATCGGCCGGCCATCGAGATAGCTGCCCAGTACGGCGTCTCGGTGATGGTGGAGAAGCCGTTGACGATCT
>Ga0181517_10005603_pt1 | contig 11037 bp, 8 predicted proteins | sample PEATcosm2014_Bin_31_FD_119748 | JGI IMG/M metagenome (GOLD analysis project Ga0181517, IMG submission 119748) | Peatland microbial communities from MTU Mesocosm Facility, Houghton, MI, USA - PEATcosm2014_Bin01_30_metaG | ecosystem: Environmental > Terrestrial > Soil > Wetlands > Peat | place... | reverse complement strand
TTCGACGGGCTTGTCGCGGGCCACCGCCTGCAGGAGCGCCTGCCACACCTGAGCGCCGACCACGCCGTCGGCGGTAAGGCCATGTTTGGCCTCGAAAGCCATGACCGCCCCGCGCGTGAGCACGGTGTACTGGCCCGGCTGCCACAGGGTGCCGATCAGCTTGGCGAGCTTTGGATAACGCCAGGTGAAGACGCCCTTCCGGACGGCCACCGAGACCAGATCGGCACTCGTGGCGCGGTGCGTCGGGGCCGGGGTCGGCGAGGCCGCAGCGTTCGGTGAGGCCGCAACGGTCGGTGAGGCGGCTGCCGTGGACGAAGCCGCAACGTTCGGCGAGACCGCAGCGGTCGGTGAAGCGCTCGATTGCGCGGCGCCCGCCTGCGCGGCGTGGCTTGCCCGAAAGCGCAGCGGCAGGTACCCCAGGTCGGCGAGGAGCTGCTGCAGGCGCACCACCGAGGCTCCGCCTACCGTGAACCAGGTACTGTACGGCTTGGCCAGGCGGCCGCCACTGCTGCTGCGCATGCCCCAGCGACCCGCCGGGACGGTCACGCGCACGGTCGTGAGCAACGGCCAGTGGCCTGCCGGACGAAAGACCAGCGTGGTGGGCGAGACCGCCTTCCAGGCGCCGCGCACCTTTGGCGTGAGGCTTGGCCGGGCGGTACGGGCCGCGAGCGCGGTCGAGAAGCGCACCACGAGCTTGCGCGCGTACGACACGTTCTGCGCTCCGGGGCGCGGCGCGACCGCGACGACCTTGACGGCCACCACCGGCGTGGGGCTCGGCGCCGGAGTGCCCGAGACCGACGCGACGACCGCTGGGCCCGCCGTGGCCACGCCCCCGCAACCGGCCAGCGCTACGGCGAGGGCCAGCGAGGCCAGGGCGACGGCGACAGCGATCAGCACCACGATGAGGGCCCTGCGACGCCGGCAGCGAGCGGGAACGCTCACGACCCCACCTGCACGGACCGTTCCCGGTACGCGACACACCCCGTCAAAAGCCGACCTCCCCCGACGTGCGCCGCACCAACCGGCGCTTATGACTTATTGTCTCAGTCTGCAGGCAAAACCAAAACCGCCGCTGAGAAACGGCTGGAAAGATACTGAGAGACTCGCGGGCGGCGCAGAGTATGATGCCTGATCGACCACTCCTCGAGGAGAGCCCATGAAACCAGACGAAGTCGCCCGCGGCGTGTACCGGATATCCTTGCGAGGAGTGAGCGTGTTCCTGGTCGAAGCCAACGACAAGCTCGTGCTGATCGATGCCGGCCTGAAGAACAGCCCACGGCACATCACCGAGGCGATCTACTCGATGGGACGGCTGCCGCAAGATGTCGTGGCGATCGTGGTCACCCACGCGCACCGCGACCACACGGGCGGCCTCGCCGAGATGAAGCGCCGCACCGGCGCCGAAGTCTGGATGCACGAAAGCGACGCCACCCTCGTCGAAGGCGCCCTGCCCCACCGCCCGTTCGGCCCGGGCCAGAACCGCGCGACCGACATCCTGCGCCGCGTGATGAACGCGGCGCCCGAAGGCAGGCCCGAACCGGTCTCCGTCGCCCACCAGGTCGGCGACGGCGACGAGCTGCCCTTCGACGGTCTGCGCGCCTTTCACACGCCGGGCCACAGCGCCGGCCACCTCGCCCTGCTCCTGCCGCGCGACGGCGGCGTGCTGTTCGTGGGCGACGCCGTGTCGAACACGTTCCGCACCGGCCTGAGCCCCTTGAACGAAGACCTCGAGAGCAGCCGCCGCAGCCTGGCGCGCCTCGCGGCCCTCGAGTTCGACGTCGCCTGCTTCGCCCACGGCCGCCCGCTGCGCCACGGCGCAAGCGCCGCCTTCCGCGAGCTCATCGCCAGACTCGACGCCGCTGCGAACGCCGCGAGCAGCGCCGGTCCACAGGCCTGAGGGGCGCGACCCGAGCCGGCCGGCGCACGGCGCAGAGCGCGCGCACAGGCATGGCATACCTTGGCGGCAGCCGGGAAGCCTTCGTTTGACGACTGTTCAACGAATCGCAAAGGAGGCCGGCATGGCCTTCATCGACAAGAGCATCGAGGTAGACGCGGGCGTGCGCGACGTCCGCGCGCTCTGGACTGCCTATGAAGACTATCCGTCCTTCATGGTCTCGATAGAGTCGGTGACGCTGGTACCCGACGACCAGCTTCTCTGGGTCGCCGAGGTCGAGGGTGAGACCTACGAGTGGGACACCGACATCGTCGAGCACGTCGACGAGCAGAAGATCGAATGGCAGGCGATCGACGGTCGCGAGGTCGGTGAGGTGCGCTTCGAGAAACTGAGTGGCGGCCGCACCGCCATCACCTACCAGCTCGACTACGACCCGCGCGCCTGGGACTGCGACCCGGCCGCGCTCGAGCGCTGGATGGAGCGCCGCGTGACCGAAGGGCTCGAATCGTTCAAGGAGCTGGCCGAAGGTCAGGCCGCCGCATAGCCCAGACCCGGCGCGGGATCGGAGCGTTGTGGCCTGGGCCGTCCCGACTCGGCTCAACGGGATGACCCCGGTACTACCAAGTCAGGATGGGTAAGCTCCGGACACGCGGAGAGCACCGCTTGAGCGCAAGGCGCATCTCAGATTCGACGCCGAGCGGGGGCTCACCCCCCCCTTCACCTCTCGAACAGGGAGCCGACCATGACGCCACGAGACCGGGCCGAGCGGGTCGGCCGCGGGCTTGCGACGACACTCGTGGTCGTTGTCGCCGTTGCGCTGCTGGGCCCCTTGAGGCGGCCGAGCCTTTGATCGACGGGGCGGCATGAGCGACGGTGACACAAGCGGGCTCGGGCCGGGCGCCGATGGGCACGGCCGGCCGCGGCCGAGGGCGCTGGCACGCGGCTTCGCGTGGATCGTCGCCGGGCCGCTCGCCTACATCATCCCGATCGCCTGGATCGCGCTCGCCGTCTGGGGGACCTACCACCTGCCCTCGATCTCGGGCTCGCAAGCGGCCCTCGGCGACCTGACCGCACCCAATGCCCCGGCCATCGCCGCCGAGCGCCTCGACGCCCGCCTGTTCGGCGCACCGGCCATCAGCCGCGTGGCGGTCGTCCAGCACGATGGGGCCGGGTTGTCGCTGAGGGCGTTGCGGGCCACGGCATCCCAGGCCTCGGCCGTCGACAGCCACGCCCGCCCGGCGGGCCTCGCCACGCCGCAAGGGCTTCTCGGCGCCCTGCCCATCGTCGATCAGCCGGGGCTCGTACCGTCCTCAAGCCAGACCCGCACGACCGCCATCACCTACCTGGTCTTCGATCCATCGCTCGACTGGAACGTGCAGGTCGCCGGCGCCCAAGCCTATGCGGCCGCTCTGGCGCGCACGCCGGGCAGCGCGGTGGTGGGCGTGGGCGGCGTGATCCCGGCGCGACTGGCGGAGGGCAACGCCATCCTCGATCGGCTGACTCTCGTCGAGCTTGCCACCCTCCTTGTGATCGCGCTCATCGTGGGCCTCACCTTCCGTTCCCTGGGAGCGCCGCTCGTCACGCTGGCGGCCGGCGTACTCTCGTACCTGATCGCGGAGCGCGTCGTGGCCTGGTTCGGGCAGCGCACCGGCATCGCGGCGCCGCAGGAGTTGCAGCCCCTCATGATCGTGCTCCTGCTGAGCGTCGTCACCGACTACTCGATCTTCTTTCTGTCGGGCTTTCGCCGGCACCTCGTCGCGGGACTGCGCCGCGGTGCGGCTGCGCGGGCCACGACCGCCGAGTTCGTGCCCACGATCGTCGCCGCCGGCATTATGGTGGCCGCCGGCACGGCCTGCCTGAGTGTCGCCTCGCTGCGCTTCTTTCGCGCCTTCGGGCCGGGCATGGCCTTGACCGTGCTGATCGGCCTCGTCGTGGCGATCACGTTGGTGCCGGCCCTGCTGGCCATCTTCGGCCGGGCCGTCTTCTGGCCACACGCCGTCGGTGCCGCCCCACCTGAGTCGGAGCGAACGCCACCCGACGGCACCGCCCACGCGCAGGGTGTCGGCTTTGCCCACTTCGCCACAAGGCGGCCCGTTGGCGTGATCGTCACGATCGGCAGCGTCGCACTGCTGGTGTTTGCCTCGATCTATGCCGGCCACGCGCACCTGGGATTCGGTCTGACCGCCGGGCTGCCGGCCTCAAGCGGTCCGGGCCGGGCCGCCTCGGCGGCAGCGACCGGCTTTGCGCCCGGCATCCTCTCACCCACCGAAGTCATCGTGCAAAAGACCGGCATCGGCGCGCAGCGCGCCTCGCTTGTGGCACTCGAGAGACAGCTGGCACGTGAGCCCCAAGTGGCCGGCGTGATCGGGCCGCGCGAGCAGTACCTCGGCGCTGCCCTGGCCGGCAGCAAGGTGGGAGCCGCGGCCGGTTCGGCGCGTGGCCTCACGATCTCCAAAGACGGCTCGGCAGCGCGGTTTTTGGTCATCTACGGGGTCGATCCGCTGAGCAGCGCGGGCATTGCCGCCTACCAGGATCTGGACCATGCCATGCCGACCATGCTCAGCCGTGCGGGCCTGTCCGGGACCCGGGTCTTCTATGCCGGCGATACCGCGCTGGCCCAGCAGACTCTTGTGCTGACGTTGTCGGACCTGCGTCGCGTGGCACTGGCCGTGGTCGTAGTCGAGCTCCTGCTGCTCATCGTCTTCTTGCGCGCCCTGGTGGCGCCGCTCTTCCTGATGGCGGCCAGCATCCTCGCCCTGACCGCCTCGTTCGGCCTGACCACCTTTGTCTTCCAGCACTTCTTCCACCAGCCCGACATCGTCTACTTCGTGCCCTTTGCGGCGGCGGTGCTGCTCATCTCACTGGGCTCCGACTACAACATCTTCCTGGTCGGGCGCATCTGGGAGCAGGCCCGCGTACGGCCCATGCGCGGAGCCGTCGCTACGGCGGTACCGCGCGCGGCGCGCGCCATCTCCGTGGCCGCACTGGCGCTGGCGCTCAGTTTCGCGGCCCTCGCCCTGGTGGACCTGCAGTCCTTCCATCAGCTCGCCTTTCTGCTGTTCGCCGGCGTCCTGATCGACGCGTTCGTCGTGCGCTCGTTGCTCGTGCCCGCTTTGGTCACGGTGTTCGGCCGGACCAGCGCCTGGCCCGGCCGCCTGCCACCGCGAAGCGGCGAAGGCCGGGGCGGCGGAGCGGCCGAGCCGACCCGGCGCGCCACCTGAGGGGCTGCACCGCGATGGCCGAACATTCCTGGCAGGACAGAGCGACACGCCTCGACGGCGCTCTCGGAGAAGGGCTCGAACATCAGGTCGTAAACCACCACGGCCGTCGCCTTGCCCGCCTTGGCCATCGCTCCGCTCTCGCCCCCGGGCCGGGCCGCTGGGCGGCCGGGTCTCCCCCGCCGCGCCGGGGCAACTCGCTCGAACTGCTGGTCGACGGGGCGACCGCGCTGCCGCGGTTTGCCGAGGCGCTCCTGGCAGCCCGCTCCGACGTCACGATCGCCGGCTGGGAGATCACCCCCGGATTCGCCCTCACGCGCTCCGAGCACCCGCTCGTGCTGCGCGACGTGCTGGCCGAGCTCGCCGAACGCCTGCCGGTGCGCGTGCTGCTCTGGGCCGGGGCGCCGCTGCCCGTGTTCCGGCCCTGGCGGCTCAACGCGTTGGCCGTGCGGCGCAAGCTCACCACCGACACACGGATCGCCGTGGCGCTCGACAGCCGCGAGCGCCCGCTGCACACCCACCACGAGAAGCTGATCGTGATCGACGGAGAGGTGGCCTTCGTGGGCGGCATCGACCTGACCGACGACCCGCTCGACCGCTTCGACTCCTCCGACCACCTCTACCGCCGGCTGCGCGGCTGGCACGACGTGGCCTGCGAGCTGCGTGGCCCCATCGTGGGCGACGTAGCGGCGCACCTGGCGTTGCGCTGGGGCCAGGTGACCGGCGAGAGCCTGCCCGTCGCGTACCCCGCGGCGGCCGGCAACGTAGAGGCGCAGCTCGTGACGACGATCCCCGAGCATCACTACGCGGGCGCTGCCAACGGCAGCTTCCGCATTCTCGAGTCGTATCTGCGCGCCATCCGCGGCGCGCGGCGCTTCATCTACCTGGAGAACCAGTTCCTCTGGGCCCCCGAGATCGTCGCCGCCTTGCGCGACAAGCTCGTCCACCCGCCGTCGCCCGACTTTCGCCTGGTCGTGCTGCTTCCCTCAAAAGCGAACAGCGGCGAAGACGACACCCAGGGGCAGCTCGGCGTGCTCGCCGCCGCCGACCGCGACGGCCGGCGCCTGCTGGCCTGCACGATCTACGCGCGCAGCGCCGGCGCCACGTCGGCGCCGGTCTACGTGCACGCCAAGGTGGGCATCGTCGACGACGACTGGCTCACCGTCGGCTCGGCCAACCTGAACGACCACTCGCTGTTCAACGACACCGAAGTGAACGTGGTGACCCACGACCCCGCGCTGGCGCGGGCGGCGCGCATACGCCTGTGGTCGGAGCACCTCGAGGCGCCGCCCGCTGAGCTCCAGGGCGACCCGGTCGAGCTCATCGACACGCGCTGGCGCCCAATCGCCACCGCGCAGCAGGCGCGCCGCGAGGCCGGCGAGGCGATGACCCATCGCCTCGCCGGCCTGCCCCACGTCTCACGCCGGCTGCGGCGACTTCTGGGACCTCTCGACGGCGTCGTGGTCGACGGCTGACAGGCCGCGCCGGGGCCGGGGCCGACCGACGGGCAGCGGCATCGCGAGCGCGCCGCAGAGGCGTGCGCCGGGCGCGAGACCTACGGCTCGCTGATCAGCGCGGCAGCAGCCTGATGCCGGCGGCCTCGACATGCACGCCGACACGGGTCTCGGGGGGCATGGTCAGCGCCCGGATGCTGGGCACGTCGGCCACGAGGTCGCCGAGATCGGAGGCGAGAGCCACGCGCGTGACCGAGCCCAGGAACGTGTGCATGAGGACCTCGCCCTCGAAGACGCCTTCGGGAGGAGCGACCCCGTCGCGCAGCTCTTCGAGGTCGATCGACTCGGGCCGGATGAGAACGAGCACCTTCTCGCCGCTCGCGTGGCCGTGGTCCTGGGTCACGTGCATGGGGCGCCCCGACTTGCCGACCGCCACCACGTCGTCGGCGTGCATGAGGCCCTCGAAGCCGTTCATGAGGCCCACGAAGTTGGCCACGAACTCGGTGCGCGGGCTGCGGTAGATGTCGGCCGGCGCGCCGATCTGCTCGAGGTTGCCCTCGGACATGACGGCGATGCGGTCGGAGATCGACAGTGCCTCTTCCTGGTCGTGTGTGACGTACAGCGTGGTGATACCCAACTCGGTCTGCACGCGCCTGATCTCCTGGCGCAGCTCGACGCGCACCTTGGCATCGAGCGCCGAGAGCGGCTCGTCGAGCAGCAGGATGGCGGGCTCGATGGCAAGCGCCCGCGCCAGCGCGACGCGCTGCTGCTGACCGCCGGAGAGCTCGTGCGGGTAGCGCGCGGAGCGTGTCGCCAGGCCGACCATCTCGAGCAGCTCGTCGGCGCGCTTGCGCGTCTTGTCGCGAGCCACCTTGCGCATGCGCAGGCCGAACTCGACGTTCTGCTTGGCGGTCATGTTGGGGAAGAGGCTGTAGGCCTGGAACACCATGCCCATGTTGCGCTTGCTGGCCGGCACGCCGATGACGTCGTTGCCGTCGACCAGCAGCTCGCCGGCCGTGGGCTGTTCGAAGCCGGCGACGATGCGCAAGGCGGTCGTCTTGCCGCAGCCGCTGGGGCCGAGCAGCGAGACGAGCTCGCCCGAGGCGACCTCGAGCGACAGCTCGGACAGGGCCGTTACCTGGTCGAACTGCTTCTGGATGTGTTTGAGATCAAGCCTGGCCATGTACCTCGCTCCTCACCGGCCGACTGCCGCCGTTGGACCACTGCTCGCCCGACCGCGTGTCTTTGCCAAGAAGAAGAGGCACATCATGGTGCCCCACGTGAGGGCAAAGCTGATGATGGCCAGGGCGGCGGCCGGCTGCGCTTCTGTGTTACCGATGTAGTAGATGTAGACCGCGAACGTGTTGAACAGCAACAGGCTCGAGATCGTGTACTCGCCCATGACGATCGCCAGCGTAAGGAAGGCGGCGCCCAGCATGGCGGTGCGCATGTTCGGCAAGATGACGAACAGCAGCGTCTTCCAGCCCGGCGCGCCCACGCTCTGCGCTGCCTCGGTCAGCGTCTTGACGTTGATGGCGCGCATGCCGGCGTCGAGCGACCGATAGGTGAAGGGCAGCGCCAGGATGACGTAGATGAAGGCCAGGATCTGTGAGTTGGCCAGCAGCCACGGCATCAGGTTGAAGACTCCCGACAGGCCCACGACCAGCGCGACTGGCGGCACCACGAACGGCAGGATGGAGATGAGGTCCATGACCGGCCGCACTCGCGGCAGGCGCAGGTGCACCCAGTAGACCGTGGGCACCATGAGGGCCAGGCCGATGATCACGGTCTCGACCGCCAGGCGCAGCGAGAACAGGAACGTCGTGCGGAACATGGGGTCGCGGAAGATCTGCAGGTACCACTTGAAGCCGTAGGCGTGCTGCCCGGTCTCTAAGCTGAACTGCAAGGTCGAGTAGAGCGGCACCAAAAAGTAGAGTGCGGCCATGATCAGCCAGAAGTACGTCCAGAAGCGCATCTTGTGGCGCTTGCGCACCTTCTTGGGCTTGTCGTCGCCGACCGTCGTCATGGCCGCCATCTGGGCAGTGCGTGTACTCGGTACGCCCATGGCTATCGATCCTCTATTGGAGCCACTTGGCCGCCCTTCGTTGCAGCAGCGCATACGCGAACACGGTGATGCCGACGATGACGATCATGCCGAAGGCCAGTGAGTCGCCCAGCCGCGGATTGGTCACCACGACGTTCCCCGACAAGAGCGAGCCGATCATGATCGGCACGAGGTTGATGCCGCCGCTGGCCAGCGCGTACGGCGTGGCGTAGGCGCTGAAGGCGTTGCCGAAGAGCAGCACGGTGGCGCCGGCCAGACCGGGCAGCAGCACCGGCAGGCCCACATGCCACCAGTACTGTCTCTGCGTGGCGCCCAGGTTCTCGGCGGCCTCGCGCCATTCCTCGCGCAGGCCTTCGAGCGAGGGCGCAATGATGAGGATCATGAGCGGCAGCTGGAAGTAGATGTAGGTGAGCGACAGACCCGCCAGGCTGAAGATCGTGAAGTGCGGATAGATGTGCACGCCCAAGTGGGTGAGCAGCACGGTGATCACGCCGGTCGGGCCGAGGGTGGCGATGAAGGCGAAGGCCAGCGGGATGCCGGCGAAGTTCGACGCCACGCCGCAGAAGGTGGTGAGCAGCGGCTGGATCCAGCGCGGGCCACGACCGTGCACGGCCGCGTAGGCGACGAACAGCCCGAACAGCCCACCGCCGATGGCGCTGACGATACTGACCTCGATGCTGGCAATGAACGCGGCGCGGTACTGACCATGGAAGAGCGCCGAGATGTTGGTCAACGTGAAGCCGCCGCCGACGCTCGTGAACGTCTTGAGGAGCAGCACGATGATGGGGAGCAGCATGAAGAAGGCCGCGTAGGCAAAGAACGGCACGACGCCGACCCAGGCGATCGCCCCGCGCCGGCTCTTGCGAGGCCGGCGCGGGGCGGACAGTACCGGAGCGGGCGTCTCGAGCTCTTCGGTCAAGACGATATCGCTCCCTTCTGAGACGTCTGTCATGCCTGTGACACGGTTTCGCTAGAAGCCTGCGTGCGACTACGGGGTCGCCGTGTCATATGAAGCGCGATGGTCACTTGCCTGCGACTTTCGGGCCCCACTGCGCGGTGACGACCTTGGTCGCCGCCGCGATCTGGGCCTGCGTCGCGAACTGGATGCCGGCGTACTCGCTGGCGGGCGGCAGCGTAGCCGTGACCGCGGCGGGAATGACATTGCGCTTGGCCATGTCGGCGTAGCGCGCCGGGTGCGTGAAGCCCTCGAGATAGAGGAGCTGGCCCTCGTCGGAGTAGATGAACTCCTGCCAGAGACGGGCGGCCTGCGGGTTGGGGGCCGTCTTGCTGATCGCCTGGCAGTAGAAGCCGCCGTAGACGCCGGTCTTGGGGATCGACACCGTGTAGGGCGGGTTGCCGGCGAAGGTCTGCTTGTTGGCCAGGTTGAGGTAGTCCCAGATGATGGCGATCGGCGTAGAGCCCTTGGAGATGTTGGCCGGCAGGGCGTCGGCCGGAATGTAGTTGCCGATCTTCTTGAGCTTGGCGAAGAAATTGATGCCGGGCTCGATGTTGTCGAGCGAGCCGCCGTTCGCGAGCGCCGCGGCGAAAACCGCCGAGAAGGCATCGTTAGCCGAGCGCGGGTCGCCGTCGATGGCCACCTGGCCGTGATAGCGCGGGTTGAGCAGGTCGGACCAGTCCTGCGGCGGCGTCTTTTGCACGTTGCCGTTGGTGCCGAATGAGATCACGCCGTAGTAGTCGCCATACCAGAGGCCGGTCGGGTCTTTCATGGAGGCGGGGATGGTCGCCCAGGTGGCTACCTGGTAGGGCGTGAACAGGCCCTGAGCGGCGCCCTGCACGGCAAACGACGGACCGACGTCGACGACGTCGGGGGCACGCGACTGGCCCTTGAGGGTGGTGATCGCCTGGTTCTCCTGGGCCGAGGTGTCGTTGGGCGCCGCGTTGGTGATGGTGATGCCGTACTTGCTCTGGAAGGTACTGATGATCTTGCCGTAGTTGGCCCAGTTGGGCGGCAGGGCGATGGTGTTGAGCTTGCCCTCGGCCTTGGCCGCCGCTTCGAGGGCGGCGAGCCCGCCGGCGGGAAGTCCGGTCGTGGCTGCTGCCGGCGTCGCCGAAGAGCTGCTGCTTGGGCTCGACGAGCCGCAAGCGGCCAGCAAGGCAGGGATCGCGCCGATGCCCGCAAGACCCACGGCGCCTACCGCGCCGCGCTGCACGAACTGCCGTCGGGTGATGCCTTGTTTCTCGAAGCCTGGAAGCTGCTCTTCAGTCATATTTTCCCTCCTGCGCCAATGTGTGCGAACACTGCCGGTCATAGGACCGCTCGCGAATGGTCGCGGCCGCGTGTGTGCGTAGCGTGAGTCCGCGACCAAGTTTTCGTGAGCCCCTCGCCGTTCTTATCACGTCGTCAGGCACGGGGCAAGGTCGGTTCCGTTCTCAGGTGCGACGCTT
>Ga0181517_10005600_pt1 | contig 11041 bp, 7 predicted proteins | sample PEATcosm2014_Bin_31_FD_119748 | JGI IMG/M metagenome (GOLD analysis project Ga0181517, IMG submission 119748) | Peatland microbial communities from MTU Mesocosm Facility, Houghton, MI, USA - PEATcosm2014_Bin01_30_metaG | ecosystem: Environmental > Terrestrial > Soil > Wetlands > Peat | place... | reverse complement strand
GATCCGTCGGCAACGGACGTGCAATCAACGCCCGACCTGGCGCGCCAGTTCAATCCCGTCGAACCCACGTCAACGCACGCCGTCCCTCCGGACCCAGCCGCAGCGCATTAAGTGCGCCGGAAATCTCAGGCGGCGGCAAGCCCTCAGCGCTTTCCGTCGCAGGTTCCGCGGCATTTGTCCGCAATCTACGGATACAGCTTCGCCGGCACAATCTCCGGCTCCGCCTCTCCGGCCTGCGCCATCAACTCTTTCAGTTGCTCTCGCAGCTCATCCGCAGTCGCTCGATATTCCTTCCTGCCGGCCAGGTTCACCAGCTCGTGCGGATCGTTGCGTTGATCATAAAGTTGGTACTCATGGTAGTTCGCGCTCGTGGGCTTGTCCGCAGCGCCCGTCGGGTCTGCGATGCAATACGTCCAATCCTTTGTCCGAATAGCGCGCCCCGTCATCGACTCGCTGATCTGAATCAGCTCGCGGTTCGGCCACTCACTCCGCGCCTTCGCATCCCGCAGCAACGGTAGAATGCTTCTTCCCTTCATCGACGCAGGCACCGGCACGCCTGCCGCATCCAGCAGTGTCGGCGCAATGTGAATGATCCCGACCATCTCCTGCATCTGCCGCACATTCTCAAATCCCGGGCCTTCGATCAGCAGCGGCACGCGCAAGCTGCTGTTATGCGCGCTGCGCTTGTACTCCTGGTTGCGCGTCATGAAGTGGCAGCCATGGTCGCTCATGAATACGAAGATCGTGTTTTCGCTCAGTCCTTCTTCGTCCAGAACCTTGCGTACGCGGCCCACGGAGGCATCGATGCTTTCGCACGCGCCGTAGTAGTCCGGCAGTTGCTTATGCCAGTCGCCGGGAAAGCTGCGCAAGTCCCCGGGAACAAACGCATCAATAAATCGCTCCGCTGAACCCTTCGGTCCGACCATGCGCCCCAGATCGTTCTGCTGGTGCGGCTCCAGTTGCGAGATCATCAGCAGAAACGGCTTCTCTTGCTTCTGCCGCAGAAACTTCTCCGCGCGGCCGGTAATGAAATCTACGCGGTACTCATCCTTGAATGTAATCGGATTGCCATCGCGATCCCAGATGGTCCCTTCATACGGATGGCTGGAGTGCTCAAGTGCATTTGCCGCTTCCCACAAATCGGCGAAACCACCGCGATGTTCCGGCCTCACCGCTCCCGGACCGCCTCCCTCAGCTTCTGAGCCGGGCGCCATGTGCCATTTGCCGATGTAATTCGCTGTGTATCCCGCCTTGCGCAACTCGGTCGCCAAAGTCGGCAGGTCCTGCCGAAGCCCCTCGCCATTCCGCCATACGCCCGTCTCGGTTGCGTAGCGGCCCGTGATGAGCACCGATCGCGATGGCGCGCATACCGGCTGATTTGTCACTGCGCTGGTAAAATTCGTGCCGCTCGTTGCGAGCGTGTCCAGATTCGGCGTATGCGTGGAACTATTCAGCCCATTTGCTCCCACAAAATCCCAGCGAAATTGGTCAGAGTGATAGATCACAATGTTCGGCTGTTTCCGTGGAACCGGCTCATTTCCCTGCCCCACCGGCTCTGCGTGCGCCATGGCTGCCGCCACGCCAGCCTGTGCGGCCGCAGCTGCCGTGCCTAGAAGAAATCGACGCCGGTTCACTGCTTTCATTGCGATCTTCCGTCTCCTCGATCTTCCCTTGCCGCTCAACTCTGCACGGCGTCCTCGCCGACACCGCGCCAGTATACAGGTTGCAACTCGCTTCCAGCAGGCGCGCAACTCGAGTAAAGTAAAGTATCGTGATTGTCGATCTGGCCAGGCGCGCGCACGATCATAACTGGGAGATGGATCCCATCACGCGTTCCCTGCTCGACACGGATTTCTACAAACTCCTCATGCTCCAGTTCATCTGGAAGCATTTTCCCAACACGCGCGCCACGTACACGCTCATTAACCGCACCACTTCGGTGCGCTTGGGCGAAATTGTCAGCGTGCCGCAGCTCCGCGATCATCTCGAGGCCACGCGCAACCTGCATTTCCGCAAGTCGGAGCTGGTCTGGCTCGCGGGCAACAGCTTCTTCGGCCGCCGCGGCATCTTCGAGCCGGCCTTCCTCGATTGGCTCGAGCACGATTTCCGGCTCTCCGATTACGAACTATCTGTGCGCGACGGGCAGGTGCAACTTCGCTTCGAGGGGCTATGGTCGGGAACATCGATGTGGGAGATTTACGCACTCGCCCAGATCGGCGAATTGAAGACGCGTGCCGCGCTCAAGCCTTTGAGCGAGCTGGAGCTTGACATCCTTTACGCGCGCGCGAAAACCCGGCTCTGGGAAAAGCTGGAGCGTCTGCGCGGCGTTCCCGAACTCAGCATCAGCGACTTCGGCACACGCCGCAGGCACAGCTTTCTGTGGCATGAATACGTAGTGAACGCGATGAGCGACACCCTCGGCGCCGGTTTTGCTGGGACCTCCAATGCGTTCCTCGCTTACAAGCACGATCTTGAAGCCATCGGCACCAACGGCCACGAGTTGCCCATGGCCATGGCCGCGCTGGCTCGCGACGACGAAGAGTTGCGCAACGCGCAATACCATTTGTTGGAACTATGGCAGCAGAGCTACCAGGGCGAATTGCTAATACTCCTGCCCGACACCTTCGGCACCACACAGTTTCTGCGCAATGCCCCGGATTGGGTGGCCAACTGGACCGGCCAGCGTATCGACAGCAAGGATGCCTACGTGGCCGGCGACGAATACATCGCCTGGCTGGAGCGCCACGGCCGCGATCCGCGCCAGAAGCGCCTGATCGCCAGCGACGCACTTGACGTGGAGCAGATTCTCGGTCTGCACGCGTACTTCGCCGGATCACTCCGCAACGGCGCAACGTCCGACGATTTCCGCTCGGCCAGCGATTTTCACGACGCCAGTCGCTGGGTTCCGAACCGCCGCATCCGCTTCAGTGCCGGTTGGGGCACGCTCCTCACCAACGACTTCCGCAATTGCAATCCACAGGGCAACGACGGCTTTAATCCCGTCGGCCTGGTTTGCAAACTCACTGAGGTCGAAGGCCGGCCCGCAGTGAAACTCTCTGACAATGAGTCCAAGGCGCTTGGCGACGCGAAAGAAGTCGAGCGTTACCGGCGTGTCTTTGGCGTCGCCGGCTTGGCCGACGTCCCAGTGCTGATCTGAATACTTCTAAAAACAGAACCGCGCCTGAGGAGGTAAGTCTCAGGCGCGGCAATTTTCCTGCTCCCGTTGTTTAGCGGCCCTTTGGTGCGATGCCGAGAGTGACGGATACAGTGAAAGCACGCCCTGCCATCAGGCTCGGCGTATCCCCACCATTGATTGCGGTCGGTCCATTGGTCAGGAACGCGTCGCAGGGATTGCCAGCAGTCGGGCTGGAGCATGTCCCGCCGCCATTGAGGTAAATGAGATTCGGCGAACCCGCAAGCGTATCGTTCTGGATATTGTGTTGGTCGAGCAGGTTCGTTCCGGAAAGCCGGATCTTGGTCTGATCGAAGAATCCGTGACTACGCACGGTGTAGTTTACATACCCGCCGAGCGTACTGAACGGGGGCACGATGGCCTGGTTATGGTAAGCGCCATTGTCCAGGCGCTCTTCGCCGATGCGTTTGTTGAAGAGACCAAAATCGAAGCCTTGCTTGTCGTACGTCAGGCCTTGCATCTCGGTATCGGACGGAGTCTGTGCAACCCACAACCCTCCTGGCGCATTTTCAAACACTGGGCTGGTCACAGCGGTTGAGGTTGTATTGGCATTCAGTTTACCCGAGTAATACGCGGTGCCGGCTGTCGCATTCAGATAAAGATTCAGCCCTGGCCGCAAGACGAAGGTGCTTTCAAACTCCGCGCCCCTTGTTATCGAGCTCGGCTGCAGGTAATACACCGAGTCGCCGTAGGTCGAGTCGCTGGGGTTCAGGTCTGTCGTGCTCGAATAAGAGTTGTCGAAGTGGATGTGATACATATCCGCGTCCAGCGTAAACCACTGGCCTTTGTACACCGTACCAAACTGATAAGTGGTCGCGTGCTGCTGCTTCGGTGTGAGAGGCAGTTGCGGGTTCGGGCTGCTGGTGCTCGGCGTGTGGTTATAGTCCCAGATGCTGCTGGGGGGCACCACGCTGCCCGTTGACGCCTGCCCATACACCGAGAAGTTCCCGTGGATGCGGTAGTTCAAGTCGAGCGACGGGAGCACATCGAGGAAGCTTGCCGTGTCCGAAATCGTTGCCGAGCAGGGCGAGGTCGGTGCGGCTATGCAAGCGGCAGTCAGGAGGCCGACTGTTGAACCGTCGTCGGCATGGTGCAGAATGTCGAAGGTATATCCGGAGAGTTTCCCGCCCGCGGTGATAAAGAGCTTGGGAGTCGCGTGCCACTCGAATTCGGCATAGGGCTGGTAGGAGTTGGTCCAGAACGATTCGTTGAACTTCGGCAGCGGCTGATCTGCCCAGTTATTGAGCGGGTCGCTCGGAAGCTGGTGCCGGTTGGTTCTGGCCCACTCGTACCACATGCCCGTGCGGAAGACACCGAACGAAAAGGTCTTCGTGACCAGCAGTGTCTCGCCGTACTTGCGATAGCTGTTGTACTTGTCGATCCCGCAAGGTATCGCAGAGACGCCCTTCTTCACAACGTAAACGTCACACGGCGTAATCGCGACGCCGTCGTAATAGGCCTTTCCGCCGGTGACGTAAGTTCCGGGCACCAGGGAGGGATTCGCGAGAGCCGCGGCCTGCGTCACTTCGGTGATCGGTGATGCATTCGAATAGAGCTCGCCGTTGTCATAGTTCAACGTGTAGCCTTTGAGATCGAGATACCAGCCCTTGGCCATGTCGGACTTAATGCCGACATACTCGACATCCGTGGGTACCTGGTAGGTGTTGTACTGATAATTGAACCAGCTCGTGGGGTCGGAGTTGTTCGTCATGAGAAACTTGATGCCCGCGCCGGTAAAGGGCTGCAGTCCGTTCGCCGTATCTGCATTGGTGCAGGAGTAAGCGTTGCTCGCGGAAACGCCGTAGAGCATGCAACGCGTGGAGCTGATATTCGGTCCGTTCGAGTTCAGGTGCACGACGCCCGAGAATCCGGTCAGCACCGTCTTCGGCGAGAACTGGTACTGATAGAGAATCGAACCCGCGCTGCGTAAGTTGTAGTTGAAGGTCTGGTAGCCGTCTGACGTCATGTGATGCACATCAACATACAAGTTCGACTTGGGCGCGCTGCCGAACATTCCGAAGAGGCCGGAGTTGAATTCGCCGTCGTAGATCTTGCTGTTCCATGTACCGTAGGAAACGCCGCCACGAATGTCGAGCTCGCTGGTCAGCGGTTTCGACAGAAAGTGAATTGACCCGCCGAAGGGCGTGGGGCCATACGTCGAACCCGATCCCGGGCTGCGGTCGAAGTCTACGCCGCCAATCCACTGCACCGGGAAGAATGCCCATGAGTGGTGCGTCGGAGAATTTGTATCGTAGACAGGGATGCCGTCGAAGTCGATATCGTAATCGCCGTCAGGGAATCCGCGGAAGTAAGTCTTGCTCTGTCCCAGCCCAATTCCGTTCGAACTGGTCGTAAATGCACCGGGAACAATCTGCACCAGTTCGCCAAAGTCGGCCATCGGCGATGTAAAGTTCTCAATGTACTTGTTTGTGACAATTGACTGAGCAGAGCGCTCTTCAACAAAGCCGCCGCTGGGAGCGCTTTGGACGGCCGGGGAGTCGATGCCGGAATTCACCGTCACTTCCTGCACTACGGCGCTCATCTGCAGAGCCAATGTCACCTGCTGCGTTTGTCCCTCGGTGAGCGTGATGTTGGCTTTGGAGTTCACGGCAAATCCGTTGCCCAATGCCTCCAGCTTGTAAGTGCCGGCCGCAAGACCATCAATGGAATAGGTGCCGTCATCCTTCGCAGTGACCGTCTTTTTTTCGCCCGTGGCAACATTGGTCGCAGTCACGGTGGCATTGGGCACGTTTCCGCCCTGTGCGTCGTAGATGGTGCCTTCGAGTTTGGCGCCTGTAGTCTGCGCGTGGATATGAATTGCGGCGAAGGCGAGAAGGGCAAGCAGGAAAAGAACGCGTGCACGCAGCGGGCTGCGCACAGTTTGGTATGTCACGATTGTCCTCCAAAAGTGGGAATCTGTTGCTCTGTGGGTCCCAAATGAAAGCGAAACGCCAACTTTAGTGCTGACCCGACCGTAGCAAGCAAAGGTTGCGATGAAATTACACGCAGGTTAGAGCGAGGTTACAAACGGCTGAAGACGCCATAAAGTTCTGGCATTTTTCCACAATCTGAAACGAAGCCACCTCGGGTGACCCGCACCGCAATCGCCGGTGTACTCTGCTCGTAATGGCCGGGAAGACAAGTATGTATGCATCGCAACTTCGCTGGGAGTTGGCGCAGCGCAATCGCATCTACGCGCGCGGGCGCGCGCACGTGGAGAGCTATGGGAGCGCCCCGGTCATCGTGTATGAGCCGGACAGTGGCAGCCACGGCAATTTTTTTGACGCGGCCTACGCGGCCATCCTGGCGCGACCCGAATGGATGCGCCGCTTCGACAAAATCCACGCCCAGGCGGCTCGATCGCTGCCCAAACCACAATCCGATACGGCTAGGCGCTGGCGCGAGCTCGACTCCAGCATGAGCTCCGATGCGCTGCTGATGAACGTCTTCTGCACGCCCGGCGTCGCTGAATCTTCGGCAGTCCGGAACATGCTCGGCGTCGACGAGATCGCGGAGCCAATCTTCGGTTGGAAGGCCCGCGTTCCGCTTGCCAACGGCCGTTTCGACCGCACCGAGGCCGATCTCCGCTTCGGCTCGTTGCTCGTGGAGGCGAAGTTGACTGAAGGAGACTTCCAATCGCGTTCCGTGGCGATCGTTGAATCCTACCGAGATTTCGACGAAGTTTTCGACCGCGACCGGCTGCCGCGCACGGAAATCGCCGTCACACGCAGGATGCGGGCGAGCGAATACCCTGAGAACGCATCGCAGGAACTGGAAAGTCTTGTCGGCAATCCAGCTCTCTTCTCTCCTGTTGAGTCCAGTTTCCGCTCACCCGGCGATGAGGGTTACGCCGGCTATCAGCTCATCCGCAATGTGCTGGCTGCGTCTGCGGCAGGGGCAAGCTTCTGCGTCCTCCACGACGAGCGCCGACCCGACTTGCGCGAAGAGTGGTTCGAGGTGATGGCCGCCGTGAAGAGCGCCGACTTGCGCACCCGCCTGAAGGTGCTCACCTGGCAGGAACTGGCGGCTCTGCTTCCCGGCACGTTGCAGGAGTTTCTCGATCGGAAATATGGCATCGTCGCGCCGGGAAAAACGCCGTCGTCGATTGAGGAAGCGCCGGGAATCGCAGATTGAAGCGGCAGCTTCGTCTTACAAGCCGAGGATTTTGCGGTTTCGGCTCGCATCCGCGCCACCCCCGGCGAAATCATCAAACGCCCGATCCGTCACGCGAATGATCTGTTCGCGCACAAACGCCGCGCCCTCGGTCGCGCCCACCTCAGGATGCTTGATGCAGCACTCCCACTCCACCACGGCCCATCCCGGATAGTCGTACTGCGCCATCTTGCTGAATACCTGTCCGAAGTCGATCTGCCCGTCGCCCAGCGACCGAAACCGCCCCGGCCGATCGATCCAGCTCTGATAGCCGCCATAAACGCCCGAGCGTCCGCTCGGCCGGAACTCCGCATCCTTCACATGAAATGCGCGCACGCGCTCGTGATAAAGATCGAGAAACGCTAGATAATCCATCTGCTGCAAAACCATGTGGCTCGGATCGTAGAGAATGCACGCGCGCGGATGATCGCCCGCCGCGGCGAGAAACCGCTCGAAGGTCGCGCCGTCGTGCAAATCTTCGCCGGGATGCAGCTCAAAGCACGCGTCTATTCCAGCCTCATCGAAAGCGTTCAAAATCGGCAGCCAGCGCACCGCAAGTTCCTTGAAAGCCTCGTCGATAAGTCCCGCGGGCCGTTGCGGCCACGGATAAAAGAAGGGCCACGCCAACGCGCCTGAGAACGTCGCATGCGCCTGCAAGCCCAGCCTGCGACTTGCTTGGGCTGCCCAACGCAGTTGCTGCACCGCCCATGCTGACTTTGCCTTCGCATTGCCGGCAAGCTCCGGTGGAGCAAAGCCATCGAGCAACGTGTCGAAGGCTGGGTGACTCGCCACCAGTTGCCCTTGCAGGTGCGTGGAGAGCTCCGTCACCGCGAGCCCGGCCTGTGCCGCAATCCCCTTCACCTCGTCGCAATACGCCTGGCTTTCCGCGGCGCGCTCCAGATCGAACAGCCTTCGATCCCAGCTAGGAATCTGAATGCCCACGTAGCCGTGTTTTGCCGCCCAGCCCGCCATGCCTTCCAAAGTACTGTACGGTGGCTGGTCGCCGGCAAACTGCGCCAGAAAAATTGCTGGCCCTTGAATGGTCTTCATGATTCGTTCCTCAATGTGTCGCGGCCTGAGGCGTCGTGACAAGATCGGTGCTCTTGCTCTTCGCGTCTTCGCCGTGGGTGAGCAGTTCGAAAGTCATCATGTGAATATCCACCGGCTCCGGCACACTCAGAATATGATCGAGCCACTCGCGCGTCTCCGGCAGCGATTGCCCAAGACGATTGTGATACTCGTTATACCCGATTCCGAAAGTGTATCCCTCGGCGTAGTGGACGTTGCCCCCGCACACCGTCTTTGGCGCCGGCTCCTTTCTTAGCAGCAGATGCGCATGAAACTCCAGCACCCCGATGAGCCGCTGCTCTTCACTCTCATACAATTTGTCGCCCTGGATATGCGCGGTTTCCGCGGCCGCCATGGTGGCAGCGATGGAGTAACCCGTGTGGCCCAGGTCGCGGCACGTCTCCGCCGCAATTCCATTCGTGCTCTCGTTAAATGTGGTCTGTCCGAACCAGCTTTGGTGAACCGAGGGATCCGGCGCGTGCGGATGGTCGCCATCCAGCTTGGCGTTGTAAAAATAGGTCGCCACGCGCTTCCGCCACATCTCTTCTGCATGATCCAGCAGCGCACGGTCGTCGGTGAAGACCGCAATGCCCATCATGCCCTCGATCATGCTCAGTTCCCAGTTTCCATTGGTCCGCGGTCCGCCATCGCGAATGTGCGGCAGAACGACCTGGGTAAGCATGGTGCTGAATGCCTGAATATCTTCGGGCTTCCATCCGGCGTGACTGTAACGGATGATCTCCGCCGCGCGTGGAAACGTCTCCGAACTCCACGCTGCCTGCAAGGGCGTATTACTGCCGGTGTATCCCTTCAGTTGTCGTGCATATGTATTCATAATGCGGATGGAGTTGTCCGCATAGCGATGATCGCCGGTGATCCACCACAACACCGCCTGCAGATACGCCGCGCTGGCGTCGGTATCCTCAGCGTGGCATCCATGATCGGGGCGCGAATACGGGCCGCAGTCAATGATTCCCGTCGCCGGCGGTCCCAGCAGTTTGTAATCGAACGCGGCCAGCGGGCTCGCCACGGCCTTCAGGTACTCGCCATAAATCGGCTCCTTCTTCACTTTCACCTGCCGCTTGATGAAATTCAGTTGTTCCCTGCTCACCAGCACGCCGGGATGCTTCATCCGTTGCGCATGCGCCACACAGCACAGGGCTCCCAGTAAAATCAAGACACTCAACCGCATCCGCATCGCCACCTCGCAGAAAATCTGCGCATTCAGTCCGTTCTTCTATCTTCAATTCCCTGGGGAGCAATAGAAAGGTCGGTGCCCTTGCCCTTCGCATCCTCGCCTTGCGTCATAAGCTCGAAAACAACCATGTGAAAATCCACTGGCTCCGGCAAGGTCAACACATGATCCAGCCACTGCCGAGTCTCAGGCAGTGATTGCCCCAGGCGTTTGTGGTACTCGTTGTACCCGATGCCCAGCGTGTTTCCATCCCCGTAGTGAACGGTTCCGCCGCACACCGCAGTCGGCACTGGTTCCGTTCTCAACAGCAGATGGGCGTCGAATTCCATCGCTGTAATCAAGCGGGTCTCTTCGCTCTCGTAAAGTTTGTCTCCCTGGATATGAGCGGTCTCGGCAGCGTTCAACGTTGCGGCGATGCCATATCCTGTATGCCCCAAGTCGCGGCACGTCTCCTGCGCGATGCCGCTGGTGCTCGCGTCAAAAATCGTCTGTCCGTTCCAGGTGGTCCGGTCAGTGCCGCGCGGCAGTGGCTTCGCATAGTCGCCGTCGATTTTGAAGTTATAGAAATATGCCGGCACGCGCTCATGCCACATCTTCTCCGCGTAGTCCAGCAGCGTGCGATCGTCTGTGAATACCGCAATGCCCATCATGGCTTCGACCATGCTGAGTTCCCAATTGCCGTTCTTTGGGGATCCATCGTGGATCAGCGGCAGGTTCAACTTGGTCAGCATGTCACTGAACGCCTGTACATCCTCGGCCTTCCATCCCGCGTGACTGTAACGGATAATCTCCGCTGCCCTCGGCCACATCTCGCCGGACCACGCCGCCTGCAAGGGAGCATTGCTGAGCGTATATCCCTTCAACTGATGGCTGTAAGTATTCATGATGCGGATGGAGTTATCCGCATAGCGATGGTCGCCGGTAATCCACCAGAGCACCGCCTGCAAATACGCCGCAGTCGCGTCAATATTCTCGGCATGACAGCCATGGTCCGGCCTGGAATACGATCCGCATTCGATGATGCCGGTCGCCGGCGGTCCCTTCATCGTATAGTCCAGCGCGGCATACTGGCTGGCGACTGCTTTCTGGAACTCGCCGTATATCGGCTCCTTCCTTTCCTGCACCTGTTTCTTGATGAAATTCAGCTGCTTTCCGCTCACCAGCACGCCAGGATGCTTCATAGCTTCCGCCTGTGCCACACCGCACCATGCTGCCAACACAATCAGGATCCCCAGCCGCACTCGCATCGCCACCGCCCGAATAATTTGCGCTTCCAGATCGCAGGGAAGTATAGCAGCCACAGCGAGTCTCCTGCGCCCGACTCAGTTCGCTTCCGGCAGCTCCGCATGGTCGATCACGATCACATCCACGGGTAACTTCGCGCCTTCAAGCTTCAGCCCCAGCTGTTGCGGAAGCGCCTCAAGAAGATTGGG
>Ga0181517_10005597_pt1 | contig 11045 bp, 7 predicted proteins | sample PEATcosm2014_Bin_31_FD_119748 | JGI IMG/M metagenome (GOLD analysis project Ga0181517, IMG submission 119748) | Peatland microbial communities from MTU Mesocosm Facility, Houghton, MI, USA - PEATcosm2014_Bin01_30_metaG | ecosystem: Environmental > Terrestrial > Soil > Wetlands > Peat | place... | reverse complement strand
CCTTCACCGGATGGGCTTGTCCCTTGCGATCACCGCTCTCTGCGGTCTGTCGATGGCCGCATGCGGCCAGGTGTCGGAGGACGCCGGGGCCCAGAAGCACACGGCCGACGCCGGCGCGGACCGGGGGAACACGAAGGTCACGCGACCCGTCGATGGAGGCTCGGTCGATGCTGGCCGAGGGGAGGCCGGCCGGCGTGACACCGGGTCGGTCGACGCTGGCTCTGGACGCGGGAGCGACGCCGGCGTGGACGTGGCCGCCGGGGGGGTGACCCGCATCGCCATCTCGCCCCTCACGCTCACGCCGAAGTTCTCGACCGCCATCCACGACTACTACGTGCGGTGCGCCGCGGGGACCAACGCGCTGACGGTCACGATGACCGCGGCCACGGGCTCCACGATCGCGCTCATGAAGCCGACCACGACCGCGGCGTCCACCGACGAGACCACGGCGGTGTCGGTCACCGAGAACGAGGCCATCGTGGTCGGTCTGACCACGGGCAGCACCACGGACGAGTACTGGATCCGCTGCCTGCCTCACGATTTTCCCAGGCTGGAGATGACGCTCCACCCCGACGCCGGCACGCCGACCGCCGGCTACTACCTCATCGGGAACATGGCCCCCGGCCAGGGCGGGGAGGGCTACGCGGCGGCGCTCGACGTCAACGGCGTCCCGGTCTGGTACCGGGTGGCGTCGTCGGGGCAGGGCGTGTGCGACGTCGAGAACCTCGTGACGGGGACCATCTCGTTCGCGCCCTTCGTCCAGGCGACCACGAGCTCGAGCACGGGGCAGTTCGAGCTCGACGATCTGCTCACCCAGGCGGCGACCTACGTCGAGCCGTCCGGCGCCCCTCTCGACCCGCGCGAGCTCCGGGTCCTGTCGAACGGCGACTACCTCGTCATCGCGTCCCCCGTCCTGACCGGCGTCGACCTGACCGGGCTCGGCTTCAGCGCCGATGCCAGCATGGTCGAGTGCGAGATCCAGGAGGTCAGTCCTGCCGGGGCGCTCGTGTGGAAGTGGGACGCGACCGACCACTTCGACCCCGTGCAGGACTCCCTCTCGCCCGAGGTCGAGCCGTCGGCGGGGGCCACGGTCGTCGACCCCTACCACTGCAACTCCATCGACGTCGACTCGAGCGGCAACTTCCTCGTGTCGTCGGCCGACATGGACTCGGTCTTCCTGGTGTCCAGCGCGACCGGGACCGTCCTCTGGAAGATGGGCGGCGCCAAGTACAACAAGGACAGCGCCCCGTACATCGCGGTACAGAACGACCCGATGACCGCGTTCTACCGGCAGCACGATGTCCGGATCTTCCCGGACGGCGGCGTCTCGATGTTCGACGACCAGACCGGGAAGACCGGTCCGGCCCGAGCGGTCATCTTCGCGGTCGACGCCGACGCGGGCACCGCGACGCCGGCGTGGCAGTACAAGGGGACCGCCACGAGCAACGTGATGGGGAGCTTCCGCATCTCGGCCGACGGCTCCCGGGTCGTCGGCTGGGGTCAGACGCAGACGGCCGCTCGCGCGTTCACCGAGGTGGACGTGAACGGCCACGATCTCCTCGATTTCGCGTTCCCCGGCGGCGACACCACCTACCGGGCCATCAAGATCCCGACGACCGCGTTCGACCTCGGCGTGCTGCGAGCCACGGCAGGCACCGACTGAGGGGCGCGCCCCGTCCGCGTGGCCGACGCCGCTCGCGGCTGCCAGGGGCGCGGCGGGCACCCGGCGATCGCCGGGACGCGCTACGCTGGCGGCGCCATGCCGTCCTCCGAAGCTACCTCGGCGCGCGCGTCAACGGCTGACGGCCCGACGCCGTGAACGCGCCGAGACGGGCTGGCCCGCTCTACGATCGCGCCCTCCGCGCGCTCGGGTGGATGGCGGCTCTCGGCGTCCTCGGGGCGGCGCTGCACGACGCGTCGCAGGCCTGGGACAGCTGGTACTACCACCTGCCCTTCGCGGCCCGGCTGGCGGGGGTCATCCCGGCGAGCTCCTTCGTCTTCCACCCGGCGAACGAGGCCCGCTACGCCGGCTTTGCGCTGCTCGGCGAGCTCGCGCAGGGGCTGCTCTGGCGAGTCACCGGGCGAGCCGAGTCGGCCAACCTGGTCGCGTTCGCGAGCGTGCCGCTTGTCGCGTGGTTCCTCCGGCGGCGGTGGAACGTGCCGTTTGCCCTCACGATGCTCGCGCTGTTCGCGGTGCCGCTCGTGCAGACGCACGCCCCCTCCTGCTACGTCGACCTGCCAGGCAACGCCGCGGCGAGCGTCCTCGTGCTCCTCGTCATCGACGCCTGGGCCTCGGACGCCTCGGTCCCGGCCGCCGACGTCGCCCTCGCGCTCGGCACCGGCGCGGTCGCCGCCAACATCAAGCCGCTCCTGCAGCCGGCCGTTGGCCTCTGCCTGCTCGCGCTGCTCGTCCGCGTCGCGCGCGATCTCCGGCAGCCTCCGTCACGCGGGCGTGCTCGCCGCCTCCTGGCCGCGATGCTGCTCGCGTCGCCGCTCGTCCTGTTCACGCCGCTGAAGAACGCCCTGTTGCACCACAACCCCTTCTTCCCGATAGGCGTCCACGCCTTCGGCCTCGACCTGCCGGGGCCCGAGGGGCCGTACGCGTCGTCGCCTCCGTGGCTCGCGCACGCCCCGCGCCCGCTGCGCTTCGCCTGCTCGATCCTCGAGATCGGCATCCGCCCGATCGACGACCCGCGCCGGTGGACCGTCGATCAGTGGATGCCCGACGACTCGACGGGCAACCGCATGGGGGGCTTCTTCGGCGCCTACGTGGTGGCCTCGATGGGAGCGCTCGCGTACCGCGTCGTCCGGGGGACCTCGCGGCTCGAGCGCGTGTCGGGCGTCGTGTTCGCGCTCTTCACGGGGCTCATCGCGTGCATGCCGCAGTCGCACGAGCTTCGCTACTACCTCTCGTGGATGATCGTCCTCGTGTGCCTGAACCTGGGGCTCGCGTGCCGGACTCCGGCGCCTCGCCACGCTCTGGGCCTCCGCGGTCTCTCGACCGTCGCGGCGATGTCGTTGCTCGTGGTGGTGGCGTCGACGCGCGGAGCCTACGCGTTCCCCGGCGGAAGCAGCGTGGCCGAGCTGGTGGAGGCGAAGGTCGGCGCGAAGGGCCTCCTCGGGGTCCACGACGGCGAGCGGATCTGCGTCCGGAACGAGCCGTTCAACCTGCTGTGGGCCGACGTCTTCCACAGGCCGAGGCGCTACGTCGTGCAGGAGGCCGAAGAGGGCGCGGACTGCGCCGGGGCGAGGGACGTGGGCTATCGCCCGGTGGCCTCGGACGGCACGCCGATCCCCTGATAGCGCAGCCCGGCCTTCGCCACGTCCGACGGCCGCCAGATGTTGCGCGCGTCGAGCACCACCGCGGCGCCGCCCCCGGCCGGGCGCAGGCGCTTCTTCATCTCGGCGAAGCTCGGAGCGCGGTAGCTGCGCCACTCGGTGAGCAGGACCAGCGCCTCGGCGCCGTCCAGGGCGTCGTACTCGCGGTCGACGACCCGCACGCGGCCGGCAGGTGCGCCGCCCATCGCCCGCATGAAGCTCTCGGCGGCCTCCGGGTCATGGCACACCACGCTCGCGCCCTTCGCGAGCAGCGCCGTCGAGAGCTTGACCGCCGCCGACTCGCGGACGTCGTCGGTCTCCGGCTTGAACGCCAGGCCCCACAGCGCGACGGTCTTCCCGCCCAGGTCGCCGCACGCCTCCTCGAGGAGGCGCACCAGGAAGGCCGCCTGCTCCTCGTTCGCGAGGTGCGTGGCCTCGGCCAGGCGCATGGGGACCCCGTGGGCCTTTCCGAGCGCGGTCAGCGCGAGGACGTCCTTGGGGAAGCACGAGCCTCCGTAGCCGGGGCCCGCGAACAGGAAGCGGTTTCCGATGCGCGAGTCCGAGCCGACCCCGCGCCGAACGGCGTGGATGTCGGCGCCGGCGGCGTGGCAGAGGCGCGACAGCTCGTTCATGAACGACACACGCATCGCGAGCATGGTGTTCGAGGCGTACTTGATGAGCTCGCTCGACCGCGGGTCGGTGATGACGATGCGCTCGCCGGAGAGCTGGAGCGAGGCGTAGAGGTCGCGCAGCGTCTGGCGCGCCTGCTCGCTGCGCGCGCCGAGCACGATGCGCTCGGGGCGGAAGAAGTCCTGCACGGCCGCCCCCTCCTTCAGGAACTCGGGGTTGGAGACCACCTCGAGCGGGGTCCTCGACGTGGCCAGGCGGGCCTGCACGCTGTCGCACGTCCCGACCGGGACGGTGCTCTTCACCGCGACGAGCGAGGGGCGCCTCGCGACCTTCGCGATCGTGTCGGCCGCCGAGAAGACCGCGCGCACGTCCGCGGACCCGTCCGGCCCCTGCGGCGTGCCGACGGCGATGAAGTAGACGTCGGCCTCGTCGAACGGCGCCACGACCTCGGTGGCGAAGGCGAGCCGGCCGCTGCGGACGTTGCGGCGCACGAGGTCGGAGAGCCCGGGCTCGTAGATGGGGATGACGCCGTCGGCCAGCTGCCGCACCCGCGCCGCGTCGATGTCCACGCAGAGCACGTCGTGCCCCAGCTCGCTCATCCCCGCACCCGTGACCAGCCCGACGTATCCCACTCCGAACGTGACCAGACGCATGAATGCGACATCTAGCGCCCGTACGGCCCCTTGGCACCGCGAATCGCACGCGCCGTGTCCGGGGCGACCTATCGCGAGCCGCGGACGCCGTCCTGGAGCGTCACGGCGCGACGCCTTCGTGCGGTCGCGCGTTCCTTCGGGGGTCTCGTCGACGCCCCCGGCGCGCGACGCCGGCCGCCGCGAGCGCGATCGCGGCCAGCGAGAAGGGCCCGCCGTAGCCTCGGGTCGCGCCGGTCAGCGTGCAGCCCGCGCTCGCCGTCGACACCGCGCGCGAGCCGGGCGCCGACACCGTGGTCGACGCCGAGAACGGGTCGCAGGACGCCGTCACCGTCTGCGTCCCCGCGCTGTCGAAGCTGTAGAAGAAGAGATCGGCCGGGCCGTCGGTCACGAGGCCCTCGGGCACGTCGCCGTTGACGAACCAGTCGACGTGCGCGCCGTAGACGTCCGCCGACGTCGCGTCGACCGCGTGCGCGTAGAGCGCCACGAGGTCGCCGTTCTCGGCGGCGTCGGTGCTCTGGGGCACGACGCTGACGCGGGCCACGGCGCTCGGCGCGACCTCGGTGATCGGCACCTCGCTCACGACGACGCCGTCGAGCGCGAGCGAGACGGACGCCGAGGCGCCCACCGTGGGGACGCTCACACGGACGAAGTCGCGGGCTGGCGCGACCGAGGTGGACGCGGTCGTGACGGTCACGCCGTTGGTCGCCGTGGCCTGCGCCGCGCCGCCCCCGGACAGCTCGACGCCGTGCGCGAAGTAGCGCACGAGGAAGGTCGCCTCGCTGCCCGCGACGATGTTCGCGCGCGCGAGCCGCGCCAGGGAGTCGGGCGCGCCCGTGAGCAACAGCCCCTCGGCGTAGAGGATCGCCTCGTCGGGGGTGGCCACTGTGACCGCGTGGCTGGCCAGGACAGCGCCGCTCCTGTCCAGGACACTCAGGGTCGCGCGGCCAGGGTTGCCGGCGGTGACGCGGGCGAGCCCACCTTCGAGCGGGGTCACGACGCGCACGACATCCGGATCAGAACTCGAAAGAGTCCACCCTGTGGCGTCCCGTTCACGCCTCGTGGTCACGCTGACGGGGAACGAGGCGCCCGCGAGATAGGGCGAGTGCAGGTCGTTGACGTGCGGGCCGATGATATCGCGGTCGAAAGCGTCGGTCAGGGTGACGCCGTCGGCGCCGCCGTCCGGCCGCGCGCTGCCCGCCGTGCAGCCCGTCAGGGCGACGGCGGCGAGCGACGAGAGCAGGAGTGCCACGGCGGGGCGCATGAGCAGCCATGGAGCAAGCCGTGTGCCGTGGCACGCGGCGCTTGCGGCTTTGGCTGCGAGCGATGAGGATGCGCACCATGGAACCGTACGCTTCTCGCCGTCGGAAGCTGCTCGTCGAGCTCGCAGAGCAGCGCGCGGTGGCCGTGCTCCGCGCTGCCCCCGCGTACCTCCGGAACAACGACACCGAGCACGACTACCGGCAAGACTCCAGCCTCTACTACCTGACCGGCCTCGACGAGCCCGACAGCACGCTCGTGCTCTCGGGCGTGCACCCTTCGGCCCGGTCGGTGCTGTTCGTGCGGCCGCGCAACCCGGAGCGCGAGATCTGGGACGGGGCCCGCGTCGGGGTGGACGAGGCGCCGAAGCGCTTCGGCGTCGACGTCGCGTACTCGTCCGACGACCTGCGCGCCAGGCTGCCCGACTACTTGCAAAATGCGAGTCGGCTCGTCACGCGCCTCGGGCAGCACGCCGCCCACGACCAGGTCATCTTCCGCGCGATCGACGAGGTCCGCGGGCGGTCGCGCAAGGACGGATGCACGTGGCCGACCGAGATCGTCGACCCCGCGGTGCTCACCGAGGAGAGGCGGCTCATCAAGGAGGCCGAGGAGGTCGAGGCCATCCGCGAGGCCGTCCGGGTCACGGCCGAGGGCCTGGCGCGCGCCATGCGCGACTGCAGGCCCGGGATGCGCGAGTACGAGCTCGAGGCGAGGCTCGGCTACGCGTACCGGTCTCGAGGCGCCGAGCGCCACGCCTTCCAGCCGATCGTCGGATCGGGGCCCAACGCGACCACGCTGCACTACGTGAGCAACGACCGCGTCATCCAGGACGGCGATCTGGTGCTCGTCGACACCGGAGCGGAGCTCCACTACTACGCCGCCGACATCACGCGCACCTTCCCGGCCGGCGGCACGTTCTCGCCGGCGCAGCGACGCATCTACGAGATCGTGCTCGGCGCGCAGCTCGCCGCCATCGCCCACACGCGGCCAGGCGTGACGCTCGGCGACGTCCACGCCAAGACCGTGGAGGTGCTGGTCGACGGACTGATCGACTGCGGGCTCCTGTCGGGCGATCGCGCCGAGATCCTCGAGAAGGAGGCCTTCAAGCGCTTCTATCCGCACCGCACCAGCCACTGGCTCGGCATGGACGTGCACGACGTCGGGCGCTACCACCTCCGGCCCGGCGAGCAGAGGCCGCTCGAGCCGGGGATGGTCATCACGATCGAACCGGGGCTCTACATCCCGACCACGGGCGACCTTCCGCGCGAGGAGTACCGGGGCATCGGCGTGCGAATCGAGGACGACGTCCTCGTGACCAGGGAGGGCTGCCAGGTGCTGAGCGCGGACGTGCCCAAGAGCGTCGAGCAGATCGAGGCAGCCTGCAGCCGCGCGGGCGCGAAGCCGGCGGCGCCGTGATGGCGAGTGAGGAGAGAGAGATGACCCGCGTCGTGCGCCGCACCATCAAGGAGCTCGGCTCCGCCATCAGGGACCGCGAGGTCTCTCCCGTCGAGCTCACCCGCGAGTGCCTCGCGCGCATCGAGGCCGACGGCCCGAAGCTCAACGCCTTCATCTCGGTCCTCGCCGACTCGGCGATCGAGGCCGCCCGCCGCGCCGAGCAGGAGATCGCGCGCGGCGAGCACCGCGGACCGCTCCACGGCATCCCCATCGGCCTGAAGGACATCGTCGACACGGCCGGCGTGCTCACGACCGCGGCCAGCGGTCAGTACCGGGACCGCGTCCCGTCCGAGGACGCCGAGGTCGTGCGGCGCCTGCGCGCGGCCGGGTGCGTCATCCTCGGCAAGCAGAACCTGCACGAGTTCGCCTACGGCGGCAGCTCGCTTGTCAGCTTCTTCGGCGAGACGCGCAACCCGTGGGACCTCTCGCGCCTGACCGGTGGCTCCTCGGGAGGCTCCGCCGCCTCGGTCGCGTCCGGGCTCGGCCTGGCCGCCGTGGGGACCGACACGGCCGGCTCCGTCCGTCTGCCTGCCGCCTACTGCGGCGTCGTCGGGCTGAAGGCCACCTATGGCCGCGTCAGCGCGCGCGGCGTGGTCCCGCTGTCATGGTCCTACGATCACGTCGGCCCCATCGCGACCTGCGTGCACGACGCCGCGGTGATGCTGCAGGCGATGGCGGGCTACGACCCGGGCGACCCCTCCAGCGTGGACGCGCCGAGGGTCGACTTCACCTCGTGCCTCGCCCCTGTCGTGCGCGGGCTCCGCGTCGGAGTGCCCCGCGCCTTCTTCTGCGACGACCTCGACCCCGAGGTCGCGGACGCGTTCGAGCGGGCGATCGGCGTCCTTCGCGGCATGCACGCCTGCGTTCACGACGACGTCAGGCTCGAGGTCCCGACCGACCGCAAGCTGGCGAGCGCCGAGTCCTACGCCTTTCACCAGACGATGGTTACCGAGACGCCCGAGCGTTACCAGGCGGCGACGCTCGTCCGCATCAAGTCGGCCGAGAAGCTCCTCGCCCCGAAGGTCCTGCGCGCGGCCCGCGAGCTCCTGGCTTGCCGCCAGGCCATCCGGAGGGTCTTCGACGAGGTCGACGTCCTGGTGACGCCGACCGTGCCCATCCCCCCGCCGAGCATCGCGCGACTGAACGAGGCCCCCGACGACCTGCGGACGCAGGAGAACCTGATGCTGCGCAACACGCGCCCGTTCAACGTCTGGGGGATCCCCTCCATCTCGGTCCCGTGCGGCTTCACCCGGGACGGCCTGCCGATAGGCCTGCAGTTCAGCGGACCTGCGTGGCGCGAGGACGTGGTGCTCCAGGTCGCGAACGCCTACGAGCAGGCGACCGACTGGCACCAGCGCGTCCCCGACCCCGTCGCAACCTGATCGCCCCGGGGGGGTCCAGCGGGGGGTTGTTCTGCGGCAGTCGCGTGTCGGCACGCCCTTGCGCAGGCCGCTCCCGTCTGGCACCCACTCACACCCACAGAAGTACACGCGTATGTCGGAGTGAGAAGGACGAACCATGAGGCTCTCGATCCGTCGCAGCCTCCCCGTCCCTGCGGCTCCGGCCGCCGCCGCGTGCCGTGGGAGATCGCCCTCGACTCGACCGGGCAGGAGCTGTTCGTGACCAACCACGACGACAACACGGTGTCGGTCGTGAGCACCGCGCAGCGCAAGCTCGTCGCGACCATCCCGGTGGGCACCTCCCCGCTCGGCATCGCGTACGCGGCGGCGCTGCCCCCCGTGTCCAGCGCAGGGCTCCCGGCGGTCGGACAGGCGCTGCGCGACGCGGGGCTTCTCACCGCCGCCACGGCGCAGCAGGCGGTGGTCCTCGGCAGCGAGAGCGGCCACAGCGTCTGGGCGTCTCCGGCCGTCCCGGGCCCAGGCGAGCACGTGACCTTCGCCGTGACGTCGCAGGGCGGCGCCTCCCTGGCGGCCTCGGGCGCCGCGGTTCGCTGGACCGACAACGGCTGGTCGAGCTGCACCGACACGACCGGCGTGTCCTTCTCGCAGGACGGCGTCACCGGGCCGTTCTTCGACCTCGGGGCGCAGGCCGCGACCGAGCAGGTCCAGGCGGCGTTCCGGCTCAGCGTGAAGGGCAAGACCGTGTGGCTGAGCCAGGGCGGCAGCAACTACGCGATCGGGGTGCAGCCCGAGGGGGGCGTGAGCTGGGTCGGCGACACCGCCTCCAGCCAGGGGGGCGCCTCGGTCCCGACCGTCGGGCCCGTCCCCGCAGGCCAGGCGCTCTCGGTCACCTCGCAGAGCTGGCCCGAGACGCCCGACACGGCCGCCCTGCTGCACTGGAGCACCAACGGCCACCAGGCCATCCATCACAACCTGATGTCGGTGGCTGCCATCGGGGCCGGCTCGTCCGGGCACAACACGCAGTGGACGTCGAGCATCGACGCCGCCAGGCTGGTGGCGGGCACATCGCTGGCGTACCGGGTCGAGGTCGTCAACGCCGCGAGCGACGTCCACGACAGCCGGGCCGGACAGAACGACGGCGGATCTGTCGAGGCAGGGCCCGCGTCTGCTGGCGCAAGCAACGGAGATGTACAGCGACCGATCTCCGATCACTCGCGAGTGATCCTGGATCGCTCGGGAGTGATCGAGAACCAAGACATGGTGTTCTGCGATCACACGCGAGTGATCGTAGATCACGCGACAGTGATTCGCCATCACTCGTCACCGATCGCGAATCACTTGCGAATGATCGAAGATCACTCGTGATTGATCTCGGATCGCTTCCAGTCGACTCCGGGTCGACAGGACGCCATCCTGGCCCCCGGTCCCGAGTGGCTGGCTCTGTTGGACGTCGAGGCGGCGTTTGACAGCGAAGGCGCGCGCGGGTTGACTGCGGTCCGTCTCGCGTCGCAGCACGAAAGGAACCCCGAGGATGCCCACCACGATCGACAACCTGAAGACCGCCTTCGCCGGTGAGAGCCAGGCCAACCGCAAGTACCTCGCCTTCGCGAAGAAGGCTGACAAGGACGGCTTCCCCCAGATCGCGAAGCTGTTCAGGGCCGCCGCCGAGGCCGAGACCATCCACGCCCTGGCGCACTTCACCAACATGGGGGGCGTCGCCGGGACGAAGGAGAACCTCGAGGCTGCCGTCGCGGGCGAGACCTACGAGTACACCGAGATGTACCCGCCCATGGTCGAGCAGGCGACGAAGGAAGGCCACAAGGCCAAGACCATGCTCGGCTTCGCGCAGAAGGTCGAGAGCGTCCACGCCAAGCTCTTCATGCAGGCGCTCGAGCTGCTGCGGGCCGGCAAGGACCTCAGCCAGGCCGAGATCTATCTCTGTCCGGTCTGCGGCGACCTCGAGATCGGCGTCCTGCCCGACAAGTGCCCGGTCTGCGGCGCCCCCGGGAGCAAGTTCGAGAAGGTCTCGTGACCTCGGAGTCTGCCGGGCGACCCGGCTGACCGGGGACGAGGCGGCTCGAGGCACGTTCAAACCGCCGGGGTGGTCCCTGCGACCGCCCCGCGTGCCCCGATCTGCGCTCCGCTCTGGCTACTTCCTCTTTGCAGCGATGGCCGCCGCCTGGGCCACCTTGGCCTGAGCCGCTGCCTTCTCTGCCTTCTCCTTCAGCTTCTCGGCCTGAGACTTGGCAGTAACCAAAGCCTTCTGTGCTTCATCAGCGGCCTTCTCCTTCTCCTTGAAGGCCACTTCAGCAGCCTTGCGTGCTTCCTTGTCCGTCTTGGGTATCGCATTCATGGCGATATAAGCCTTGTT
>Ga0181517_10005596_pt1 | contig 11045 bp, 13 predicted proteins | sample PEATcosm2014_Bin_31_FD_119748 | JGI IMG/M metagenome (GOLD analysis project Ga0181517, IMG submission 119748) | Peatland microbial communities from MTU Mesocosm Facility, Houghton, MI, USA - PEATcosm2014_Bin01_30_metaG | ecosystem: Environmental > Terrestrial > Soil > Wetlands > Peat | place... | reverse complement strand
CCTGACCGACCCGAGCGTGCCGATTGATATCGTGCTGCACACTCCAGGAGGTCTGGTATTGGCCGCGACGCAAATCGCAAGCGCCATAAACCGGCGAAAGGGAAAAGTCACGGCCATCGTCCCGCACTACGCCATGTCCGGCGGCACGCTGATCGCACTGGCGGCGGATGAAATTATCCTAAGCGACCATGCCGTGCTTGGGCCGGTCGACCCTCAAATCGGGCAGTATCCAGCCGCATCCCTGCTGAAGGCGGTGGAACAGAAATCAAAGGACAGAATCCATGACGAAACTTTGATTCTTGCGGATGAGGCGAAAAAGGCTATTACTCAAGTCCAGGAAACAGTTCGCGAGCTACTGCGCGGCAAATACCCCGATCCGGTGGTGGACAACCTGGCGGTCATGCTCTCGGAAGGCAGGTGGACGCACGATTTTCCCATCACCTTCGATTATGCCAAGGCGTTGGGACTGCACGTGAGCTCCGAGATGCCGCCCGAGGTTTTGGATTTGATGATGCTTTATCCCCAGCCAGTGCGACGCTTCCCTACCGTCGAGTACCTACCAGGAAGGCACGAGGCTGGACGAAGGATCGAGTTGGGAGAATCCAGTGCGGCGTTATAAACTGCGAGCGAGTCCGCTGGAGCGCCCCGCGAAAGCGGATGTTTGCACCGAGAATCGGAGCAAGACGCCATGGGTGGCATGATCCCACTGTTGGATGCATCTCGGCGGCCCAGACGCTTCGCCGCCGTCACAGCCTCAATCATCCTGGTGAACTCACTCGCCTTCGTGTTGGAGCTGACAGGTGGCGACGCATTTGTAAAACAGTGGTCGGTGATCCCCGCCGATATTGTCGCCGGCCGGCACTGGATTACCATTTTGACGGCCATGTTCCTGCATGGCGGCTGGATGCACATTATCGGCAACATGGTGTTCCTGTGGGCATTTGGCCCGGAAATCGAAGATGCCATGCCGCGGCTACGCTACCTGGCGTTCTATTTGCTTAGCGGTCTGGCAGCCACGCTGGCGCAGATCGCAGCCATGCCCGGTTCCACGGTTCCCAATCTGGGCGCCAGCGGCGCGATTGCGGGCGTGATGGGCGCCTTTCTGATTACTTACCCGCGTGATCAGATCAAGACGGTACTCTTCTTTGGGTGGTTCTCCCGCATTGCTTTTATTCCCGCGGCTCTCTTGATCGGACTCTGGTTTCTGATCCAGTTTTTCAACGGGGTTGGCGCCGTGGCGGATGTGCAGACGGGTGGCGTCGCCTATATGGCGCACGTTGGCGGCTTCATCTTTGGAGCCGTCACTGGCCGGCTATTCGAGGGATTCCCGAGGACCGCCGATTTGGAATCCTAATCTCGCATCTCGTGCGGCTCCTCAGCGAATTGCTCCCTCAAGACCGACCACGCCTCGCCGGGGACGCTGGCGCAGTTCGTTTCGACGGGAGCAGTAATAGACAGCGGGTTAACAAACATCCGAGAATAGCTCCAGGAGAACTGATGACACCGAGAGCCACGCCTCCACAGTTGCGCCTCCACAATGGTGAATCAAAAGGCCTCGCTGGGTGTACACTGAACCCTGCGCGAAAAGCGATAACGGAGATTGTGATTCAAGTATGAGGGTCGGCGTACGCTTGGTTCTGGGTTTGGCTGCCGCCGTGGCCGCGCTCGCCCTGGTCCTGTGGCAGGCGGACTTTGTCGAGGATAAGGGCACCGTTCCCTTTGACGATTCCATTCGGGGCTGGGTCCACGCCCACTCCAGCCCCACCCTCACCAGCTTCATGCGCCAGCCGGCCTCACGGATGCCGACGTGACTATCCTGCTGAACCACCGGGCCGGCCGCGCGCAGCGTGCGAAGGTGCGCGAACAACTCGCCCGGTACTTGCGGGAACGCGGAATCGAGGCGGTCGTCCACGAGGTGCGCGCCGGGGAGGAGATCACCTCGCTGGCCCGCCAGGCCGTTCTCGGCGGCGAGCGCACGGTGGTGGCCGCGGGCGGCGATGGCACGGTCGGTGCGGTCGCCGCGGCGGTGGTCGATACCGAGGCAACAATGGCCGTGCTGCCGGTGGGAACGCTCAACCACTTCGCCAAAGAGCTTGGCATTCCGCTCGAACTGGAAGCGGCCATCGAGATTGCCCTCACCGGCGCTATCCGCGCCATCGACGTGGGTGAAGTGAACGGCCGGGTCTTCGTCAACAACTCCAGCCTGGGGCTCTATCCGGCGATCGTATTCGAGCGCGAGCGCCGCCGCCGGCGGGGTTGGAGCAAGTGGCTGGCGATGGCCTGGGCCAGCCTGAGCGTTCCTCGACGCTTCCCCTCCCTGAGCGTGTGTCTCGAAGCGGACGGCGGCGAAGCCCGCGTCGTCACGCCCTTTCTCTTCGTCGGCAACAACGAGTACATGGTGGAGGGCTTCCGCTTCGGCCGCCGGCGCTCGCTTGACGAGGGCCGCATTTGGGTCTTCGTGGCGCCATCCCCCTCCTCACGCTGGAGTGCGGTCCGCCTTACGCTCCGGGCGCTCATCAAGCGCGACCGCCGGGACCGCGATTTTAAGGTTTTTCAGACTCGCGAGCTGCGAGTCGAAACGACCCCAGAGCAGGTCCGAGTCGCGCTCGACGGCGAGATCTTCAGGGACCCGCCGCCCCTGCGGTATCGCAGCCGTCCGCTGGCCCTGCGGGTTCGCGTGCCGGCCGGGAAAGGCTGATGCGCACCATCGTCCACCTCTCGGACCTCCATTTCGGCCGCATCGATCCCCTACTGCCTGAGCCGCTCGTTCGATGTGTCGAAACGGTCCGGCCCGACCTGGTGGCGGTCTCCGGCGACCTGACGCAGCGTGCCCGCCCCGAGGAGTTCGAGCAGGCCCGCGCCTTTCTCGACGCCCTGCCCTCGCCGCAGATCGTTGTGCCTGGCAACCACGACGTGCCGCTCTACAATGCCTATCTCCGCTTCTTTGGCGGCCTGCGCCGCTTTCGGCGCTACATCAGCGAGGACCTCGAGCCCACTTATGCCGACGAGGAAATGGCCATCATCGGCCTCAACTCCGCCCGCTCGCTCGTCTTCAAGGGCGGGCGCATCAACCTCAGGCAGGTGGAGCAGGCTCGCGCGTGGCTGTGCTCTTTCCCGCCCCGCGTTGCCAAGGTCATCGTCAGCCACCATCCGTTCGACCTTCCGCCGGGCCATGGCGGCCGCGTGGTCGGGCGGGCGCGGATGGCGATGCGCCGGCTCGCCGACTGTGGCGCCGACGTATTTCTCTCCGGTCACCTCCATCTGGGCTACACGGGCGACACGAGCATCCGATACGAGATCCAGGGCCTCTCGGCGCTCATCGTTCAGGCCGGCACCGCCACCTCGACCCGCGGCCGCGGCGAAGCGAACTCCTTCAATGTGATCCGCGTGGAACCGCCGGAGATCGAGGTCGAGCGGATGAGCTGGGATCCGCTGGGCAGGCGCTTTCTACCGACCTCGCAGGAGCGCTACCGGCGCTCCTGACCCGGGTATTCCACATTCCATCGACGGCAAGGGCGCAGGACCGAGAGGTTGGGGTTTGCAGCTTCATAGGGTGACGAAGTGTTGGGCGCCAAGTCCAGAAGCGGGTTCGCTCTGCGGCCGACATACGACATTATCACAGCCTTGAAATACTCCCCTAACTGCAAGTTAGGTGAAATTCGGATAGGCATCGGGCTTTGGCCCGCGAGTTGCTTAATAACATTACGAAGGAGCATCTCATGATTCCCGAACCCCAGCATCTGACAGCCAAAGTGGCTGCGAATTTCGAGGCCGATAAAAAGGCCTTTCAAGACTCGATGGCGAAGGTGCAAACACAGATCGACGCCACCACCGCGGAGGTCAACAAACTCCGCGCCGAGTTGAAAACACAAACCGACGAAGCCAAGACTAAAACCAAGGCTCGCGTCACGGAACTGACGAAGGACCTCGATGCGGTACGCAAAGAGCAGCAGGCCAGGATCGAAGAGCGCCTGAAGGAACTCCACACGAGCATCCAGTCCATCGACGCGGAACTGAAGCATGCGACGGCGGAGGGAAAGGCGGCGGCCGAGGCTAAGGCCAAAGTTCTCCGCGAAGAATACGACTCTGCACGGCGCTTCCTGATCGCGAGTATGGAGGCGGAACTCGTGGAATGGAAGGCCCGCATCGGCGCCGCCTTTGATGCGGCGACCGAGAAGAAGGCATCTGCGACGGTCGTCATTCACGCGAAAATGGCCGACGTGCACGCCAAGCATGGAGCCGCCCAGAAGAAACTCCACGCCCTGAAGCAGGCGAACGAAGCCGCCTTCAGCGAACTGCACCGCAGCGCGCGAGCGGCCATCGCCGAAATTAGAACCGCCCTGCAGAAGGCTCGATCCGACATCGACGCGGCTTCGTAGAAAAGGAACACAACCGTGGAGAAACTCATCGTAGTCGTCTTCGACGACCAAACGAAGGCCGATGCGGGCTTCGAAATCCTGCGCCAATTGGACCGCGATGGTGAGATCTCGGTGTACGAGGCGCAAATGATCGCCAAAGAGCCAAGCGGCAGCATCCGATACCTCGATAACAGCGATAAGATGGCCTTCCCGGTGATCGGCGGATCTACCGCGGTGGGCGCCTTCATTGGACTTCTCGGCGGGCCCCTCGCAGCGCTGATCGGAGGCATGGCGGGAGGACTAATTGGTTCCATCGGCGATCTGGTACATGCCGGCGTGACCGACGAGTTCGTCGACGACGTGAACACGGCCATGACAGCCGGCAAGTTCGCTGTGGTCGCCGATGTCTCCGAGGACTGGGTTACGCCTCTGGACACGCGAATGGAAGAGATTGGCGGCGTGGTCTTCCGGCGAACTCGCAGTGAGGTTAAGCGCATACATCACGACCGCGACGTGGCCGCGCATCGCGCCGAAATGGCGCAACTCAAGGCAGAAAGAGCGCAGGCGAGGTCCGACCGCCAGGCTAAGATCGACGCCACGATCGACGCTCTGCGGAAGAAGCTCGAAGACGCCATCGAGCGCGACCACTGCAAGATGCGGTTCCGCCAGAATCAGCGGGACGCCAGGATCCAGGTCTTGAAAGCGAAGGCCGATCAGTCACAAGGAGAAATCCGCCGGCGCCAGGAGGCCCGCATCGCCGAGGTCCGCCGCGACTATGAAGAGAAGTCGGCTTTGGGTTAACGTTGTGCAAATGAACTCGATGATCGACGGGCGCCGGCAGGCGTCGCGGAAAGGAGACAATCGAATGGCGGCAAGTTCTGTGACGGTTCCTCAAACGGTGGAAGCTCAACCCCGTCCCAATGGCGCGGTCGTGCTCCTGGGACGGTTTCTCTTCGCGCTAATCTTCTTGTTGGCCGGTCCCAGCCACTTCTCGCAGCGGACGATCGCCTTTGCCACATCGCAGGGCGTTCCCTTGGCGCATTTCGCGGTTCCGGCTTCGGGAGTTCTCGCCCTGCTCGGAGGCTTGAGCATTCTCTTGGGCTATCGGGTCAGATTCGGCGCATGGCTGATTGTGCTGTTCCTGCTTCCGGTGACATTCCTGATGCACAGATTCTGGGGCATCAGCGATCCGGTGGCGGCGCAGACGCAGATGGCCCTGTTCATGAAGAACATCGCCCTGATCGGCGGCGCGTTGTTCATTTCGCAGTTTGGCGCGGGACTGTTAAGTCTGGACAGCCGCGGTTCACGTTAAAAGAATGAGGTTCGGGTTCGATGACTCCTTCGACACCGGTGACACCTTCAAACCTGAGCCCGCTCGATCCGGCGCGTTGGAGAGATAGTCGCAGGGTCGGCCTGCTGGTCCTCGGCATCGCCATAGCGGCCCTGTTGCCAGCCGCGTATCGGATGGCCCGACCATTCCTGACCGCACTGGTGCTAGCTGCAATTCTGGCCGTGCTTCTGGATCCACTACAGAAGCGGGCTAGTCGCCTCGTAAAGCGCCCGTCGGTGGCAGCCTTGCTCACAACCCTGGTGGCTGTAGGGCCGGTCCTGACGGTCATTCTGCTCGCCGGTATGGCGATGAACCGCGAAATCAAATCCGGTGCGTTTGACGCCATTTTGCGTGCAGCGGAGAGGTTGACGGCGGGCGCCTCGATTGACCCTCACGCCATTCAACAGGCGGTGGCGGACCTCAACCAGGTTGCGGGCGGTTTCTTCACCGGTGCATTGGCGGTGGTGTTTCTTTACGTGATGCTGGTGTACGGAAAAGGCTGGGTATCGCAGATGGCGGCGATGCTCCCACTTGACGCCTCTATCACCAATCGAATCCTCGCCACCATTCGCGACGCGATCGTGGCGAACGTGGACGGTATTCTCGCGATGAGCCTCGTGGAGGCTTTATTGTTCGGAATCGCCTTCTCGATTGCGGGCATCGGCTTGCCCGTCATGTGGGGCGCCTTCGCCGGACTCGCATCCATGATTCCCCTCATAGGGGCCGCAGCCGTCTGGCTGCCGGTTACGGTCACATTGGCGATTCACGGAACCTATGTGAAAGCGGCGCTGGTCGGCATAGTGTGCTTCGGTGTGCAACAGGCGGTGGCGCTGTTGCTGGTTCCGCGAATCGTAGGGACAAGGCTTCGCCAGCCCCCACTGCTCATTGCGCTCTCGGTCTTGGGAGGCGCCAGCGCGTTTGGCGCAGTAGGCATTCTGCTGGGACCGGTCGTAGTCTCCATCCTGGCGGCGCTTGTGCGCGAGTTTCGGAGCCAATTGCGGCCAAACAGCCAAATGAACAAGGAGGATTCCAGATGAATACAGCACTAAACCCCGAGTCGTCCATTGAAGCAAGGGCGGTGGCGCCAGTCGAGCGAATCCTGTGCCCGATCGACTTCTCGGAGATCTCGGGGAATCGCTATGCGCAGTCGATCAGCGGCCACTATCACGCCAAGCTGCTTGTCCAGCACATCGTTGAGTTGTGGCAGCATCCATCCGCCGACTATTCCATTTCGCCGGATATGCTTGAAGACTTCCGCCGGTCGCTCATATCCGATGCGGAAAAGGAATTGCAGCAGTTCGTAAAGACAGCCGGCGGACCCCAGCCCGAGTGTATCGTGGCGGAGAGCGTGGCGCCCGATGCGATTCTATTCCTGGCTCGGGAGCGCGCCATCAGTTTGATTGTATTGGGAACCCACGGCCGGCGCGGCTTCGATCGCCTCATGTTGGGATCGGTTACCGAACGCGTCCTGCGGCACGCTTCGTGCCCGGTGCTGGTCATCCCGCGAACAGCCCCGGCTCCGGTTGGGCCGAATGTACAGGATGACCCCGTCTCAGTCCAGCGCATTCTCTGTTGTGTTGATTTCTCCGCGCACTCGCAGTGCGCCTTGAAGCATGCGTTCTCGCTGGCGGACGCCTACGGCGCCGAGGTAACCCTCTTTCACGTACTGGATGGCATCTCCGAGTCGGCGGACGTTGGCAAGGAAACGGCGTCGGCCATGGAGAGCCTTCAGAAGCTGCTTCCGGCTGCCGGGCACGAGGCAACTAAGACACACCTTGAGGTGCGCCTGGGGAAGGCGTACCCGGAAATAGTCCGATTTGCCTCAGAAACCCGGCCGGATGTAATCGTCGCTGGAGTGCGCGGAATCGACGCATTGAATCTGGCGATATTCGGTTCAACCCTTTACAGGGTGATCCAACTCAGTTCCGCTCCAGTGCTGGCGGTTCCGATTTAAGGAACACGTCCCGCGGGTTCAAAACCACCGCAGCGCCGCGGCGAACCTGCTCCCTCCTCCGCGCTTATGCGGCGGGCAAGGGCCGCTCGTTCGGTATCGCGAGCTTCCGCATCCGGTACATGAGTGTCGATCGCGCAACTCCAAGGCGCGCAGCGGCGCCATGCGGCCCGGCGATCACCCAATTGGCCGCCTGAATGGCCTTCATAATGTGCTCGCGCTCGCATTCCTTCAGCGTGGTCGGTTTGGCGACGCTCCTTCTCTTAAACAGTTCCGATATCGGCGGATTCAAAACGCGGCCACTGGTCAGGATCACGGAGCGTTCCACAAAGTTCTGCAGTTCCCGAATGTTCCCTGGCCAGTCATGGTCCAGCAGCGCCTCCATAGCTTCCGAGGGAATCTTCTCGATCTGCTTGTTCATCCGCTGCGCATAGGCGCTCACGAAATGCGCCACCAACAAGGGAATATCGTCACGCCTGTCGCGTAGTGGGGGAATGCGTATTGGAAAGACGTTGAGCCGGTAGTAAAGATCGCTCCGGAACAGTTTTTCGGAAACCAGCCGGTCCAGGTCTTGATTGGTGGCGGCCACCACTCGCACATTGACAGATTGCGTGATTGTGCCGCCAAGTCTTTCGAACTCCTGCTCCTGCAAGACACGCAGCAGCTTCGCCTGCAGCTCGAGCGGCATATCGCCGATCTCATCCATGAACAGCGTGCCCCGGTCAGCCGCCTCGAAACGGCCGATCTTACGCGTGACCGCGCCCGTGAAGGCGCCTTTCTCGTGCCCGAAGATCTCGCTTTCCAGCAGTTCCCGCGGAATGGCCGCGCAGTTCATCTTCACGAAAGCGCCAGCCCGCCGCCGGCTGTGGGTGTGAATGGCCCGCGCGATCAATTCCTTGCCTGTCCCGGTCTCTCCTTCGATGAGAACTGTGGAGTCCGTCGGAGCTACCGTTTGGAGTTGATCCAGCACTTCTCTCAGAGCCGCGCTGCGTCCCACGATGCCTTCAAAACCGTTGGCTTCCGTGCTGGATGAGTGATCCGGTGCAACCAACGGCTCGATCGGAATGGCTGAGCCGTAGTCCCTGAATAGGATCTTGGACGGCAGTACCGCAAAGCCGCGCGAGGATCGGGGGAAGGAATTCGACTCCCGTCCATCCAAAACGACGATATTGCTGCAACTCATCTTGATACCTCATCGCTTCACTAGAAGTTCCCGTCCCATTGGCTGTGAACAAGGTTTTTGGGGCGCTCACATTTCACAATTGCTACGGACCTCTTGAAGTATGAGGTTAGCGGACTTGAAGATTGCAGTCGTGAGATTGAAGTCAGGTTTTGGTGGAAGAAGAGCTTGCTCCGGTTTGCGGAAGACCCAGTGCGCGCATCATGTAAAGCGCGAAGACCTCCATAAGCTGCTGAATCCATTAGAATTAGGCGTGTGGCAGTACCGAGTCGACGCGTGTATGCGCAGCCTGCCCGCAGCACTACGTCCGGCTTCATGCGTCTCCTCCACCCAGAAGCTGCCTTCTCGCGCTGAGGCGGGGCCCTGTCGTTCCCGGTGGCAAGCACGTCTTTGCGTGGAGTGTCTTCATTCTGGCCGGCGCCGTTATGCAACGCGTCCCAGCGTCACTTAAGCGCTTTGACCAACGCCTCAAACTGCGTGTGAGGTGATTTGGCGTATGGTGTTACGGGCGGAACCTCGCGATCGATATCCAGAGCCGTATGCCCAATGCATTCAACAAGTTCAACTCTAGCCCAAAAACGAAAAATAGTACAGATCATCGGAAAGCCGAGATCTGTCGTTGCTCTACTGCACTTGTCCAGTTACAAAGGGCGTCCCACGCTTCCGCCGCACGTTGGGTCGGCTGGCAAGGCAAGCGCAACAAAACCTTCCAGGATTCGCCGTTCGTTGGTCTGGCCATCGACGGCACTATCGCGGGACACAGCGCCTGCCGTGGTTGCGGTCTATGCCGACCGCAGCGCAACGCCCAGAAAGAAGTGATCGGCTGCCTGGTGCGTAAGCGTCAGAGCAACCCACCTTTCTACTCGCCGGGGGCAGTGATGTAGTGGGGGGATGGAAGAACAAGCAGGAACCTCAGTAGTTCAGGTACGCCGTAGTTCGGCGGAAATCGTGCAACTCCTGGCCGATTACCAGACCAGCGGGCTGAGCCAGGCGGCGTTTTGCCAGCAGGCGGGCCTCAGTCTGGCAACATTGGCCCGTTATCGCAAGCGGCAGGCCGAAGGCAAAGCCACGTCGGGGAGTGGGTGGCTGGCGGTGGAGGTGGCCGGCGGCCAGAAAGGGCCGGGCATGGGCGCGAGCAGCGGTCTGGCGCTGACGATGGCGGGCGGCCTGCGCATCGAGATCGGACGCGGGTTCGACGGTCGCACTCTGGCGCAGTTGCTGGGAGTGTTGGAGCGGGCCTGAGCAATGTTCGGCTGGGGGCCGGCGACGCGGATCTATTTGGCGGCGGGGTCCACGGATATGCGCAAGGGATTCGAAGGGCTGTACGGTTTGGCACGCGACCGCTTGGCGTGCGAGCCGCTAAGCGGGCACGTGTTCGTATTCGCCAACGCGCAACGCAACCGGCTCAAACTGCTTTTCTGGGATGGGAGCGGCCTGTGGGTGTGCGCCAAGCGTCTGGAGAAGGGGCGCTTCCGCTGGCCGGAAGCAGCGGGCGGGGAGACGAAGGTGGTTCTCAGCCAGGAAGAACTGACGCTGCTGCTGGGGGGCATCGATTTGGCGCAGACCAGGCGCCGGCGATGGTATAGGACTCTAATTCAAGACGCAGAGACATCGGTATAAGTTACTCAGATAAATCACTTGTAAGTTATCGCACTTTGGGTTATAGTATTACTTACCTGACGTGAGCGCCTCCTCTTCCAAGCCTCTTTCCGAAGCCGAGCAGATCGTCCAGCTCGAGAAAGAACTCGCTTGGGCCAAACTGAAAATCCAGGTTCTGGAAGAGCGGCTGCGAATGCAGCGAATCCAAAAGTACGGACCCAGCAGCGAGAAGCTCAGCAATGAGCAATTGGAGCTTCTAGAACTGGAGCCGGGGGTAAGCAACGTCGAAGTTCAGGCGGAGAGCCAACGCGAACCGCTGCCGGTTCCAGCGAAGCGTCCAGCGCCCCGCCCCCGTCCGGGACGCCAAGAGCTGCCGGCCGCGCTGCCGCGCGTGGAGCGCGTGATTGCCTGAGCTCCGGAACAGTGCGCCTGCCCAGCCTGCGGACAGCCCAAGGATGTCATCGGCTACGATGTCAGCGAACAGTTGGATATCGAGCCGGCCAAGTACTTCGTGGTGGTGACCAAGCGTGAAAAGCGCGCCTGCCGGCGCTGCGAAGAAGGCGGCGTAGCGGCGGCCCCGGTTCCGGCGCGGATCATCGAAAGAGGTTTGGTCAGCGACCGGGTGGT
>Ga0181517_10005592_pt1 | contig 11054 bp, 11 predicted proteins | sample PEATcosm2014_Bin_31_FD_119748 | JGI IMG/M metagenome (GOLD analysis project Ga0181517, IMG submission 119748) | Peatland microbial communities from MTU Mesocosm Facility, Houghton, MI, USA - PEATcosm2014_Bin01_30_metaG | ecosystem: Environmental > Terrestrial > Soil > Wetlands > Peat | place... | reverse complement strand
GCCGCAAGCGCATCGCCAAAGGCTCCGGCACAGAAGTTTCGGACGTAAACAATCTCCTCCGCCAATACGCCCAGATGGCCAAAATGTTCAAGCAAATGGGCAAAGGCGGCCTCGCCGCCAAAATGATGCGCGGCGGCCTAAGCGGCATGGGCCTGGGCGCCAAACAACGCTTCGGAAGGTAGTTCTAAGAATCGAGAACCCCTTATGAGTGACGAATCAAAGCTCACAATTGAGGAACTGCTTACACATGCAGGGAATTCGAATTTCCAACGCGATACGATTCGGATGGAGTACATTGAGCTAGCTAAAGCCAAAATGCAATTGGCAGACATCGCCCTCACAAAGCGGAATCAAGAGATTTCAGAAAAACAATTGGATCTGAGCAATCAGGCGAATACCCTTACCCAAAGGCTCCTCATAAGCAATGAACAGGCCAGCAACCAGAACGAAGAAAATGCACGACTGATGAACGAGGCAACGCAAAAACTTGCGGAATCGACCAAGTCACTGAAATGGGCGACCTTGGCTCTGGTAGCTTTCACCGCCGTTCAAGCTTTGATCGCATTTGTTGCACTCTACAAAAAGTAAGTCAGCGCTAAGATGACCGCTCTCCAAGACCAACTCGACGAGATCACGGCCAACACCCGCCACCTGGTGCAGCAAGAGCGCCTGGCCGTTGGCGAGCGCGCCGTCGCCGAACTCTTCGCCTCCGGCATTGAAGACCGCATCCTCCCCGTCGGCGGCGTCGCCCCCGGCTTCGAACTCAATGACGCCACCGGCCGCCTGGTCCGCGGCGAAGACATGCTCGCCCTCGGTCCACTGGTCATCAAGTTTTTCCGCGGCCGCTGGTGCCCCTACTGCGTTACCGAGCTTGAAGCCTGGCGCGATCTCTACGGAACAATCCGCGAGCGCGAAGCCTTGATGGTCGCCATCGGCCCGCAAACCGAGCGCCAAAGCGACTTCATGGCTGGCCAGCACGGCCTGCCCTTCCCCGTCCTCTCCGACCCCGGCAACCTCATCGCGGAAAAATTCGGCCTCGTCTACACCGTCCCCGAGTACCACCGCGCTTACTACCAGTCCATTCTCGTCAACATCCCCTTCGTCAACGGCGAACCAAGCTGGCGGCTACCTATCCCCGCAACCTACGTAATCGCGAAAGACCGTAAGGTTCTTTTCGCCGAGGCCCACGCCGACTTCCGCGTCCGGCCCGAGCCCGAAGAAGCCCTGGCCGCCGCCTTCGCCCATCACAGCCGCTAACGCAGCACTCGCTTTTGCCTTTTTGTTATCGACAAACTTAACTTATCCACTCTTTAATCAAAACTTCCGCCCTACCCAAACTAACTCCCCGAATCAAAAACACCTTACTCCGCGATAACTCCCCACTTACTAACTCGATGTATCTCTTCGGCAAACCGAACTTATCCGCCAAAAACTCGATCAACGCCGAGTTAGCTTGTCCCTCGACTGCCGGCGCGCGCACCGCAATCTTCAGCCGCGCCTTCTCTCCCCCGCAATAAACTCCCAGGACCGCCGTCTTCTTCTTCGCTCCCGGCAAAGCCCGAACCGCCAATGTTACGCCACCCTCCGCGCCACGCAGCATCGCTTGGCTCTCCGTCATTCCCCGCCCCCTTTCCACGGCGCGCGTTTTCCAAACAGCGCCGTCCCAATGCGAATCCGCGTCGCACCCTCTTCAATCGCCAACGAAAAATCCCCGCTCATCCCCATTGACAGCGCATCCAGCTTCAAGCGCGAATGCGCCGCGGCCCACTTGTCCCGCCACTCCCGCAAACTCCGGAAACAAGCCCGCGTCACATCCTCCGCCACGCCCCACGGCGCAATCGTCATCAATCCCCGCGTTTCCAGAAACTCCAAATCCGGCAGCCGCTCCAATAGCCGCGCCGCCTCATCGGACCCCGGCTCCAGTCCAGCCTTCGTCTCCTCCGGGCTAAGCTTTACCTCGATCAACACCGGCAGCCTCTTGCCCAGCTTCCCCGCCGCCTCGTTCAGCCGTTCCGCCAGCCGCAACGAATCCACCGAATCGATCCCGTCAAAGAGTTCCACCGCCCGCGCCGCCTTGTTCGATTGCAAATGCCCGATCAAATGCACGCACACCGGCGCAGCCCCATCCCGCCGTAGCCCCTCCAACTCACCAGCTTTCGAGGAAAACTCCTGCACCCGATTCTCGCCAAACAGCCGCAACCCCAACCCCGCGGCCTCCGCAATCGTTTCCACCGGATAGGTCTTCGACACCGCCATCAGCTCTACCTCGCCGCGTTCCCGTCCCGCCGCGCGGCAAGCTTGCCCAATCGCCTCTTCCAGCCTCTTAAGATTTTCGGCAAGCGCCGTCATCGTTCCCCTGCTCTCAACCATTCCGTTCCTATAACCAGTCCCCAGCGGCGCGCATCTAACATCAACATATGTGGACTGTAATTCTTCTCACCATCTCCAACATCTTCATGACGTTTGCCTGGTACGGTCACCTCCGCTTTCGCAACGAGGCGCTCTGGAAGGTGATCCTCGTCAGTTGGTCGATTGCATTCTTCGAGTACTGCTTCCAGGTTCCGGCCAACCGCATCGGCGCAGACCGCTTCTCGCCCGTCCAGCTCAAGGTCATTCAGGAAGTCATCACCCTGATCGTCTTCGGCGTCTTTGTCACCTTCTACTTCGGCCAACATCTGCGCTGGAATCACGCCGTCTCCGGGCTCTTCCTGGTGGGCGCGGTCTTCTTCGCCTTCCATAATTTCTGATCGGGCTGCGCACAACCGTCTCAGTGACCAACCGCCTCAAGATACTTCTCAGCCTCCAGCGCCGCCATGCACCCCGACCCCGCCGCGGTAATTGCCTGCCGGTAGCGGCGGTCCTGCACGTCACCGCACGCAAAAACGCCGGGAATTACCACCCCATTTTGCGTCGTCAGCACGTTCCCAGCGGTCTTGATGTACCCGTCCTCGTCCAGATCCATCTGCCCGGTAAACATTTTTGCATTCGGCTCGTGGCCTATGCCCAGGAACAGACCCTTGACCGCAAGCTCGCACTCCACGCCTGTCTTCACATCCTTCAGCTTGAGGCCGTGCACGTCTTTCTCGTCAACGCCGAGAACCTCTTGAACAACCGTATTTGTGCGCAGTTCGACATTCGGATGCGCAATGGCGCGCTCCAGCATGATCTTTGAGGCGCGGAAGTTCTCTCGCCGGTGCAGCACCGTCACCTTGCTCGCAAAGCGAGTCAGAAACAGCGCCTCTTCCATCGCCGAGTCGCCTCCGCCCACCACAGCAATATCCTTGCCGCGGAAGAAGAATCCGTCGCACGTGGCGCAGCTTGAAACCCCATGCCCGATCAGCGCCTGCTCGCTGGGCAGCCCCAGCCACCGCGCGCTCGCGCCCGAGGCCACAATCAGCGTCCGCGTATGAATCTCCCCCACAGACGTCTGCAGCTTGATTGGCCGTGCACCCAGGTCGACGGAATTCAGGTGCGCCAACTGAAAAGCGGCGTCAAACCGAGTCGCCTGCTTCTTCATGTTGTCGATCAGCTCCGGCCCGTGGATCCCTTCCGGCCAGCCGGGAAAATTCTCCACCAGCGTGGTGATCGAAAGCTGTCCGCCCGGCTCGTGGCCCTCAAGAACCAGCGGCTTCAGTCCCGCCCGTCCGGTGTAAATAGCCGCCGTAAGCCCGGCGCAGCCCGAGCCCAGAATTACCGTGTCGCGAATCTCCGTCATAGCGTTTCCCACCTCGATTTTAGATGCATCCGCCCACCCGCCGGCTCAAGCCGCTCCTGGCTTCTGCACACTCCGCCGCGTCTGGCTCAGCACGCGCCCCGTTTTCTTCTCTATCATGTCACTCATGGCGAACCTGACTCTTATCTACGGACTCCGGCTGCTCCCCGAGGGCGAGGTCACCGAAATCAAGGACGCGACCCTTAAGCTCTCCAACGGACACGAAGCACACGTCGCCATGCACACCATCGAGGGCTCGCGCGAAGAGATCGAAACCCAGCTCAAACGCAGCCTCGACGCCTTCTTCGACTTCTACCCCGAAATCTGAGCAGGCCCCGTCGCGGCAACCCCTCAACTGCCGGCCCACCGCCTTGCAGCCCGCGCACCGTCTGCCCTCCCAGCAACCTGCTCGCCGCCCAAACCGCCGCTGCGACCTCCGATATCACCGGCACAGTCACGTTCTCACCCGCGACCCTCCCCGGCGTAGCCACGGAACTCCCGGGCCTGGCCGCCTCCGGCAACACCGCCGCTGTCCCCATCGCCATCGAGCAGCATCCGTGAAAGCAGTGGTCAGTTGTCAGTATTCATCGATATATAGGCCGACAAATGGCTCTGTTTTTGTCTGATTCCAGGGCTACATTTCGGAAAAAGCCGATTTTTCCCGGAGAATGAACTGATACATCAGTACGAATTTTGCCGGATAAACTGATACAAGCCCTCCAAACGGCATATATGAGGAGAAATTGCGCATTTAGCGACAAAAATGCAGGCTTCTATGCCGCTGTTTTGTCGGGATGCGGCTGCCATGCGTTCGAGTTCTATTCGCGGCTCTAATGCTGCGGCGGTCTCCACGACGTAAGCTTCGCGCATCGGCCCCACACGTCCGCATCCTAGCCAGCGGCGTGGCCGCCGCCGGCACCCCCGCATCGAACGCGCTGACTATCGCCATCAACTGATAAGAAACAGGGTACCGAATGGACCTGGATCGAGTGATTAGCGGGAAGGTGCGGCGAGGATTGTGGCAATAAATTCAGCAAGTTAGCGTCCGCTTCGCGGACATGGCAAGTTAGCGAGTTGGCGGCGGCATTGCCAAGCAAAGGTTTCATACCCCGCGGGTCGGCGAAGCCGGTGGACGGCTGATAAGAAACATGGTTCCAGTTCTGCGGTGCGTTGAACAATCCGAGTGGAGCAATTGGAACAAAAATAGCGAGTTGGCTCCCGCTGCGCGGGGTTAGCAAGTTGGCGAGTTAGCGGGAGAAATGCGGCGGCGCGGTTTCATCCCCACGCGGGTCGGCAGCGCCGGTGGAGGACTAATGCAGGCCGCCGCAAATATGGTCATTCTCAAAAGGCTCCAAGTTAGTATCGAATTGCCAGAAACCTTCCTTCAGGGGCTGAAGCCCAGCTTTTTTGCGGCTATTGGCGGCACGACTGAAGTCGTGCCCTTTCAAAGAGGGACATAGCAACTCTAGCCCCGCTTTAGCTCGTCTTCTGCCCCCACCGCGCGACGCTGAACTGCGCTCCGGCAAACAGAATCAACCCCGACGTGTAAGCCCAGAAGATCAATCCCACCGATACAAAGAACGGCCCGTAAAGCGCCCTCAGGTCCAGGTGCGGCAAAAGCGCTACGTAGAGATAACGCGCCCCCAGCCAGATGATGCCCGTGTAGATTGAGGTGTTCAGCACCGAGCGCCATGGAACCTTGCGATTGGGCAGCAGCCAATAGATCGAAAAGAAAAACAGGATCGAGGCCACTCCGGTGGTGAACGCCAGCAATATAAAACTGATGCTTTTGTAGACGAAGTTTTCGATATGGTGAAAGAACACTACCGTCAGCACATCGCGGGCAATCGCGTTCAGCGCAATGCTGCTCATGCCCAGCACTACCATCAGAGCGGCCAATCCAAGAGCCACCACCTGGTTGGCAAGATAGTTGCGGCTCTTGGTCACACCCCACGCCTGGTTCAGCGCCACTTCCAGAGGAAGAAAGATCCCCGTGCAGGCAATCAGAATCATCAGCAGAGAAAAGAACTGCACTCCCTGGCGCGCCGAAGCCGCATCCAGGCTGTTGGCCACCCAATCCTTGCTCGCAACCGTCGGCAGATAGTAGTTCACCATGTCGTCGATCACGTTTTTCATCGCAGGGGAATGAAACACCGACCTGGACAGCGTATACAGCAGCACGATAAACGGAATGAAGGAGAGAATGGCGTTGGCCGCCACGCTGAAAGCGAAGGTGTGCACCTCGCTGTCCAGCAGGTAGGAGATCAGCGCTTTGCCGTCCCGGCGCCAGTGGTACCATTTCGATTGCTGTGCCTGCTCCGGCACATCGACCTTGCCGATTGGCTTGTTCGCCGGTTCACCTGCCACGCTTGAATTCAAGACTTCAGCCAAGTGTTGCTCCTTATGTGGGACATCGCTGCGTTGCCGGACAGGTGATTCTTTAAGGATAGCCCTCCGGATAGATTCACGATGAGCTAGACGGACCTGAAAAGAAACAAGGTTGTAGGTACAAGAGAACAAGACTTCGTCATGGAGTTCTACTGACTCCCACCCATTGGACAAAAACAAAGACGTCCGATGGATGGGGCACAGTTTCATACCCCTTGGGCCGGCGAAGCTGGTGGGCGACTTAAAAGGGTCGCAGTTTTTCGAGAGCCCACTTTGCAGCCGTACGGAGGCCGCCGTCGGGGGCGGCGGCCCATTGCTCCAGAACCGGGGCAAAACGGCTCTGGCCGCTGTTGCCCATGGCGATAGCGATATTCCTGCGCAACCCATCGAAGCCCGCGCGCCGCACCGGGGAACCATTGAATTGCTGCTCGAATTGTTGGTCGTCCAGGCAGCTTAACCACTCCAGCGCGGGATTGACCAGTTCCGCGCGCGGCTCCAGCTCGGGATCCGCCGCGATCGGCGTTCGCCGCGGCGAATTCCAGGGGCAAACATCCTGGCAGATGTCGCAGCCGAAGACCTGGCGTCCCATCCCCTCCATCAACTCCTCCGCAATCTGTCCCTTGTGCTCGATGGTCAGATACGAGATGCACCGCGTTGCATCCATACGGTAGGGCGCAACGAGCGCATTCGTGGGGCAGGCATCGATGCAACGGCGGCAGGTTCCGCAGCGATCCGGGGCAAGTGCCGCGAGCACCTTGCTGCTTTCGACGGGTAAAGACGTAAGCAGAACCGCCAGAAATCCAAAAGACCCAAGCTTGGGGTGAATCAGGCACGTATTCTTCCCTATCCAGCCGAGCCCCGCGGCCGTGGCCAGCGCGCGCTCCACAACCGGGCCGGTATCCACATATCCCCGAGCCTCAAACTCCCCCGGTTGCGCCGAACGAATGCGTTCTTCCAGCGCCGCCAGCCTTTTTTTGAGCACCTTGTGATAATCGCTTGGCCGGCGGCGCCCTTCCGCGTCCTTCCGGGAGCTCCAGGCATAGCGCGCAATCCATCCCGCGGCCGCCTCAGCCGGCACCGTAGAGAGCGGCTGGGGGCTTTGATAGCCGGCAAAGCAAACTACCGCCGAGCGCGCCCAGGGAAACGGAATCGCCACCCGCGCCCGCAGCAGTCTGCCGTCCTCGCTCCGCCGCTCCAGGTAATGCATTGATCCCGCGTTCCCCGCGCCCACCCACGCTTCAAACCGCTCGGCATCCCGGGTCTGGGCTGCATGGGGAAGCGCCACGAGCCCTGCCTCAGTGAAACCGGCCTCCAACGCCCAGCCGCGCACCTGGGCCGGGCTCAAGGCCGAGCGCAAATCGCCAGCGAAATTGGTGGAAGAGTCAGACATAGAACTCGGGGCATAAAACCAGGGGCATGGAACCGACGGCACTGCTTCTTGCGTACTAGCATTCAGTGTTCATTTGTGGACGCCGGAATCGAGAATCGAACATGCGAAACGGCAGCCTGGTATCCTGAAGCACGTGCTTCCCTTGCATTTTCAGCATATTCCCCTGGCTCGGTTCTGGCCTTCCACGTGCAAGTTAGAGAGTGTTGGACCGCAAGGCAACCGCTCTCGCCCCGCAAAGGCCGGAAAAACTTGCTGAGGAGGTAATTATGAACGGCACGGTGTACTCGGAAGAAATCACGATGAATCCGGAGGCTGGCAAACCTTCCCAACTCACAGAACTGGTGCGCGGAAGCGAAGGCCGTTTCATCGACGAACTGACGCCGGTAGTGCGCCGCCAGAACGTGTCGCTTGACCTGGCCTCGGTGGAGCGGATCGACGCGGCGGGCATTGCGGCGCTCATCTCGCTCTACCGCATCGCCCGCGAGTCGGGACACCGCTTCAGCCTCTCAAAAGTATCTGCTCGCGTGGCGGAGATGCTGGCGCTGGTGGGGTTGGACGGAATCCTCTTATCTCGCAATGCGAAAATGGGTTCGCATTCTACCGCTCGGCTGGTCCGCCACGCCGCCTGAATCTCCCACGAATTCTGCCCCGGAACCCGCCCCGCGGCCCCGGTTTGTGTATCGAATCGGGAAAGATCGGGACCGCGCTTCGCAAAGACCGGGACCGCGCTTCGCGCTGTTTTGATCTGTTTACAAATCCCATGTGACGAAAGGCACAAGCAATCGTACACTTGGGGCGCTATTAGTAGTATCGAAGCGTGAATGCCGCATGGCGCCCTCGCATGTCTGGATGACCCGCACGCGCTCAGCCTGATAACTTTAACGTTGGAGTGCTGAGGCTGCTTTCTGTCGTCCTGTACGTTTGAACGCCGCCGCGGAATCTAAAGGATGGAGGCTTTACCCATGACGCAGGGCGTTCTGGAAAAGGCGTCTGCCGACAAAGCAGACACAACTGCAACCCCAACTCAATATGTCTACTTCTTCGGCGGCGGCAAGGCCGCTGGGAATGGGCGCATGAAGGATGTTCTGGGCGGCAAGGGCGCAGGCCTGGCGGAGATGACCAACGCCGGATTGCCGGTACCTCCGGGATTCACCATCCAAACCGAGGCCTGCCGTGAATACATGCGCGGCAAGGTAAGCAAACAGATCAATGTCGAGATGCTCGCCGCTCTCGATCAGTTGGAAAAGCTGCAAGGACAGAAGTTGGGCGCGGGTGAAAATCCGCTGCTGGTCTCGGTCCGCTCCGGCGCCAAGTTTTCAATGCCGGGCATGATGGATACCATTTTGAACCTCGGCCTCAACGACAAGGCCGTTGAATCCCTCGCTAAGCTCAGCAATAATCCCCGCTTTGCCTATGACTCCTATCGCCGCCTCATCCAGATGTTCGGCGATGTGGTTCTCGATGTTCCCAAGAAGAAGTTCGAGCACATCTTCGACGGCGTGAAAGCCGCCGCCAAGGTCAAGTTCGATTACGAGCTCAAGCCCGATGCACTGCAGAAGATCATCGTCGAGTACAAGAAGCTCATCAAGAAGGAAACCGGCAAGGACTTCCCTCAGAATCCGCTGGAGCAGTTGACCGCTGCCCGCGACGCCGTTTTCAGGAGCTGGCAGAACGATCGCGCCAAGACCTATCGCCGCATTAACCGCATCGACGACTGGCTGGGCACAGCGGTCAATGTGCAGGCCATGGTCTTCGGCAACCTGGGCGAGAACTCAGGCACCGGCGTAGGCTTTACGCGCAATCCCGCCACCGGCGAGCATGTGTTCTTCGGCGAATACCTGATGAACGCGCAGGGCGAAGACGTTGTTTCGGGCGTCCGCACCCCGCTTTCGATCAGCGAGCTTGAAAAGGCGATGCCCAAGGTCTACGAGCAGCTCAAAGACATCACGCGGAAGATGGAAAAGCACTACCGCGACATGCAGGACTTTGAGTTCACGATCCAGGACGGCAAGCTCTACATGCTGCAGACCCGCAACGGCAAGCGCACTGGTCTGGCCGCTGTACGCGTAGCCATCGACATGGTCCGCGAAGGCCTCATCACGCAGGAAGAAGCCATCCACCGCGTAGAGCCCAACCAGCTTTACGACTTTTTGGTTCCGCGCCTGGTTGAAAAGGGCGAAAAGATTGAAGTTCTGGCCACCGGTCTTCCGGCATCGCCCGGCGCGGCTGTTGGACAGATTGTCTTCACCGCCGAGGAAGCCGTCAAGCGCCATGCCGACGGCTCCTACAAGACCATCGTTCTGGTCCGCGGCGAAACCACTCCTGAAGATATCGCCGGCATGGAAGTTGCCGACGGCATCTTGACCTCGCGCGGCGGCATGACTTCGCACGCGGCTGTCGTTACCCGCGGCATGGGCAAATGCTGCGTGGCCGGCGCCGGCGACTGCGTTGTCGACGAAGCCAAGAAAGAACTCCGCGTCAAGGGACACACCTACAAGCAGGGCGACTGGATCTCGCTGGACGGCACCACCGGCCGGGTGATCGCAGGCAAGCTGAAGACCCTGGATGCGCAGCCCGACGATCCCGATCTGGTCAAGTTCATGGCCTGGGTCGATCCGGTCCGCAAGCTGAAGATTCGCGCCAATGCCGACATCCCCCGCGACGCCAAGCAGGCGCGCATGTTCGGGGCCGAAGGCATCGGCCTGTGCCGCACCGAGCACATGTTCTTTGCCGAAGACCGCATCGAACACATGCGCACCATGATCCTGGCCGACAACGAGAAGGATCGCCGGGCAGCTCTCAAGAAGCTGTTGCCCATGCAGCGCGCCGACTTTGTTGGCCTGCTCAAGGCCATGGAGTCGCTGCCGGTCACCATCCGGCTGCTCGATCCGCCGCTGCACGAGTTCCTGCCCAAGCGCGAAGACCTGCTCGTCCAGATCGCCCGTCTGGAAGAGACCAAGCCTCGCTCGCCCAAGCTGAAGGAACTGCGTCCGCTGCTGGCCCGCGTGGAAGAACTGCATGAGCAGAACCCGATGCTCGGGTTGCGTGGATGCCGTCTTGGCATCGCCTTCCCCGAGATCACCGAAATGCAGGCGCGCGCCATCCTCGAGGCCGCGGTCGCGGTCAAGGTCAAGGGCGGCAATCCGCATGTCGAAATCATGGTTCCGCTCGTCGGCTCCATCGAGGAAATGCGCAACCAGGCCTCCATCATCCGCCGCGTAGCCCAGGAAGTCTTCGAGGAAAAGAAGACCAAGGTCGACTACATGGTGGGCACCATGATCGAGCTGCCGCGCGCGGCCCTCACCGCCGATCAGATCGCCGAAGAAGCCGAGTTCTTCAGCTTCGGCACCAACGATCTGACCCAGACCACCTTCGGCATCTCGCGCGACGACATCAACAACTTCCTGCCAGCCTACTTGAAGTACGGCATCTTCAAACAGGACCCCTTCGCCACCCTTGACCAGGCGGGCGTGGGGCAACTGGTAAAGATGGCCACGGCCAAGGGACGCAACACGCGGCCTACTTTGAAAGTGGGCATCTGCGGCGAGCATGGCGGCGATCCAG
>Ga0181517_10005587_pt1 | contig 11058 bp, 16 predicted proteins | sample PEATcosm2014_Bin_31_FD_119748 | JGI IMG/M metagenome (GOLD analysis project Ga0181517, IMG submission 119748) | Peatland microbial communities from MTU Mesocosm Facility, Houghton, MI, USA - PEATcosm2014_Bin01_30_metaG | ecosystem: Environmental > Terrestrial > Soil > Wetlands > Peat | place... | reverse complement strand
GCGCAAAGGTAGAAAAGGTGAAATACATGAAGAAACTTATGACATTCGTAGCAATCCTCGGCGTTACCAGCATCGCCTGGGCGGGATCCAATCGCGAAGCAACCGACGACCGCATGGATCATGCAGGTCGGGTCATACACGAGATCATGTCCGCACCGGATAAGGGCATTCCGGAAGAGGTTCTGGAACATGCCAGGTGCATTGCCGTCGTACCCCATATGCTCAAGGGCGGGTTCGTCTTTGGCGCGGAGAATGGCCGCGGAGTCGCCACTTGCCGCACGCCCAATGGCTGGAGCGCCCCTGCATTCTTTACCATTACCGGCGGAAGCTGGGGATTGCAGATTGGCATGGAAGGCGTCGATCTGGTCATGATCATCCAGAACGAAGATGGAATGAAGCATTTGATCAACAGCAACTTTGAGCTGGGTGGGGATGCCTCCGCCGCGGCCGGACCGGTTGGACGTCATGCATCAGCCGATACCGATTGGAAGCTCAACACTGAAGTCCTCACCTACTCGCGCGCCAATGGCCTTTTTGCCGGGCTCACTTTGACCGGCGCAGCTATTCGCCGCGACAGCGATTCCACCGAGGCCGTCTACGGGCACGAAATCTCAACACGCCGCATCTTGAGCGGAGAGATTGCGGTTCCGAACTCGGCCAATTCATTCCTGGATTCAGTCAGGGACGCGAAGGCTCAGGCTATTGCCTCTAACTAGTAAATCTTTCAGAATGCTCGCGAGCGTCCGGAAGCCGATGCGAGTTCCGGGCGCCCTCGATGCAAAGGAGCAGTCATGCTTTGGACAATCTTTGTAGTTCTCGTCGTTCTGTGGCTCCTGGGTTTCACCATGCATATCGGCGGCGGTCTGATTCACATTCTGATCGTGATTGCCGTTATCGTCCTGATCTTCAATTTGATATCAGGAAGCCGGCGCAGCCTTTGAGCCAGTGAACGCCGGATGACAGTTATAAGCTCAACTGGCGGAGCTGTGGATCGGTACCTCAGGAGATTTGGCGATTGCCGCATCGAGGCCAATAAACAGGGTATCTCGCGTTCAAAGCGATCCAACGAACAGCCCGTGGCAAGTGTGAGCTGTGGGCCTAATCGCCGGTAAAACCGGATGGAACCTTTTGGCTTTAAAGATGAGGGGAACAACATGTCGTTCGGAATCTATGCTGCCGGATTCGCAGTCCTGATCGCCGGGCTTGTCTACGCCGCGCACCTGTTGCGGTTGCCATCGCAATGGATTTTTGTGGGCGCGGTCATCATGATAGGAGTCGGGATTCTGTCTGCAGTCAAGGCTACTCGCCAGAAGGATTCTGCCAACTGATTTGCCGGAGGTACTCGAACGGTGGATCAGTGCCGCTCAAGCACATCCCTGGCAATTGCCGCTTGGCGAGCCAATCCGCCGCAAAGCGGCTCTATCCGAAGACCCCAAGCAGGTAGCACACGAGGACAATCACCAGCACGGTACCAAGCCCGATGCCAGCTCCTCCGCCGGCGCCCCAGCGATTGTAGCCGTAGTATCCGCCGCCTCCGGCGAACAGGATCACCAGAACAACAATCAGCAGTATGAGCATCCTTGCTCCTCCTTCGTTACGTGTTGCATCTTCGTTTTCAGGTCACCGATTGATTGAGGCCGGTTGTCTCAGCTTCGACGGCCTCATGAAACAGATCGCGCCTTATCTAACTTCCATCTGAAGTCTCAATCACCATCTCGCGCGCAGGCTGCTGCAGCGAGGGTCTTCCATTCGAGTCATCACGTTGTTGCAGCGGCAGTCTTCAATTTCGATCACCGTTCTAAGATCGAGGCTCATGCACCGCTGGTCCTCCATATCAACCACCACGCCAACGAGCAGGCTCTGGCACCGGGAGTCTTCCATCTCGGTCGCCGCGATCTTGCACCGATGTTCTTCCATCCTGATGACCTCGATCCTGACACGCTCTTATGTCTCATCGCTGCTTCCGCGAAGTGAGACCAGCTTGACGCGGTCTGCGAGACGACGGCTGCTCAAAAGCGCACACTTCGCTCTGGCTTTCAACTAAATACCCCGCCTGAGCAATGTTGACCAGCCATCCCTTCCCTGCCGCTTCACACTCCTTGTACGTTCGCTGGCAGCGCGGGAATACCCCTCTGGCTGTTGCGAACCTCCAATGCAAAGGAGAATGCGATGTACCACTTTACAAATGCCCAATTGCTGGTTGGCGTCCTGGCCCTCCTCCTCGCCGTCGTCCTCGCGGTTCGAGCGATCCTTGGAGATCGCAAGGAAAAGTCCGCGCCCTTTCGCAACTACTTCGGCACTGGGTACCAGCGCGAACTCCTCCGACACAGCGAATTGAGCGAGAATGAAGACTGGCGGGCCGATCGGCAATCCCGCTTCACACCTTTCCGCTTCCGCGAACCCGGCGTCGACGAGCGGAGAATCAAAATCAGCTCCGCAAACCGGTGGAATCGTTAATCAGACTGAACCTGGGCCCGCTTGATCGAACAGCCGAGGTGAAGGCTCCGTTGCTTTGCGATCCCATCCGCAGCCGTCCGCACTCCGGGCGGCTCTGTCCTGCTGTCAAACCCGCAAAACGACAGGCGCGGGGCGAGCAATTCAGGGCAGCTTTCACGCGCCTCCTCGCTGATGATGGAATGCGTGGGTCGTCCCCCGGCCCGGAATCGTCAACCATCAACCTCATGCAGTCGCGGAAACCGCCGCGCAGGAGAACACAATGGAATATCAGTTCATGGGTTACAACTTCACAAGTACCCAGCTCATCGTCGCGGCGGTTGTACTCGTCGTCCTCATTCTTGTCGCGGTAGGCGCGTATGTTGAGAGGCGCAAAACAAGAACCTTGGCCTTCCGCAATCGTTTTGGCTCAGAGTATGCGCGGGCTGTGGACAAGCACGGCTCTGCAAGCGAGGCCGAAGCCAATCTGTCGAAACGAGAGACGCGAGTGGCGGGGCTGACAACTCGAGAACTCGGCATCACCGAGCGGGAGCGCTTCGTCACAGAGTGGCACACCGTCCAATCCCGCTTTGTCGACCACCCCAGGATGGCCGTCACGGAAGCCGACGATCTGATCAATGCGCTCCTAGAGGCCCGCGGCTATCCAGAGACCGGCTTCGAGCAGCGCGCCGCCGATCTCTCCGTCCACTACCCACGCGTCATGCAGGATTACCGCCAAGCGCACTCGATTGCAGTCCGTCTTGGCCAGGTCGAAGCTTCCACAGAAGAGCTGCGCACCGCGATGATCCAATATCGCACCATCTTCGATGAGCTTCTCAAGGCAGAAAGGCCCAGCCAGGCCAGAACCGCCGCATAACTCGATGCTTGCGGCGCGAAGGGGTCCGATCGGGCCTTGGAGGATCGCAAAATGGGACCATTTACAAGCGCAATTCGAGCCGCCCGCAGATCGGGATTGTGCATCCTGGTCCTGCTGGGCACATTTACCTTGGCCGCCAGTCCAGGGCTTGCCAGCGACTCGAAATACGAAACAATCCAAGCCACCTACGCTCTTGCCGGCAACACCGTAAATGTCACGCTGATCGTTTACAACTACTCGACTCCTGGGGACCTGCAGATTCTGTCACAGGCATTCCAAGAGGGCCAGGATCGGGGATTGGCCGCTGCGCTTTCAAAAACCAAGGCAGTTGGACAATGCGCGATCAGCGGGGCTCTCAGCTATGAGGTCGCATTCATTCAGATGGTTCTGACGCCAACCGGGAGGAGGATCACCTTTATCACCAGCCGCCCGCATCCACCGGAAGAAGCCGACCCGCCTGCGCAGCCCCAGACCTTCGACCTGGCGGTTGGCCAATTCGACCTGAACGATGCAGACCCAGCCAAGAGCACCGGATTTCTGTTTCCGGCAAGCAAGCTGGTTATCGATCGGTTGGGAGAGTTTCACTACGATCTGGCTGGAAGCCCATGGGCGCTTGTGAATGTTCTCGATAGGCAAGGGGCTCCGGCGTAAACCGGGCGCCTGGCTTCCGGTTGAATTGGCCCAATGCGGCGACTGCTCCCCGTCCAACGGCCTGAGTGAGCAAAATTGCACAGCGGTCGACGTCGCCGAGCGGCATCCTTTTTCCAGGTGCCCTCACCAAAGCGGCGGCAGCGATGCCAAATCCTATGGCTGACTCCCCTGGAAGGCAGCACCCCTTCTATCCTGCCGCCGCATCTAAATCACCCTTCATGACCCCATCCTTCTCCACCTTTTCTCAGGGTGCAAGATTGTACATCCATTCCGATTAGGAGGGAGTAGAGTCAGGCGATGATGAATCCCTTGCTTGGCCGCATCCTTCGACTCGGAGCTCCTGTCAGGGATCTATTCGTGTCGGCTGTCGGAGGCTTCGTGATGATGCGAGGCTTCAGTCTGGTTGCGAAGGGAGAAGAAGGCCCGGAGACGGGGGCACCCCTCGGGGTTGATGGAACATCCCGCGAGCAATGGGCGGGAATGGGCACCGCACTGTAGCAATTTGTTGTGGATGCACGGAACTTCGACCGAAGGTGGCTCGCGGAACGGCAACAAGGTCAGGCTTCTGGCGTAGGCTCGGGCACTTGATCGAGCAGCACTACATTGAGCAGCGACTTGTGCACCTGGATGCGGCCGTCGTAATGGATAAAGCCGAGCTTGCGGAACCGGTTCATGAAGAAGCTGACACGGGACCGCGTGGTGCCAATCATCTCCGCCAGAGTTTCCTGCGTAATCGGGGGAATGTAAGTGTCCGGCTCTCCCGGCTTGCCAAATTCCGCCATCAACAGGAGAACTCGCGCCAGCCGTTTTTCGCTGGAGTTGAAGAGCTGATCGACCAGGTCGGCCTGGGTGCGCATGCTGTGGGCCAGCAGAAACCTCAGGAACAGGTCGGACAATGCGTGCTCTTCATGCATGACGCGGATCATCTCTTCTCTTCCAATCATGAGCGCCGTGCATGTATTTTGTGCAGTGGCCGTGGCCAGGCGCAGTCCAGGCACCGTGGCGAGGGATTCCTCTCCAACGAAGTCGCCGGCGGAGAGGAGCGAAATGGTTGCTTCTTTGCCGTTCTGCGAGACGACGGTAAGCCGTGCCCGGCCTCTCTGAAGATAAAAAACGGAGTCCGCCGGATCTCCCTGGCAGAAGAAGGTTTCCTTCGGCTTCAGGTTGATAATTCTTCGACCAAGGCCGGCGCTGGCAAGAAAGGCGGCCAGGTCGAATGTCGATTTATTGTCGTCGGCCATGAACTTAGAACCCCTCTCGAGGCGGTTCGGATGGTGGATTCTGCCCTGCATGGTCACTTGTACCAGCAGATTTTTCAGTTGAGCGCGACGGGTAAAAGACAGGCCTCGTCGAAGTAGCCGGGGAGAGGGGGGGCGAGAAGTTGGAAGCGTTGATCTCTGTCGACTTTTCCAAGCCCCAGGGAAGCCAAGAACAGCCGTGCGCTTGGCGCCGGCTCCATTGAAGCGCACACGAGCTGTCCCTATTTGCGAATTGTATCCCTTTACGACCAGATGCGGGGAAAAGGTTGAGCTCGCCGTCGGGGCCGCGTACAGCTCGTGGATTCAGAACCCCTTCCATTTCATTTTGATTGCCGGGCTCGGGCTCCAGGATCATCCCAAGGCGGTCAAAGTGAATCCGCTGATCGAAGCTCGTCGCCTGACTTCGGATCCGCCGAGTTCACTTGTCGCCAAGGCAGGCCAGGATCGTCTCGATAACCAGGTTGGTATCGTCAGGCCCTTTGACAGGGATCGAAACAACACCCGCCTGTTTTGCCGGGTAATCGTTTCCGCCTGGAAACAGCGCATCGCCGATGTAAACCATCTCATTCAAGGAAATGCAGAGAGTATCCCGCAGCTTGCCAATGCCGTAGGCTTTGTCGATGCCCGGCTTGGTCACATCGATTGACGTTGCTCCGCCCATGCGGATGGAAAACTCCGGGATGAGAGTCTCCAGGATCGATGTGATCTTCTTCCGCTTGGCAAAATCGGGATCCCACTTTTCCTTTTCTGTCAAAGGCGCTTGCTGACCCAACGCGGAGAATGTTACCTGGCTTCCCCGGTCCTCGATCACATCGCCCCAAACCTTGCTGGCGCGGTAGCCCGCCTCTCCCGCTGCCTTATCCAGAGAGTCGATGATCTTTTTTCTCTGCTCTGCCGTAAGATCCTCCGAATAAAGCTCCGTCCACTTCCTGTCGTATTGAAAGAACTTTGTCCCACAGGTTGGAAGCAGCGACAGATTCACGAGGTCGGCGTCCTGGGGAAGGTCGGAGAGAAGCTGCTTTTCAAACTGCGGCCAGGCGCCTCCAGAGATCACTGCCACTTTGATAATGCTCAGGAGGTCGCGCAGCAGCGCCGCGGTCTGCGGAGCGAGAGACGACTTGCTGGGCGCGAGGGTTCCGTCCAGGTCGAAGACGATCAGCTTTTTCATTCATCTCCAGTTGTGGAGCGATTCGATTCAATCCGGGCAGGCGTGGCCGGGGGCGGCATAAGCGCTCAGATCTACAGGTCATTCGGGGAAGGCAATTCCATGGTTGGACCACCCGGAGAGACTGCATCTTATGGATGGCCGCGCGGAACCCAGGCAAGGTCGCCGCTCAGAACGTAGATCGCCAGAGCCGCAGCCAGAAAGACAGCGCCGATCCAGAAGCGCCAGTCACGATGCATGCGCCGCCAATATGGACCAGGATCGGGCTCACCGCTGTCGCTGCTGTTTCCTTCCCGGTTGTGCTTGTTTTCTGTCATTGTGCCTCCATCGCCGCTGTGTATTCGCCGCGTCGTGCCGCCTGATTACAGCGCGCCCGGTGCAGCAGTGCTTTCTGCGCAATCTGAACATTCGCGTCCTCACCGCGCCACGCCTCCAACGCAGGCTGCTGAATGGCGCGAGAGAAGGAGAACGCCACCGCCCATGGCAGCCGCGATTTGAATCGGACATTCATCGCGTTCAACCGAGCCGAGGCCAACTCCGCGGATTGTCCGCCCGACAAGAAGGCAATCGCAGGAACAGCAGCAGGGACGGTGCGCAGGAAGCAGTTCACTGTTGCATCGGCCACTTCATCCACGCCAGCCCGCACCGAGCACTCCGCGCCGGGGAGCACCATGTTGGGCTTCAGAATCATTCCTTCCAGCACGACTCGTTGCGCAAACAGCTCGCTGAACACAGTCCGGAGCAGTTCGTCCGAGACTTCGTAACATTGGCCCAGCGTGTGCTCGCCATCCATAAGAACTTCCGGTTCCACGATGGGAACCAGACCGGCCTCCTGACACAACGCGGCATAACGCGCCAGAGCATGCGCGTTGGCCTGAATGCAACCTCGGCTGGGGATGGCGTCGCCAATCGCAATCACCGCGCGCCATTTCGCAAAGCGCGCGCCCATAGCGGCGTACTCAGCCAGCCGCTCGCGCAGCCCATCCAACCCTTCGGTAACTTTCTCGCCAAGATGCCCGGCCAAATCTTTGGCGCCCGCATCCACCTTGATTCCCGGGACGATCCCTGCATCGACAAGGACTTTGAGAAAGGGAGTGCCATCCCTCTTCTGTTGGCGGATCGTCTCGTCGAAGAGGATGGCTCCGCCGATGCAGTCGCCTAGCCCCGGAGTTGTCACGATTAGCTCGCGATAGGCTCGCCGAGCCTCAACCGTCTGCGGAATTCCAAGCGCGGCAAATCGTTTGTTACAGGTCGGATTGCTTTCGTCCATCGCCAGCAGGCCCTTGTCGCCTGTGAAAAGAGCTTGCGCGGTGTCGTTCAAGGTTTGCGGATTCATCTCAGCAATTCTCCTACTTCGAACCCAGGGCTTCCCTTCTAGACTAGACCGTTCTGTTTCTGGTTGCAGAGACGAACGACTCAACGGCCGACTCCGAGGCTCGAGCGGGCGTAAGAGGAACGAAGTTACTTCGGGCCGTCGACACAATCGAAGATACTTTTCCATGTCACGCGGTAGATGACCAAAAGTGCACAGCGGATGCTCCTGCCCAGGATGGAGAATGAGGGCTCGTCCGGCCTCGCGGTTCGGCAAGGAGATCGTTATGCCTGAACGGCATGTACCCGCATCCATCCCTACGAAAATCTTGCTGCCCATCGACTTCAGCCCTTCGTCTCAGGCGGCTTTGGAAATGGCAGCCGATCTCGCGTTGCACTTTCATGCGGAACTGTATTTGGTCAACGTGATCCCGATGTTTCCCACCACAACCATTCCCGATCTGATTCCGGAAAGCGCGTTTATCGGGGAGCAGAGAGCCTTTGCAGAGACTCATCTGGCCAAGTGCATCAAGGCGCTTGAAACAAGGGGAGTCAAGGCGACTTCGAGCGTTGAGGTTGGGAATGACATCGTCGGAAACCTGATGGAGGTCGTGGAGCGTGAGCACATCGACATGGTCGTAATCTCCACGCATGGCATTTCAGGCTGGCATCCCCTGGTCTTTGGCTCCATCGCTGAAAAAGTTGTGAAACTCGTAGAATGTCCGCTGTTACTTCTTCGCTCAGCTAAGCCCGATGCCGGCGTCAAAAGCCCATCTGACCGGTCCATTGAGTGGTGGTAGGAGTTGTTTCCAGCGGCCGTCAGGGCCGAGCGCATTGTGGGGAGCGCTGACTAATTCAATCCCCAAGCTCGCAGATGAGCGGTTGTTTTCTGCCGTTCTCACGTGAACCAGACCACACTTCATTCGAGACGGAGAGATGGGTCCGCCTTCCGGCGAACCCGCTCCAGAGGCATTGGTGAAGGGCGTGAATGCGGGGTACAGATTTGGGCAGGGACTTGAGCGGAGCAGAAAACTGGTTACTGCGCGGAGTGGATTGAGGATGCCTCTTTGGGCAAAGACTAGGTCATTGGCAGGTCACCATTCTGATCAAAATGGATCACAATTGCGTATTTGCCTGAAGACTTCTTGATGGGGTCATCAAGTCCGAACAGAGAATGTCATCGCAGGGGAAGGTCCGCCCGCGACGCGTAAGCGCGATTCAATTGGTTGGAAGCTCGTGGCCTCCGCTCGCCGGTTTCCGGGTAGACCCAAATAGCTCAGACGCGGGTCCTGGCTGGGCCTAGAGTCAGAGACGTAAGGATAGTTAGACAGGCACCCCCCAACACAGTGAGGGACATGCGCGAACGCATTGAGAATCCTTATGGTGGCTGCTGCTGCCGCGCTTTTCTTGACGGCAACAGAGCATCCCACGCAATACAAGGAACCGCAGACACCTTAAGGGGGGTCAAATATGCGCAGATTCAAGATTCTTTTCGGTAGTGCAGCATTGCTCGCGGGCCTGGCCCTGGCGCCAGCGGCCCAGACACAGGTGATGGTCAGCGTTGGCGTTCAACCCGTCTGTTCGTGGGGCTACTACGATTACGCGCCTTACGCCTGCGCGCCCAGCGGTTTTTACGGACCGGGATATTTCTACAACGGCATCTTCCTTGGCATGGGCCCATGGGCCGGCTGGGGCTACGGCAACGGCTGGGGCAGCCATCGCTTCGTAGATGGCGGAGGAGGGAGCTATCGCGGCAACGGCGGGGCAGCGGCGGCTCGTGGTCACTATGGTGGCGGGCAGGTAGCTCGTGCGGGCGGCAGTCCCGCTGTTCGCAGCGGCGGGGGAGGCCAGGCGCACAGCGCGTCTCCGGCCGTCCATACTGCGGCGGTTCGGCCGACTGCAGCGCACGCAGCGCCACGCCAGGTCGCAGCGCATGGCACCGTATCGCACTCTGCGCCCCGGGCCTCAGCCCCGCATAGCAGCGGTGGAGGGGGACATGCCGGCGGTGGTGGTGGACATGCCGGCGGGGAAAAGAAATAACGGAGGACAGCCATGCGCGATAGCGCATCAAGCTAGAGCGCCGGGCCCTCCAGGGTCCGGCGCTTTTCCATTTTGGGGAAGAACGGCGTCAGGAATTTGCCCGAATTTCGAACGTGGCCGACCCGTCACTGACCGAGACATGGCTGTTTCTGATAATTTGATATGCGATGGGGAGTGCGCCTTGGCTGCCAGTCTACGGGAGATCAGAATCTGCTCCTTTGTATAGCGTAGGAATCGTCCGCGCCGCTCTCGCCGATCTCCTGAGAGTGTGCAAAACAGAGCATTCAATCGCCCCGGAATCCTGCGATTCTGCGGCGGGCACACTGCCAACAGAGCGTTGGCGCGGGGTCGCACATGTCAGGGGTCGAAGACAGATCGGACCAGCCACATATTGGTAAGGATCACCAGCTGTCCGCACCCCATCCCTGGTATGGCAAGCGCTGGATTCTTTGGACAGGCATCCTGGTCCTGCTGCTGCTGTGCGGGATCGTCTTTTGGATGATCCACCGCAATGACGCCACGGCAGCGGCTGCCAAGCGTGCGCTGACTGCCGTTAAGCCATCAGTCAGTGCCACTGTCGCGACTGCCACAAAGGGGAACATCGGCATCTACCTCGATGCAATCGGCACGGTGACACCGGTGTACCAAGACTCCATCATCGCGCAGGCGAGCGGAGTCCTCACCGCGGTGCACTACAGCGAGGGGCAATTCGTACAAAAGGGAGATGCGCTGATCGACATCGATCCGCGGCCCTACCAGGCGCAACTGATGCAGGCTGAGGGTACTCTGGAACGCGACACCAATGTGCTTGCGCAGGCACAGATGGATCTGGACCGGTATCGAGCGGCGTGGGCACGCAATGCAATCCAAAAGCAATTGCTCGACGACCAGGAAAAGATCGTGCTGCAGGATCAGGGCACGGTGAAGAACGATCAAGGCACCGTCAACTACGACCAAGTGCAGCTCGACTACTGTCACATTTCGGCGCCGATTGCGGGACGGGTTGGCCTTCGCCTGGTTGATCCTGGAAACGTGGTTCAGGCAGACCAAGGCACCATCCTGGTGGTCATCACCCAGGTGCAGCCCACAACCGTGATTTTCACGATGCCCGAAGACAGCCTGGGACAGGTGCGGTCGCGCCTGCGACTCATGCACACGCTACCCGTAGAGGCGTTGGACCGCTCGCAAACCACAAAGATCGCAACGGGCAAGTTGCAGAGCATCGACAATCTAATTGACACCACAACGGGCACGGTGAAATTGCGCGCCCTCTTTGACAATAAAGACGGAGCTTTGTATCCGAACCAGTTTGTGAACACAAG
>Ga0181517_10005586_pt1 | contig 11059 bp, 5 predicted proteins | sample PEATcosm2014_Bin_31_FD_119748 | JGI IMG/M metagenome (GOLD analysis project Ga0181517, IMG submission 119748) | Peatland microbial communities from MTU Mesocosm Facility, Houghton, MI, USA - PEATcosm2014_Bin01_30_metaG | ecosystem: Environmental > Terrestrial > Soil > Wetlands > Peat | place... | reverse complement strand
TGGATTGCATTGGGTGTGGTTGGCGTTCTGGTCTTGGTGGTGTTGATGGTCTTTGGAAGCTACGTGGGCGCCAGGAACCAGATGGTGGCCAAGGACCAGAACGTGAAGAGCATGTGGTCCGAGGTTGACGTGCAACTGGAACGGCGCGCCGACCTGATCCCCAACCTGGTGGAGACGGTGAAGGGCTTTACCAAGGAAGAGAGCACGGTTTTTGGCGACATTGCCAACGCCCGTGCGGGGATGTTGAACGCTCAGGGACCGGCAGCCAAGATCGAGGCCAACGGCCGCCTGGACGGGGCGCTGGGGCGCCTGCTGCTGCTCACCGAGAACTACCCGCAACTGCGTTCGAGTGAGCAGTTCATGCGCCTGCAGGACGAGCTTTCAGGGACTGAGAACCGGATTGGTGTGGCGCGCAAACGCTACAACGACGCCATTCAGGACTACAACACATTCATCCTTCAGTTCCCCAACAATATCTGGGCGGGGATGTCAGGATTCAAGGAAAACGACGCGTACTTCAAGGCCAGCCCGGCTGCGCAGGCTGTCCCCAACGTAAAGTTCTAGGTAACCGCTGAATGAGTAGCTGTTTTGAAAGGGCACGACTTCAGTCGTGCCGCAAAGCTGCAAAATGAGCGCGGGCTTTACCGGCTGCGGAAAACTCTCCTTGAGCGAGAACTCGCTCCGTTTTGAAAGGGCACGGCTTGAGCCGTGCCGCGCGCCGGCAAAAAAGAAATGTTGGGCTTTAGCCCCCGGGGAACGCGGGTGCCGGATTCGAACCAAATCGGACGTCCCCTGGACCGGCTCCATTGCTGGTGAGATGAGCGTTGTGCTTTCCCACCCTTTCGCCAGAAAAGCGGCGAAAGGATGGGCCACGGAGCTTTCGTGATTCGGAATCGTTAGAGACACACGCTACGCGCAAAAAGGCCATCCCGGGCGTGGGATGGCCTTTTTGCATGCTTTCCGGGCGCGGCCGGGGAAGTGGGTTATTTGAAGGAGGCGATGGCGCTGGCCTCGTCGTCGAAGATATCGAAGACGGTGTACAGCTTGGTCAACTGGAGCAGGTCGTGAACCTTCTTGGTGAGGCTCAACAGTTTGAGTGCCGCACTCTGGTTCTTGGCCGTGGTGTATGCGCTCACCAGTTCGCCGAGGCCGGAGCTATCGATATAGTTCACGTCTCCCAAGTTCAGCAGGATGCCCTTCTGTCCTTTGCTGATCAGGTCGCGAATGGCGTCGCGCAACTGCACACTGCCCTCGCCCAAAGTGATGCGCCCGCTAAGATCGAGGACGGTCACGCCGTCCACATCACGGGAAGAAATAGTTAGTGCCACGGGAATTCCTCCTTGTTGATACTACGGTTATAGCAGGTTAGCAGTCTCAGGTGATGGCGGGGATCCAACCGGTCCCTTGCGCCGGGGACAGATTAAATACTCTACCCAGATGGGTGCAAGCACTCCGATCTTATTCGGCTGCCTGCGCTAGATGTTTGACCAGCGTCAACTCGGTGCCAGGATCCAGATGTCGAAAGTGTACCTCATCCATGAAGGAGCGGATGAGGAAGATGCCGCGGCCGGTGCCGCGCAACAGATTCTCAGGGGCCAATGGGTCAGGAAGTTTATCCGGGTCGACCCCCTTGCCTTGGTCGCTGATGGTAAAGATGAGGTCCTTGCCGGTGTTTTCAAAGCTGGCGGTGATCTTCTTTGCCGGGTCGTACTCGTTGCCGTGGAGCACGGCATTCACTGCCGCTTCGCGCACCGCCATGGCGACGTGGAAGCGCTCGTCCTCGTCCAGGCCGGCTTCCCCGGCCAGTTTGTCCGCGGCCGCTTCTACCTCGCCGACGCTTTCCATTGTGGAGTTCAGCGTGAAACTCAGCCGCCCTGCCCTGGGTCCGCTCACCGGGTCTGTTCCACCTTTTCTGCAACCGGCATGGGCACATTGACCCATCTCACGCCTTTGTTGCCTTGCAGGAAGTTTCATGGCATAAGTGGAATTGTGTCAAGCGACGGCGTCACGGCTGTTGCCTGAGAGATACCACCACCTTGCCAAGGAGACTCCTGGAGCCATCCCGGTGCACAAAGGGTTTCCGGCGGCGGCCTGTCTCCCTCTCCCAAGCTATACACTTTCTTCATGCCTTACCGCACCACAACCCGCGTCAGCCTGACCGCATTGCTCGGCACCCCGGTCACTGACTCCCAGGGGACGTTGCGCGGGCGGCTCAAAGATATCGCGGTAGCCACTGGCCCGGATGCGGGCAAGGTGGCTGGCCTGGTGCTGAAGACGCGCGACGGGCTCTGCATCGTGCCGTCGCACGACGTAATGGAGACCCCGGCCGGCACGCTCGAGCTGCGCTCCGCGGGCGCGCTGGTTCCGCTCGAAGACCAGGGCAACTATCTCTACCTTCAGCAGGACCTGGTAGACCGCCAGATCATCGATATTCACGGCCGCAAGGTGGTTCGCGTAAACGATGTCGACCTGGAGTGGATGGGCCAGGGCGCGGCTCACCTGCTGCGCGTGGCCGAGGTCGAGGTGGGGTTGCGCGGGGCCTTTCGCCGGGTCTTCAAAGGACTGCTGCCGCGTGGCACCCTGGAAAAGCTGTCGCGCAAGCTCAAGGCCAGCGGCATTCCCTGGCAGTTTGTTGACGTCATCGAGGTCGATCCGGCGCGGCGGGTCAAGCTGCGCATTGAGTATGAGCGGCTGGCTGAGATGCACCCCTCCGATCTGGCCGAGATTCTTGAAGACCTGGCTCCGGCCGAGCGCGAGGCCGTTTTCACCTCTCTCGACGAAGAGGTGGCCGCCGAGACGTTGGAAGAGGTTGAGCCCAAGCTGCAAAAAGCTCTGCTCGAAAAGCTCGACGAAGAAAGAATCGCCGACATTGTCGAGGAGATGGACCCCGCCGCCGCCGCCGACCTGCTGGCCGAGCTGCCCGAAGAGCAGTCCGACGCCATTCTCGAGGAGATGGAGGACGAAGAGCGGCAAGATGTGGAAGACCTGCTGGAGTTTGACGAGGACTCCGCCGCCGGCGCCATGACCACCGACTTTATCTCTCTGGGCATGGACGCAACCGTGGCCCAGGCGGTGCAGGCGTTGCGGAACTTTGACGGCGATCCGGAGAGCGTAACCGAAATCTACCTGCTCGATGAGAAACAGGTTCTGCATGGCGCCATCACCCTGGCGCGGCTGGTGGTAGCGCAGCCGGAGACGCGGCTGGCGGTTTTGACAGAGCCCCGCGTGCTCTCTTGCCCGGCCGACATGCACCAGAACGACCTGGCGGAGATGTTCGATAAGTACAACCTGCACGCTTTGCCGGTGGTCGATGCGCAGGGCCGCATGGTGGGCGTGGTGCAGGCCGATCATGTAATCAGCTTCCTGCGCGACAAACTTTAGTTCCCTCTGATTGGGCTTGACCGGCTGCGGGAAAACTCACCATAACGCCAATCCGTCAGGTTCGTGTTCCGTAACCGGGCACGACTTCAGTCGTGCCGCAACAGCCTTAGAATCAATGTCGGGCTTTAGCCCCTGCTAAAGCCCATTCCAGGATTAACTCGAATTCGGACCATTTCCCGCAGCCTCTTGAGCCGATTAAATTCGACGAATTCTGAGCAGAATTGCCCAGATTAGCGCAACTCTCGATTGTAGTGTGATATAAAGCACCGAATATCCCGAAATGTGTGAAAGAATCCAGTTATGATGCAGTTTCCCAAGATCATTCAGGGCGGCATGGGTGTGGGTGTCTCCAATTGGAGCCTTGCCAATGCGGTTTCAAAACTCGGCCAACTCGGCGTGGTTTCCGGCACCGCGCTCGATCAGCTATTTGTGCGCAGGCTTGCCGATGGCGACAAGGGCGGCCACATGCGGCGCGGGCTGGATGCGTTTCCATTCCCCGACATGGCCAAGCGGATCTGGGAAGAGTACTTCGTTCCCTCAGGAAAACCCGTCCAGGCGCCGTACCCTATTGCGCCCATGCACCAGCGGCGGGAACTGAAGAAAGTGATCGAACTCTGCATTGTCAGCAACTTTGTTGAAGTGTTTCTGGCGCGCGAGGGGCACAAGAATCCTGTCGGCATCAATTTTTTGGAGAAGGTGCAACTGCCCCACCTGCCGTCCATCTACGGAGCCATGCTGGCCGGTGTGGGCTATGTGCTGATGGGCGCCGGCATTCCGCTGCACATTCCGGGCGTGCTTGACGCCTTTGCAGCGCAGCATCCTTCGGAGTACAAGCTCTCGGTTACAGGCGCAGCGCAGGGCCTGGACACCCAGATGACTTTTGACCCGGCCGAATATGCCGAGGGCCCGCTGCCCATGCTGCACCGGCCGAAATTCCTGGCCATCGTTTCCTCCAACACCCTGGCCACCACCATGCTTCGCCGGGCCAGCGGCCGCGTCGACGGGCTGGTGATCGAGACCCCCACCGCAGGTGGACATAACGCGCCGCCGCGCGGCAAGCTGCAATTGAATGCTGCCGGTGAGCCAATTTACGGTGAGCGGGACCGGGTAGACATAGCTGAGCTGACCCGGTTGGGCGTTCCCTTCTGGTTGGCCGGCGGCTATGGAAATCCCTCCATGCTGCGCGAGGCGCTGGAACAGGGAGCGGCGGGCGTGCAGGTGGGAACCGCGTTTGCTTTTACCGAGGAATCAGGCATGAGCGCGGACCTGAAGAAGTCGCTGCTGGCCCAGGCCGTCACAGGCACGGGAGAGGTGTTCACCGATCCGCTGGCCTCGCCAACCGGGTTTCCATTCAAAGTGGCGCTGATCCCGGGAACCTATTCCGACCCCGAAGTGGCAACGGCCAGGAAGCGGGTTTGCGACCTTGGCTACTTGAGAGAACCTTATGCCGCCGAGGAAGGGAAGATCGGCTACCGCTGCTCCGCCGAGCCGGTTGAAAACTATCTGGCCAAGGGCGGCAAGATTGAAGATACAGTGGGTCGCAAGTGCCTTTGCAATGCGCTGATGTCCAATGTCGGCTATGCGCAGATTCGCAAAGATATGTCCATTGAGCCGCCGCTGGTGACCGTGGGCGACGATCTGAATTCCGTGGCCCAGTTCCTGGCTCCTGGCCAGACCAGTTACAGCGCCGCCGATGTGGTTGAATCGCTGCTCAGTCTCAGCGCCGACTTCGAGGTTGCCGAGCAAGAACTGGCGGCTACCGCGTAAAGGCTTGAGTCGGACGGCAAGCCTTCATTTCTCGCCGAATGCTTGATTCTGTAGTGCCGGCCTCCCGGCCGCGGTCTCCAACGACAGGTCCTCGTGGTTGGGGTGGCTGGCCGTTTGCGCCGAGGATCTCCTGGTCCTCGGCAACTGCGCCCTACCCCGAATTCCAGGCTGTAGCACCGCCGATGAGAAATGCAGCTTAGGAACGCACCCTCGCAACGCGATTGACGAGTTACGCGATGCTTCGGAGTCACTGGTCGGTCAGTAGCCTCTTTACCTCATCCCGGAGCTGCAACGCAATCTCCGCCTCGGTTTCTTCTGGAGCAAACCGCATGGGATGCCCTACCCGCACCTCAATCGTCCCCGAACGGAACCACCGCTGCTGTCCGGTCTTCAACTCGCCCAGCCCACGAATCGCCACCGGCAGCACCAACGCTCCCGATTGCTTCACCAGCACGCCGATTCCGCCGCGGAAGGGCGCCAGTTCTCCGGCGGCCGACCGCGTGCCTTCAGGGAATACAAGCACATTGAATCCCCGGTCCATGGCTTTGCCGGCATGCGCAAAGCTGGCCAGGAAATCTCTCCGCCGCGCCAGTGGAAACACGTTGAAGAGCGCCGTCAGCAGCAAGTAGGCCAGCGGACCGAACAAGGAAAACCGCCCGTTTTCTGGATTCCGGAGATGCCGGAAGTCCTTGAGCATTTCCCCTGACATGGCCACCGCCATTTGCCGCCGAACCGCTCCCGGCAGAGCGTATTCAATCAGCGGGCCGTCGAATGCCGTCACGTGGTTGGCGACAATCAGCATCGGCGTTGCGCCGGGAAGCGGCTCGGCCGCCACCACCCGGGGCTGCGCCAGCAGCCACACCAGTGGCCGCATCACCGCCTCAACAAACGCCGCCCGCAGCCACCGGAAGGGCAGGCTCCAGGGCCACAACGGATAGGGCTGCTGCTCTGCGACCCTCTGTGCCTCCGACTCATCACCCGGCGAGGCTGGCTGTCCCGCGAGCGGAAGCTCTGTCGCATCCTCGCCGTGCCAGAGCCCCGACCCATGCATATCGCGGGCATTTCCATTTCCGGGCACAAACCGGGCGGGATGCATCGATGCCGGTTCCTGCTTCCGCTCCCCCGCGGCCAGATCGCGCAGTTGGCCCAGGGTCTCAATATCATCCAGCAGTCCGCTCCCGGCAGTGGATCCCAGCCGCTCCTCGAGGGCCGCGGCCACCTGCACCCGGCCCAGGCTGTCCAAATGCAAATCCTCTTCCAGGCGCAGCTCATCTCCAACCCCCGGAGGAGCCTCGCCGGTGATCTGTGCAATCAGGGCCAGCAACCAATCGGACCGCGCTCCGAAGGAGCCATTTCCGGCTCCGGCCGCACCGCGAGTCCACGGCTTTTCAGCGGCGCTCTGGATGCCGGCCAGCCAGGCAGCAACCACCTTGCGCCGCACCTTGCCGGTTGGTGTGCGCGGCATGTCCGGCTCCGGCCACAACACCCAGCGCCGCACTTTCTGGAAATCCGCAAGTCGGGCGTTGGCGTGCTCGATAGCCGCAGCGGCAGCTTCCTGGGCGCCGCGCATGGCCAACACCGCGCACGCTTCCATGCCCGCCGCGGTCTCCGTACCCACCACCACGCAGGCCGCCACGCCGGGTTCGCTCTCGATGGCTGCTTCCATGTCTTCTGGATGCAGGTTGACGCCGGCCGCTGTCACAATGACTTCACTCTTGCGGCCCAGAAACTTGAACTCGCCCCCTGGTTCCGCTTCAGCCAGGTCTCCGGTAGCCAGCCACTCGCCGGCGCGCTGCTTCAGGGCGCCCTCGCTCCAGGTGGCGCTGGCGATCATGGGACCTCGCACCAGCACCTCGCCATCCGGGCCCAGCTTTACCTCGCGCCCCGGCAGCGGCTTGCCAATGCTTCCCTGGGAAACATGGAAGGGATGATTCAGGGTAATCAGCGCGGTTGTTTCCGTCATGCCGTAACCCTGCACCACCACAAAGCCGAGCGCGGTCCAGAATCGTTCAACGTGACTCGCCAGTGCTCCGCCGCCGGAGATCAGCGACCAGAACTTCAGCCCGAATGTATGGTGAATTTTCCGGAACTTCCACCATCGCCCCCAGGCGCCGACCCCCTCGGACGCAGCAATCTTCTCTGCAAGTCCGGGCTCGCTGGCTTCCAGGTGGTTCTTCAAGAGCGTGAATACCCTGGGCACCGCCGCCAGCACTGAGATCCGCTCATGCCGGATGGTCTCAATCAGTCTTTGCGCCACCAATCGGCTCTCGAAGTGGACTTCGGCTCGCAGCATGGGAGGAACCCACAAGCCCATCGTTTGCCCGAAGACATGGCTCAAGGGCAGCGTGTGCAGGATGCGTAACGGATGAACCAGCCGCTCATAGCGCAGGTAAGGCTGCGCGCCGGCCTCAATGGGCGCCACGCTGGCCAGTACGTTGCCGTGGGTCAGCACAACTCCCTTGGGATCGCCGGTGGTGCCGGAGGTAAACAGGATTTCCAACGGAGTTTCGAGCGACAGGCCCGCGATTGCGCCAGCCTCATCGGCGGGAAGCGCTCCAGGCCAGTCAACAAACTCCAGGCGCGGCCATTCAGAAGGAAGTTGGTGCAGCAGCAGGCCGTCGCCAACCACCAGTTTCGGCCGCACGTCCGCGCAAACCCGGGCGGCAAATTCTACTGTCCCATACGCGTCCAGCGGAACCGCCAATACCCCTCGCAGCATGCAGCCGTAAAACGCCGCCATCCATTCCGCGCAGTTGTCTGCCCAAATCACCACCCGGTCGCCCGGCTCAATCTTCAGGCTGGCCAGCAGCGAGGCGAAGCGACCGGCTAAACGAGCCAATTCCCCGTAGGTCGTTACCTTCCTACGGTTGCCCTGGTACCGTACTACCGCGACCTCGCGGTCGTAGCGGCGGAAGTCGTCAAGCAGTGTTGCCAGGTGGTCTCGCATCGGTCCTCAGGCAAGTTCATGGTAGCAGCGCGGCTGCGATGCTACGGTTAGCTCTCTTCCGTCCAGGATTGCTGATCTATTGATGCTGGGCTGCGTGCGCCGGTTCTCTTTTTTGATGTTTGGTGCGCGGCATTGACCTCATCTCGAAGGGCAGCGAGATCCAGAAAGTAGCGATTCAAATTGCCGCAACTTACGAATTCCATCGAAGCAATGATTCCAGTAGGGAAGCTTTGTCGATAGGTTCGTCGCAAGGTCAATCGTCGGCATCGATCCTTTCGCTTCCTATTCGCCGCCAGCCGCGCTATTCTCAAAACAGGCATGCCTCCCCGCCCGCCCAACCCGGACCCGGCGCACGATCCCTTCGCCAGCTTCCACCCGGTCACGGCCGCCTGGTTTCAGGCGGTCTTTGATGCCCCCACCGCGCCGCAGCGAATGGGCTGGCCGGTCATCGCCCGCGGAGAGAGCGCCCTCATCTTGGCCCCCACCGGTACCGGCAAAACCCTCACCGCCTTCCTCTGGTGTCTCGACCGCCTGATGCTCCATCCAGAAACGGGGAAAGGCCCAGTCCCTAGTCCCTTAGTCCCTAGTCCCTCAGTCCCTGGTCCCTCTTCCAAGGGCTGCCGCATCGTCTACGTCTCGCCGCTCAAGGCCCTCGCCGTCGATGTGGAGCGCAATCTGCGCTCGCCCCTGGCCGGTATGGCCAACATGGCTCGCCGCATGGGCGTACCTTTTCACGAACCGCTTATCAGCGTCCGCACCGGCGATACGCCGCAGCGGGAACGCGCCCGCTTCCAGCGCCACCCCTCCGAAATCCTCATTACTACCCCGGAGTCGCTCTACCTGCTGCTGACCTCGCAAGCTTCTGAGGCCTTGCACACCGTCGACACGGTCATCATCGACGAGATTCACGCTCTGGTGCCCACCAAGCGCGGCGCGCACCTGGCTCTGACGCTGGAACGGCTTGAAGCGCTGACCAAGCGCCGCATTCAGCGCATCGGCCTCTCCGCCACCCAGCGTCCCCTGGAAGAGGTAGCCCGGTTCCTGGGCGGTGTTGAATCTCCGCAGGCCCCGCCAAATCGCGTCCCGGATCCAGTACAAAAGCTGGGTGCCCCAGGTCTCGATTTTGAGACCTGGGATACCGCAAGACCCGGTCTCGCCGTTCCACAAGAGTCCCGTGCCCCATCCTTGCGTCTTTTTTCTGACGCAAGGGTGGGAGACCACGAACCAGTGCCCGGTGATCGGGAAGCACCCTGGTCCGCCGACCTGCCGGAAGCCCCTCTCCGCTACCGCCCCGTCACCATCGTCAACGCCAGCCACCCCAAGCAACTCAAACTCCGTATTGAGGTCCCGGTGGAAGATATGGCTCGGCTCACCGAGATGGAAGAACTGCCCAGCGGCCCCGCCTCGCAGATGCCCCGCCGCGTCTCCATCTGGAATGCGATTCACCCGCGCCTGCTTGAGATTATTCGTGAGCGCAATTCCACCATTCTTTTTGTCAACAGCCGCCGCGTGGCCGAGCGGCTGGCCGGCGCGCTGAACGAACTGGCCGGGGAAGAGATTGCCCGCGCCCATCACGGCTCACTCGCTGCCCCGCAGCGCCTCATCATCGAAGAGCAGTTGAAGGCCGGCAAGATTCGCGCCCTCTGCGCCACTTCCACGCTAGAACTCGGCATCGACATGGGTGCCGTCGATCTGGTCATTCAAATCGAAGCTCCGCCCTCGGTGGCCAGCGGTATGCAGCGCATCGGCCGCGCCGGCCATCATGTTGACGCCATCAGCGAGGGCATTCTTTTCCCCAAGTACCGCGCCGACCTGGTCGCCTGTGCCGCCGTCACCCGCGCCATGCACGAAGGCCAAATTGAGTCCACCCGCTACCCGCGCAACCCGCTCGATGTGCTGGCGCAGCAGTTGGTCGCGATTGTTGCCCACCCTCCCGGCGTAGCCACGCCCCCACGCCGCGCGAAAGTCCTCAGGCGCGCCGCCCTAAGCAAAAAGCTGGGTGCCCCATCCTTTCGTCGTCTTTTTGACGAAAGGGCGGGAGACCACGATCCTCAACCGCCCTCGGACCTGGTGAAGAGTGCGGGCTTCAGTGTGAAGGGTACGGGCTTTAGCCCGTACATCAGCGATGGACAAAACGAAGGGGCTTTAGCCCCTGAGGATCAAAAGCCCGAAGTTAGCGTAGACGCCCTCTTCGAACTCGTACGTCACGCCGCCCCCTTCGGCGCACTGACCCGTTCCGCCTTTGAAGGCGTGCTCGACTTGCTCAGTGGCCGCTACCCCTCCGACGAATTCGCCGAACTGCGCCCCCGCCTCACCTGGGACCGCATCCGCAACGTAGTCACTGCCCGCGACGGCGCAGCACGACTGGCAATTTTGAATGCCGGAACCATTCCTGACCGCGGCCTTTACGGCGTCTTTCTGGCCCATAGCGAAGGCAAAGCCGTCCGCGTCGGCGAACTCGACGAGGAGATGGTCTTCGAGTCGCACACCAACGAGACCTTCATCCTCGGCGCATCCACCTGGCGCATTGTCGAAATCACACACGACCGCGTGTTGGTCGAGCCCGCACCGGGCCAGCCCGGCAAAATGCCCTTCTGGAAAGGCGATGGCCTCGGCCGCCCACTTGAATTCGGCAGAAAGATCGGCGCGCTGGTCCGCGAGTTGCGCGCCCTGCCCAAACCGGCCGCCCTTACGCGCCTCGTCACCGAACACGACCTCGATCCCGGTGCTGCGGAAAATCTGCTCCAATTTCTGGCCGACCAGGAGGCCGCAACCGTCCATGTCCCCGATGACCGCACTGTGATCATCGAACGCTGCCGCGACGAACTCGGCGACTGGCGCGTCTGTGTCCTCACACCCTTCGGCAGCCGCATCCACATTCCCTGGGCGATGGCGGTCTCAGCGCGCATCCGCGCCGCCGGCGGGCCTGAAGTGGAAACCCTCTGGGGCGACGACGGCTTTGTG
>Ga0181517_10005583_pt1 | contig 11063 bp, 12 predicted proteins | sample PEATcosm2014_Bin_31_FD_119748 | JGI IMG/M metagenome (GOLD analysis project Ga0181517, IMG submission 119748) | Peatland microbial communities from MTU Mesocosm Facility, Houghton, MI, USA - PEATcosm2014_Bin01_30_metaG | ecosystem: Environmental > Terrestrial > Soil > Wetlands > Peat | place... | reverse complement strand
GGGTGAGGCGAGCAGTCAACATAGTCGATGGTGAAATGGGATAAGTCCTTAGGATTGGCCACACCGGGTCTGAGCGAGACTGATGTGAGCACGCCGCTGACCACATAGGGAAAGGAGTCGTCCTTAAGAATTACCGGCCCGCTCCCTAGGAACGATGTGGGCTCAACAACCCAAGAATCACTGTCAGGCTGGCGTTCAAATCCTTGCAAATCGACGTCAGCGAGCGGAACCACAACCAATCGCCGATGTCCTGCCGGGCTCGTAGTTCGCCCATGAAGGCGATCGCGGTTCCCGGACAGGGAATGTAAACTTGCGGGTCCGTGCTCAAGAGGCCCCGAAACTCTCTGGGACAGTAGATGGCCGTTGGCGGCAGGGGCGGAACCTTGCTTGGATCCTTCAAGAGGGCCGCATCGTACGATATCGCCTGCACGTAGTCCGGGTTGGTCGCCAGCAATTTTGCCGCCTTGGCCGGGTCGTCTTCTTCCAACACGGTCCCCGGCGGGGTGACGTGGTGCATGCACTCGTACAGCCAATACGCCCGCCGGGTGCGCAGCCAGAGTTCGGTTCGGAACATGAACACCATGACGCCGACGGCCAGAGCCAGCGTCCACAGCACGATTCGGCGGACCAATCGCCACCGTCGCCGGCGCGGGTTGGCCGGTTCGTAATCCAGGGGATGAATAGGCCCGGAGGGGCCGGCGTTTCCCATGTCACACCTTCAGTGTGCCTCTATGGCCTTCACGGAGAGAGTATCGTCGTCTTTCAGGTGAATATCGAATGTGCCGTGGAAGGCCGGATGAGGCGAGTCATCGACATAGTCGATCGTGAAATGGGAAGAATCCTTGGGATCGGCGACGCCGGGTTTGAGGGACACCGGAACGAATCCCCAGCTATGCCCGAGCATGTAGGTGCCGAGGCCGGCGCTCCAATTCGCCGGTCCGCTTCCCAGAAACGAGGTCGGCGCGATGACCCAAGAAAAGTTGTCGGGTACGCTCTCAAAGTCATGCCAGTCAAGACCGGTATGCGGGATTACAATTAGCCGACGATGCCCGGCCGGGCTGGTCCGTTCGCCCATGAAGGCGATCGCGTCTCCGGGAAGAGGTGCGTAATGCTTCGGGTCCGTGCTCAAAAGACCCCGAAACGCCTTGGGACAATAGACGGCCGTTGGCGGCAGGGGCGGAACCTTGCTTGGATCCTTTAGGATGAGCGCATCGTACGATACCTCCTGCACATAATCCGGGTTGGTCGCCAGCAATTTTGCCGCCTTGGCCGGGTCGGTCTCAAACAACACTGTTCCCGGCGGGGTGACGTGATGCATGCATTCGTACAGCCAATACGCCCGCCGGGTACGTAGCCAGAGTTCGGCTCGGAACACGAACACCGCACCGCCGACGGCCAGAACCAGTGTCCACAACACAATCCGCCGGACCAACCGCCACCGCCGCCGGCGCGGGTTGGCCGGTTCGTAGTTCAGGGGATGAATAGGCCCGGCGGGGCCGGCGTTTCCCATGTCGCACCTTCAGTGGGCCTCGATGGCCTTCACGGAGAGAGTATCGTCGTCTTTCAGGTGAATATCGAATGTGCCGTGGAAAGCCGGGTGAGGCGAATCGTCGACATAGTCGATCGTGAAATGGGATAAATCCTTCCGGTCCAGCACGCCGGGCTTTAGTAAGACTGTTACAATCGCCCCAACGTGCATGTAGAAGCCGGTGCCGGTGTCCCAATTTGCTGGCCCACTTCCCAGAAACGAAATTGGCTCAATGACCCAAGAAAAGTTGTTGGGCGACATCTCAAAGTCGTACAAATCGACGTAAGCATAGGGAATCACAACCAGTCGGCGATGCCCGGCCGGGCTGATTCGCTCTTCCATGAACGACACTGCCTGTGGGTCGAGGGGAAGACCGCGGCGCGGCGGTGCCAGATTGGTGTATTGGCGCAGTTCCCTGGGCCAGTACATGGCCGTCGGGGCGGCGGGGCTATTCCGGCTCAAATACAAGGACGGCGCTTGCGTGCCGTCCTGCACGTAGTCGGGGTTGGTCGCAAGCAAGCGCGCCGCCTTTGCCGGGTCAGGTTCAACCAACACCGTTCCCGGCGGGGTGACGTGGTGCATGCACTCGTACAGCCAATACGCACGCCGGGTACGCAGCCACAGTTCGGTGCGGAACATGAACGCGGTAACGCCGACGGCCAGAAGCAGCGTCCACAGCATAATCCGCCGGACCAATCGCCACCGCCGCCGGCGCGGGTTGGCCGGTTCGTAGTTCAGGGGATGAATAGGCCCGGAGGGGCCGGCGTCTGTCATGAATCACGGCCCCAGTGTGACGATGGTCATCGGGTCCATGGGGAACTGGTCCATCAGTTCGACCAGGGACGCCGTTGTGACCGATTCCAGCGTGGCCATGTCCTGTTCCAGCGAGCGGTATTCGTGATTGTACACCCATTGGCTGCCGATCGAGCGCATGCGGCCCATGGGCACCTCGCCGGACAGGACAAGCTGGCTGGCGATCTTGTTTCTGGCGCGGACGACCTCTTCATCGTTCAGATCGGTCCGGGCCTTTTTCAGTTCCGATAGGGCGATATCCAGGGCCTTTTCGCCGCGATCGGGTTCGGTGGTCAGGGCCAGATAGAAACTGCCGCAGCCGTCGTGCGGATAGAATCCGAATTCCGCGTCCTCGGCGATGGCGTTTTCGACCAGTGCCCAATAGAGCCGGCTGCCATCGGAATCGCCCAGCACGTCGGCCAGCACCTTGGCGGCAAATCGGCGCTGGTCCTGGGCGCTGGGGCCGGGTGTCATCGCCATCGTGTAACGCCGATTGAGCTTGGCATCGACGATGTCTTTGCGGGCGGAATGAATCGACGGCGTGGATTGAATGCGCGGAGCATCGGCCGGTTCCCAGTCGCCGCAATACTTCCTGGCCATCTCGACGACGCGATCGAATTCCAGCCGGCCGGTGACGGAGAGGACCATGTTGCCCGGCCCGTAGCGGCGATGGAAATAGTCGGCCATCTCGTCGCGTTTCAGTCGCTCGACGGCGCTGGCGGCGCCCAGCACGCTCATCGCCAGCGGATGCCCGGCGAAATGCGCCTCCATCAATGCCTCGTACAGTCGATGGCCCGGCTCGTCGAGATACATCGCGATCTCTTCGAGAATGACCTTCTTTTCCGTGTCGAAATCCTTGTTGCGAATCGCCGGCCGGAGAAGATGCGACAGGTGCTCGATCGCCCGCTCGGTGAATTCGGGCAGGACATTGGCGTAATAGGCGGTCATTTCCTGGGTGGTGAAGGCGTTGTAGCGGGCGCCGATCTCGTCGAAGATGCGGTTGACATCCTCCCATGTGTACTTCGTGCTGCCCTTGAACATCATGTGTTCCAGGAAATGGCTCACGCCGTTGATCTGCATGGTTTCGTCGCGCGAGCCGGTCTTGACGAACAGGCCGGCGGCGAACGAATAGCTGTCCGGGTTTTCCTCGGCCACAATGTCCAGCCCGTTGGCCAGCGTCGCATGTTGGAATCGCAGGGGCATCTTGTCTCCGTGTGATTGTCTTGTCGCAAATCCAATCGTAGGGTCCGCATCGCGGACCATCATTCGGTCGATCGAAAATCGCGGTCCGCGGTGCGGACCCTACCGCACTTCCGGCGGCTTGAGCGCATTGGGCCCGACGATGACGATGGTGAACGGGCCGGGCCGATGGCGGTTCAGATAGTTGTTCACCTGATCGACGGTGACGGCGTCGAGTTTTTCCTTGATCTCTTCGAGCGTGCGGATTCGGCCGCGCATAAAAAAGTCGTGGGCGATGGCGCCGCAGCGGGCGCTGGTCGATTCGCCCTGCATGATCATGTTGGCCTTGACGCCGGTCTTGGCGCGGTCCAGTTCCGAGGCCGTGACGCCGTCGCACAGGCGGAAAAGTTCGGCGACAAAACAATCCAGCGTGGCCTGCGCCCGGTCGTTGCTGGTGCCGGCGTATCCCATGATGCTGCCGCTTTCTTTCAGCGATGTGTATCCCGCCCACACTGAATAGACCAGGGCACGCTTCTCGCGGATTTCCGTGAACAGCCGGCCGCTCATCCCGCCGGCCAGAATTTCCACGGCCAGCCGGACCGTGTAGTAATCGTCATCCGTTTCCTTCACGGACGGCCAGGCCAGGCCGATGTGGGTCTGCTCGCTCTTTTGCGGCTGATGAATGAACGACACCGGCGGCGTGGGCTGTATCGGGACGTCTGTCGTGCTCCCGGCGAACGAACCAAAATGCGTCTCGACGGCCCGCCGCGCCTCGTCAAAATCAACCCGGCCCGCCATCGCCAAAATCGCGCCCCGCGCCACATATCGCGACTGGAAATCCCTCTTCGCCTCAGCCAGCGTCAGAGCCTTCAGATCGGCCACTTCACCCATCGGATTGCGGCCGTAGGGATAGGGATAGTGCTTTTCCCGCAGCGTGATCAGGAGTTTTTGCCGGGGCTCATCCTCGATGCCGGCCAGATTTTGCAATGCCAGATCGCGGGCCGCGTCGAAGCCGCTTTCGGGGAGCATCGGCCGGCGCACGATATCGGAGTAGACTCCCAGCGATTCCATGACCCGCTCGGCCGGGGCCGCGGCGGAAAATCGCGTGTGATAAACCCCGACGCTGCTGGATCGCTGCAAGCCGAGGAAGTCGAGATAGTCGGTCAATTGGCGGCTGTCGCGTTTTCCGGCCCCGCGCAGGACCAGTTCCGAAAGCACGGTGGCCGACCCGGACCGATGGGCCGGATCGCCCGCGCTGCCGGCCGGCAGGATCAGGGTCATCGCCGCCGACTGCACGCCCGCCATCGTCTCGCACAGGAGCGTCAGGCCGTTGGGGAAGGTGTATTGATAGAACCGCTGGGTGGACGTTTGTTGATTGCTCACAGGCCGGGATTATAGGCATTTCATCGGCGGACGCATCAGCGCGGAAGGGGATTGGTTGGTCGCGTGACTCAATCGGCGGCCTTCTTCCCCCTCGCCCTGTACTCAGGGAGAGGGTTGGGGTGAGGGTTCTTTGGCTTCGACGCGGTCAACAAATACCCCCTCACCCTATCCCTCTCCCCGAGTACAGGGAGAGGGGACAAGAGGCGATCCGCCGATCGCGTCGCGTTCCCGGATCAGTTCATCACGGCATCGCCGGCGAGTCCGGCGGGGGATCGATGGGAGTGGCCTTGACCCCGCGCGGCCGGAGGCTTTGGCAGCGGTGATAGAGGAGAATGAACACGGCCGGGCCGAAGGCCAGGAGCATGACGGCAGCGCCGGCGGCGATTCCTGTCAGGGTGATGACCGTCGCGCAACAGTCGCCGCGATTTCGGACGATGACATGGGCCGATATCGCGACGAGCAATTCCAACACGCTGCCGTGAATCAGGTATTCCTGCATGCGATAGGTGATCGACAGCGGGTCGCGTTGCCGGCCGGCCACGAGGAAGAAGACCGCCCATCCGATCCAGATCGCCACGGCCGTCGCCAGTGCTATCCAAATCCAGACGTCGGCGGGGCTGTTGTCTTTCTTCCATGCTGCGATGCTCGCCCATATGCCGGCATAGAAAAGCAGTGCGATCAGAAATCCGCCCGCAATCACGCCCGGCCACATCGAGCGTCGCGTGACCGGCCGGCGCGTCGCGACGCGCACGGGAATGAATAGCAGCGCTGCCTCGCTCAAGACCATCGCCGCCACGATCGAAATCAGAAAGATCAACGTCGGTTTGTCATTCTCGTCGGTCAGTCCCATGCCCACCCAAACGACAAGCCCCGCCATTCCCAGCACCAGCAAGAGCCACAATCCCGCGATGCAGAACGCCCAGCGAGTCGCCTTTTCCGAGATGATCTCCCTCTGTCGCGGCGATATCCCCAATCCCCACTGGCCGTGCGTCGGCGTCGCGTAATTCAGCACCGGCACAGGCGCATTTTTTGGTGTTGGTTCCCCGGCCATGAACGAATCCTCCCTGCGGCGGCGTACTTCGGACGAATTCCCGTTATTCGTACGTCAGCGGATTGATCAGCATCCCCGTGGCCAGCTTGGGCACGAAATAGGTGCTCTTCTGCGGCATCACTTCGTTGGTCTTGCCCAAATCCTCCAGCGCCCGCAACGGCGTGGACTTGAGCAAGAACGCGATCTGAAACGTATTGCCATCCATTTGCGGCAGCACTTCGGCGGCATTGGCGGTATATCCCTTTTTCAATTCGCCAACCGCAAAATGCGGCGTCAGGATTTCCTCGATGAGATATCGCTGCAAGATCGCCACATCCAGCTTCCGCCAGGCCGGGCTGTGGTTCGGCTCGAGATTCTTGAGCATGTCCGGATCGCGCGGGCGGATCTCATACAGCTTTCGCGTGGCCGCATCGTACAGGCCCATCGTGTGCGGCGCGGTCTTGGGAAGATACACATCGGTGAATTCGACCAGCTTTTCGGCCGGCAGCGTTGCTTCGGCCACCTCGAATTGATCCGCGATCAACCGGATCAGCGACTCGACTGTGAACGACTTGAGCCCGCCGATGAGTCGATGCGTGGGAAGGATGAGCAGCCCGTCGTCCTGGAACGGGACCAGCACAAACATGCAGAAATTGGCCGGATGATTGGCCGGCAGCGGCTTGCCGCCGTTGGCAGCCACCGCCTGTGCCTGGTATTCGACGGCCGTTGTGTAACGATGGTGTCCGTCGGCGATATAGATCGGCTTGTGGTTCAGTTGATCGATGACCTGATTCTGAATCTGCGTGTCGCTGATGCTCCAGAGATCGTTGCGGACGCCATCGAGCGTGGCGGAAACTTCCGGCCGGCTGGCGTTGCGATAGAGGAGATTGTTCGCCTCGCCGCGAGGGTCGTTGAAGAGGCCAAAGATCGGCGAGAGTTGCGCCCGCGTGGCGGTCATGAGCTTGAGCCGATCGACGATCGCCTCTTTGTAGGTTTTCTCATGGGGCACGACGTCGCCGGCGCCGAAGGGCGTGATGCGAACCAGGGCGACGAACCCGCGCCGATGAAATTCGCGGTCGCCGACGGAATAAATCTGCGTGTACGGATAGAACGACGGCCGATGGTCCCGCTCGAGGATTCCCGCGCTCTGCCAGGCGCTGAACGTGACGGCGGCGCGAGCGTAGGCCTCATCCGGCCCGACGGTCTTGGCCGGCAGATGCGGCAGATCGACGGCGACGATGTTGTTGGGACTGCGCGCGGTCAGAGCGGCTTTGCCGGCGGCGTCCAAAACATCGAACGGCGGGGCAATGAGCCGGGAAAGATCCAGATCCCGCGACCGCGAATAGCGAAGAGCGGTAAACGGCCGAATTTGTGGCAAGCGGCCTCCTTTGGCGTTGACAGCAAGGTTAAGCGAAGGGCCGGAAAGTTCAAGCGGGGAGCGAATTGTGCCGCGGCGATGGCTAGAGTCCCCGGTAGACCTCCCGCCGGTGGGCCACGTCGATCACCAGTACGACCAACTCGGCGTCGCGGATTTGATAGATGATTCGCCAATCGCCGACGCGCACGCGCCACAGGCCTTGACCTGAACCGGGGGATAGCACCGATGGGCCTGGGATTGTCGGCCAAACCCAAGATGTGCGCATCGACGCGGCGTCGGTCTCCCTTGGGCAAGCGAGACAAGGCGTGCTCCGCGGAACTCTTCACGAGCAAGCGGTAGCTCATGCCAGTCCAAGCCGCTTGCGCGCCTGGGCGTATGGGATATCGCGGTCGGTGGGATCGTTCAGCCGCCGCAGAGCAATGGCAACGTCACCTTTGTCTTGCGCGCTGGCCCGACGCGACTTGGCGGCGGACTTGAAGGCGATGCTCGCGTCACGCTCCAATTTCCGGTAGTGCGACTTGGGAACAATAACAAACTCGCGTCCGGCCAACTTCACGGTTTGAACAGTCATGGTCTTCACCTATCCATTCGACTGCGCCTATTCTACCACGTGGGCCGCCATTGTCCCGCACGTGTCGCCGCCGCCGCACTGGCCGGGAGTTTGACAGCGCTGATGGGTGGAATAGAGTGCTCGCCGTGCGGCCCGGTCATTCGCTTCAGGAGATTCCATGGCCAAGATCACTCGGTTTGCCGTGTCCCTGGAAGAATCGCTGTTTCAGAAGCTTGAACAGTTGGTCGGCAAACATCAATACACGAATCGGTCCGAATACATCCGCGACCTGGTCCGGGCCGAGCTGGTCGAGGACCAATGGGCCAATGAAAACGCGATCGTTTTGGGCACGCTGACACTGATCTATGACCACCACACCTATGAATTGACCAAGAAGCTGACCGACTTGCAGCACCATCATCACCAGACAGTTCTCGCCACGACCCATGTGCATCTGGACGCGCATTTGTGCTGCGAGATGATCATGCTCAAGGGGCATCCCTCGGACCTGCGATACATCGCCGATCTGGCCGGCCAGCAAAAGGGCGTCCTGCATTCCACGCTGTCGCTGAGTTCGGTGGGGAAAGACCTGCATTAGGCTGCGTCGCGCCTAGTGATGCGGATGATGGTGTTGCAGAATGTGCGGCCTTTCCAGGCCGTGCTTGAGCATCAGGTCTTCGTCGGACAGAAGCTCGACGGCGGGTCCGTCGCGAATGATCCGGCCCTGGTCGAGCAGGATGGCGCGCTGACAGAGTTGGACGACCAGTTCAAGGTCATGTGTCGCGATGATTCGCGTAGCGGGGATTTGCTGGAGGAGCTTGAGAATCTGCCGCCGGCCGCGCGGATCGAGGTTACTCGTGGGTTCGTCCAAAACCAGAACACTGGGCTGGCAGGCCAGGACGCCGGCCAGGCACACGCGACGCTTTTCGCCGCCGCTGAGTCGATGCGGCGAACGGTGCTCGAAGCCCGACAGGCCGACTTCGCCCAGGCGGTCCGTGACTTGCTGCTCGAGCGGCACGGTGTTGATTTGAAACTGCCGCGGACCGAACGCTACGTCCTCAAACACGGTTGGACAAAACAACTGATCGTCCGGATCCTGAAAGAGCAGGCCGACCTTCCGGCGAATCTCGTGCAGATTCTTGGGGCCGATCGCCTGGCCGTTAATGAGAATCTGGCCGTCGATCGCGCCGGCGTCGGGGAGAATGCCATTGAGATGAAGCAGCAATGTGCTCTTGCCGGCGCCGTTGGGACCGATCAGTGCGACGCATTCGCCGTCGGCGATCGAAAGATTTATGTCCACCAGAGCCGGATCGCTGCCGGCGTAACGGTAGGACAATTTGCGGACCTCGACGGCGGGGATCATTGCCATCCTCTGGCGCACATGGCGGCGTAGATTCGCTCCGAGCGGGATTGGGCGCGGATAAACAACTGCGCGACAACGGTGGCCAGGTTCCGCCAGATGCGCCGGCGGCCGGGGGTAAACGTGCGACTCTGGCGGGCGAAACGCATGCGTCGGGATTCCTCCTGCAAAACGTAAAGATAACGGTGCATCAGTGCCAGTGTCGTCACCATGAGCGACGGCACGCGCAACCTGCGAAGCAGATCGATCAACTCCGCCGGACTGGCCGCCGAGGAGAGCAGGACCAATGTGAAGACGCACAGTGTGGTCCGCGCCACCAGCAGGCCAAAGATGTGAAGGCCATTGGGTTGCAACAGCGAAAGCACGGCCACGCACAACACGAAAGGCTCGACCAGGAGTAGCCGCTTAAGGATCGGAATTATGGGCAATCGGCTCAGCAGGGCGCAAACGACCAGCGCGAAGGCCGCGCCGGCGTAAAGGCGCAGCGATGGAGTGCAAGTCACAAGGATCACCACCATGGCCAATGCGGAAATCGCCTTGACGGCTGTGGGCACGCGATGGCGATATTCACCGGCCACTGGATTGTGTCGATGTTCATTCACCCTGGGCTTCTCCCGGGGCGGCGCTGGCCGTTTTTGAGTGTGTGGGCAGGAGAATGCGAGACAGAACCACGGCCAGAGCGAACGCGATGAGGGTTCCGACCAATCCGGCGGCGCTTGTGGCGATGGTTGCCGACTTGATGCCCGGGAAAAGATAATCGGGAATGGGCGCTGCCATCACGCGGTGCGCGCTGGCGCCAAAGCCGAGAACTTCAGCGGTGCGATCCAATCCATCGGGCCACGGACAGGCGAACGGCGAGACGAACAGCGCCAACCCGAGCGAGATCAGCAGTCCGAAAATCAGGAAATCCAGCTTCGGTTTAGCGTCGATGGAAACGGCGGCGGTATAGTCCAGCAGATCGGGCCGAGTTTGGCTGACGGCCAGGATCACCAGCGTCGTGATGACTGCTTCGCCAATGCCGATCAGCATGTGGACCGACGCCATGGCGCTGAACGCCACCGGCCACGCAATGGTGCCCGAAAACGCCAGTTCTCCAGCACACACAATCGCCGCGACGACGGTGGATGCCCAACCGGCGAACGCCACGGCCGCCAGTCGCCCGCGCGGATTGGGAAGAAAGCGGTAGACCAGGCGATAGATGTAATATCCGCCGACTGAACAGACGACGGCCATGTTGAAGATATTGGCTCCCAATGCCAGCAATCCCCCATCGGCGAAGAGCAGGCATTGCACGATCAAGACGGTGGTAATGACCAATACCGCCGCACTGGGTCCGAGCAACACCGAACAGAGCACGCCGCCGACCATGTGGCCGGAGGTTCCGCCGGCCACCGGGAAATTGAGCATCATGGCGGCAAAGACGAAGGCGGAGGCCAATCCCATCAAGGGGATTTTGCGCGGGGGCAATTCGCGGCGAGTTTGCCGCACCGCCCAGCCCAGTGCCGCCGCCGACAGCACGCCCGCGGTGGCGCAGGTGCGGCCGTTGAGAATTCCATCGGGAATGTGCATATCGCTGCCCTCTCCAAACCTGCCACCGCGTATTGCAACCGGCGCATCGCCCCGGCCACCAAGACAATAATACCGAGACTGCGAAAATAATACCAAGGGGCGATGTATCCCACATCAGGCCCGATGCCAGAAACGGCGCCGGGGACACGCCCAACGAGAGTGCCCGATTTTCCGGGCGAGTATAAATCCATGCGGGACCGCCTCTTATTCCCCTCTCCCTGTACCCAGGGGGAGGGTTGGGTGGGGGTTGACCGCTGCGGCGTTCGTCGCGGCTTCGACCTGGCAGAGCCACTG